>ERZ773180.225-NODE-225-length-37861-cov-28.863223_pt1 | contig 37861 bp, 33 predicted proteins | sample MGYA00511080_ERZ773180 | MGnify/ENA primary metagenome ERZ773180 (study PRJEB29015, sample SAMEA2738175) | human oral metagenome | biome: human oral; feature: human-associated habitat; material: saliva | place: China | collected 2178 ... | reverse complement strand
ACGGAGGCACCGTCGGTGCATAGAGCGACGGAGCTTGTTTGCCAATTCTATTAGCTTAAATACAAAGCATTTATCCCAAAATAGTTCTCAAGAATCTGTACGCTAAACCTCCGTCGCTCTTTGTGCCGTCGGCACCTCCGTGACATTGTGCGTTACCTCCGTGACTCCGTGTGCCTATTATATAAGACTTTTAGTTTATCACTCCATATTTCGGAAGAACCGTATTTTACGACTTTTGTAATCATCAAAAGAAAACCTTTATACTAAACAATTTTATGGTAGTAACGGCGTTTATATCATAAAGGGGCTATAGGCTATAATTCTGTTTTGGTCATCCTTTTATAGTATATGCACTTATCCTGATTGTTGATATTGGTAAAATCGTGAGGTATGAGATACTACTTACTTTCTATTCTCTTGTCTGTTTTACTCGCTGCTTGCGGCAGAAACGATAGACCCGTTTACCCTAAAGAATTTATAGGGAATTGGGTTGGTGTGGAAAAGACAAACATTGGTATGCGTCCAACACTCGACGTGACGGATTCTACTGTTGCATACGACCCAGGCATAGGCGACACTTGCAGGTGGTTTAATAGTTACCACTTTGTGAACGACTCGCTTTTTTTAGTCTATGACGAGAATGACACTAACCGCTGTAAAGTCATGGAGTTACACGATAGCATACTGACTATCAAAGGTTTGTTATGGTACGAGGACAAAGAAGTTAGCTTTGTACGGCAAAAAAGAGGGTATTCAAGACTTTAGAGTGATAAGGTTTGCTACTTAAGGTTAGGTTTCTGAAGAAATGTCACACGGAGGGACGGAGAATACGGAGGGATATCAAAGCAAAGCAATGAAAGTAACGGAGGCACCGTCGGTGCATAGAGCAACGGAGGTTGTTTGCACACTTTTTTAGCTACTTTATGCCCAAAGCATTTATCCCAAAAGTTATCAAGAATCTGTAGGCTACACCTCCGTCGCTCGTTGTGCCGTCGGCACCTCCGTAATATTGCATTACCTCCGTCCCCTCCGTGACTCTATGTGCCTATTATATAAGACTTTTAGTTGAGCACTCCATATTTCGGAAGAACCAAAAACAAGTATAACGTGTCTAAAATCGTCCTATTCATTTACGATAACTCCTTTATCCAAGTTTATTGTAAGCATCTTACGCTCCTTCCCAAGTTCCTTCAGATACTTAAATGTCACCTTATAGTTTTCTTTAATAATACATGCAACTCCCTTTTGATAGATAATTCTGTAATCTGAAAACAAGGCGACATCAACCATCAAAACACCCCCTTTCTTATAACCTAAGTATTGCTGAAAATAGGAATCAAAAGGCAGATAATCACCTTGATGCTTATTTATATACTTCCTTACAATGGTTTTTGCAAGTTCAAACTCCATGTCATTCAACTGTTTCGGAACCTCTGTTCTTATCTTACCAAATAACGGGTCTCCATTATCCATTACCACCTTCTCGGAAATAACATTGTATATTTTTTGCCCCGTCACATCCTTTGCGTAGACATCCACAGTATCATTTGGAGAATGAACGGTTGTTACTTTTCGCGTCTTTGTTGTGCAACAGAATAGAAGGAGACAAGAAAAGATAAGTAGTATAGTCTTCATACGCTTCGATTAATTGTTTTTCAACGGAATATCCCCTACAAAAATCCATACAGATTGACTCCTTCCGTTCTCACTTTTCATCAAAGGTGAGAAGATACTGTCACCATTTTCTCGTGCAATGGGATATCGCTTATTCATAAACCAAACGGCATCCTTCGTGCGATAAAGCTTCATCTTGATATAAGGTTTATCCGAAACATAATAGCCACCATATTCTTTCAAATCCTCATAATTGGGGAAGTCTTGCACCAAGATACCCTCTGTCAGTCCCTGACCTGTTATGGTATGAGAGAGGACACCATCGGTATATACCCATCCATGTAACAGCGTAAAGAACTTATTTCCGATACCTATTGGAGCCGTATTGAAGTCGTAATCTCCACATTCCATGATGACAATGTCGTCCTTAAACTCCTTTAGATGTTCCCTCTGGTCAGGAAAACGACCTACTGCGACTCCCGAATCCTTCTGCCCATCAGCCGTCTTTGTCTTGCAGGCAGTCAGTAGAAAGGAGAGGAAGAGCAGTGTTAGAGCTGTTTGATATCGTTTCATATGCATCGTTGTTGTTCGTTTGTAGTGTTCGAAAATAGGTGCTGTTAGCTACGCCAAAGATAATAAAAGTTTTGCATACAACAATGTAATTCTACTGATTTTCTGCCATAAAACAAAAATCCTCTTCACCCGAAAGAATGAAGAGGACGCACATTTTATATTGTTATGACTTACAATGCCGTGAAAGCAGCTACAAAACCAAAGATGATACCCGGTGTGTTCGCAATTGCTACTGGCCAATCACGCTTCTCCTTAAACAATCCGTAAGCAACCCATAAGGTACAGTTTACACCTGCCATAAATGGCTGAATAAAAGAGCCCTTGTTGCCTGCAAGGTTACTTTTTATCTGTGGAAGGTAGAAAACATACATTAAAACTGCTGTCACCATACCAACCCATCCCATTGCAGTGAAGAACTTTTCCTTTGTCATATTATTCTGATTTTATTTGTTTATGAATACAAGAAAGATTTAGTTTATATCTTTTCTTTACCTATCTAACATTTCATTCTAACGCTACAAAGATACAAATTATTTCTTTTAAAACAAATGATAGACAAAATATATCGTTTCATCTGTTACTTTCTTATTTTATATCAGTTATTTGATATAGCTGAATCCTAATTAAAATACTTTTGAATACTATCCATTAGGGGCGTTAATTCACGATTGAAAACCCTTCCGTGGCGATCGACCATCTGCAGGGCATAGGCGATGAACAGCCTACGCTTAGCGCGTGACATGGCTACATAGAACTTACGAGCGTCTTCCTCGTCCTGCTGTTTCGTCTTGTTATAGGCGTTCGGGTAGCGTCCATCGGCAGCATCAAAGATGATAACATTATCAAACTCCAGCCCCTTTGCCTTATGAACGGTCGTCACATAGATACGCTCAAGAATACTCTTACTGTTACAGAAGTCGGCTTCCTTCAGCGTATTAATATCCATTACATACTGCGAAAGCTGTGATGCAAGGGCATTAGCAACCGTTTCGTCTATCAGCATATCTATACGGAGATAACGCAGAATATAGTCTAATCGGGGGATGTCGTTGATTAAGCCATCAGAACGAAAGGCATTATAAGCAGCGGAGAGCTCGCTGACAAGGGCTGGCTCATGGTCGGTTGATAGCTGATAAAGTCGGTTGACAGCCTCTCGATAGCATTCGCCATAATTGCTACGCAGCGCATTGGCAAATGGTTTCACCTTCGGATGGTGGATAAAAGCCTCTTGTTGTGCTTGCTTCTCACGTGCTTTCTCAGCACAGAGGCGTACAAGACTGACCGTTGCCTTCACATCATCAATTGCCTGATGACTATTCACACCTGCCAAATGGAAGGTCTCGAGAAGGCTTTCCAACTTATAAGAATGAAGGCTCGGAGCCAATAGTCGTATCAGTTTGAGCGAGTCGAAGCAACGAATATCATGTGCCTGCATCGTGTCATTGCAGTAACGTTGCAGATTATTGTCCACTATGTTGTAATCATAGTTGGCGTTATGACCGAGGATAGGACTGGTCCCTACGTAGGCAAGGAAACGTCGTAAGGCATCAAAAGGAGAGAGTAATTCGCCTGTAGACATCTTCTCATGATAGATAGCATACATCGGATTTTCCTTGTCTCCGAGCATTGGTAGAATCGGTTTATCGGTCTCTATGTAGAGATCAAGCGGTTCGCCAACCACTTCCCCACCCTTGATTCGGATGGCAGCAATCTCTATAATGTCATCTTGAAAGACATTCAAACCCGTTGTTTCAGTATCGAATACAACGATTTCTTCCTCATCATACGCACGAAGAAACTCTGCTGTGTAACAGCTTTCGGGGTAAAGAAGGAAGTCGGATGGCGACAGTGCCAACTGCTTTAGCTTCCAATTAAATCGACGAGCAAGGGCATGAGAAGGGAAGGCATGCACCCCTTTCATGATACGTGTCCACGCTATAGAATTATGTTCATTAGAGAGTACACTCAAATGTGCCAACAATAGCTTGACATCTGGTGTATCGAAGAGGTCGCGACCAGACACCTTAAAGTGGGTCAGCCCTGCTTCCGTCATAGCTTCACTGATACGATCAGCATCCGAATTAGCACTGACGATGACGGCTGTACGCTCTTCCTTGTTCTGCTCGTAAAGGGAGAGTGCCTCAGTCGTAATATCCTTGTGTTCGGCTTCTATCGTACTACTATGTATGATTCTCAAGTCACCCGACGTAGCCTTAGTGTCATTATCGGAAAGAGGAAGTAGTTCGCGGTCTATCTTCAGTTGCTTTTCTGCATAGTCATTGAAGACATCGAGCAAGTATTTTGGTGAACGGTGGTTACGCTGTAGATGATGAACATTACCCTTACAGCGCATCTTCAAGAGGGTTAGTGTCTCCACTTTCGCCCCCATAAAAGAGAAGATAGCCTGCTGTTCGTCGCCTAAGTACATCACCATCGGATTGTCTTCTGCTGTCAGTAAGTCGATGATAGCAAGCTGCATACCGTTAAGATCCTGCACCTCATCGACCTGTATCCATGGATAACGCTTGCAAGTGGGGTCAGAACGATAGATATCGTAAGTATAAAGCAGTAGGTCTTCGAAGTCGAAGAGGTGATTCTCCTCCTTGTATCGGGCATAACAATTAGCGTAATACATCTTCCAAAGCAGTACACGAATCCTATCCGCTGTCTTCCCATCAAGCCCAGGCGTATTCGCCTCGTCCATATATTCCTGCGCATGATGATAGATATTCACTACCGCCTGCTCGTCATATTCAATCTTTTGTGAGGCACAAATATGCTTTACTGCTTCTCGATCATCATCCGTGAAGCTCTCTGGATGGAGGTAATACTTCCACGGATGCTGGTGTTCCATCTGATAGATGAAATGCTGAAAGAAGATAATCGTTTGATAACCTTTGTATCGGTTGAAGTCTCTTGTTACTCCTTCTTCGTCCTCGTTACGATAATCCGCAATAATACTCACCGCCTCTTCGTCGTCAATAATGGCAGAATCGGCTGGTATACGTCCCTGTTCAAAGAGGAACTTAGAACAAAAACGATGCACATTACCCACCATTAGTTCGGAGAAATCACCTCCCACCACCTTTTGAATACGGTTGGTCATCTCTCTTGCAGCACGGTTGGTGAACGTAAGACAAAGCATATCCTCATACTTCACACCCTTTTCTCGTGCGTATCTTATCCTCTCTGCGAGGATATGTGTTTTTCCACATCCCGGCGATGCCAGCACAAGATGATATCCCTGACTTGCCTCAACAACTGGAACTTGATATTTATCTAAACTTGGTGTGTAATTATTTCCGTCCATAGAAAGTATTTTTATAGCAGTAGATGCCCCTTCTGCAAAAGTAAGAAAAAGATTGGAAATAACTCGTTATCAAGTTAAAAGAATAGAAATAAAGTTGTAACTTTGCAGTCGGACTTGATGTGCAGGTGTGTACCCAGTCCCATTTTGTGGTTTAATAATTTAGCGTTTGCTATTTATTCAATAACGTTCAGGAAACTTGGCGGTAGAATGAACAACAAGAATGGATGAATAAGTGAACGTCCACGATAGCGTGGGCGTTTCTCATCTCTTGTTGTAGGTTTCCGCCAAGTACCTCTGAACGTGGATGAAAACGTCCACGTTTTTCATGTAGGTACTTGGCTTTAACTTTCGGAATTTGAGTATAAGGCATCGCATTAAACTTTTAATGCAATGACAAAAGAAGAAACTGTTTTGCTTAAAGGAGTAGCTCTCCTTATGATGTTAGGCTGTCATCTCGGATCTGGCTTTGGTATTAATTTTATTCATATAGGAGGGATTCCCTTATATGACATTATCAATAGAATAGATGTACCTGTGCAAATATTCACCATTCTTGGAGGATATGGTCTATTCTATGTTTTTCAGAAGGGTGATAAGCATCATCTTAGTAGAATCTTCAAACTTTATCTTCATTATTGGGTTATAATCTCAATATTTGTAACCATCGGTCACTTCGTAGGAGATAGTTCTAAATATCCTGGAAGTATTAAAGACATCATACTGAATTATAGTTCCTTTTATTCAAGCTGGAACTATGAATGTTGGTTTCTTTTTCCTTATTCATTACTATCTCTATCTTATCCTTTTTTATTTAAACAAATGTCTCGCATAAAAGCAAGATACGTCTGTTTAATTACATTTGTTATCTTTCTCATTTCTGGTCTACTAATTTCAAAACTTGGTATACAATATAAAACTTCTTCACCTATTCTTTATAACCTGCTGTACTTAGGTTTCCTACTATTCCCATTCAGTTTGGGGGCAATGCTAAAACGTACAGAGCTGTTTTCTAAACTTAGCGTATTAGTGGCAAAAAAATCCTACGGAAAGTTTCTTGTTTTTGCCATTTTAGTAATAGCATCGATTATAAAGTATTATATACCTACTGCTCTTTTTAGCCCCTTTTATGCAATAACATTCATTGTTTCATTTGTTCTTTTGTCACAAGGGAAGGCTAACATTCCTATACTCTCTGCTATTGGTCGTCATTCAATGAACATATGGATGATTCACACGTGGTTCTTATATTATCTCTTTCCTTCTTTTATAGCAGGATTCAAATATGTATTCTTGGAGTATATAGCACTACTATTTGTGAGTTTTATCATTTCATTTGTTATTAATAGAATTGTTAACTTGATGCCTCTTAAATTTTAGGAGTAAGTTAGGTTGTTTTCTTTTACGATAAAAGAAATATGCACGAAAGGTTTAGAGAATCTTTGTAATTTACTTTACGCTAACATTTTCATTTTTCGCTGGAAAGCTATACCTTTGCAGACATGGAACTTTATGTTACTTGTAAATGCTAATATAGAGAGGATTCTGATATGACAAAATTAAAACTAAAGAAGCATCTGGCAGTACTACCTAAGGAAGACGTAATAAACCTTGTGTTGAGTCTGTATGATGCGAGCACAGAAGCGAAGATGTATCTGGAAATGTATCTTACACCTGATTATAGCGCTGCATTGGAAAAGTACAAAAAGATTATTCGCAACGAATTCTTCCCTGCTCGGGGCTTTTCAGACAAGCCTTCATTTGCAACTTGCCGCAAGGCAATCTCTGATTTCAAGAAGTTGAAAGCTGATGCCATCAGTCTTGGAGATCTAATGCTTTACTATATAGAGTTGGGATGTGAATACACAATGACCTTCGGTGATATGTGGGAACAGTATTATACCACATTAGAAACGAATTTTGAGAAAGCTCTAAAGCATATTTCCGACCATAACCTTGAGGAGCATTTCAGACAGAGAATTGAAAGTATGCTTAATTCAACACAATGTGGTTGGGGTTTTTCCGATACCTTATGGGATATGTACTATGACTATTATGGTTGTCAAGAATGAACAAAGAGACTTTGTCTAAACAAACATAGAGCCTCATCTATAGATTTAAGATGTAGCAAACGACTAATAAATTTATAAAGATATTATGCAGGACTTTGCAGCGATTGACTTTGAGACAGCTAACTTTGAACGGTGTAGTGTTTGCTCGGTGGGGGTGGTGATAGTAAGAGGAGGAGAGATTGTCGATAGCTTCTATTCACTTATACAGCCCGAGCCAAATTATTATCATTGGCGATGTACGCAGGTGCATGGGCTTACGTGTGCAGATACTGACGGTGCACCCGTATTCTGTGAGGTATGGAAGCAGATAGAGCCTATGATTGAAGGCTTACCACTTGTGGCTCATAACGCATCTTTCGACAAATCTTGCCTAAAGGCATCCTTCTATACTTACCAAATGGATTACCCTGATTATGAGTTCCTTGATACACTGAAGGCTGCACGACGCCACTTCCCTCACCTCCCCGACCATCAGTTACAAACAGTTTCATCTGCCTGTGGTTATGAACTAACCGACCACCATCACGCCCTCGCAGATGCGGAAGCTTGTGCGTGGATAGCACGTGAAATATTGTAGGGTGATGGGTGATAGGTGTTGGATGTTAGGTGATGATGGTCACTTGGGTGGTAGGTGGTGGATATTAGGTGGTGATGATATGCTACGTGAGAGGGGTTGGTGATAACAATGATAGACTTTTTCGAGAGGGGTTGTCACCATTGTCTTTATATAATGTCATCATTGTCTTTATATAAAAAGGATATCAAGAATAAGGTTTGCACTCCCTCTTTAAGGAACGTATAGAGCCCCCGCACGTGTTGTGTTAAGGCTCCGCACATATAGTGTTAAGGCTTAATAGTAATCTTATTAGACAATGATTACATAAAAGAACATTGTTGATACCAATGGTATATGCCGTTAGAAAGAAGTTAAAATAGACTTAGGAAGTGGGAAACATCTGATAGTTTCGGGGTTATCCATTATCAGAAACGAATCATTGAGCAGAATATAGAGAGACGAAAATGGGTGTTGATGAATAGCGTAAAACATCATCAACACCCATTACTTATTATCAAAATTCTATAAAGTCTTTACTTTTACAGCGTATAACTCAAAGATGTCAAGTATAGAAAGGGCTAATCATCAACACCCATCAACCAACACCCAACATCTAAGTGCCCATCAACACCTAACACTTAACACCTTTCACCCAACACTACGCTCCCTCAAACTCGCGAAGGAAGCGAGTATCGTTCTCAGAGAAGAGGCGGAGGTCGCTAACACGATACTTGAGGTTAGCAATACGCTCAACACCCATACCGAAGGCATAACCTGTATATACGCTTGAATCAATACCACAAGCCTCAAGGTCGTGTGGGTCAACCATACCACAACCAAGAATCTCAACCCATCCAGTGTGCTTACAGAAGCCGCAGCCCTCACCGCCACAGATGTTACAGCTGATATCCATCTCTGCGCTTGGCTCAGTGAATGGGAAATAGCTTGGACGAAGACGAATCTTTGTATCTGCACCAAACATCTCACGAGCAAAGGTGAGAAGCACCTGCTTTAGGTCGGTAAAGCTAACATTCCTATCAACATAAAGACCCTCTACCTGATGGAAGAAGCAGTGTGCACGAGCCGAGATAGCCTCATTACGGTATACACGACCTGGGCAAAGCACACGGATTGGAGGTTCGTGTGTAGACATATAGTGTGCCTCATCATTAGAAGTGTGGCTACGGAGAAGAACGTTCTTCGTAACGTCCATCGTACTGCTACGCTCAATGAAGAAGGTATCTTGCATATCACGTGCAGGATGATCAGCAGCAAAGTTCAACATTGTAAACACGTGCTGGTCGTCATCAATCTCAGGACCCTGATAGAGTGTGAAACCCATACGAGCAAAGATATCAATAATCTCGTTCTTTACAAGTGTCAACGGATGACGTGTACCGAGGTTAATAGGATAAGCAGTACGTGTCAAGTCGATATCATCACTCTGTGCCTCACTTGTTTCAAGCTGGTCCTTGAGTTCGTTAATCTTGTTCTGTGCACTCTGCTTAAGTTCATTAATCTTCATGCCGACAACCTTCTTCTGGTCGGCTGCCACATTACGGAACTCGCCCATCAACGCATTGATTTCACCCTTCTTACTAAGGTATTTCAGACGGAGTTGCTCCACATCATCAGCACTCTTAGCCGTGAGTGCGCTCACTTCCTTGAGAAGTTCTTCTATCTTGTCTAATAACATAGTTCTTGATTATTTTCCTGCAAAGGTACAATTTATAATCGTAACGGAGAAATTACCCTAATATAAATTTATAAAAATACTATCTTATTAGAAATAAATATTGTACATTTGCAGGAAATTTGAGATGAATAAAAAGAGAGTATGAAAAAAGCTTTTTTACTTATTGTGTGTGTTTGTGTAGCTATGGTAGCTGTTACTACAGGTTGCACAAGCAAGAAAGTTGATGGCGATGACAGTACAACTACTGATTCTACGGCAGCAGAAGACACTGACACTGTAGATAGCGTAGACTCTGCCACGGAGGTGATTGCTGCTACTCCTATGCCAAAGGCAGCAGACCAATTGTTTGACGACTTCTTCTTCAACTTTATTGCTAATAAGAAGTTGCAGATGAATCGTATTAAGTTCCCACTGCCTGTAGTCAATGGTACAAAGACTACGGAGCTGACTCGTGGAAACTGGAAGATGGATTATTTCTTCCGCAAACAGGGCTATTACACGCTTATCTTTGATAATGAGAAACAGATGAAGTTCTCTAAGTCTACCGACTTGGATAGTGTCATCGTTGAGAAGATACATTTAAAGAGAGGTACGATAGAGCAGTATTGGTTCGATCATCAGGATGGTAGCTGGAAGTTGAATCAGATCCGTAACATCACATTCAAGGATAGTTATAACGCATCTTTCTATACCTTCCTGTCACACTTCTTCGCAAATGGTGGTAAAGGGGCTGTGAAGAGTCCATTAGCTTATACTGGTCCAGACCCTAATGGCGAGGAGACAAACGTGGTCAACACCACTATCCCCGCTGAAGAATGGTCATCATTCCTGCCAGAGCTACCAAGCGAGATGATTTATAACATCCTTTATGGTCAGAAGTATTCAGACACAAATCGCAGGATTGTTACCTTCCGTGGGTTGGCTAATGGCGCTGAAACGCAGCTCATCTTTAAGCAGAATGGTAAGAGTTGGCGCTTAGAGAAGGTTGTAGCTTATTAACGAACAGACCCCTGCCTACCTTGGTAGTGGGTCTTTCTTTATTAAGAAGCACCTGCTATTAATGTTATTGTTATGGATTATCTGATTCATAAAGAATAACACTTTTCTATAAATAGGAACAAAGGGAAACGCAAAAACAATATCAGAAACATGAAAATAGAACATAACTATAGTCTACTAAAGCATAACACCTTCGGCATTGACGCTAAATGTCAGCGTTTTGTTGAATACGAATCAGTAGAGGAAGCACAAGAACTTGTGCGCTCTTTAAAGGAAGAGGACTATCCACTACTGATTCTCGGTGGGGGTAGTAATCTTCTACTCACTGGTGATTTCAAGGGGGCCGTACTCCACTCTGGCATCTCCTTTATCGAGCAAATCGACGAAGAACGTGTACGTTGTGGCTCAGCTTACGTATGGGATGATTTTGTAGACTATTGTATTTCTCACGATCTCTATGGTGCAGAAAACCTTTCTATCATACCGGGAGAGTGCGGTGCGAGTGCTGTACAAAATATCGGAGCCTATGGTGTGGAAGCTAAAGACCTGATTGATGAGGTTGAAGCGGTGGAGATTGCCACTGGTGAAGTACATCATTTCAAGAATGCTGATTGCGAATACAGCTATCGACAGAGTAAGTTTAAGCATGAATGGCGCAATAAGTATCTTATCACATCGGTGACCTATCGTCTTTCTAAGACTTATCAACCTAAACTCGATTATGGTAATATTCGTGCAGCATTGGCTGAACAAGGTATAGAAAATCCTACCGTAGCAGAACTTCGTCAGACGATTACTGACATCCGTAATGCAAAACTTCCTGACCCAAAGAAGATTGGCAATGCAGGTAGTTTCTTTATGAATCCTATCGTTCCAAAAGCTAAATACGAGGAGTTGGCAGCGCAATATGAACAGATGCCCCACTATACTATTGATGCTGACCACGAGAAGATTCCAGCTGGTTGGATGATTGAACAATGCGGTTGGAAGGGTAAGGCATTAGGTCCTGCAGGCGTTTACGATAAGCAGGCTTTGGTATTGGTGAACCTTGGTGGTGCAACAGGTGCTGACGTAGTCAGACTCTACCAGACAATTCAGCATGATGTGAAGGAGAAGTTTGGAATTGAGATACATCCAGAGGTGAATACTTTTCCCAACTAAAGCCTTTCCAAACTAAAGCCTCCCCCCAACCCTTCCGAAAGGAGAAAGCCTCCCCCAACCCCTCCGAAGGGAGGGGAGTGCTAAACAAACGAAGCCTCCCCCAATCCCTCCGAAAGGAGGGGAGTGCTAAACAAAAGTAGCTACTTCTTTAGGTTGTGGTATGGTTTAATATTAAGACTTATCCTAACAACTGCGACATCCAACCATAAACACTTGTTATAAATAAGCTTTTAATTAAGAAATGCTTATAAAGCATCAAACCAACTTTTAAGAACATTCCCTTTGAAGCAAGAAGAACTCATAAACAACGAGCATTCCGTTAGGCACTCCCCTCCTTTGGAGGGGTTGGGGGAGGTCTTCACCTTCCTCGGCACTGGCACCTCCAATGGTGTTCCAGTACTTGGCTGTAGCTGTGATGTTTGTAAGAGTAAGGACCCACGCGACAACCGATTGCGCACCTCTGCTTTATTGGAAACGGCAAAGACACGTATTGTCATTGACAGCGGTCCAGACTTTCGCCAACAGATGTTACCACAACCTTTCCGTAAGATTGATGGTTTATTGATTACACATATCCACTATGATCATGTAGGAGGGATTGACGACGTGCGCCCTTATTGCGCCTTGGGGGATATAGAAGTGTATGCCAACGAAAACACTTGTGACGGTTTACGCCATAATTTCCCTTATTGTTTCACCGACAATCCCTATCCAGGAGTTCCAAAACTGAACCTTCATAGTATTCAACCGCATGTAAAGTTTATGATTGGTGACATCGAAGTGATGCCTATCTCTGTGATGCATGGCGGACTACCCATCCTTGGTTATCGCTTTGGGAAACTCGCTTATATAACAGATATGAAAACTATTAAGGATGAGGAACTCCCTTATCTTGAAGGTGTTGAGACTTTGATTGTAAACGCTTTACGCTGGGAACGTGAGCACCACTCCCATCAGTTGATATCTGAAGCCATTGATTTCAGCCGAAAGATAGGAGCAAAACGCACTTATTTAACCCATCTCACCCATAAGATTGGCTTACATGAAGAGGCACAAAAACTCCTTCCAAATGATGTTTTCTTTGCCTACGATGGTTTGAAGATTCACGTTTAATCTTAGTCGTATTAATGAACATATAACTACAAAACAAGTTTGTTTTTAGTTTCCTGTCACTTTTAACATTTAAGGTTATATCATTGTATGATAGCCTGTTAAGCATCTAAAAAGAGTGACAACAATGACAGGAAAAGTAAATAGCAATAACTTTCTCACCTTAAACCCAAAAAGCTGCAGCCATTACGACTGCAGCTTTTTTATGAAATATAGTAAAACAAATTACTATAATTATTTAGTTAAAAGGCTATTCCTTGATTGGGAGGACATTGTAACCAAAGCCAGGATTAGTATAATACTGTGCACCTCTTTGTATCTCCAAATCATCATCAGATGTAGCATAAGCATGGATGCTATAATAAGCCCATGAAACATTATTATGTAACTTAAATGCCTTCTCACTTGTCCAATAATACCCATAACCAGCATTAGAGAAGACAGGCTTATCAAAGGAAGAACCACCCTCAGGGTTCAAACATCCCATACGCAAGGCTGCTCTTCTACGGTCAGAAGTCAGCTTAGAGAAGTCAGCAGATCTTGGAACATGGAAGCCAGCAGGGCTTGGATCATAAACTGTTTTTACGAATGTACCAGAATAAGCTGGAGTCTGTGCATAATCACTCTCATACGTTTTAGCCTCTGCATCCCAAAGATTCACATAAGTACGGCTTTTAGGTGAGTTGTTATTCCAGTTATAATAATCTCCCCAGAACAGTTTTGTGTCAGGCATAGCACCTAAGTCACTGCTAAAACGACGATAGTTACCCATAATCATTGGATGCTGTGCAGCATACTGCAAGCTAATACCTACGTTATGTCCCCAGGGAGAAGAGGTAAAGCCAGTAGCCTCTGTCAATGGGTCTTTACGGCCCCACTGGAAGTACATTGCGCGTCCTTGAGCCTGCTCAACATGTGGTTTCTGAGTAAATACGATAGATGACGTCTTACCAGAACGTGGCTGCCTAAATGTTATTCTAATCTCACGATTCTCTGAATAGGTTGTACGCTTCCAGCTTGAAGGAACGAAACCGATTGGCTCATGCAGGAAGGTTTGTGACTGAACGTCGGCTACGTCAGAACCAGTTACCCATATATGCCAGCTCCAAACAATCGTTGAACCCTGCTTTACAGCTATGATAGCGTTACCGATCTCAATGTTATTCTTATCAACTTCGAAGCTAACATAACCCGTCCTGCCCTGTCCTGAGACGGTAACATTCTTGATCATGCCAGGCTTACTCTGCCAAATAACTTCAGCACCATTTATGGTTCGTTCAATATATGAATAATTAATAGCACCGAGACCATCCTGAAATTGTCCCAATGTCATGTCATTTGGACCACCGTCCTGTGTATGATTCCAGAAAGAAGCAGCGACATCATGATCGTCCACACGGCTGCTACCGTAGTATAATGGGAACTTATACGTACCTGGAGCAGACACGATATAACAATTAGCAGTGTTCTGTTTGCCATTGATCATAGAGAGGTCTTTGCCCGTTACAGGCGTAGCTGTCTTCAACTGATTATTTCTATAAGTAACGAAATCAGCCTTATAGTCATCCTTAAAGGTCAACTTATTTGCTTCAGCACTTGTTCCTCCGTTACCAGAAGTCTTAAGGATTGCAGTTGCCAAAGCTGGTAAAGTTGTCCCAGCATCGTGCCACCCTTTCTCTGATTCACTTGCACTGTAAGTTCCTTCACGTGTCTCATACTTCGCAATCTGCCATGCTTCTGCCTTGTCACGGTCGGTCCCTGTATAGCCTTTCAAGCGACTATAGCTGGTTACAGTGAATGGAAGATCGAACTGATTGTACTCTCTTTCTGTTCCGTTTGTTGGTGTAATGGACAGTGTGAAGTCACGATCAGAGAGGTCCTTAGAGTTTGAAATGGTGTAAGTCTTTGTGGTTCCTTCAGCCCAAACCTTACCACTTCCACCGATTTTGCCTTCCCAATACTTACCACTTGTAAAGGTAATCTTCACCTTAGCATCGTCAGGAAGGGTCTGAGGAATCATGAAGAACGTGCCATCACCACCGTTCATCACTGTTCCAGGGTTCTGTGCAGTAGAGAACGTTGGGTTCAACGTTAATGTATAGTTCTTCTTTGTTGTACCAACTGTCCATTTCTTAGTAGCAAGATCGTATGTTCCTTCACCGTAAACATTCTGGATTTCAATTTTCTGTACCTGTTGATTATAAGAGAGGTCGTTACCTATCTTAAACTGGATAGCCGTTGTGGCGTGTTTAAACTGCAATGGAACAGGTGTACTAACATAGTTATCGTAAGCCATATCTGCAGTCTTTGCAACCATGAGGTCAGCCTGTTGCTTCACGTCACTCTTAGGACTGAACTTGATAACAGGGCTCTGTGACGCACTGTAAGTAGCTGGGCTAATCTGCTGGTCAGCGTCTTGTGCAGCTGGATAAACGGCATAGAACTTCAGCGTTGAAGCCTCTGACTTGTTCCATTTCTTTGGTGTTACCATCGTTCCGTTGGCATTCACCTTCTCATTATACATATAGTCAGGTGACGTACCACCATTCTTACATGCGAAAACAGTAAACTGAGCGTCGATAGAAGTTTTCATCGTACCACGTGTAGCAGGGCTTTGCTGCACTGGATTAACACCCTCAATGGTGCTCTCCTCAAGTACAAAGCCTTTAGCATTAGCACCTGTCAAATTAATAGTGTGCGACTCGTAAACCTCTGGTGCCTTTGTCTTTGGCAAAGAAGCATCAGGTCTGTCCTGCACATCACTCGTACTAAACATGATACCCTCAGTAGGTTTCTGTGGATCTTGAGCAGTATCAATATCGCTACATGCGACAAAGAAAGCAGATGTTGCAGCTGTCAAGCCTAACATCACACGTGAAAATAAGAATCTTGAATTCATTTTTGATTTAGTCCTTTTACGTTTAATTACGTTGGTTATTAGCTCTTTTTTATGGTTGTGGAGTACTTGTGTCACCACCTGATGCGGTATGTGTATCACCGTCTAACTCTTCTGTATCCCCATTTATCCAAGGACTTACGGAAGGCTCAAATGTAGTTTCAGGATCAGAACCTGCTAAAATACCCTCTGTTTCCACAACCAGAAATACCCGAATTTGTGGAATCTCATACTTTACTCTTTTCATACGTTTAAAAACTACCGTTAATTTTATTATATATATTTGTTTTTGTTAAGTGTGAATTATTGCCAGCTATCTTTCAGCTGCCGTCTATAAGTTATCCATCGTTAGTTCTTCTATACTACAAGTTATCCATTATTCGTCATAGAGAACTCTGTAAGTGGCAGAGGGTTATTTACTTACCCTAAATTGATTTCGGATGCAAAGTTACAATATAATCCTATAACAAAAATACTTTTTAACAATTATTACCGAAAAAATATGAAGTCTAATTGCATCGCGCATACAACAAATTCGGCGAGAAAAGCAAATAGAACATAGGGAAGTATAGGCATCAGACGATAAAAGAAAGCTATCATACGTGACGATAAATGTAAGTGATTGACGTACAGGCATTACATAATAATCTTTCATATTAAGCACCCGCACCACACGTGTTAAGCCTCCGCACCATATGTGCTAAGCCTTCGCACGTATCTTTTCTATTAATCATCCGCTATCTAATAGCCCCCATTTACAAAGGAATCTATAAGGAAAGAAGGGATGATAAATTATAAGAAAAAGAGGAAAGAAAGGAAAAAGACTCTTCCGAAATATGGAGTAATAAACTTAGGCTCTCAACTTATAAGGCACACGGAGGGACGGAGATAAACGTAATATCATGGAGGTGCCGACGGCACAAAGAGCAACGGAGGTGTAACGTACAGTATGGTGAAAACTTTGAAGGTAAATACTTTGAACAGAAAGTATCTATAAAATCAGAAAACTATCTCCGTTGCTCTACGCACAACAGTGCCTCCATTATTTCCATAGTTATGTTTTAATAATCCTCAGTCGTCTCAGTTTCTCTGTGTGACATTGCATCAAGTGCTAAACTTAGGTTATACCCTTATCACTCCAAATTCTTGAAGAACCACAAAATATGTTTAGACTCTAATAACCGAATTGGGTTTAAAGATAATAAAAACAACATATCTCATTAGTATCTTTCATTTTTTTTAAGTACCTTTGCCCTGTGCATTGTGTACTTATTCTAACAAAGAATTTGTGCGCTAAACATCAAGTAAAAAGAGACAATTGAATGAAAGAATTTATCATATCTGACGTCAAGGCGGAAACAGCCATCCTTGTGGGTCTTATTACAAAGGACCAGAACGAGGACAAGACGAAGGAATATCTTGACGAATTAGAGTTCCTCGCTGATACAGCTGGTGCTATCACTGTGAAGCGATTCACACAGAGGGTGACAGGTCCAAGTGCTGTTACCTATGTCGGCAAGGGTAAACTTGAAGAGATAAGAGACTACATCAAGATGAAAGAAGATGAGGAGGAGCCTATCGGTATGGTCATCTTCGACGACGAGTTGTCGGCAAAGCAGATGCGCAATATCGAACAGGAACTCGGTGTGAAGATATTAGACCGTACCTCTCTCATCCTCGACATCTTTGCTATGCGTGCCCAGACAGCCAACGCAAAGACACAGGTAGAGTTGGCACAGTATCGCTATATGCTCCCACGTCTGCAACGTCTGTGGACTCACTTGGAGCGTCAGGGTGGTGGTTCTGGCTCTGGTGGCGGTAAAGGTTCGGTAGGTTTGCGTGGTCCGGGTGAGACCCAGTTGGAGATGGACCGCCGTATCATCTTGCAGCGTATGACCCTTTTGAAGCAAAGACTTGCTGAGATTGACAAGCAGAAGGTGACACAACGTAAGAACCGTGGCCGTATGATTCGTGTTGCCTTGGTGGGTTACACGAACGTAGGTAAGTCAACAACCATGAACCTCTTGGCTAAGAGCGAGGTATTTGCAGAGAACAAACTCTTCGCAACACTCGACACAACCGTGCGCAAGGTCGTTGTTGACAATCTTCCTTTCCTATTAGCTGACACCGTTGGATTTATCCGTAAGTTGCCAACAGACTTGGTTGATTCGTTTAAGTCAACACTCGATGAGGTGCGCGAAGCCGACCTTCTCTTGCACGTTGTGGACATCTCACATCCTGACTTTGAGGAACAAATACAGGTGGTTAACCAGACTTTGTCTGAACTTGGTTGTGCTGACAAGCCTTCGATGATTATCTTCAACAAGATTGATAACTATCATTGGGTGGAGAAAGAGGAAGACGACCTCACACCAGCAACCAAAGAGAATATCACCTTGGACGAACTGAAGAAGACATGGATGGCTAAGGAGCATGACAACTGTCTCTTTATTTCAGCCAAGGAAAAGGAGAATATCGATGAGTTCAGAGAGGTGCTTTACAAGAAAGTACGCGAACTCCACGTGCAGAAGTATCCTTACAATGACTTCCTTTACAATATCGAAGAGGAATAAAGACTATTGGGCATATTTGTCTTATTGGGCTTATTAGGCTAATAAGGCTAATGGGGCTAATAAGCCTAATAAACCCAATAAGCCCAATAAGGCTAATAACAACAACTAAAAGAAAAGTTTATGCAATATCGTTCCCTTACCTTTGAAGAGATTGAGATACTCGAGAGCAATAGCTGCTGGGCGGAAGATTGGAGTCGAGTAGAGGTTGCGGAGGACGGATTTCAAGCGAAATTCTTCCACCGTGTCATGTTCTATGGTGACGTACAATTGGGAAGTGTCCAGAAAGAAGTCGAGATAACAAAGGGCTTCGTCAAGCATTCTGGTATCAATGATGCAACCCTACGTAATGTGACCGTTGGTAACGACTGCCTTATTGAGAAGGTGGGGAATTATATTAACAACTATACTATCGGCGACGACTGCCTCATCTCTAACATCTCTGTCATGGAAACAACGGAGGGAGCTACATACGGGGAAGGTAATCTTATATCTGTCCTTAACGAGGTAGGTGACGGAAACGTAATCTTCTTCCACGACCTCAACAGTCAGTTTGCGGCCTTTATGGTGAAGCATTTCAACGACAAAGACCTCAAGAATGCTATCCGAAGACTGGTGAAAGAGGAGATTGCTCGCACCAATCCAGAACGTGGTACGATTGGCAACAAAGTCAAGATTGTCAACACAAGGGAGATTACCAACACGGTTATTCAGGACGATTGCGAGATTTCTGGTGCCAGTCGTTTGAGCGATTGCACCATTCTCAGCTCTGAATATGCCAGCGTTTACATCGGTACAGGTGTCATCTGTGAGAACTCTATCATATCAGATGGCTCAAGCATCGTGAACAGTGTGAAGATGCAAGACTGCTTCGTGGGTGAAGCTTGTCAGATAAGCAATGGTTTTACAGCCTCACAGAGTGTCTTCTTCGCCAATTCCTTTATGTCAAACGGTGAGGCGTGCGCTGCCTTCTGCGGTCCGTTCTGTGCCTCACATCATAAGAGTTCGCTGCTCATTGGTGGTATGTTCTCCTTCTATAACGCTGGTTCTGGGACCAACTTCTCTAACCATGCCTATAAGATGGGACCCATGCACTGGGGCATCTTGGAGCGTGGAACGAAGACTGCCAGTGGTAGTTATCTGCTCATGCCAGCAACGATCGGTACATTCTCCGTATGTTTCGGTAAGCTGATGCACCACCCTAACACGACTGCCCTACCCTTCTCTTACCTCATTGCAGAGGCTGATAAGATGTATCTCGTGCCCGGTCGTAACATCACAACGGTTGGTCTTTATCGTGATATACGCAAGTGGCCAAAGCGTGATATGCGTCCACAGCAGACGCAGAAGAGTATTGTTAACTTCGATTGGCTATCACCTTACTCTGTTGGAGAGATTCTGCAGGGAAAGAAGATACTTGAGAATCTGCGACAGGCAAGTGGTGACAATGTTTCATCTTATAACTATCATGAATACGTTATCAATGCTACCAGTCTAAGAAAAGGTATCAAATATTATGACATCGCACTGCGCATCTACATGGGAGCGGTATTGAAACGTGCACACAAATGGGGCTTCTTTGGTAAGCCACAGACCGAAGTAGGACTCGGACGATGGGACGACCTCTCCGGTCTTCTGCTCCCTGTATCAGAAGAGCGACGCCTCATTGAGGATATCAAGAGCGGTAGTCTTGAGACGATAGAAGAGGTGGTTAACCGCTTCCGAGAGATTAACGAGAACTATCGTATCTATCAATGGGCATGGACCTATCGCATGATTCTGGAATACTACGGCATTAATGAGATTTCTCCCGAAGACGATGCACGCATCAAACAGGATTATATCGAGGCACGGCGTGCATGGATTGCAGAGATTAAAAAGGATGCCGAGAAGGAGTTTGAGATGGGCGATGTAGACAGAGAAGTCTTTGAATCGTTCGTTAATAGCCTTGACCACGAGGTTGATTTTGAGAATTGAGCATCACAACCTCTTCACAATTAAAACAATAAACAAAAAACTGATTATATGAGAAAACATTTCGTTAACAGTTCCCTTATTAAGGGGCTAAGCTTAGGACTATTGTTCCTATTTGCATCTGTGACGGCTTATGCGCAGCGTTACAGCTATGAGAGCATACCGAATGACCCGATGCAGACACGTATCTACACACTGAAAAACGGGCTGAAAATCTATCTTTCTGTCAACAAGGAGAAACCTCGTGTACAGACTTATATCGCTGTGCGCACGGGTTCTCGCAATGACCCAAAGGAGACAACAGGTCTCGCTCACTACTTAGAGCACCTTATGTTTAAGGGTACAACCCACTTTGGTTCATCTAATGTGGAGGCTGAACGCCCTTACCTCGATTCTATTGAGGCTCGTTTCGAGCAGTATCGCCGTATCACTGACCCAGCTGCACGCAAGCAATGGTACCACCAGATTGACTCTATCTCACAACTTGCAGCTCGTTATAACATTCCAAACGAGTATGACAAGATGATGACTGCCATCGGTAGTGAGGGTACAAACGCTTATACTTCTAATGATGTAACTTGCTATGTAGAGAATATTCCATCCAACGAGATTGACACTTGGGCAAGAGTTCAGGGTGATCGTTTCCAGAATATGGTTATTCGTGGCTTCCACACAGAGTTAGAGGCGGTTTATGAGGAGTATAACATCGGTCTTTCAAGCGACTGGCGTAAAGTCTATGCAGCCCTCTTTGCAAAGCTCTTCCCTACCCACCCATACGGTACACAGACCACTATCGGACTTGGTGAGCACCTGAAGAATCCTTCAATCACCAACATCAAGAACTATTTTAACAAATACTACGTCCCAAACAACATCGCTATCTGTCTTTCAGGCGACCTCGACCCAGACAAGACGGTAGCTTCGATTGAGAAGTATTTTGGCAATTGGAAGCCAAGCGCCCACATCGACGTACCACAGTTCCCAGCTCAACCAGCCCTCACAGCACCCGTTGATACGACTGTTGTTGGTAAGGAAGCTCCTATGCTCTTTATGGGTTGGCGTGCAGACGCAAGTAAGTCTTTGCAGTTAGATACATTAGAGGTTATAGCACAACTCTTGTCTAACGGACAAGCAGGACTCTTCGACCTCGACCTCAGCCAGAAGCTGAAGGTACAGGAGGTTAGCGCAGGTATCGCAGATATGGACGAATATTCGGTATTCTATGTCTATGGACAGCCAAAGAGTGGACAGACTTTGCAGGAGGTACGCAGCCTTGCTTTGTCTGAAATTGAGAAACTCAAGAAGGGTAACTTCTCTGATGATCTCTTGCCATCTATCGTTAACAACTACAAGCGTTACTATTATACGCAGTTAGATAACAACCAGTTCCGTGCAAAGCAGTATGTGGATGCCTTCATCAACCACAAAGACTGGAAGCAGGAGGTGGATAAACTCAATCGTATTTCAAAGTTAACAAAGGCTGAGATAGTAAAGTTTGCTAATCAATTCTTCCGTAACGACTTCGCTTGTGTCTACAAGGAGCAAGGTAACGACACTACTATTAAGAAGGTTGAGAAGCCTACTATCACTCCAATCCCAACCAACAACGACAAGCAGAGTGACTTCCTCAAGGAGATTGTAAACACCAAAACAACTCCTATCCAGCCACAGTTTGTTAACTACAAGCGCGACCTTACCAAGGCAACAACACAGAAGGGTCTTCCTGTTCTCTATAAGCAGGACAAAACAAACGACCTCTTTACACTTTGCTTCGTTGTTCCTTACGGTGACGAACATAACCCAATGCTCAGCTATGCAGCTGGTTATCTTGATTACTTAGGTACCAATAAGCTCAGCAACGAGCAGATTAAGCAGCAGTTCTATAAGTTAGCTTGCGACTATAGCCTCTCTGAAAGAAACGAAGTTTCATACATTACGTTAAGTGGTCTCAACTCTAACCTGCCTCAGGCACTTGCTCTGTTGAACAACTTACTCAGTAATGCAAAGGTTGACAAGGAGGCTTACGACCTCTATGTAGAGCAGATTCTAAAGTCACGCAGCGATAACAAAGCCAACCAGAAGGCTAACTTCGCTGCCCTAAGAGACTATGCTACCTACGGAAAGTACAACCCTACTCGCAACATTCCAAGTGAACAGGAGTTGAAGTCAATCAACCCACAGGTACTGCTTAACCTTTTGAAGAACTTGAAGAACTATAAGTTGACAGTGCTTTACTACGGTCCTTCAAGCCTGAAAGAGGTTGACCAGCTTGTCAGCAAGACTATCCAGACGCCAAAGAAGTTTGCTGCAGTGCCTGCTATCAAGCGTTATACCGAGGAGACAACACCTAAGAACGAGGTTCTCATTGCACCTTACGATGCAAAGAATATCTACATGGTTCAGCTCCACAATCAGAACCAGAAGTGGTCTGCCGACCGTGCCCCTATCATCGCCCTCTTCAATGAATACTTCGGAGGTGGTATGAATGCCATCGTCTTCCAAGAGTTACGTGAGGCACGTGGTTTGGCTTATTCAGCTTCAGCTGTCTATGCATCTCCTTATCGTTTAGGAGGTAATGAGAGTTTCTACACCTACATCATCACACAGAATGACAAGATGATGGACTGTGTGAGAGAGTTCAACAAGCTTCTCAACAACGTACCTGTACGCCAGAGTGGCTTTGACCTTGCCAAGCAAAGTTTGATGAAGAGCCTTGCTTCTGCTCGTACAACTAAGTACTCTATCCTCACCTCTTATCTTGCAGCACAGCGTTTAGGTCTTGACTGCTCATTGAGTGAAAAGATTTACAACGCTCTTCCAAGTCTGCAACTGCAGGATGTTATTAACTTCGAGAAGGAGTATATTGCTAACAAGACCTTCAAGTATATCATCCTTGGTAACGAGAAAGAACTTGACCTCAAGGCATTAGAAAAGATTGCACCTATCAAGAGAGTGACAACAGAAGAAATCTTCGGCTATTAATAAACAGTAAGAAAAGAATACAAAAACATATTATAAACAAATAGAAAAAACCCTGTCTACCCTACCGATAAAGGGCAGACAGGTAAACAAAACATTATGGCAGAATTCAAGTATGCACCAATGTTCCAATTGGGCAAAGATGACACCGAGTATCGTCTGGTATCAAAGGAAGGTATCAGCGTTGGTGAGTTTGAAGGTAAAGAGATTCTGAAGGTAAGCAAAGAAGCACTTACTTTATTAGCACAGGAGGCTTTCCACGATTGTGAGTTCATGCTCCGTCGCGCACACAACGAGCAAGTTGCAAAGATTCTGACCGACCCAGAGGCATCAGAAAACGACAAGTATGTGGCACTCCAGTTCCTCCGCAATGCAGAGACAGCTGTGAAAGGCGTACTGCCTTTCTGCCAGGACACGGGTACTGCTATCATTCACGGTGAGAAGGGTCAGCAGGTATGGACTGGTTTCGAGGACGAGGAGGCACTCTCTCGTGGTGTATTCAACACCTTTACAGAGGAGAATCTCCGCTACTCACAGAACGCTCCACTCAATATGTACGATGAGGTGAATACCAAGTGTAACCTCCCTGCACAGATTGACATTGAGGCTGTTGAGGGCGCAGAATATCGTTTCGTAATGGTAGCAAAGGGTGGTGGCTCTGCTAATAAGACCTACTTCTACCCAATGACCAAAGCTACTATACAGAATGAGGGTACGCTCATTCCTTTCCTCGTTGAGAAAATGAAGAGCCTTGGTACTGCTGCTTGTCCTCCTTATCACATCTGTTTCGTGATTGGTGGTACTTCTGCAGAAAAGAACCTCCTCACCGTTAAGCTCGGAAGTATCAAGTATTACGACAATCTTCCTACTACTGGCGACGAGACAGGACGTGCTTTCCGCGACATCGACCTCGAGAAGAAGCTCCTCAAAGAGGCTCACAAGATTGGTCTTGGTGCACAGTTCGGTGGTAAGTATCTTGCTCACGACATCCGCATCATCCGTCTGCCACGTCACGGTGCAAGCTGCCCTATCGGTATGGGTGTAAGCTGTTCTGCTGACCGTAACATCAAAGCGAAGATCAACAAGGACGGTATTTGGTTGGAGAAGATGGACACTAACCCAAGCGAGTTGATTCCAGAGGAGTTCCGCAAGCCAGGAGAAGGCGCGAAGGGCATAGAAATTGACCTCGACAAGGGTATGGATGCTGTTCGTGCTGAACTGACAAAGTATCCTGTTTCAACACGTGTTAACCTCAAGGGTACTATCATCGTGGCGCGTGACATTGCTCACGCTAAGCTCAAGGCTCGTTTGGATGCTGGCGAGGAATTACCTGATTACATCAAGAATTATCCTGTCCTCTATGCAGGACCAGCCAAGACTCCAGAGGGCTACCCATGTGGTTCAATGGGACCTACCACTGCCAACCGTATGGACCCATACGTTGACGAGTTCCAGGAGCATGGCGGTTCACTCGTGATGATTGCTAAGGGTAACCGTACACAGGCTGTGACAGATGCCTGCCAGAAGCATGGTGGTTTCTACCTCGGTACTATCGGTGGTGTGGCTGCCGTTCTCTCACAGAGCAGCATCAAGAGTATTGAGTGCGTAGAATATCCAGAACTCGGTATGGAAGCTGTTTGGAAGATTACCGTTGAGGACTTCCCAGCCTTCATCCTTGTTGACGATAAGGGTCACGACTTCTTCAAAGAGCTAAAGCCTTGGACGGGCTGCAGCTGCGAGAAGTAATCTCCACAGCACATAAATCAGCTATACCAACGATGTTATCAAGCGTAAATCGCAGGAAAGGATATCCCTTTTCCTAACGAAACATAGGTATAGCCTCATCTTACAAAGCGGTATAAGACGAACTTTTGCGACGTCATTATACCGCTTTTTCTTTTGCTCTTTTCTAAAAAACAAAGCCTCATCGGCTGCGAAAAATATTGACACATAATCATCAGATTTCTCCCCCAAAAAGCCAATAATCACTTATATTTACTACCCTTGTAACCAACTCATAACCAAACACTTGCAAAACACAAAAGTAAAAGGTGCTTACTTAGACTTCAAAAGGGCGTTAGTAACACTTCAATTAACGCCCTTTTGAAAGCTAAAAGAGCATCTTTTAGAAGCCAAAAGAGCATCTATAAAAAAGCACTTTGTGAATTTATTTTACATTGTCCACGAAAGCTATAAACACAACTACTATCCTCCTCACATAATACGCAGCAAATTATTGAGCCAAATAGTTGCGCCGTATTGAATATTTCTATATATTTGCGATATCTTATTGAATTTGTGAAGAACATCTTAGTAGGCATAATGGTAATTATAGGAATCCATCAAGTGGGAAGAAAATCAATAGAGATTAAATCAACTATTGTCAAATTCTTCATTTTTAATGATGAGCCTTTACCATAAATAGTATAACATATATAGAAAAATCGAATATGAATAAAACATATAGGGATTTAATTTATAGATTTCAGAACCAGGGTATTGAAGAATCCCAATCCACTGGTGCAATCCTTATAGGAAAAGCGCCCCATATAGCCCCCGAGGCTTGGCTAAACACCCTGTATCCTCCGCTAAGTAAGAACGATGTCCAAGCATTGGAGAAAGAATTGGGCATGGAAATTCCCATCGATTATAAAAAATTCTTGTTAGATGTAAGCAATGGGTTAGACATATTGGTTGGAACCTTTTGTTTAGACGGATTAAGAAGAAACTATAAAAGAAGCACTGATGAAAGCCGCCAACCGTTTTCGATTATTACGGCAAACATTCGGGAAAGACCTCGAAATGCCGCAGATGACCATTTCTTTATAGGCGGTTATGACTGGGACGGTTCTTATCTTTATATAGATAAAAGAACAAGCAACGTGCACTATTGTGATAGAGACGATGCAACCTCCCTATTCCAATGGGAAACGTTCGAGCAAATGCTTATATCAGAGTTAAAGAGGATATACTCACTGTTTGATGAGAGGGGAAGAAAAATAGATGAAGACCTTTATACCACCCCAATTAAAAGGTAATATAAAGCCTCGTGATATTAGTCATATAAGGGTATCAGTGAACACCCATACAAGGGTATTGACGAACACCCATATAAGGGTATTAACAACGGGTATACGATAAATCCGAATCGGAAATGTTATTAGAGTATATAACATAAAAACCAATGAATAATAATTTTTTAAGTACATATAAGTAAAATATTTGATTATGAAAAGATATATAACGATAATCCTCTTATCACACATGTGTTTCTTTTCTATGTATGCGCAGCACTCAGCTAAGGACTGTTTATATGATCTTTATAAAGTTCTTAGTACGTGTCATAATAAAGATTACATTGAGATAGGAGACTGTAATTATTCTATTAGCTCCCTTTACCAAAGAAAGAATGAGCGAATAATTTTTGATGCGATAAAAAACGCGTGTATATTTAGCTATGGCAACCCCCTTGACTCTGTTGTAGAAGTCAATTTAGGGAATAAAGTACTTTATTTTATGGTGAATACAGAATCACCTCGTAGCTTTAAATATTCTGATATTAATTCTATATATGATGGAAATGGGCTCAGTCTTGTAGATAGAGATGATTATATGAAATTTCCAGCGATTATTAATGACTCTGACGGCTTTACTTACGTTAGAGAGGGGCCTTCTAAAAAGTATAGGGTTAAAGGTAAAATATTGAAAAATGATATTTTTTTGTATACGCCTGTTTTAGACGGAGATTGGTACAGGGCCTACTCTAAAAATGGTAGTGCATACCTTGGATATGTATATCGCAAACGGATTCTACCTTATGATAAATGTCCTATTAATATAAAAAAGAAAATGGAGAAAATTATGTTTGACTAAGTATCCCATATTTTTGATGTTTGTAATTATTTAACGAAACCTATAAAGGGAAAAGACTAATGCATAGAGGGCTTTCCGTATACACGTTAATCAAAAATAATGATTATGAAATTATACTCTTTCTGTATCACATTCATGTTGTCTCTGCTTAGTTGCTTTGGACAAGAGACACATATCATCGAACCGAGCATTCTCGAAATCAGTTATCACACAAAGTATCTTAACAGTTATGATGACTATGCACTTAGGATAGGGAAAAATGTAAGTGAATACTTTAGCTATCATACTTTGCGCTTCGATTCCTTAGGAAGCAACCCTGAGACAGCTTTGGCGATAATTAATGAAAAGATAAAAGCTGCTCGCAATAATAATAAGACTATTCCGACAGTAGAAAGTCCTAATAGTCGTGATTATCTTTACAGAAATCTTGAAGAAGGAAAAATGACAACCTACACACAGGTCTGGGACTCTCATTATAAGATAACAGAAGACATACCCACACCGGAATGGGTTATTCACGAAGACAGTACACGAAATGTCATAGGCTTTAATTGCACGATGGCTACCACACATTTCCGTGGACGAGACTGGAAGGTGTGGTTCAGTGAGGAGATTCCTTTACCGCTCGGTCCGTGGAAATTAGGTGGACTACCCGGTTTAATCTTAGCTGCACATTGCGATGGCTATTTAGACATAATTGCAAGTAACATTAAAAGAGAACAGTTATCACCTGTCAAGTTTTATAATTTCTGGGAGAAAAAGTATAAGGATATAGACCGACTCTCTTATTTAAAAAAGGCTTCAGACCCTACGATCTACCCAAAGAATACAACCAAGATTCCCAAAATGGAGTTAGAATAAGATATAACTAATGAAGAAATATATTACCTTATGTTTGCTTATCCTACTTGTACAGTCAATAAGTGCACAGAGGATAGTGGAAGGTGTCGTTACTGACGTAGGAGGACACCCTGTGTCTGCAGCTATTATCAAGACTGTAGATGCAACCACAAAAAAAACATTACATTTCTGTCAGACAGATGCTAAGGGGAAGTTTACCATTACAGCACAAGAAGGTAATATTCTATCTATTTCGGCAATAAGCTATAAAAAGCAGGAAATAAAAGTTACAATGGATATGCCTGCACAGCATATCGCATTAGAGGAAGATACGAAAACGTTATCGGAGATAACGGTGAAAGCAAAACCAATTAAGATAAAAGGCGATACGATTCAATATCTACTCACTACCTATAAAAAAGAAGGAGACCGAACATTGGCTGATGTTCTTGCGCGTGTCCCTGGTTTTGAGGTGAATAAAGAGAATGGCGAGATACAATATGAGGGAAAATCTATCAGCAACTTCTATATAGAAGGTATGGATCTGATGGGAGGAAAATATGGCTTGGCAACAAAGTCACTGCCCCAAGAGGATGTAGCAACTGTAGAAGTAATGAAGCATCATCAACCTATCCGTGTATTAGATGATTTTACTTATTCTGACGATAATGCTATCAATATTAAGATGAAACAAGGAGCCAAGGCACGCTGGATGACGACCTATAGCGGTGGCATAGGACTAAAGAGTCATGGAGGATTGTGGAATTATGAAACCTTTGCCATGCGCCTGAAGCCTTCTTTTCAGACAATTCTCACCTATAAGACAAATAATATAGGTAAGAATATAAGGAGAGAGACGGACAAACTTTTAAGTTTTGATGAACTACAAAGTCCTTTGTCAGCTATGCTCTCACTTCCTTCTCCGTCGACTCTATTGCTCAAAGGACGTTCATTATTTAACCGCTCACATGCTGTTAGTTTGAATGCACTACAGCGTATAGACGAAAATTCTCAAGTAAACGTACAGATTACATTTGTCAATGACCGTAATGAGGCTACCTCTTTGCGCCATTCAGACTTTTATACGAATAGCGGTATAAAGACAATAGAAAACAGAAAACAGTATTTGGAGAAAAGTAATGACCTCTTTGCAAAGATAAAATACGAGAATAACGCTAATAATCATTATCTTAAAAATGAGCTTTCTGGTGACTTCTCTTGGAACAAACAATGGCTGAATGAACAGGGGACTCAACCTCATAAGATGATGGGTAATCTTCCGATTTATACATTAAAAGATAATTTCAGTATAATGAAGAAATATGGCAAACGCCTTATTACTCTGCAATCAAAGAATATAATGGATGTACGTCCGCAACAACTATATGTCGATTCACTGGTACAGTCTATTAATCAACATTACTATGAAACGAATACGGACGTAAGTGGAAGTCTTAGAATAGGTAGATTTATTCTATCAGGAGAAATAGGAGTAAATGCAGGAGAACACCGCTTCACTTCTGATTTAGTGGGAGTTCCAGATAGTATTGGACTACTGATGGGCAAAAGCAGCTTTACTTTTGCAAGATTCTATGCCAATCCGAGCATTGAATATACGGTGAAGGACTTTAATTTCACATTATCTGGCGATATGTCGTACAACCATTATAAGTATAGTTTAGATAATGGTCAGTCTAAAATCTTATCCTCCCCTAACCTCCGCATAAGATGGAAAGCCACAGCATCATGGACATTCTCGGCTGATGCATCTATTAATACAATGCAGATTAATGCTGCCCAATTTTATCCAACTTTGGTACTGCAAGATTATCAATATATGAATAAAGGTCTGGCAGGCTATAATCTAAACAAAGAGAAAAGCGTAGGAATAGGAGTTGTTTATAGCGATGCTCTGAAAGGCACTTCTATACGATTACGCATAACAAAGTCGTTTGGCACCTCTCCTTATACATCAACTCAAGATTTTGTGGGCAACTATATCGTAGAATCACTGACACAAGGAGACACGAAGTACAACAGTTGGAATATGTTCCTAATGGGTTCACAAGGCATAGGCTTCTTAAAAGGAAAGCTAAATGTAAAGGCGTTATATAATGCCATGAATAGTTATATGGTTCAGAATAGCCAACGAATTCCTTACGACACAAAGAACTTAAATATAACCTCTAACCTTGATATAGGTTTAATAAAGGGTGTAGATTTAAATTATAAACTTACTTATGGCTTTCATCAGATGAAGATGCCTGCTTTCGGAAAGACGTCTAATCTAAATAGTTGGAAGCATGAGGGAAGCCTTAGACTACCTCTTTGTAAGGTTTTAAGTTTGGAAACTTTGACGGAATACTATCATAACGAGATTGCACAAAAGAAGTTTAAGGATATGTTCTTTCAAGACTTCACTTTGATATTTAAAGCCAAACACTTCGACTTAAGTCTTGCGTGGAACAATGTCTTTAATAATAAAAGCTATAGCTATGGGCTTAACAATACGCTTTCAAGTAGCTTTAGTAATCAAGACATTAGAGGAAGAGAACTGATGCTTAGTTTCTATTATAAACCTTGATAACTAAGTTGATTGATATTGCATAAATAAAATTAATATAAGTTGAGATATGATAGACACCATTATAATACTACTGATGAGCTTACCGCTGATTGTTCTCGGAAGCACTATTGGACCAGATTCTGCTATCAATTTTGGGTCAAGAATACCGAAAGCAAAACTTAAAAGTGAGGAAGGACTTAAACGATTGAGGAGAATAAAGATAGCACTAATATTGGCAGGTAGCTTCATCCTTGTCGGTGGTTTCGCTTGCCTTGCCTTTCATTGGGAAGATTATCAACTTGTCGTCATACTCATTCCAGAAGTCACAGCTATCGTTTACATGCTGTTACAGCTGTACAAGATAGAGAGGAAGGGGAAGGGTTTGCTCGTGCTCATGCTCTCTATCATTGTGATATTAGGTGTGCTTCTTCTCATAGGGACCCTCCCAATCACAGCCACCGATAACAATACGACGATTCGAAATGATACGTTGTTTATTGAAGGGTTATACGCTAAGGAAATACCGATAGCAAGTATTACACAAGTAGACGGCAACGCAATGGTGCCAGACATAGAGATGAGAACAAACGGAACGTCACTTGGCGAGAATAATGTGGGGTATTTCCAGACAAAAGAAGGGAAGGATGTGCTATTATACTTACATTCAGACGATACGAATGTGACGCATATCAAGACAAAAAACAACGAAGACATCTACATTAACTTCAAAGATTCAACCCTGTCGGTTGACTTCCCTAATAAGCTGAAAGCCATATATCGCCAACCAACCAAAGGTAAGTAACGCCGTTACCTAAAATTGTCTGATGAGAAAGTATACAGCGATTTAGAGCCTCTAACAGTAGGGGTTCTATCAGCTTTCACAGCCATATTGGTTTGTGAAAGTTGTCCTTGTACAATCATAATAAAGTGTAAATGCGTTAAACCTCTTATTTCCTGCATCTATTACAGTGTTTTTTAGTATCTTTGCAGAATAAATCCTTGCCAAGAGGCAATGGACAGAAGTATCAATTGACAATAATAAATCATACAGAGATAATCATGTTAATAGACTACAAGAAGGTAAACATATATCAAGATGAACGCTTAATTCTGAAAGATGTTGACTTTCAGGCAGAAACAGGAGAGTTTATCTATCTCATCGGCCGTGTTGGTTCGGGCAAGAGTTCGCTGTTGAAAACCATCTATGGCGAATTGGATATTGACAGCGAAGATGCTGAGAAGGCTGTCGTTCTCGACGAGAGTATGCCTAACATTAAGCGTAGTCGTATCCCTGCACTCCGCAAACAGATGGGTATTATCTTCCAAGATTTCCAACTCTTGCATGACCGCTCTGTAGCAAAGAACCTCAAGTTTGTCTTGCAGGCAACAGGTTGGACCAGCAAACAGAAGATTGAACGACGCATTGAAGAAGTGTTGGCACAGGTAGGTATGACCGACAAGAAGAATAAGATGCCAAGTGAACTCTCTGGCGGTGAACAGCAGCGTATTGCCATTGCACGCGCCTTGCTGAACACTCCTAAGATTATTATTGCCGATGAGCCTACGGGTAATCTTGACCCAGAGACGGCTGCGAACATCGTTAGCATTCTCAAAGACTCATGCCAAGCAGGCACAACGGTTATCATGTCTACCCATAACATCAACCTCATTGACCAGTTCCCAGGTAAGGTTTATCGTTGTCATGAGGGCGAACTTCACCAACTCACCGACAAGAAAGAAGTTTGCGAATTAGCAGAAGAGACGGCTCCAGTAGAGACGATTGACGAGCCAGAACAAAACGATTAAGCGCATAGAACTCAGCATAAATCCACATTTAGAAAGATTGAAGATGATGAAAGTAATGAAATTTGGAGGTACATCCGTTGGTTCACCAGAACGTATGAAGGGTGTAGCTTCCTTGATAACAAAGTCAGGAGAACCTACATTTATCGTGCTCTCCGCAATGAGTGGAACGACAAACACACTGATAGAAATATCTGATTACCTCTATCGCAAGAATCCAGAAGGAGCAAACGAACTTATCAACAACCTCGAACAGAAATATCTTGGGCACGTTGAGGAACTTTACTCTACTGAGGAATACAAGCAGAAGACACGCCAGTTCCTGAGTGAGGAGTTCAACTATCTGCGCACCTTCACAAAGGATTTGTTCACTTCATTTGAAGAGAAGAGCATCGTTGCACAGGGTGAAATCCTCTCAACCAACATGGTTGTGAACTATCTGCAGGAGCAGGGCATCAAAGCAACATTACTTTCTGCACTCGACTTCATGCGCACTGACAAGAATGCAGAGCCTGACGGACAGTATATCAAAGAGCATCTGACAGCGATTATGGATGAGAATCAGGGCTATCAGATCTATATCACACAGGGCTTCATCTGCCGTAATGCCTATGGTGAGGTAGACAACTTGCAGCGTGGTGGTTCTGACTATACCGCTTCACTTGTGGGTGCAGCTATCAACGCAGAGGAGATTCAGATATGGACAGATATCGACGGAATGCACAACAATGACCCACGTGTCGTTGAGAAGACAGAGGCTGTACGCCAGCTGAACTTCGAAGAAGCATCGGAGTTGGCTTACTTCGGTGCGAAGATTCTCCACCCTACTTGCGTTCAACCAGCTAAGTATGCCGGTATTCCTGTTCGTCTAAAGAACACGATGGACCCAGATGCAGAGGGTACTATCATCGATAACACATTGGTGAGAAGAAAGATTAAGGCTGTTGCAGCTAAAGACAATATCACTGCTATCAAGATTAAGTCAAGTCGTATGTTAGGTGCATCGGGCTTCTTACGTAAGGTATTTGAAATCTTCGAGAGCTATCAGACTTCTATCGACATGATTACTACCAGTGAGGTGGGTGTATCAATGACCATCGAGAACAATAGCCATTTGGCTGAAATTGTTGATGAGTTGAAGAAGTATGGCACTGTAACCGTTGACACAGAGATGTGTATTGTCTGCGTTGTTGGCGACCTTGATTGGAGCAATGTTGGCTTTGAGACATTGGCAACTGACGCAATGAAGGATATCCCTGTACGTATGATTAGCTATGGCGGAAGCAACTTTAATATTTCTTTCTTGATTCGCGAGGAGGATAAGAAGCGTGCCTTACAGTCATTGTCAACCGTCCTCTTTAACTAAAGAAAGAACTGATAAATTAACAATAAGTATTTATTGTAGGCACAAACGCCCTCGTCTGGTCATCACTGGGAGCAGACAATTGGACATGCGAGGGCGTAGATTTCCTCTACAACTCAGATAAACACCACTTCAGGAGACAAAACACATGGTACAGAAATTCCCTATAGATAAGTTCAAGAAGATTGAAACTCCGTTTTATTATTATGACTGTGACCTCTTGAGAGAGACACTACAGGCGATTAATAAAGAGTTGAAAAAGTATGAAAACTTCATCGTCCACTATGCTATTAAAGCCAATGCGAATGCAAAGGTACTGAATATTATCCAGCAGACAGGTATGGGAGCTGACTGTGTGAGTGGTGGTGAGATACAGCGTTGCTTAGACTGTGGCTTCCCAGCAGACAAGATTGTCTATGCAGGTGTGGGTAAGTCAGACTGGGAAATCAACCTCGGATTAGACCATGACATCTTCTGCTTCAACGTAGAGAGTGTGGCTGAGTTAGAGGTTATCAATGAGTTGGCAGCGAGAAAGGGTAAGACGGCAAACGTATGTTTCCGTATCAACCCTGACGTGGGAGCACATACACACGAGAAGATTACCACCGGATTAGCTGAGAATAAGTTTGGTATTGCCATGCAAGACATGCTACCTACCATCCTTGAAGCAAGCAGGATGCCGAACATTCACTTTATCGGTTTGCACTTCCACATCGGTTCACAGCTGCTCGAAATGACTGATTTCCGTCACCTCTGCAGCCGTATCAACGAGATACAAGACGGTTTAGAGCAGGAGAATATAAAGATTAAGAATATCAATGTTGGTGGTGGATTGGGTATCGATTACGACAATCCTGACAACCATCCAATCCCTGATTTCAAGTCTTATTTCTATACCTTCGCACGCTATCTGAAACTAAGAGAAGGACAGAAACTCCACTTTGAATTGGGTCGTGCAGTAGTAGGACAGATGGGAAGTCTCATCACTCGCACCCTTTATGTGAAGCAAGGAACAGCAAAACAGTTTGCGATTGTCGATGCAGGAATGACCGACTTGATTCGTCCTGCTCTCTATCAGGCAAGCCATAAGATAGAAAATCTATCAAGCGATGACGCTTTACACGCTTATGATGTGGTAGGACCGATTTGTGAATCGAGTGATGTCTTTGCAAAAGGAATCGAACTTAACACCGTTCATCGAGGCGACTTGATTGCGATGCGTTCTGCTGGAGCATACGGAGAAATCATGGCTTCGCAATATAACTGTAGGAAACTGCCTGTAGGCTATACCTCAGACGAACTATAATCCATAACGAAACGAATAAATGTTCACTTTTGATAATACGACCATCATCATCTCAGTAGTGTTGCTTTTAGTAGCATTGCTGACCTCTTTTCTCAATCCTTTCTTCCGAAAAGTAAGGATTGCAGAGCATGGTGTGCCTACTTCTACTACCGAAAGTGAAGAAATAAGTAATGAAGATGAGCCTGTAACGGAGGAGAAGGAAGCAATAACGGAGCTAAGTGTCACTGAAGAGCAACTCCCTACTTACCCTCCTATCACGATTATCTTCACGCCCCATGACAATGCACAGGAGCTTGCAAAGAACCTCCCACTCTATCTGAGTCAGGACTATCCAGCAGACTTTCAGGTGATTGTTGTGGCGCCACAGAATGATCATGAGACGAGTGATGTATTGAAACGCTTTGCATCTAACTCACATCTATACACCACCTTCATCCCTGAATCATCACGTTATATGAGCAAGAAGAAGCTTGCCATTACGCTTGGAGTGAAGGCAGCAAAGTATGATTGGGTGATAATGGCAGACATCTGTTGCTATCCAACGGGTGATAATTGGCTGCAAGCTATAGCCCGAAACTGTAAAGATGGGAAAGATCTCGTGGTAGGCTACACTCGTTATGAGGACGAAACACCTGCTTATCGACACTTCGAAAGACATTATTTGGCACGCTATTTTATGCGTGAATATCAGCATAATAAGTCTTATGCGTGTCCGTTTAATGCTTTAGCTTTCCGCAAAAGTCGTTTCTTAAGTGAGGAAGGATTCCGCGGAAACCTCAAATATATACGTGGAGAATACGACTTCATGGTAAACAAATATGCAAGTGGTAACAACCTTGTGTTTGAAAATTCGTTTGAGGGAACACTCATAGAAGAGGCTCCAACAGAGAAGGTTTGGCTCGGCACACACCTTTTCTATATGGAGAATCGCCAACACTTGAAACGTACATCACAGCATCGTTTCCTCCCGTATGTCGACCAAACGGCACTACATGGTAATTACTTCTTGCAGTGTATTGCACTTGCAGTCTCTCTCCTATTGAGTATGTGGACCATTTCTGTTGCTGCAGGATTATCCCTAATCATCTCTATCATTCTACGCTTAGTTATTGGAAAGAAAGCACTGAGACGTTTCGATATAGAGATTCCAGCATGGAAGATTATCCCATACGAGATTGCTATCGCATGGAAGCACCTTGGTTATAAGTTGAAATACCATCGTGCAGACAAGTATGACTTCATATCTCACAAACTATAAATGCGCATCATCCATTACATAGACAGTATAAAGGCAGGCAATCTACTTTCTGATTACCTTCTACGACTCACCACAGCACAGAAAGAATATGCTGATGTCAAGACGGTTACACAACAAGGGAATTTCAAAAAGCTCCTTGCTGACTTCCAACCTGACATCGTTCATATTCATACCTGCTGGGAACATCAAGCTGCCACACATGCTAATTGGGCTGCTAAGAAGCAGTGTGCGGTAGTGTTCTCACCGCATTGGGAACTCGATGAGAGAGCAAGAACGACCGAGCAGAAGTATACTAAGACTGTGAAGACACTGCTCTATCAAGCGAAGATGGTGAGAGGGGTGGATGCGCTCCTTGTAAGTAGCGAGCAAGAAAGGCAAGACATTCTAAAGTTAGGATGGACCAAACGCATTGATATCGTACAAGACAGCGTTCTTAATAGTTCGTTGAGTGACGACGACATGGCGCTGCAAACGATTTCTTTCTATCGTAAAGTACTTGACACACGCTATCAATTCGCCATGACAGCAATGGAGAAAGATGCAATTCCAAGTCTGTTACACGTTGGTTTAGCACAAGAGACAACCCACAATCTCTTGCCCAGCGACCAACTTCTTAACCTCCGAAGTCTGAATCCAGAACAATGGCGAAGAATCTTCCTCTATGCTGATGACGAGGGAATAAGAGAGATTGTAGACAACTGTATCAGCCGTCTACAACTCAATGCACCCACGATTGACACTGCTGCCATACAGCGATTCCCACTCTTGTCACCAAAGGAAACAACCTCGGTTGACACAGATAAGCTGATAGGAAACCAGCCCATGACGCGACAGCGACTCAGTGACTACTCCAATGAGGAAGATGCTATCATCAAGAAGATAGCAACCATCATTGCAAACACTCGACAGATAGAGCGAAAGAAGAAACTTTCCCTACGTCTATTGACTGATTTATACACAGTTATAAAGTATAATGACTATGACGAAGACCGACTTGCAGACGCACTCCGCCACCTTCGTCTCTATCGCTATTCATGTCGTATGATACAGCTCCTTGCCGAGAAGGTGCTTCTTAAAGAGGGATTCATGCCTGTCCCTCCACGTGATGATAGGAAAACAAAGGGCATCAAAAGAAATAATTTCGTACAAAGACATTAACGCATGACACAGAAGAAATACGATTTAAAAAAGGATGAACGCTACTTACGACTATTAGCAAAGTCGTTCCCAAATATTGCTGACGCTGCAACTGAGATTATCAACCTTGAGGCTATCGCACACCTACCAAAAGGTACTGAACACTTCCTTGCCGACATTCATGGCGAGTATCAAGCGTTCCAACACG
>ERZ773180.223-NODE-223-length-37975-cov-16.193776_pt1 | contig 37975 bp, 59 predicted proteins | sample MGYA00511080_ERZ773180 | MGnify/ENA primary metagenome ERZ773180 (study PRJEB29015, sample SAMEA2738175) | human oral metagenome | biome: human oral; feature: human-associated habitat; material: saliva | place: China | collected 2178 ... | reverse complement strand
ACCTCATCCTCGTCTCCCGCGACGGCCAGGCCGTGCGCTTCACCGCCACCGACGAGCAGCTGCGCTCCATGGGCCGCTCCACGTCCGGCGTGCGCGGCATGAAGTTCCGCGGCGACGACGAACTGCTCAGCATGGAGGTGCCGCGTGAGAACACCGACCTGCTGATCGTCACCGAGTCCGGCTACGCCAAGCGCACCCCCGTCGACGAATACCCGACCAAGTCGCGCGGCACCCTCGGCGTGCGCGTCGGCAAGCTCGTCGACGAACGCGGCGGCCTCGTCGGTGCCCTCGTCGTGCGCCCCGACGAAGATGTCATGGTCATCACCGAATCCGGCAAACTCGTCCAAGTCAACGCCTCCGACGTTCGACCTACCACCCGCAACACTATGGGCGTCATCTTTGCCCGACCGGACGAAGGCGACCGCATCATTGCGATCACCCGTAACACCGACTCCGGCGACGATTCTAGTGACGACTCTGGTGATGACGTCGTGGTCGACTCCGCGCAGGCCGCCTCCGCCGAGGATCTCCCCCAGGAGAGCACCCTCGCCGAGACGGATGCGCCCACTGAAGGCGGCGACACAGCCGACGACACCGATAAGTAAATGACGATCACGGGACGAGGCCTGCCCTTCGTCCCGTGATCAACATTCCAAAGCGGCGCGGACCCTGCGCCGGGGCCCGGCGATACGGTAGCCTGGCTGTAGGAAGTGCGACCTGGAAGGAACCCCATGAGTGACCACGTCACGAGCGCCCGCACAGACGCTCCCCGCCGAGTTGACCTGGCGATCGCGCGCATCGACGCGTGGACCGTCATGAAGGTGTCTTTCCTCCTGTCCGTCGCCCTGGGTATCGCGATGGTCGTCGCCACGATCGTCCTGTGGCTCATGGTCGACGCCATGCACGTCTTCAGCCAGCTTGAGGAATTCCTCAAGACCATGGGCGCCGGTCGCTACGCGGACCTCCTCGACTACGCTCGCCTGCCGCGCGTCATCTCCTACGCGACCATCGTCGCTGTCATCAACGTCGTTCTGCTCACCGCCCTGTCGACGCTGGGAGCCATGCTCTACAACGTCGTTGCCTCGCTGGTGGGTGGCATCAAGGTGTCCCTCATGGACGAGTGAGGGCACTCGCGCAAGGGGTCGGCTGATGCCGGCCCCTTTTGCTATGCCGTGCAGGGGTGGCTTGCGCTGCCTTGTCTGCGCCATCTGTTGTGTCGTTGTGCTGCCGATTGTTCCGTGCGCCGTGTTGGGACGGGGGTTCGATTCCCCCCATCTCCACACACACCCCGGAGTCTCGTTGAGATTCCGGGGTTTTCGTTGCCCTCACAGGGTTTTCGGCACCTGTCCGTACACTCGCCTATATATCAGGATGCGTCAGGGTATAGCATTGGCAGTGGCGCAGGCGTGGCGCAGACAGTGGAAAAAGATGTGCGACACTTCCCCATTTAGGAGGCATCGATGAGCGGACGGAGGGCCTTCGGCTCGATCAGGAAAGCCCGCAGTGGACGCTTCGAGGTCAGGTACACAGGCCCCGACGGCGGTAAGTACACCGCCGGACGTTCCTTCATCCGCAAGACTGACGCGAGCGCTTTTCTCGCACACGTCGAGGCCGAGATCAGCGAGGGTACCTGGACCAGCCCCAAAGAGGCCCGCGAGCGCGATCGCGCACAGGAGGTCGCCGCCGAGCGTGCGGCGATCACTTTCGCGGCGTGGTCGGAGCGGTGGCTCGCGTCGCTCGAGCGACTAGGCCGGACCCCCAAGACGATCCAGACGCACACCTATCGGATGAGGCAGCTCGTCCCGGTCTTTGGTGCGAAGCCGCTCGGGTCGATCAGCGTCGAGGAAGTTGATTCCTGGTATCAGCGCATCTGGGAGGCCAAAGGCCCCGGCGTCGTGCGGCCAATCTATATGACCCTGTCTGCGTGCATGAACGCCGCGGTAAAGGCGGGTCTCATCTCAGCGAGCCCGTGCAAAGTGCCCGAGGGGCAGAAGCACCGGCCCGTCCGCGAGCGTGAGCGGCAGGTCGCGACCCCCGAGGAGGTCAGAGCTGCCGCCGACGCAATGCCCGCGCGCCTACGCATCGCCGTCCTTCTCGCGGCATGGTGCCAGACCAGGCTCGGAGAGCTTACCGGCCTGCAGCGGCGCGACTTCGACCTCGATTCCACCCCCGCGACGCTTCGTATCGAGCGTCAGGTGCAGTATCTGACTGGCGAGGGGCCGGTCGAGCTTCCGCCGAAGAGCGCGGCCGGCGTCCGCGAGATTGTCATCCCCGCGTCGCTCGTCCCTGCTCTGCGTAGGCATCTTGAGTCGTATGTCGAGCCTGATGCTACGGCCTGGCTTCTGTGCTCTGAGCGGTCACCTCGACTGCCGCTTCATCCGAACAGTCTCCGTGGGGCCTGGGAGCGTGCGAGGGAGGATGCCGGTATCCCGTGGTTCAAGTTCCACGATCTGCGGCACACTGGCCTCACGATCTTCGCACAGCAGGGCGCGACGCTCGCCGAGCTGCTCCATAGGGGCGGGCACAGCGACGTTGACGTCGCTCTCCGTTATCAGCATGCGACCCGCGAGCGCGACGCCGCTCTAGCGGCGCGTATGGACTCGCACGTCCTTATCTGAGTGCTATTGTTTTGTAGATCACATTCATTCCAGGTTGCACTATACGTCGTGCGCGATGTATAGTTAATTCATCGGGAGGGAACGGCCCCCCGAACCTCAACGAAGGAGATCTGAAATGTCCACCGTCACCTACATCACCGACACCAACACCGACCGCTTCGGTAACCACCTCATCATCGATGGTGAGCGCGAGACCGTCGAGAGCTGGTTCGAGGACACGCTTCCCGGCGACGAGATCGACGAGCTGCGCGAGGCTCTCATCGAAGCCGCCGTCCGCATGAGCGGCGAGGACCGCGAGATGCTCGCCTGCAACGGCTTCAAGATCACTGAGCTGCCGCTGGCCTACACCGAGGCCGACGACGCGCGCGTTTTCGGCGAGTACAACTTCGCAGACGGCTCCCGCGACGGCATCTACAACGCGATCGCCGCCGAGTGCGAGTCGCAGGGCCTCACTGACGGCTACTCGAGCGTCTGGGAGACGCTGACCGTCCTTGAAGATCTCGGCGGCGACGTCGAGAAGTTCCTCGACTGACCACCAACCACCGAGGCCCCGGGGCATACGCTCCGGGGCCTCCCCATAGTAGGAGGAGACACAATGACTGACATACTCACCCCCGTCGGCCTGCGCTGCCGACGTAAAGCCCTCGGCATGAGCCGAGCCGACCTCGCCGCGCTTGCCAAAGTGAACGAGGGCGCGATCCGCTCATGGGAAATCGGCAAATCATGGCCCCGCGATCCCCTCAGCATCCATATGATGCTCGGAGCCGTCGAGGACGAGGCCCTCGCCTGCGTCGATGATCTGACAGCCCCCGCTGACGACGAGATCGAGGACGTGCGCGTCATTCCAACAGCGCTTATTGCCTACGTCGACCAGGCCTCCTACGAGCAGGGCTGCGAGTGGGCCGGACGGCTCCCACTGTCCACCTACCAGGCGTGCGTCGGAAGAGCGTTCGCGCTCCTGTCAGACCAGGACATCCCCGTTGAGATCATCACCCGCACGAGCAAGGAGGCCTGACCTTGACGCGCGAGTACCTCGGGACAGCCGCCGTCGCCGAGCGCGTCGGCCTCGCCGTCCCCACCATCCGCTCATACATCCGCAAAGGCCTCCTACCCGACGCGGACGTCATCATCACGACTCCGTCCGGCCCTCTGCGCGGCTGGATGCCCGAGACGATCGACGCATGGCAAGCATCAAGGCCCGGCCAGGGTACGAGAACAGATCTCGCGCAAACTTCTTTCGCCCCCTCCGGGTTCCGCGAGTTTGCTCGACAGGTCTCAAAGATCCACGTCGATCTACCCAGCATCTCGGCTACTCAAGACTAAACGGGCATACAAGAAGGCCCCACCGCCCGAAACTGGCGGTGGGGCCTTCTGCATCGACTACGGATGCACGCGAGACGGGAACGATGCCATAAGGCCGGATGCTCCCTTATCGAACGCCGTCCGCGCTTGACCTTCGTTCGTGATGATATGCGCGATCGTCGGCTTCCCGGTTGCGTTGATGCGGTTCCAGACGTCGGCAGACGCGGACCACTCCATACCGATCACGTCCCAAGAGCCGAGGGGCGCCGCGGGGACTTCGGCAGGGTACAGCATCGCCATAGTGCGGTAACCGCGCGCTTTCGCGCGAGCCGCGCTCGTGCCCTTGGCGAAAACTTTCCAGATCACGCGGCGCTCGGGATGCCCTCCGAAAGCGGTGTCCAGGTACTCGAAGAGCTGCTCCTCAGCCTTCAGATCAGCAGCGTTCCGCTGGTCCTCAGACGAGGTCGTCTTGTGGTCGATCGCCAGGACGACATCATCGGGAATCTGATCGACGATGTCACGCAGCCGCATAAACGGCCCCGTGCCCTGCTGGAGAGTACGGAGCGTGCTCCACGGCGTTGACCAGATCGGCAGGTCCGTCCCCGGGACTGTGCGCGTCGTTTTCCAGTCGTGGATCGCAACGAATTCGGCGGGCTCGCCGTTCGGCCCCCGAGCGCAGAGCCGGACGGAGATCTCCAAGGCCTTGAAGCCAGCACGCAGCGAGGCATCAAGACCCCGCTGCGTGAATTCTGGATACTCCGTGCCGCTCATCCTATGGGCGATATAGAAGGGCCTCTGCTTGAGGAAGTGCTCGACGACGTCCGCCGCGGCGGGCGTGACCGGAGTCGTCGCCTCACGTCGACGCAGGAGAAGATCCCCTCCATCGCGGCGACGGCGACGCACGACCCCGGGCACGTCACCACCGTTGCGACGACGGCGATAGATCGTCAGCTCAGCCACGGGCGACCAACTGCACGCCGATGCCGTTAGACCCCTGGACGTTCGGGTAGGTCACGACGAGATCAGCGGGAGAGGCTGCAACCCTCTTTGCGAGCGTCACAGTCTGATAGTTCAGGCCGTCCTGCGCTGCGAATTGCAGCTTCTCCCAGCCCTCCGAGACCGTGACCTGATCCGACGTTTCGCCCGCGCTCGTGCGCTCGAAAGTGAAGCCGAGCGCGAGGCCCGCGCCCGCGAGCGCGGGCGCGGTGCAGGTCTTGGTTTCGACAGGTTCGGCCTGGCGTTTCTTGACGGTGCCGGCCTCGATGCGGGAGGCTCCGCGTACTGTGGCTGCGGCCCATCCGATCTCGGCGTTCTGCGACATCGTGACCGTGATCGTTGGCGCCCAGGGACCGGTGATGATGGTCGCGCTCATCGTTCCGACCCAGTACGGATCAACGAGGGTCGTCCATCCCTGCGGGAGGTTCGCGGTCGCGCGCGTGCCCTGCGCCTTCTCGTTGATGCCCAGGATGACCTTGTCACCTGCCTTGCCGTCGACCTTTACGGTGATGGTCTGGCCGACAACGGAGCCCGATGCATGGCCGACGACGGTGGGGCCGGCGGCGGGCGCGGGGCCTGGGGTCGGGGTCGGCGGCTGCGCGGGCGACGCGGCTGCGGCGAGGAAGTACAGCGCGCCGTCGGGCAGGCGCTGCGCTTCGGCTTCGGTGGCGACGACGGTGATGCCGACGCCTGTGAGCGCGGACTGCAGCTCTGCCTTGGTCGCGAGTCCGGTCAGGTCGGAGGTGTGCGCGACGCCTGCGACGTCGCTCTTCGTCGCGTATCCGGAGAGCTCCGCCTTGGTGGCGAGGCCGGTCAGGTCGGAGCGCTTGGCGATTCCGGCGACCTCGTCCTTCGTCGCGTAGGCCGTGAGGTCTGCGCGGGTGGCGAGGTCGGCGACCTGGCGAGTGGTCGCGTAGCCGGACAGTTCCTCGCGTGTCGCGAGGCCCCGCAGCTCTGCCTTCTTCGCGTAGTCGGTAAGATCGACTCTGCCGCCTGCGGCGGCTGTCGCTACCTCTGACTTCGTCGCATAGCCGGAGAGCTCCGACTTTGTTGCGAGCGGTGCGACTGCTCGCGCGATCGCCTTATCGGTGCCCTGCTTCGTGTAGAGCGTCGGTCTTACTGCCATAGGTCAGGCTCCAATCTAGAGCGTATCGTATATGTCGCCGTCGAGCGGTCCGTCCAGGGTGAGGGTGTCGCCGTCGCCGGAGATCTCGACACCGCCCATACCAGGGACAGGCGCGGGAGACGGGGTCGGCGACGCGGCGCCGGAGAAAACCTGCGCCAGATCGTAAGCAACCGATGGGCGCAGCGTCACGGTCGCCTCTCGGAGCGTGCGGCCCGGGATCGCGAGACGCAGATGCACCTGCGTCTCCGCGCGGATATCAAGCGGGAGGACGATCTGCCCTCGCACGTCGGCCTGCCGGGCCACCGGCCCGCCCGCGAGGACAGCGATATTCTCCCCTGTCCCCGCGAGCGTAGCGACGATGTAGGCCTGCGGCTCGGGAGCGCCGTCAAGCCTTCCGACAGTGCCCGAAATAGTCGTCGTCACTGTTCGTTCATCCTCTCTTCGAGTTTGTCGAGTCGCTCATGCAGGCGCGCGTGCGCGTCGTGCGAGTGCTCATCGATGGTCCGCTGCGCCGCCTCACGAGCGACGCGCTCATCGTGTATTTCCTCGGCCATGCGCCCGCCGCGCGCGTCGATTCTGCCGACGCGCAACTCGACCGCTTCGAGGCTCTTCCCGTGATTGGTGAGAGTCGTCTCGACGCGGCCGAGCTGATCGGCGAGCGTGCCGACGTGGCCGGTCAGCTCGCCGATCTGATCCGACACAGCGCGTACTGTCTCGATCGCATGGTCCAAGTCCTCCCTCATATTGGTCGAGTGATCGTTCGAGACCTGCGCGTCCGCCGATATAGCGGCAGCGCGAGCCTCCTCGACACCCTCGAGGACGTGCGCGAACTTCGCTTCGAGCCAGCGGCGCACCTGGCTCGCGACCAGAGCGACGACGCCCGTCATCGCGACGAGGATCGCGACGACGAGCGCGGCGAGTGCGTCTGTCACCTTCGGGTCTGCGAGCAGCTCAGTCACGGCTGGCCAGCTCGGCCCCGTCAACTACCCGGGTCGAAGGAAGAGAATCGGCTGCAGCGCGGACCTCCTCGACGGACTCGCCGCCTGGTGTCACGGCTCCGACCCAGTCAATGAGGGTCACGCCGTTAATCCGGATCGCCGAGAGCACCTGGAACGCCGACCAGGCGATGCCCAGGAAAATGCCGGCCTGGGCGATGAGCAGCCGCCAGGTCGCCGGATAGGCGCCGGACACCCATACGGCAACAGAGACGATGACCGCGACGACGGCCAGCAGGATCTTACGGCGCGTCGGCGTCCAGTACGGACGGTCGAGCGCGGCCTGTACCATCGGCCAGACCAGGCCGACGACGACCGTTGTCAGGAATGGGTCAGTGTGGAGCCCGAGAAGCAGATCATTCATCATCATTCCCCCTTCTCCGCGCCCGCGAGCGCGGCGTTAATTGCGTTGTTGGTGGCCGGGCCGTAGATCTCGTCGTCATCGACACCGACGGCGCGCTGGAGGTTTCCGACGACGCGGTCGTGCGCCTCGTCCGAGGCATCGCCCCAGACGCCGTCCGCCTCGGTACCGATCACAGACTGCACGTACTCGACCCCGAAGGGGAACTGCCGACCTCCCCAGGAGCTTGCAGCTACGACGGCATAGATGCGCTTGGTCGTATCGGGGCCGATGATGTTGTCGGCGGTCGCGCCGACAGCGGCCTGCAGGGCCGTGATGTCGGTGTAGCCCGAAGCGGTGGTCGCGTCGCCGTAAGACGGTCGGATGACCGCACATACCGAGTCCCAGCCTCTGGTGCGGCGCCACACACCGCCGCCGTTGCTCTGCGAGCCCGCAGTGCCGGACGACGTATTAAATTCAATCGTTTGCAGCCAGCCGCCGTAATTGGCCTCAACGATGCCGACGTGGTCGGCGACGCCGTCGTCGTCCCAGTCGAAGGAAACCAAGTCTCCTGGTGCTGCCTGGGTCATGGGGGAGACGAGTCGGCCTTCGCGGGCTGCGGCGTTGATGCCGTAGGGGACGTAAGCGAAGTCGCCGCCGGGCAGGACGGACTTGTCCTCATTGTCGGTCGCGCACCATGACGCGCCCATCGCGCAGAAGGGCACGCCTGACGTGCCGTAGTACGCGCCGTGGCGCTTGGCATACCAGCGCCCGTACTTCGACCCCTCCTCGGGGTCATCCCAGCGCGTGTATCCAATTTCGCCAGCTGCCCAGGCGAGAACATTCTGTGCGGTCATACTCATCGCGTGCCCTCCGTCTGCTCGTAGGGGATGAAGATCGGGGCGACGACGTCAGGCGGCGTGTCCGTCGCGGGCGTCATCGACGCCATAAGCTGCTCGATATTCGGTTCCATGTGTTTCTCCTCTTGGGTATGGGAAAGCCCCCGGACGGGCTTGTCCGAGGGCATGAAAGATCAGGGGGTGTCAGTAGCCGATCGCGGTCCAGGCGTAGGCGTGACGGCCAGGGGTCGTGACACCCGGAAGCATCGCACGGAACCCGTTCCGGCTCATCGAGTCGAGGCAGAACTGCTGCGCCTGCTTGAAGGTCCAGCCAGCTGAGCCCGTCCCGTATAGCGGTGTCACGGTGACAGACACACAGTCATTCGGGAAGGGCGTCTGGAAGGTGATGCTGTCAAGGTACAGATTCCCGAACTGCACCTCGGTCGCGGAGGTTGCGACCTTGCCTGCCTTGATGAGGCCGTTGCGCACGCCGACGCTGAGGCCGGAGCCGACAGGAACGTCGCCGACCGCGCTCAGCTCCATCTGCAGATTCGACTCACCAGACCAGCGGCGCCCATCCCACACGCGGACAGCGTTGAGATCTGTTCTCCAGACGTAGACAGGATGAGCGGGGGAGGCCGTGAGGCCCACGCCCGCGAGCGCGGCGACGTACTGGGAGGCGGCGGTCTCGGACGCACACGCCTTATACGACGGAATGGAGAGCGACAGGTCGAGGAGGTCTTGCCGCCGGGCCGGGTCGGTGGGGGAGGGCACCTTGTGTCCGCGCTGGTCCTGATAGCTCATTGTGCGCGCCTTCCTGTGGGCTTGACTGGGAGTGTTTCGGTGTAGTCGATGTGCAGGGCTGCGCTTGCGCCGCCCTTGGTGATGCCGCCGTAGGCAGAGCCGACGAGAGCGAGGCCAGCTCCCGCTTTGAGGGTCTTTGCCAAGGCCGTAATGTCGACCTGCGCCTGCTGCGAGTTGACGTTGATTGTCTGCGTCGCGCCGGTCAGCTGCGGCCCAGACGCCGAGTAGGACGCCGGTTGAATCACCATTGCCCACGGCGGGACGTGCGACGCTGGCCGGACGGTGAGCAGCGCCCGCGTGATCGTGATCGTGCCGAGGGCTTCGAGCTGCCGCCCATAGGTGACGAGGCCTCGGAGGCGCTGGCCTGCGGGATTGGTACCCTGCCACGCGCCGCCGTCGCCATACCGCGACCATCCCCCGGTTGTCCATGTGCCCATCCACTGCGGCGTGAGCACCGCGTGCCTGGCCACAGGCTTAGGCTCAGGAGTTTTCGGGACAGCCGGGAGCGGCCCCTCGGGGGTCGGCGCAGGCCCGAGCGCGTGGACGGGACGCCCCGTGTCCGGGTCGAGGAGAACGTGCGCGGTCTTGACGCCTGCCCAGTTGACGGCTGTCGCGGGGATCTGCACGCCCGCCCCGCCGTACAGGGAGACGATGAGCTGGCGACCTCCCTCGACGAGGTCGACGATCCGCGCGATCGCCGTCGAGGACCTGTCCGACCCATACCGGGGCGGCAGATCATCGGGCGTCGAAGAGATCAGGTCCATCACTCGGACGGTCACAGGGTCACCTCCACGTCGGTTTTCTGCGTCCCCTTATAGGTGAGGGGCACTTCGTAGGCGGTCACGAGGCCCCAGAGGGTTTTCGGCTCAGCGGCAAGGACAGGCTGCGTCACGATCTCGATCGGCTGATCGAGGCCGACGCGCGGGTCCGGCGCGTGCTCCACCGGGACTTTGACTTTCCGGCGGATCGACTCGGCAAGCATCGCCTCAGCGGTTTTGCGCGCCTGCTCCTGCGAGGTGATGAGCGGCGAGGAGAAGAATCGCGGGACGACACCGTAAGGGCCGTCGGTCCTCATTGGGCCGGTCGTCTGATCCGCGACCGCCTGGAACGCGGGCGCACCCTCGTCGTGTCCGTCCTGGCCGCGCGCGACGACGCGGTTATACACCTTGTCTCGCGAGACCTGCGACGAGATGCCGACGACGGTTCCGTCCAGGTCGTCCGTGAGCCGCAGCTTCGGCGGCGAGACAGGCGGCGAGACAGGCGGGGTCACATACAGGATGCCGTCACCGCCCTCACGGATCGACGCCGGCCACGCCTTCGCGATCTCGTAGATTGCATCGATTCTGGACTCGCCCCAGGTCATCGAGGGACACCAACGGTCAACGAGGGCGGTGTCAATCACGACGCCCATGTGCCCGCCGACCAGGCGACGGATCTCGGACGCGAGCGTCCCGTTCCACATGGGGGAGAGCGGCGTCGTGAGCCTATCCTCCTCAAGGCGATGCATCAGCGACTTTCCCGTCACCCTCACGGTCGAGGGGCCCGGATCAACCGAGGTGATGAGGAAGCGCCCTAGCTGCACGTCCCACCAGCCGCCGCCGGGGATCACCGACGCGATCGTCAGTGTGACGTGCAGCGTCTGGCCGAAGCAGGCGAGCGGATGCGTTGGGTCCGTAGGATCCCAGTCCCTCCAGTCCTCCTCCTCGCTCGCCGAGCCGACGCGCGGGACCGTGAGCGAGAGCGAGCCCTGCACCTGCTGGGTCGCGTCCCATGCGACCGAGCCGTCCTCGACGGGCACCTCTCCGAGGTACTCATCGCCGAGCCACGACTCGACCGTCGCCTGCATCGTGTAGGCAGACGAGAGGAGGTCGTCCGGGATGCGCGCGTCCGGGCCGGTCAGGCTCATCGCTCCTCCTGCCAGATCGTGCGGTCGAAGCCCTCCCACGTGAGGCGGCGCGCGTCGAGTGCCTGCCACGTGAGGGCGCGACCGTCAAAGTCCGTCCACGTCGAGAGCGCGAGGAGCGTCGAGGCCTGCGGCAGGGACGTAATCGTGCCCTTGATCGCCCAGGTGCGTTCCGCGACGTCGATCCTGGCGGCGCGCTCCATCGAGACCGCCGTCGGCGACATGAGCGTCACCAGATCAACGTCGCACACGCCGGCCCTGCACTGCACGCAATGGTCGGGATTGTGGAACAACGCGACGGGGGTCGGCGTGCCCAGCAGCATCTTGAGAGCCGGCGTGTCCTTGAGATTCGTGCGCGCCGTCAGCGAGACGGTGCCCGCGCCCATCGTCGGCGCGTACACCATGACCGGCGTTCTTCGACCTGGCACCTCGTGCTCGGTGAGGCGTATCTTCATCTCACGTTGATCGGTCCCCTGCCAGAGCAGGTTCACGGGCATTTTGCCCGCCGTGTCCGTCATGAGCGAGAGGCCCTGCCAGCGGCGCACGACCGGCGTTGACTCCACCTCGACGCCGCGAGACGTTGTCAGCCTGTACCGGAACTCGGTGTTGATTGGTGCGAGCGAGTCGCCGATCACTCGCTGCTCGCCCGTGCCCGTCCACACGCCCGCGCGCGGGATCCACTTGAAGCCCGTCGCAGCGATGCCCTCTACATAGCAGGCAGTGCCCGCAGGTGCGAGCGCTGCCGGGATCACCAGCTGGACGCGCGGGGCCTGGCCTTCCTCGACGAACGCGACCGGCGCGCGCGTCATATCCAGCGCGCCCTCAACCTCACGCGACGCAGACAGGCCCTTCGTGCCTGTCCACTGGTGAGCGATCGCCCGCTGCGTATAACCGATTCGCTGCTGAGGCGTGTCCCCGTCGAAGAAAGTCGCCGCGTCAGCGACGGCCTCCTCGATGGTCGCCGCGGCGACGATCATCACGTCGTCCAGGTGGACCCAGCCGGGCTTGTTGTCGCGCGCGCCCGAGGTGTATACCTCGAAGCGCACGCGCGCCTGAGTGGCGCCCGTCGGGGCCACGTGGACCCACGTCGGGCGCTCGCCCTCCGCACTCGAAGCAAGCAGCAGCGGCGCAGACGCGACCTGACTACGGCCCCCCACCGTCCACTCGACGCGGACGGCGAGACCGATACCAGGACTCGTGCGGACAAGCGCGGACACTGCCAGCGCCTGCCCCGCCGAAACGGAGACCACGCCCGGTGTGGCGACCTGCCCCTGCAGCTGGGCAGGCACGTCGACAGCCAGGTAAGTTGGCGACTGTCGCTCGTGCCCACCCCAGGGAGCCGGATCAGACGCGATCCGGAGCGACGATGGTGCGTACTTCGCCCAGCTATTCGTCCCATACGTGAACGACGGGTTCGGGCAAAGATTCGTCCGCACCATCATCGGCTCCTTCCTGCTAGCTGCTTCCTACAAGCGAGGACACCCGCGCTAATCCCCTCGACATGCGCACGGAACTGCACGCCGTCATCGAGGACCAGATTCACCTGCGCCCCATCAAGCGAGACACCCGCACCCGCTCCACTAGACGCGAGCGCGGAGACGTCGGCCCACTGGCGGGCGGTGAGGATCGCTTCGCGCTGGCCGGTTTGGTTGACTGCTGCGGTGACTCCGTCGGGGAGCCAGCCTCCACGGTCGTACTTGCGTGCGCCGCCGTAGCGTCCGACCGATGGGGATCCCCAGATCGCTGTCTTGCGAGCGCTCAGGCCGGGCCTGGGTTCCTCGATCATTTGCCCGTTGCCGGCGTAGACGGCGACGTGCCAGGCGGGGGATCCCCAGTAGAGGAGGTCGCCGGGTGTGGCGGATCCCCAGGGGACGGGTGTCGAGCCGGACTGGTATCCGGCGGCGGTGAGTCGCGGCCAGCCAAGACCGAGCTGCTGTGCGGCCCAGTAGACGAGTCCGGAGCAGTCGAGGCCGGGCGGGATCGCCGAGCCGCCCCAGACGTAAGGCACGCCCATTAGAACGGCTTTCATAGCTGCGCCGACGAGGCCTGCGCCGCCCGAGAGTCCGGACTCGTTCACCTTCGAGGTGAACATGCTTTTCAGGCCGTCGAACAGCATCGGCGGGATACCGTAGGCCACGCTCTCCCAGAAGCTGCCGTCCTTGGGGGAGAGCAGATCGCGCGCCGGCTTGAGGACCAGGTTTGCGATTGCCGCAGCGGGGTCGGTAACGATCTCAGCGACCGCCTCCGTGGTCTCCTTTACCCAGTCCAGCGCGCCTGAGAAGCCACCCTTGACGGCATTCCAGATGCCGCCGCTTGCGAAAGCGACTTCGCCGCGACGGCGTCCGGTCTCTCCGACGGTTGCGAGGCCTGAGCCTCGCGATGCGTTGACCCGGTCGAGCCAGGGCTTCCCGCCGAGCGCGCGCAGCGCGTCGGGGCGGATGATGCCCTCACCGCCGGACAGGCGCAGCGCGCCGCCCCCGTCCGGGCTGTAGAAGTGATAGATGTCCTTGCCCGGAGAGTATCCGGGCGTCATCGTCGAGAACACTCCGCCGGTCGCATATGCCGGAATGGCCTTCACGTCCGGGAGTCTCACGGAGAGGCCAACCTTCGCGGCGATGGTATCGAACGCGGCCTTAATGCCGTCCCTGTAGACCGTCGTGATGACGAAGTTGATCGGCTTTGCGGCTGCGCCCTTGACCTTCTCGAACACGGTCTCGACCGACTGGCGGAAAGACTCGAAGCTCTCCTTCATGCCGCCGATTGCGTTCTTGATCGCCGGGAATACGACGTCGATCAGGACGGATGATGCTGTCTGCACCGCCGACGAGATCTTGTCCCAGACCGGCTTGATGACCGAGTCGTACAGCCACGTGAATGTTGGGCCGAGCGTCGAGGAGATCGCGCTGCCGATCGCAGAGAAGATCGGGGATAGTATGCCCCAGACCGTCTGAATCGCAGATGAGATCCCATTCCAGGCCGTCACGACCGTTGTCCATAGCCCCTCGAAAGCTAGGCCGACGGTACCCGAGATCACCGTCACGAACAGGTCGAAAAGCGGATACAGAACGTTGTCCCAGACAGCGAGGATGAAAGTTGAGACGTTCGTCCAGACCGGCTGAACGACGTCCTGCCAGAAGCTCCACAGCGCAGGCATGAGCGTGTCCCGGAAGAAGCCCGCGAGCGCCTGCATAGCCGGGTAGATCACTGCCCATGCTGACTGGACTGCCGATGCGAAGCCCTCCCACAGCGGCTTGACGACGTTCTCCCAGAGGGTTTTCAGGACAGGCCACAGCACGCGGGAGATCAGCGTCCAGATGCCCATGAGCGCCGGGCGGATGACGGCGGTCCAGGCGAGCGCCAGGCCCGAGCCGATCCCCTCAAACAAGGGCTGCAGCACGGTTGACCAGAAGTTCTGGAGGCCCGGCCACAGCGTGCCGCTGATCCAGTCCCACGCCGCCTCAAGGGACGGCTTGATCTTGTCCGTCCACGCTGTGTAGGCGATCTCGCCGACCGTGAGGAGCGCGTCCCTCAGCGTGAAGAAGAAGTCCACGAGGGCTGAATCCTCTTCGAGGCCGAAAAGGTTGCCGTCGTAGTCGCCGGTCGTGAGGATGCCCCACGCCGACTCGATGCCCGGGATGAGGGTGTTCTTCGTGTAGTCGACGAAGGCGTCGATAATCGGCGTGACGTTGGTCGTCCAGAACTCCGCGATGCCGGCACCGAGGGCGTTAATTGCGTTCGCTACGTCCTCGTTGGTGTTGTACAGGTAGATCAGCCCGGCAACGAGCGCGCCGATAGCCACGACCGCTAAACCGATGGGGTTCGCAGCCATTGCCGCGTTGAGCCCCTCCTGAACCAGCGTCGTATTCTTGATCCACTCGATCACGGTTGTCAGGACCGAGAAGCCCCAGTAGGCGGCGACCGCGATTCCGATGCCCTCACCCAGGGCGACCAGCAGGTCTTTGTGCTCGGAGATCCAGTCGAAGGCGTTGGAGAACATGTCGCTCAGCCAGCCCATGAAGTCCGTAATCGTGGGCTTCATGTAATCGATCAGGTCTTTGAAGCCGCCCATGAGGGTTGCCTGGAGGTTCCCGGCGGCGTTCTCGATACGGCTCGTGTCGCGGGCGGCGCTTGCCGCGACCTCGTCGAAGCCGAGGCTCAGGAGCGCTTCGTTGAATTCTTCGGCGCTGATCTGGCCCTGGGCCATAGCGTCCCGGAAATTCCCGGTATAGGCGCCAGCGTCGAGCAGGGCCTTCTGGATTTTGCCACTGGCACCAGGGATCGCGTTTGCGATCTGGTTCCAATCTTGCGTGGCAAGTTTTCCAGCCCCGTTGACCTGCACGAGCGCCAGGCCAACCTGCTTGTACGTCTCCGCAGAGCCGCCCGCGACGGCGTTCAAGTTGCCCGCAGCCTCGGCGAGACGGTCGAAGCCCTCGACGTCGTTCGCCGCCAGCTGCGACGTAATCCCCTGAATATCAGACAGGTCATAGACCGTTTCGTCCGCATATTTCTGCGCAGCGGCGCCCAGCTCCTCGATCCGGTCAGAATCGATGCCCGCAAACTTGAGGGTGTCCGCGAACTTCTGGGTCGCGTCAGACGCAGCGATAGCCTCAGATACGAAACCACCAATACCGACGGCTGCGGCCAGAGCAGCCAGGGGCGCGATCGCGTTCTGAGCGAAGCCCGCCATAGAGGAGAAGCCCGAGCCGGCCTCGCGCATGCTGCCCGCAGCCGAGCCAGCCGAGGACGAAGCCCCATCGAGCGCGCGTGCCGCCGAATCAACCGGCCCGCGAGCGCGGCCCGCTTCGGCGCCCATCGTGGAAAGGCTTCGTCCTGCTCCATCGGCGGCGCGCTGCATGCCGCTCGTTGAGGACTGCAGCCCCTTTGTCATCGCGTTGACGCTGTTTTTTACGTCGCTTGCGGCGGCGTCGAGGGGCTGGCTGATGCTCTTTGCGACCTGGGCGCCGCTTGTGCCTACACCTGCGCGTAGGCCGTTCGCGAAGTCCTTACCGGCGCTCTGCCCAATATTGGGCAGCTGCGCTTTGGCATCGGCCTCGACTGTCTTGAAGAAGCCCCTCATGGAGGGTACGACGTCGACGTAGAGCGTTCCGGCCTTGTAGACGCCTGCCATGCTGGGTTCCTCTCTTTGATTATTCTTCGGTGTCCTCCCAGTGGGGGAGTAGCGCCTTCATGGCTTCATCTCGGAAGTCGTGAAGGTGGTCTGTACGAGCGTCCTCGAGCGCGAGCTCGACCGCTGACACCGGACGCGGGTACGGCTCTTTACCACCGAAGGCTGCGGACACCAGATCAAAGATGTCCTGCAGGAGGCGCACGACGGGTGTCTGCTCCCTCATCCGCGCCTCGGTATCGTCGGTAGTCGCCTCGGTCGCGGCGACGGTCTTTGCGATCTCCTCGAAGCGCTCGGGATCGTTGAGGATCGCGACGGTCGTCCTACTCGTCGACCCGAGGCCGTCGATGAGGATGAGGAGGAAGCGCCAGCGGCGGGCGCGGAACAGGGCCGGCGCATCCCAGCCCTGCTCCGCGAGATCGGAGACGATCTGCCTCTCGTACCGACTTAGTCGGTCGTAGAGGCGTTGCCTTCCCCCGCGTCGCCGAGCATGCCCTGATAGTGCTCGGACGCCTGACGGATCAGGATGCCGAGCTGGCGCATGTTGAGCTTGCTGAGGAGCAGGTCCGCATCCTCGGCGGTGAGCCAGGTGCGGATCATCTGCGTCGGAGCCTTCGAGGACTCCATCGCGGCCATGAACTTCTCAGCGGCCTCGGGAGTGAGGCTCAGCGGATCCGGGAAGCTGATCACCTGGCTACCGATCCCGAAAGTGAACGGGGCCGGGGCCGCAGCCTTCTCCAGCTTCGAGAGAGCGTTGAACGTGAACGTGGGCTTCATCTGGTCAGACATGCTTGATCTCCTTATTTGTCTGGCGGTTGGTTACTTGTTGAAGGTGGGAGGCGCGGGCAGCGTCGGCTTCTCGTCGCCCTTGTCGTCGTCGGCGACCTCCCAGCCCTGCGAGATGAGCTGGTTCTGCTCTACGGCAGCGTCGGTCTCACGCTCCAGCTTGAGCTCGTCGCCGTCGTCGGTCTTGACAGTCTTGATGAACTTCATCGGGGTTCCTATCCGTGAGGGATCTCCATTAGGTGAGGTGTGGACGGGCGGGCCGTGGGGAGATCAACCACGGCCCGCCCGAGATCAAGAGCAGATCAGTTAGCCTGCTCGAAACCGATCGCGTCGCGGTGACGGATCGCACCGCTGCCGCCGATGTAGTGGCGGCAGGAAGTGCCTGCCGTCTCGTCCATGAAGGCCGCGAACTCAAGGTCGAACTGCATCGCGTCCGACGCGGCCCACTTCTCGTCGGGCAGAGAGGACAGCTTGACGCGCGGGTAGCAGCGACCGATCAGCCACTCGTCGGCGGCGGGTCCGTCAGCCATGACCAGCAGGAGACGGTACTCAGCGAGAGCCGGGATTGCAGCCTCGTCGAAGGTGATCTCACCAGTGGTCTTAGAGGCCTTGGTCTGCGACAGGTCGATACCGTAGACGAGCTGCTGGATAGTCTTTCGAACCGGCTCCAGGACCGTAAGCTTCACCGACTTGGGTGCGCCGGTCAGGTCAGACCGGACCGCTTCCGCATATCCGAGGGCTTCAACCTCTTCGTTCTTCGCGTCGGCGGAGAACGTGATGCCGTCGGTCGTGATCAGACCCAGCGGCAGGAAGTCCGCCGGGATCTCCTTGAGAGCGCCGCCTGCATCGGTGATCGCCGTCGGGACTGCCGTCGTCATCGGGGCCAGGAACGCCAGCGCGTTCAGACCCTTACGCACATTGGTCGTGCGGTTGTGCTTCTTCTTGAGGGCTTCGATAGTGGTCATGCAAGACCCCTTTCTAATCAGTTGGTGTCGTCTGAGATGGGCCTGTGCGTGACCGTGGCCGTCATGTGAACAACCTCGACAGCCTCAAAGTAAGGCTGCACGCCCAAGCGAGAATCGATCTCCGCCGCGTCTACCCAGCCGGACGCGCCGACAACTGGACGGACGTCGAACGCCCCCTCGATCTGGTCCGCGAGCGCTGAGGCTCCGGCTTCGTCGGGGGAGGCTGGTGTTTTTGCGTAGATGGAGATCGAGATCGTGTCGTCTCTGTCGTAGTCCCCTGTTTGGGTTTGTACGAGGGAGACGTGTGCGAGTGGAAGCGGCCCGTCGGTGAAGCCGGGCTGCAGGACTCGTGCAGTCGGGATGCCGGCCGCCGCGGTGATTGCATCGCGGATGACCTGGACCGCGTCGGTGTAGGTCATCGTGACCTCCTCCGTTTAGATCTGGCTCCGAGGAGTGCTCGGAGAGTGTGCGCGCCAGGGACCGGCTTCCCGGTTCTCGAGCGATGACCGAACTCGACAGCGAGCGCGTGCGGCGCGTCGTTGTAGACGCGACCAACGTCTCGAACCGGACCTCCCGGCCTGAGCGGCGCTTTCGTCGTTTCGGCCTTGTATGAGTCGGCGAGGCTGTCGGTGAGGCCTCTCGGGGCGGCGGCTGCTGCTGCTGCCCTGAGCTGCTCGGCTTCCTTGTGGAGGCCGGGCGCGAGGGCGCCGCTTTGCAGGAAGCCCTTGATTCCGGCTGAGTCCCGGCGGAAGTTGTTCCCCACGGTCTCACCTCCGGTTGATGGTGACTGCGACGCCTTTCGGCCAAGGGGACGGCGGCGACTCGACTTGCCATTTCCCGCCGAGCGGGTGCTCAGCTGGGATTGTGATCCTGTCGCCGACAGCGAGCGTCGTTCCCGGTGGCGCGTACAGCGTCGCTTGCTCGTCGGGTTGCTCCGATGTCGGCGACGTCAGCAAGCCCGGGACCGTGAAGGCCCCCGGGGCGACGAGACAACCGCCGATCAGCCTCCCGCCTATCCCCTTAATCAGGTATCCGTCAGCGTCCCTGCGGACACTTCCCTCAACCTGAACCGGGGTCCGCCACTCTTCCATCGGCTCCCGGCTCATGCTTCCATCACCCACACATGGCCCGAGCGTCGCGGCCTGAACGAGTCCGCGAGCGCCTGGTCGTCGGGGGAGAGGAGAGCTTGGCCTCCGATTGCCCAGCTGGCGTACTGCCTGGTCTGGGTGAACGGGCCGGTCGTGTCCGTGGCCTGCGTGGCCCCATGTGCGGCGGCGGCGTCGATCGACATGATGCGGCGCGCGCTGTCGGCGAGTTGGAGCCGGACGGCGGCGGGGACTTCGTCGAGGCCGGCGAAGTAGGTGACGACGAGGAAGTCGGACGCTGGCTTGTCGACCTGGACGAAGCCGTGCCGAAGCTGCCAGGCGACCGGCGTCCCGTCGTCTGTCGTCACCGATTGGACTTTAAGGAGCGGGGTCCGAGTGGGGAAGATACGACCGCCGCCGTCGACCTTGAGTCGGTGCGTGTACTGCTCGACGGTGAAGGTCTGGCGGGCTCGGTCTCGGAAAGCTGCTGAGAGCTTGTCGAGGACGAACTCCGCTCGGCGCTTCTCCGTCTCGTTGAGGTCGCGGCCTAGTGCTGCTTCCAGGTCCGAGACGGATGCGAGCGGTAGGGCGGCGGTCATCTCTCCTCCTACTTCTTGGTCTTGGCCGGAGCGGGCTCCGGATCCTCGACGTCCTCGACGTCCTCGACGGCCTCGATGTCCTCGACAGGCTCGATGTCCTCGACAGGCTCGGTGCCGTCTGCGACAGCCTCGACGATGCCGGCGGCGATCATCGCGGTTGCGACCTGATCCTCGACCTCGATCTCAAGGCCGTTGGTTCCACGGACGAGCATCAGACCCCCTTAAAGACCTGAACGGCGGTCGGGCGCAGCACCTTGCCGCCGTACACGTGGAGGCCACGGACGCGGTCGGCGAAGGTATTCTGGGCGCGCATGCTCTCGATCTCGGAGATCTGAGAGACGTAGGCAACCGAGGGCTTGTGCAGGCCGATCGCCATAGGCTTTGTGTTATCCATCCACGGAGAGACAACGACGTCGAAGCCGAGGAGGCGACCGATGATCGCTTCGCGCAGACCGTCGGTCGTGTTGGCCTTGTCGAAGGCCGTGAGCTTCGAGCCGTCGGAGAGGAGGAAGTTCTCGAACTTCGCGTTCACGAGCAGGGCTCGGCCCGCCTGCGGTACCTTCGCGTCGGTGAGCTTGCTGCGCAGGGCCAACACGACGTTGTAGGTGGACGCCCAGTCGGTCGGGGTAGCAATGCCCGTCACCGCCGTGCCCTGCGTGGAGAGCAGGCCGGTGAGGAAGGTTTCCGCGTCCTCGACAAGGCCGATGCCGGCAGACTCGGTGTACTTGTCGAAGGACTTGTTCGACTGTGCGCGGTCGATGTCATCGACGAGGAAGTCGAAGGACTTCTCCTGATCGATGACCATGTCGACACCCGTGTTTGCGACCGTGTCGGGCGCGGTCGTACGCGGCTGCTTACCGCTGCCGGAAGCAGCGGGCAGGACACCTGTCTTGTAGTCCTTGATCTTGATATCGACGATGCCGGCGATGTGGATCTCCGAGCCGGACTTCAGCTCGCCCTCGTATTCGCGGTTCGTCAGGCCGGTCAGGACAGCCTGGTTGTGGAAGTTCTCCAGGATCGAAGCCGACCAGACTTCGGGGACGAAGTTGTTGTTAGCCATTTCTTTGGCTCCTTTCACGGGCTCGCCGTCAGGCGAGACCCATCACGTCGTTGAGTTGGCCCGCTCGGCGGGCCTGATTGATCTGCTCGGCACTCATGGTCTTGAGGTCCTCGCGTGTGAGCTGCTTACTCGACCTGATCTCTTCACCTCGATGCCCCGCGTCGGACGCCGGGGCGCCCTTCGGGATCTGCGCTCCTCGCCACGCCAGCAGACGATCCGCAGACGCTTCCAGCTCCTCCAGCGTCGAGCCGGACAGCAGGTCCATGTCCACGCCCTTCGCCGCGGCGACCTGAGCGCGCGCTGCCTGGACTTCGAGGGCCTTCACGCGAGCCTCAGCCTGCGCAGCCTTATCGAGAGCCTTCTGCAGCTCGGACTTGCCCTGCTCCTCGTGCTCGTCGAACAAGCGAGCCTTCTCGGCGTTTTCCTTCGCGCGCGCTTCGTTCTGGCGTGAGAGCGCCTTCCACCTCTTCGCTTCGGCTTCCCAGTCCTTCGCCTGCTCCGTTTCGGCAGCAGCCTCCGAGACCTGAGCCTCATCCGCTTCCCCGCCAGCAGGCGCTTCCACGGAATCAGCGAAGCGCAGATGCGGTCGCTCGTTCAGGTGAATCTTCATGGTCGATCAGTCCTCCCGTTTCGGGTAGCCTCCCCCGCGAGCGCCGTTGCGGCCTTAGCGGGGCTTGATTGTGCGGCTGCGCGTTTAGGCGTTACGCCTTATCCGCTATGCCGCTTTGCTTTGGGGTTTTTGGCTCTGCCCACGTCAAAGTGGCGCCGTACTCCCCGTGTGCCTCGACTCGGATTAGCTTCCGGTAGTCGGGCGTTCTGCCTCCTCGGTCGGCTTCGCCGAGCCGGTCGGCAGCGATCTTGTGGACCTGCTCCAGGCGGTCCTCGTCGATGACCTGCTGGCCTGCCGCTCCGGGCGGAAGCGGCTGCACGTCGCAGTCGCATCCCGGATGGATCGGGAGCAGATCTTCCTTGTAGTAGCGCTGTGTCGATGCGACGACGCAGAGGCCGCAGTTCTCGCGGCCCGTGAGCACGCGCCGGTAATACGAGCCCGTGTCCGGGTAGGCGCGCATCACTTGCCGGGATGCGTGGACCTTCGCGAGCTGAGCGTCACCGCCGATCAACTGAGTCAAACGCAAGCGCCCCTCAGAGACCGCCTGCTCGACCGGCTTCCCGTCTGATAGCGCCTTGTACACGTCGACCGCAGGGCGGCGGTACACCGTCCGGGGATCGACGCCGCGAGCGCCAAGAATGTCAGCCTTGTCGAGCTGTGGGACGACGAGCTTCCAGCCGAGCTCGTGGGCGCAGCGCGCGAGGTAGGCGCGGGTCAGATCCGCGATGCGGAGCTGCCCGGCGGTGACCCTAGGGACGATCGCGTCGATCATCTCCTCGACGGCGCTCGCCCGGTAGTTCGGCATGGAGTCCCAGTAGGCCTCGCCGAACTGCGTGATCTGTGTGCGCACGGCGTGGACCTTGGAACTGTAGACACTCGTGAGGTCGTCCAGGTCCGTCATGCTCACTTCTCCTCAAGGTCTGCTGACTGCGTCTCAGGCAGACGCAGAGCGACGGGCACCGCCCCGGTGAACTTGATTCCGTCGAGGCCGACGACCTGAGCCGCTGACTGCGGGGCAACGCCCGCGCGGATCGCGGTACCGAGCGCGTCGAACTTGGTTTTCAGGTCAGACGGATCCCCCCCCCGTGACCGGAGGCTGCGCCTCATCGGTCGGCTGGGGGTTGTCCTGCAGGGCGAACGCGAGAGCCAGCTGCTCTTCTGCGCGGCGCTGCTTGTCCTGCGCGATCTGCTCCGGCGAGTAACCGAGAATATTCCGCTGGATCGTTTCCAACGCCTCGCCCGCGTTGCGGGCCTGCACGGCGGCGGCGTACTTCTCCGTGAGGGAGACAGCATGCGGAGGCACGAACAGCACCTCGACGGTCTCGTCCTCGTCAAGGTCGATGCCCTCGACCGCGAGCGCGCGAACCATGAGGTAGGCCAAGGCCGGCTTGAATCGCTCGATCCGGTCCTCAGCCTTGGACAGGAGCGCCTTCTGCGGCTGCTCGGCGCCCGAGGCCGACTGGTTCGCCGAGTCGGGCAGCATGATCGACAGCGGGGTCGAGGTCTCAACCGCGAGCTCTCGCCAGTCGTCCTTCGTGGCGTTGAGAATCTCGGTGATCTGAGTCTGCGAGGACTCCCATATTTCGACGCCGGGAGGCAGCTCCCAGAGGGCGGCGGGCGACGGCTCGAACACCTTCTGGTAGTCGATCTCATTCCCGGCCTCGTCCTCAGCTGGCAGGCCCGCCGACCCTTCGGCGCTCTTGAGCGCACGCTGCCGGAAAGCCTGCATCGAGATAATGACGAGACGCTGCAGCGTCTGCCAGTTGATGCGGTCGATCAGGTCGAGGACGTTCTCGAACTCTCCCTCGCCGAAACGGTTCTCCAGAACGACGACGGGCGGCGCGCCCTCGAACGCTTGCTCGCCGGCCTCGTCCTGCCGCCACCCAGAGGAGACAGTCGAGATCAGGGCCTTCGAGTCGCTGTAGGCAGAGCGAGAGAACGCGGTGCGCTTCCCGGGCGTCCACATCACCAGATGATCGATGCCCGCCGCGGAGTCGCGCCAGACCTTCACAGCCGCGAGTGCGCGCCAGGGCCGGACCGGATCCGGTTCGACGTACATGTGCTCCGGACGTTCGTAAGTCACGCAGGCGTGCCCGTCCTCATCTTGTGTGACGAGTAGGTAGCCGCGCCCGAGGGTCGCTGCATCCCAGATCGCGTCGGAGAACGCGACCTTGAGGCGGTTGTCTCGCCAGATCCTGGCTGCTGCCACCGCCGCCGGTGTCTTGTCGCTCGCTCCGACTGTCACGCCGTTCGGGATGAGGCGGTCAACGAGCGCGGCGACGACGAGCTTTCCGGGGCTCGTGCGCGCGCGGCGCTGGAACTTGATCCAGGCTTTCGCCAGGTTCGGCCCCATCTCCGGTAGGGGACTTGTGCCGTTGGTGTAGGAGCGCAGCAGGTCTGTCCTGGTGCGCTCCTTGTCCATCTTTGCGGTGAGGTAGGAGAGCCACTCCTCGGGGGTCTTGGTCATGAGGTGGGGCCTCCTTCCCCAGTGCGTTTGTTAGTAGAGTCGTCGCGGAGCGCGGCGTGCCGTCGGCCTGGCCGCGCCCTTACCGACCGCGTCAAGGCCGGCCTTATAGGCGAACATCGCGCCCCAGGTCGCGTCGATCTTGGAGTAGTCCTGATCGTCGGCTGGCTTGACGAGCACGTATCCGGCCTGTCTCGGTGACTTCCTCGCGTTGAGGAAGTGCGCGGTCATCGTCGGGTCTCCGTCGTAGGTGATGAGTCCTTGGTGGATCGCGGAGAGCAGCTGTGCGAAGTTCTCGCAAGTCTGAGAGACGTTGCGCTGCGGATAGCGGATCGGCTCCGCAGCGCTGATCTTTGCCCGCAGTCGGCGCGAATACTTCGCCTCCCAGGTCTTAACGTCCTGCGCCCAACCTGCCGACGGGTCGGCGTAGAAGCCGACGACGTTGTATCGCTCGAAAGCGTCGCGCACGGTCTGCTCGATCTCCAGGCGCGGCGGTTGCCAGCCCTCACCCGCCGGGCCGTCCGGCTGCGTCCAGATCCCCACCTTGAACAGGTGCTTCTGGGTGATCGAGTAGCCGATGAGGACGGTCGCGTCGGCGATGCCGATCTTCCGGCCTTCCGACCCGTCGAAACCGAGCGTGATCGGCTCGGTTGACGAGATCGTCTTGCCGTGGTCCTCGATCGCGCGAAGCTCCGGCATCGTGAGCCAGGCATCAGACGCGGAGTTGATCTGGTTGAGGAAGTCCGCGCACATGTCCGCCGGATCGTTATCCGGGTGCCAGAACGAATCTGCGATGCGTTCGAGGTCCACCCAGCCGGGCTCGCACTCTGGATCGTGGATCGCGCAGCCGCGCGGATCCCGAGCCGAGTCGCCGTAAGCGATCCGCAGACCCTCGATGAGGGACTCGCGATCCGTGATGTCCGTGTCGAGCGGCGCCTGCCTGTGGTCGTAGTAGAGGCCTCGCGAGGCTTCCTTCTTGACCTTCCCGGCCTTCACCAGCTCATAGAACCGAGCCGTATTCTCGGCGACCGACCGCTCGCCGATCGTGAAAGCGTTCGGCGTCTCGATCGTCAAACCGCCGAGCTTGTCCGCGTTGGACCGTAGCGTCTTTGCGAGCTTCGGCCCGCCGTTGCCGGGTAGCCAAGTCTCCGTCTGGTCCATCACGGCCATAACGGCTTTCGCACCCTTGACGGAGGTTGCCGAGGACGTGCGTTTCTCGATACGGCCTCGGCGCAGGGCGACGAAGCTGTCCATCGGGTCGATGCCGTACTCGTCCTCAGCTGGCGAGCCGCGAAGCATCTCCAGGAGCGGATCCCACGTGTTCGCCGTCTGATCGTCCGTCGTCGCCGTGACCTGCACGAGCGGCGTTCGCTGCGTCGACCACGGCACACCGACCGGCTGGCCCTCCGCATCCCACCCGTCGCACAGGACAGGCCCCATCGCTTCGGCGCAGCAGATCGCCGCGAGAAACGGGGACTTGCCCCAGCCACGAGGCCTGGACAAAACGGCACGCTGCTTGAGCCTGCGCCCTGTCTGCGGATCCAGCTCATACACATGAACCAAAAAGTCGAGCTGCTCCTGCGTCGGCACGAACGGGATCAGCTCGTCCTTGTCCGGCGTCAGCAGGAAAGCGGTCATCCAATCGGCGACGTCATAGCCGAGCGTAGGAAACTCGTCCTCTTCGTCGATGGGCATCCAGGGCATTACTGCACCGCCTTGAGGACCGTCTTTCGTCCCCTCGCACGAGACGAGACCGGCAAGGCCTCAGCGGATGGGCCGTCATCTTCCAGGCCGTCAGCTACGGCGAACTGGATCCGCAGTCGCGCGCGGTCCTCTGGCGTTGCACCGAACTTTGCGACGCGCAGACGAAGCTCCGCCGCGACCTTGGTGTCACCCTTCCAATACTGAGCATGCAGATACGCCGTGTCCATGAGGAACGCCCAGTCGGTCTCGGTGTACTCAGCGGCGAGAGGAGACTCGCCCCACATCTTCCACCAACGTTTCGTGATCGTCGGCCAATTGAAGCGCTTCTTCTTCGGCACGCCGAACTCATCGACGACGACCTGCTCGATAGTCGGAAGCGCCGGCTGCTCGACCGGCTGCGCAGTGATGATCCGGAGCACCTGCGGATCCTTATTCCGGCGAGCGCGAGAGCCTTCCGGCTTCGGCGCGGGACCGCGACCAGCCACACAGATCACCCCCAACCTATCTGCGGAATATCAACGAAATAAGCGTTACAATAAGAGCCATGAAAACGTGCGAACAATGCGGCCACCAGCTCAAAGCCTGGGCGCGAGCCGACGCGCGCTTTTGCTCGACACGCTGCCGAGTCGCTCATCACCGCTCGACCCGAGCCGACGAAGCCGTCGGCCTCCCTGTCGAGCTGACCACCCGCGCCCGCTGGGTCAACCACTTCAACAAACGGCCCATATGCGCACGCACGGGCGCGTGGGCATCCGTCACCGACCCGACGACCTGGAGCACGTATGAGGCCGCGAGCGCGACCGGCGCGCCCCTCGGCTTCGTCCTCGGCGACGGCGTCGGCTGTATCGACCTGGACGCCTGCCTCGACGAGAACGGCATCCCGAACGAGGCTACTCGCACGCTGCTCGCGTACTACGAAGGCTCCTACGTCGAGATCTCCCCCTCCGGACGCGGCTTGCACATCTGGGGCACCGCAGCTCCACGCCGCGGCTTCAAGCGCGAGTGGAAGGGGCAGCGGATCGAGTTTTACTCGACAGGCCGATACATCACTATCACTGGCAACGTGTACCAGCATGGGGCGCTCCTGCCCCTCTGACCACCCTCAGAGCACCCACCCTCCGATGCGCTGTTTCGCGCGGCGCATCAACGAAAAGTGCCCCTCGCAAAATCCCCAGACCCGTACAAACTTAGATCGACAGCTCTTGACGGTGTTGCGCCGGGTGGGGGAGGGGGTCCCTGGTGGGTGGGTCAGTCGATGAGGCCGGGATGCTTGCGCTTTCGCGGCTGGTTTTTCTTCCGCTCAGCAGCGAGCGCCGCCGCAGCTTCCTGCTGCGTCTTACGTTTGTGATGCCAACGGCAAAGCCACTGGAGGTTCACCGCGCGGTGATCGTCACCTGGCTCGATGTGATCGCAGTCTGTACCTGCAGCGGGGCAGCGCGTGCCGTCGTGCAGCATCGCTTCACACCTGCCGGCTGCGCGGTCACGCGCGAAGGCGCGGCGCTCTTCCCAGTCATCAGGCAGACGGGCGGCGCGGTCCGATGTCTCCCATGCCATGCCCGCCCCCTCAGTCCGTATGCACTGACCCCCGCTCCACCGGGGCCGATGGGAGCGGGGGTCAGTACAAGTGCGCGGATTGCCGTTAAAGCAGAAGCCCCTCGCTTACGCTCAGGGCCACACTAGGAGAATACGCCGTGACAAGCCCTATCGCAAGCGACACGCGCCTACATTCTGCGTGTCGCCAGCCTCTCAATATCCCCGACCCGGTAGAGGCGATCCCCGCCCCTCCTCGCCCGGGGTGCCAGCTGCCCCCGCTGCGTCCACTTCCGGACAGTCGGATCCTTGATCTGCGTGCCGGCCAGGATCTCCGCGACGCGTGTCGCCCGCGAGCGTGGCAGCAGAGACTCACGAGCTTTCGAGAGCAGTCGCTCCCAGGCTTCGCCGATCTGCTCGACCGCTCCGCACTCCCGGCAGGTCGTCGCCTCCTCATCTGGATCGCGCACGAGAAGATCAGCGTCGCACTGGCTGCACGAGCCGACGTAGACGAGACGCTGTCTGCCGGGGGAGGCGAGGCGTTCCAATCGCGAGACAGAGTAGAGCACCTCGTCTGCGCACTGCTCGGCTTCCGACCATCTGCGGAGCTTGTCCTCGTGCAGGTCGAACACGCGCGCGACCATCCACCAATCGCCGGGCCGCACCCAGTAGGACGGACCCATCACGTGCGAGAGGAGCAGCGTCGCCCAGGTGAGGATTGAATCGCACATCTCGTCAACCTCAATCATGAGCGCGAGGTTGAGCGGAGCTCGCGACGACGGGACTCCAGCGCCGCCGACCTGCTCGCCCGTGCGCACGCCATGCGACGCAGCATAGGCGAGATCACTCATCAGGCCGGGCATCGACGCGGTCGCGACACGGATGCGGGCAGCTCCGCCGCGAGACAGGAACTCTCCATCGAGGAGAGGCTCACCCGTCACCGGGCAAACCCGGCGGTCGTCATACTCAGTCATCGTATCCCTCCACCCATGAGGAGAGCTGATCGCGCACAGACTCGATGAGGCCACGCCGCGCGAGCATCGATCCTCCGCCGTCATGCATAAAGACAGTCACTTCTTCTTTGCTGGGGACCATTACCTCAGCACAGACCACCCAGGCCCCCGTCACCGCCTGATCTCCATGCCCTGCCTGTACCAGTGCTGAGAGAGCATCTTCTACCTTGCCCCTCAGCTCTTCTTCCTGGCTCATTACCTTCTTCTCCTTCTACGGTTCCGCTTACTTGATTGCTGCTGAGGTGTGCGCGGGTGCCCGGCCTGGCCCTTCCCGGCCTGGCCCTTCCCGGCCTGGCCCGTGCCTGCCCTTCCCGGCCCGTCCCGTCCCGTCCCGTCCCTACCCGACCCGAGAGTATTCGACCTGATACCCTTCGACGTCGGACCAGGGTTCGGACTCAAGTCCGAACTAGGTCGAATACGCGGACCCTCGGACGCGCGCCGCTCGGACGCGCCGGGGTCACGCACAGCGGCCTCAGCGGGGCCGCTGTAGCCGCGCCCGGGGTCAACAGGCGCGCCGGACCCTCGGCCCGGGAGCATGCCCCTCGCGGGCGGCTCTGAGGCGGGGTCAACGGGCGCGCCCGGATCCACGGACGGCACGGCTTCATATCCGTACCTGGTGAGGAATTCTGCCGACCACACTCCGTAATAGGGCGTGGTCGGGACGGGACGCAGCGGCGAGGCCGCGTCGAACGCTTCCCGCGCGTGACCACGCGAGGAGTTGCACTCATAGCAGGCGACCACGAGACCATCGACCGGGGCGTCCCCCAGCGAGTCCGGGTCCACGTGATCGAGCGTGCCGAGGTTGTAACCTTTCGGGCCAGTCCACCGCACGACCTTCCCGCAGTACCGGCACTGATCGCCGTCGCGGAAGATTACAGCAGCCTTTTTATTCGGGTCGCGATTCTCCCGCGACCGTGCGCGGCGACGCATGACCTCCTCGCGCGGCTGGATATGAATGAACTCTTCATCCGTGAACAGGCGTAGTTTCTTCGCGCCGTCCACCTCAACCCACGTGAGCAGCTCTGCGGCCACCGCCGCATCGATGAGGTGCACAACCCGCGAGCGCTCGCCGTCGCGGAAAGCTGCGCCTCTCTCGATGATTCCGTCTGTTAGGTGCTTGGCCGAGTAGGTCGCGAGCGCCATGAGGAAGCCGAACATTTCGACGATCGAGATGTCCTCGGCGCCCTCCACGTCGTACAAGCTCATGAGCTTCGGGTGGCTCAGCGCTTCGTCGCCGACTCGGACCCAGGCCATTAGTTGCCCTCCTTTACGGTTGTTTTCTTGATCTCCGTTTGCTCCCAGTAGTCCTCCGGGAACAGATCCCGAGGCCGGAACCCCGGGAAGTTTCTGCGCATCCAGTCACGCTCGGTCTTACGCTGGTACTCAGCCTCAAACCTGCGGAAGCACGGCCTACAGCGCGCGTGCCCTGCAGCGAGCACCTCGCCGCAGTCCGGGCAGTAGCGCTCCATCAGAACGGCGGCTCAGAAGGGGCAGCAGGAGCGCCCCACGGATCGTGCTGCTCCGCATCCAGCGACGCAGACGGTTGCCACCCGCCCGCATCCTGAACAGGCGCAGGCCCCGCCCCGAAGCCGCCCGCGCTCGCGGGCTGCACTTGAACGCGGGTGACCTGTGCGCGTGCGCGGCGCAGGGAGGGGCCGACCTCGTCAACCTGCAGCTCTACGACCGTACGGCGTTCGCCCTGCGGGGTTTCGTACGAGCGCTGGGTGAGGCGACCCTGAACGATGACGCGCATGCCCTTACGCAGCGACTCGGCAACGTTCTCAGCGATCTCGCGCCACACGGAGCAGCGCATAAAGAGGGTGTCGCCGTCGCGCCACTCGCCGGCGTTACGGTCGTAGGTTCGCGGCGTCGACGCGACGGTGAAGTCGGCGACTGCGGCGCCGGACTGCGTCCAACGCAGCTCGGGGTCAGCGGTCAGGTTACCGATGACAGTGATGACGGTTTCTCCAGCCATTACTTGCTCTCTTTCTTATCTGTGTTCGCGTACACGCGGATGCGGACCTCGTACATCGGGATGCTCAGGTGCTTCCCTGCCAGGTTGTCCGCGATGACGGTGTGCGGGCCGTCGAGGAACCGGTCCGCGTCATCAGGCAACAGGCCTGCGTCGATCAGGCCGTCCATGAGCGCCTTCACGGTCGGCGCAAGGTTGCTGCGGTCGCGTCGGCGACGATCCGGATACGCGAACTCCACCTCGACGCGAGCGTGCGTCAGTCCGAGGCGAGCGACGCCTTCACCTTCACGACCGAGCAGGTAGCCCCACTGACGGAGCTGCTTCGTGAGCCGCGCGCGGACGCCCCAGTGCATCTTGTCGTTCGCGGTGATTAGCTTGCTGCGCGTCAGCGGCAGGACACGCGATTCCCATACCAGCTGCGAACTCATCCCAGATCCTCCTCCGTAAGCTGCTCGCCCGGCTGCGTGTACCAGGCAAGGAAGTCCTCCTCAGTCCTGACCGAGAGCCTCATGCTTCCGGGCCGAGCGAAGATCACATCGCCCTCCAACGCCCAAATCACGAAGCTATGCCCGCACAGCATCACTTTCCCCTCGGGTGTGAAGCTCACGCGCATCCGGGCGCGAAGTGCGATCTCGTCCGCGTTATCGCGAGTCAGTCGAACTGCGCGAACGATCGCGCGCTCCTGAAAGGCCTGGACGCCGGCGAGATCCTTCAATGGGTCGAGGTTGTTCATGCTGCCTCCTTAAGGGCAATCTTGGTGAGCTGGGAGATAGCAGCAGCGCCTTGCTGCGGCACTACGCCGTTTCCGAGGAGCCGGAGCTGCTGCTCGCGTGTCAGGCCGAGATCCTCGCCGGTCACGTGACCGTCCTCCAATCCCATGAGCCACTCGACGAACTTCGTTGAGAGGCGTGCTCGCCCCCCCTCGCGCGTCGGTGGGACAGTCGGAGCCGGAGCCGGACGACCGATCACCTGTTCCCAGCGCGCGATCGCGGGCGCGTACATCCCGAAGTCGGTGTACTCGATCCGCGTTGCCAGCTTCGTTGCTTTCTCAGGCGGTCGTCCGCTTGTTCGATGGAGGCCCATAATCGCGTCGGACGCTGAAGGTGTGGGAAGCAGCTCGCGAGCCACCTCGTGGAGGTTCGCCCCGTAGCCGGTCGAGGACGCCGTCGCGTTCGTCGCCTGCGGCGTCGGCAGCATCTGCACCGCCTGAGACAGGCTCATTCCCGTCCCCGCCTGGTGGTGCCCGGCCTTGTGGTCCGATGCGGTCGGCGTCGGGATCAGGGCACCAGGTGCTCGATCTGATCCGCGAGACTCACCGAGTGCCCGCCCTCCCTGCGCTTCTCTGGAGGCTGCGAGCCCCCGCAGCTGCCAAGGTTCGCCTGCGGGGTGGCTAGTAAGGAAAAGTCGCTCTCGCTGATGAGGGGCGCCAACGTCGGAAGCTCTGACAACACACCATTGCGAGTCATACCCTGCTGAGGCCAAGTCTCCGACCACACGGCCTGCTGCGCGGAGAAGAGGTCCATCTGCTCCGTCTCCCAGCAGTCCCTTCTCTGATTCCACCAGACTAAATGCTCCACTTGTTAATGCTCCTCGCACGTTTTCCCACACGACTAGACGCGGCCTTAGCGTCTTGATCGCATTGAACATCGATTCCCAGAGGCCCGAGCGCGTGCCCGTGGCCATGCCCGCGCGACGGCCAGCGAGGCTCAGATCCTGACAAGGCGAGCCTCCGCAGATAATGTCGACCGGCTCCACTGTCGACCAATCGATCTGCGTGATGTCCCCGAGATTCGGGACACCAGGCCAGCGCACCTCAGCTAGACGGCACGGCCCTGGCTCGACGTCGCTCGTCCAAGCGACGCGCGCATCCGGATCAAGCGCCATGCGAACAGCCATATCCAGCCCGCCATAGCCAGTAAAGAGACTCCCGATAGCCGTCATTCTGCGGCCTCGTCTCGGTCCCACATCCTGTAATACCGATTCTCGAACTCGCGCTCACCGCGCGGGTTCGCGATCTCCAAGAGCACATCTGCATGGCAAGGCTGATCGAGCTTGCACCAGCAAGCCAGATCCAAGCCCCACAGATTCCGGGCGGCGCACGACGCTACGAACCTGCCCTCTCGCGACCGTTCGATCCACTCGCGATACCGAGCGACAGCCTCCGCCGCAGACGCGACAACCAGCTCGCCGCCCACTTCAAGCTCACGCGCCGACCGGGCGACTCGGTAAGGGTTCCCGTACAGGCTCCCCCTGCCCACGTACTTCGTGTGCGCGGGCATACGCCAGCCGCGAGCGCGGCGGCGCTGAATCCTGATCGGGAGCCTCATCGCTGCTCCTCAGCCCAGACGCCGACCTCCACGAGCTCGGCAGGCGTGTAGCCGCGAGCGCGGGTGAAGTCGATGACCGTCTGTGCGCAGGCTTTGTGCGTGATGTGCTCGATTGCGGTGGCTTCGTTTTCGGCGTCGACGGTGACGCGAACGTTCGAGCCTTTCGGCGCGAGGCGCGTGCGGCAGACAGGGCAGAAGCGGAAGCCGGGGACGTTGCGCGCCTGCTTGATTTCGATCATTGCTCGGCTCCTTCGATGTCGGTGAGGTCGTAGATGTGGACGCCGCAGGCGGGGCAGCGTCGCAGTGTGTGCGGTGGCTGCGGCTCGGGGGTTTCGTCGTCCTGGCGGGTGACCTTGCCGGTGACTCGCACGAGCCGGAGCTCGTGCAGGACGGAAGGTGAGGGTCCGGAGCGGATGACGAGTCCGCGGCGCTCTGCTTCCTCGACGAAAGCGGCGCAGGCAGTCGCGACGATATGCGGCATGGGGAGATGCTGGTCGGTGATCTCCCACTCGATGCTCAGGAGTCCGGCGCCGCTCATTCCCCGGCCTCCTCGGGTGTGATCGGTGTGCCCTGTGAGACGTTGACTAGGGCGTCGATTGGTTCGCCGATTGCTAGGCGGATTTCGCTGGCTTCGTCGGGTGTGCCGGCGTACCTGGCGGCGACGTAGCTTGCTACGTCGGCGAGGTCCGAAGCTGCGACGGCGATCGCGTCCTGCAGCTCATCGACACGGTCGAGGAGGTACGCCATATCCACGGCTGCGTTCTGGTCGAACGCAGCGACAGCGTCTGTGTAGGCCTTCGCGATCGCGGTGCGGTCTGCGCCTGCGTAGCTGCGGCCAGCGAACGCCACGGCGTTCAGCCTGTCCTTGATCTCGTTGATGGTGGTCATTGGTTGTCCTTCTCTAGGGGGTCTTGCCCTGCGCGCTCGTGGCGCGGGCTTTGTGCCCGCCCGGGACTTGCACCCGTGAGTCTGCTTGTCGGGCTGCGCGATCTTTAGCCTGTCCCGCTTTGTTTTCTTGGTGGCGGGTGGCCTCCTCGATGGTCGCGCTCATCGGGGAGTGTGCTTACTCGTCGATGTAGTCGCCTTCACCGACGTTGAGGCGCTCGGATGCTTCCTGGAGCTTTCCGACGATCTCGAGGTACAGGTCGCGCTTCTTGTCGATCGCCTCACGAGCGAGACGTCGGGCGGCGAGGTCATTGATCTGCTTCGTGATCTCCAGATCCTCATCAGCGGTGAGCACCGTCTCCTGCGCGTCGTCTCGCAGTGCCTGCACCTGAGCGGCGTCGAGATAGACCGCGATGTATCTGCCCTTCACTTTCCCTCCTCCGTCGCGGTACCGGCTTCATCCGACGCAGCGGCAGCTGCTCCCGCGAGTGCGCTGCTCCTGACGAGCGTCATTGTGCTTTCCACCCCTCGGTTCTTCTTCGCGTCCAGGATCGCGAATGACAGGGCCTGCCCGACATTGATGTAAGCGTCTGCGAGCGCGCGAGAGTCTTTGTTGGTGGTTCCGCCTATCTCTGCGGTCTTGTCTGCGAGCAGCGCGGCGAGCGCTAGGCGGACGGCAGTCTTGGCGAGCAGTACTGACGCAATCGCTGCGTCGGTCTCGTTCAGCTCGACGGTAATCTTGTTCTCGAACCTCACAGTTCCTTCTCCTTACTTAGTGGTGGGTGGGTGTTAGCGATGTCCTGCATGACGTGCACCGTCGCGGCGAGCCGCTTTGCTATGGCTTCGCGCTCGTCGTTTGCGACCATGGCCTCGTCCAGGGCTTCGATGATCTTCGTCATCCTGTCGTGCTCCTTGCTGAGCACTGCCTTTGCGGTGCGGATCGCCACGTCGGTGTGGAGTCTCTCGACTTCCTCGTGGGCGATCTCAGCGTGAAGGCTTTCCTCCTTGAGGAAGTTGCGCAGCCACCCGAGGTCGTCGAGCTCGAGGGTGAGCGTCACCGGGTTTGTGAGGTGCTTTGTGCTCATCGGGCGGGCGCCTCTTCGTGCTTACGGCCTTCGAGCAGGCGGAGGATGACGAGGCCAACACCTATTCCGAAGGCGATGATTCCGACAGCGAGGAAGATCCCGTCAGTGGTCGCGCCAGTCTTAGCGAGGCGCTCCTGCGGGGCAGGGGCGGTAGCGGGCGCAGGTTCCGGCTGAGGCTTCTCGGCGACCGGCGTAGCGGTCGGCTCAGGCTTCGGCGCGGTCGTAGGAGTAGGCATCGGGGACGGCGCAGATTGCGGCTCATCCGAAGGAGTCGGAACCGGGGCCGGGGTCGGCTTCGGCGAAGGCTTCGGGAGAGGAGACGGGACCGGCGCGGGGGTCGGCATGCTCGCGTCAGGCGTGGGGACCGGCGCGGGCTGCGGCTTGGTCTTACCGTCGCCGTCCGTACCACCCGAGGCCTTGATCGTCGCGGTCGCCTCAAGGCTTGTGCCGTTGATTGTCGCGCGGTTGGTATAGGCGTCCTGGCCCTCAACGTGTGGGGTCGCCGCAGGGTAGACGACGCAGACCAGCGATCCGGCGGGCGGCGTGAACGTCAGCGTGTGCGCGGACTCGTCGAGCGTGCCGTCGGTCCAGGTCGTCGTCGACGGTGCCCAGGTCGGGCCGCTACTGCACTTCACGGCCTTCGGCAGAGCGTTCGTCTCGTCCGTCAGCGTGTAGGTCTTGCCAGCCTCTACGGCCCACTTGATGCCCCAGCCGATCGACTGGTCCGCGTTGGTCCACCCGAACTTAATCGTCTCGGGAGCCGCGTACTCGAAGTGCGCGGGCGTCGAGCAGTCGTTCGTGCAGGTGCCCGAGCCGTCCCGGTCGCCCCAGACGAGCGTTCGCGTGACTTGGCCGTTCACGACGATCTGCGTGTCCTCAGTGCCGACTGCGGCGTCCGAGAGACGCGCGCGGGCATGGAAGTTTCCGGTCACGTCTGTCTTGTCCGCGTAGGACGCGGGAACCTCGGCGACCGTGCAGGTCAGCGTCGCCTCGTCGGCCTCGCAGTCGCCGATCTTGGTCCCGTCGTCGAGGACGAAGGGAAAGCCGGCATACCACTTGAAGCCGCCGTCCTTGCTGGCAACGGTGAAGTGCTGGCCGACGGCGAGCCTCGGCGCGGACCAGGTTCCCTCGACGGTGACCTCACTCGAGGTCTGGCGGGAGGCGCTGGTGGCCTTGGTGACCTGCGCGGTCATAGTCGGTGCCGCCTCGTCGGCGGCGTATGCGGCGCCGTAGGGCAGCGCTAGGGCCGCGATGGTGAGGGCAGCTCCCGCCGCCCAGTATTTGGCGTTCATTGGTTTTCCTTTGTTTCGTGGGGTTTGCAGTAGGTCTGAGGTTGTCAGGCGCGCACGTCCAGGCGCGGGCCGTCGAGCCGAAGAACTTCGAGGGTGACGTGGATCTGCTGACGGTCGAGATCGACCGCGATCTTCGGCGTGTCGAGCGCGTAGCAATTGTTCAGCTCTGCCTCGATAATGACGTCCTGCGTCGCGAGGCAGATCAGGTGAGGCAGCGGTGCTTCGCCGTCCACGTCGTAGTACTCAAAGTCCACGTGACGCTCGAGTAGCGTCGTACCCTTCGCCCTGGCCTTCGATGCCGATCGAGCCATGCGGGCGGCGATCTCCTCGATGGAGGCCGCACGCGACGCGCCTCGCACTGCGATCCATGCCAGCAGGACACAGCCCGCAAGCAGGAGGAAAATGACTGTGACAATGATCGAGGCGTTCACAGCCTGCCCGCCTTCCAGTCCGCGCGGATCAGGACAACCGCGAGCGCGAGGAGGCCGAGGGCGGGGAAGAAGGTCCACTCGGGGAGGCCGTCGGGGTTGTCGAGGCCTCGCATCGCGAAACCGAGGGTGAGGGCGGCGGCGAGTGAGGCGCCTGCGATGAGGGTTCGCCAGTGCCGCAGGTGGCGGCGGCGTGTGGTAGTCTGATTCATGGAATCTTCCTTCTCTAGGGGTTCTGTCCGCTCCCAGCGCTTCTACCGCTGGGAGCTCTTCTTTTCGGCGAGACCGGAGCCGAGGCTCTGGCACTGGTGGTTGAGGTCGTCGCCGCTGTATCGGACGGAGCGCCCGATCTTGATTGCGGCGACTTTGCCTTCGACTCCGAGGCGCTCGACGGTTGAGCGGGAGAGGCTGAGGGTTTCCTGGACCTGCTGTGCGGAGTACCAACGGTCCGGAGCGAACGGGGAGGCTATGGTCATTTCCCGGGCACCTCCCCATCGATCATTTCTGCGATCCGATCACCCGCGTCGAGGCCCATACAAACGAGGCGGTCGAGCGCATCCCCTGCGTAGATACCGGTGAGGTATACGACGCAGACGATGACAGGTATTGCGGCGACCGTGAGAACTAGGCCGATGGTCACTGCGACGACGGCGCTCATGCCGGGATGTCCTCGTCGTAGATGCTTCCGTGCGAGGCCTGGAGGATCACGACGCCGGTCGCCTTGTCGGCGATTGCATAGCCTCGCGATTTCTCGGGTGCGGGCGCGGTCTCGGTTGTGCGCTCGACTTGGTCGAGGAGCTCACGGACGGACGTCCCGAGCACTGCGGCAAGGCGCTCAACTTCCGGCAAGGTCAGATCTCGGCGCTCGTTGAGCTTGAGGGACAGGCTCGCGCGGCTCATACGAGCGCGGGTAGCAAGCTCCGTCTGAGAGATGCCCAGCTCACGGGCCATGCTCTTGATTACGGCTGCGACCGTCATCTCATGGTTCCTTTCTACATTTGTAGACCAATGACTACTATATAAGTCTACAAATAGAGATTTTGCAACTCGTTTTCATGTGACATGGGTCTACAAAAGTAGATATGCTTACCTCATGGGAAGCAGATCTCTTAAATCGAGTCCCTTTGAACGCGCTGTCTTAGCTGTACTCAAGGAGCGTCTGCAAAGTCTGGACCTAACTATCGACCGCCTCGCTGAGCGCGCCGGCATCACTCGCGCGCGCTGCTACAAGATCTTCGCGGGCGACACTGTCTGCACGATGAGCGACTTCGGTGCAATGTGCGCGGCGCTCGGAGTTAGCGGCGCCGATGTAGCTGCCGAGGCGGAGCAACGCCTCTCGGACGAAGCCTCTCCGGAATAGCCTCCACCTCCTCGCGCGAGCTGTAGACTGCCCATATAGGTAGGTCGCACTCAAAGGAGGAGCTATGCACCGCCCTAAAGGCGCTTTCCGCCTCTACTCATCCGCCCCTGCTGAGATCATCTGTACCGATACCGAGCTGCTATACGACTCGAAGCGTCGAGGCGAGCCAATCCAGCGGATCCCACTTACCGACGTCGTCAGCGTCGAAGTCGAGGACGGCGAGGCCATGCAGGCGCGCGTGACCGCGACACGCCTCGTCACGCTCGGTATCCTCGCGTTCGCTGCGAAGAAAAAGAGCGGCGGCGACAAGTGGCTCATGATCGAGACCCGGCGAGCACTGCTGACTCTCCACTTCGAGCGCAAAGCCGTCGACGGGCTCATGCGCTTCGTCGCGCACACCCGCGCCGCCGTGAAGGCTGCGCAGGCTCAGCCCGCACCCGCAGCTCCGCCCGCTCCTATCCGCTGGCCCGGCGCGCCTCAGCAGCCTGCACCGAAGCCGGGCGGCTGGGGCCGCATATTCCGCTAAATGTTGTGGCGCTGTAGTGGCGCAGGCGGAATTGCGCGCCCACTTTTCAGTGCGATTAGGGGCCTCTGTTTCGATTCCCCCCATCTCCACAACGCGGTTTGGCTGGTGTTCTGGGCGCCGGAGGGCCCGGCCGCCTGATCTCCGGCCGCCGCGGGGCCTCGCCTGATCTCCGTCCGCCTATGGCTTCGCCTTGATGGGCCGGGCCGCTGTGTGTGCCGGTGGGCGGCGGCCCGCCC
>ERZ773180.221-NODE-221-length-38180-cov-4.777311_pt1 | contig 38180 bp, 29 predicted proteins | sample MGYA00511080_ERZ773180 | MGnify/ENA primary metagenome ERZ773180 (study PRJEB29015, sample SAMEA2738175) | human oral metagenome | biome: human oral; feature: human-associated habitat; material: saliva | place: China | collected 2178 ... | reverse complement strand
AGTCAACCGGCAAGTGCAAAATTAGACTATTCTTTTGTAGAACTCTGCTTTTGGTATTTCAAACCTCAGCTTTTATCTAGGTCTACTGTTGATTTTCTTCTATATACTCGCCATCTTTTTATCTGTGAAATCATCGAAGTTAGCTTGTTTGGGAATATACTGTCTGATGAGTTTATTTGTATTTTCTTTGCTTCTTCTCGCGTACGACCATTGGAAGAGAAGGGTAAGCTCTACGTTATTCCCCTAAAGCAATCCTTGCCCGCTCTTCATCAGACGCCCTCTTAGCGTGCCTATACTACCGAACGCGAGTAGTTTACGGTAACCATCATCATAAACAAAATTAGGCACTTCTCCCGACACCATGAAATAATGACCGATATTTCATCAAACTTTTATTCAGACGCACCCGATGTTTCCTCTTGGCTCGTGCAAACAGTCGAAGACGGGATGCCCTCCGCACCGATGAACCTTCAATGAGAAAGCACATGTGCATTCCCCAATGGCTATCATGTGCTCCGAGACTCCCAACGCGCACGCGTAGGCGCGCGTCCGGCGTTTTTCGTTTTTTGCCTTCACCTCTTCACCCTGAGAGGGTAAATAACTGATGAACAAACCTTTGCAGGTGAAGGTTTCACCTTATTTCCCTTCACCGGTGAACGCTAAAAAAGGCACAAAAATTCACCCACAACATGCTAATAATCAACTCATTACGGGTGAAGGTGAAGGGTGAAGGCAAGAATTGCGAACTTGTTGAGTGCGCGATGTGCAGGCGCGTGTCTGCTTAGGCGTACCTACACGCGAGAGGTAGAACAGCACTCCCAACCTCAGACAAGAGAATACCCACCTTTTCTCAAAATAGAGAGAACTTGCAGATGAAAGTGGACGACATTCGAGAAAAAGTCCACTTGTTTTTATTCCTACTTCTATATTCTCGAAAAATGACAACTATTTTCTTCTGCAAATCTCGATGATTCGAAACAAAAGTTTTATCTTTGCGCTTGATAAAACACATTTTCCCTTTTTCCCAGCCGCACTGCGGCGTCCAGATAGCGTGAATTCTTGGGTTTCTCCCAATCGACCAACGCACACGATCTTTGACTTTATGAAAAACCCGACACACGATGCCGCTAAGGACACCATTGCGCACCAACAAGATAGACTGACCTGTAATGGGGGAGGACTTTTTCACGAAACAAGTGCACGGTCTGTTGCTGACGTCCGATACCTTTTTGCGCCACTTCCCAATCGAGCAGACTTTTAAAACAAAAATCCCTCCCTCGACTGAGTCGAGAGAGGGAAGAGATATACGGGTTTGGATTAACCACCGAAGTCGTCGAACGAGATCATGTCGCGTTCCACTCCGAGCGAGTCGAGCAGGTCGAGCACCGTCTTGGACATCATGGGAGGTCCACAGAGGTAATACTCGATGTCCTCGGGCGCTTCGTGTGCCTTGAGGTAGGTGTCGCCCATCACGGGAGCAATGAAGCCCGCAGTGTACTTCACGCCCATGGCATCGGCCTTGGGATCGGGATGATCGAGGGCGAGGTGGAAGTGGAAGTTGGGGAAATCCTTTTCGAGCTGGAGGAAGTCTTCGAGGAAGAAAACTTCGTCGATGGCACGCGCGCCGTAGAAATAGTGCATTTCGCGGTCGCGCACGTTCTTCGTTTTGAGCAAGTGCATGATTTGTGCACGAAGGGGAGCCATACCGGCACCACCGCCGACCCAAATCATTTCGCGCTTTGAGTTGTAGCGCGGGTGGAAATCACCGTAAGGGCCGCTCATCATCACCTTGTCGCCGGGCTTGAGGCTGAAGATGTAGGAAGAAGCGATACCGGGCATCACATCGAGGAAACCGGGGCCTTGGTCTTTCGGTTTGAAAGGAGGCGTGGCAATACGCACGGTGAGCGTGATGATATCGCCTTCGTCGGGATAGTTGGCCATGGAGTAGGCACGGATCGTGGGTTCGGTGTTCACACACTTCAACCCCAGGAGGCCGAACTTCTCCCAAGCGGGGAGATACAAATCGCCGATCAGGCTCTTGTCGATGTCCTTGTCATAGTCCATCGAGAAAGCGGGGATCTGAATTTGGGCGTACGAACCGGGTTCGAAATCCATGTGCTCTCCGGGAGGCAACTGCACCTTAAACTCCTTGATGAAGGTGGCTACGTTGCGGTTGCCGATCACGGTGCATTCCCACTCCTTGACACCCATCACACTTTCGGGGACTTTGATGGCCAAATCACCTTTCACTTTCGCTTGGCAGCCCAAACGCCAGTTGTCCTTGATTTCTTTGCGGGTGAAGTGTCCCTTTTCGGAGTCGAGAATCTCGCCACCGCCTTCTACAATCTGGCATTTGCATTGTCCGCACGAACCTTTACCGCCACAAGCGGAAGGCAGGTAGACGCCGTTCTCAGAAAGCGTGGTGAGCAGGCTGGCGCCTTGCTCCACTTCGAGCGTTTCTTTTCCGTTGATCGTGAGTTTCACGTTGCCGGAAGGAGAAAGATAGTATTTGGCGATGAGGAGAATGACCACCAACACAATGATGATGGCAAAGAAGACGCCAATACTGGTAAGAATAAGAGTTGTATCCATAGGGTAGTGGAAATTTCCGATTTAGATTTTGAGACCGGAGAAGCACATGAAGGCCATCGCCATCAACCCCACGGTGATGAACGTGATGCCGAGACCTTGGAGCGCCTTAGGCACATCGGTATAGGCCATTTTCTCGCGGATGGCGGCCAGTGCGACGATGGCCAAAAGCCAACCGATGCCCGAACCGAGCGCATAGACGAGGGCATCCCATACGCTGCTGATGGCTTGTGTGCTCGTGGCGGGATCCATGAGCACGCGCTGCTGCATGAAGAGCGACGCACCCATGATGGCACAGTTCACCGCGATGAGGGGAAGGAAAATACCCAACGCCGCGTAGAGCGAAGGCGAAAAGCGTTCGACGGCCATTTCCACCAACTGCGTGATACCGGCGATGACGGCAATGAAAAGAATGAACGAGAGGAAACTCAAATCCACACCTTCTACAATGCAATCAGGGTTCAACACATACACTTGCAGGAGATAGTCGATGGGGACGGTCACCAGGAGCACAAAAGTGACGGCGATGCCGAGCCCGAGAGCTGTTTTCACGTTCTTCGATACGGCCAAATAAGAGCACATACCGAGGAAGAACGCAAATATCATATTGTCCACAAAAATCGAGCGGACGAAAAGACTTAGCAGATGTTCCATATCTATTTGTCAGTTGTCATTTGTCCTGAATCGATCATTGATTGCGGCGATCGTTGATAGCACGATGCGCCCACACCACGCAACCGCAAATGATGAGCGCCATGGCGGGCATGGTCATCATACCATTGTGGAAGAACGCATTGTCTTCGAGACCGGGGATGGCCACTCCGAAGAGCGATCCCGAACCGAGGAGTTCACGCACGAAGCCAACGACCACCAAGATCCAAGCATAGCCCAAACCATTGCCGATGCCATCGAGGAAAGACTCCCACGGGCCATTCATCATGGCGAAGGCTTCGAGACGTCCCATCAGGATACAGTTAGTAATTATCAATCCCACGTAGACCGAAAGCTGCACGCTCACATCATAAGCGTAGGCTTTGAGGATTTGGCTCACCACCGTGACAAGCGCCGCCACAACGACGAGCTGTACAATGATACGAATACGCGAAGGGATGGTGTTGCGGATGAGCGAAATGATCACATTGGAAAACGCCGTGATCACCGTCACCGAAAGTCCCATCACAATGGCGGGCTTCAACTGCGAGGTCACAGCCAACGCCGAGCAGATACCGAGTACCTGCGCCACGATGGGGTTGTCGAGATTCAAGGGTCCGGTGAGGACTTCCTTGTTTCGTTTAGAAAAAAGACTCATAGTGTTGTCGTCCTTAGGGGTTATTGATGATGAGCCGAGAAATAGCGCTTGTACGGCAGCAGGCTGGTGGCAAACATGTCGGTCACCCCTTTGCTCGTGAGCGTAGCGCCGGTGATGGCATCCACTTGATGCTCGGGATCTTCGATCTTTTTGCTGAGCGCAAGTGCGACGTGGTTGAAGGTGCTGTCGGTAAACACTTTCTTGCCAACAAACTTTTGCTGGAATTCCTCTTCCACGATGCGCGCACCGAGACCGGCTGTTTCACTCTCGTGGGTGAAATAGGCACCATAAACGGTTTCGAAATCCTTTTTGAGTGCCAAATAGCCCGAGATACCGCCCCAAAGTCCGCGACCGTAGAGGGGTACGACATAAATCGTGTCGTTGTTCACCTTGGCGACATAGAGGGGAAGGCGCTTGGCGTTGTCGTCTTTGGCCGTGATGTCTTTCGATTCGACCTCGAAGCCACCTGCAGTGTCAACCACCTCTCCATTTACATTGAGTACAGGAGCGGCCACGATGTTTTGCTTGTACGCTTCTACGACATTCGCGGTGTTGCGAATGTTGAGCGCAGCCAAGATTTGTCCTCGTTTGTCGTTGGCGATGTTCTCATCTTGCTTGCTTTTGAGCGCAGAGGCGACGAATGCCAGCAAGAAGGCGGCGAAAATCACCAGCACCGAGGCGTAGACGAGCGTATATACGTTGCTGTTGGTATTGAGTTTCATTGTCTTGATCGCTTTATTGTTGTTTGGCGCGACGCAAGCGCTTGTTGATGTTGCGCTGCACGAACACATAGTCGATGAGCGGTGCAAACATATTCATAAACAGGATGGCGAGCATCATGCCTTCGGGATAACCGGGATTGAGCACGCGAATCGTGATCGCCAATGCGCCAATCAGGAAACCGTAGATGAACTGTCCCTTTTCGGTGCGTGCGGAAGTCACCGGATCAGTGGCCATAAATACGGCACCGAAGGCGAAACCACCGAGCAACAAGTGTTCTACACCGAGCTGAGCCGAAACATTGTCGGCCGCGCCGAAGCTCTTGAAGAGCAACGCTACGAGTGCACCACCGGCAAAGACGCTGAACATCGTGCGCCAGGAAGCAATGCGCGTCCAGAGCAGGAGAGCAGCTCCCAACATGATGGCGATGAACGAAGTCTCACCAATGGAACCGGGCATCAAGCCGGTAAACATTTCGCAAACCGAAGTGGTAACGGGGTGGTTGGCACCGGCTTGGCCGAGGGCTGTGGCTGCCGTGAAGCCGTCGGGCAGGTTTTGTCCCAAGCCCAACACTTGTTCGGTGCTCACCCATACGGCGTCGCCACTCATCTTCGTGGGCCATGCAAAGAACAGGAAGGCACGTGTCACGAGTGCGGGGTTGAAAATGTTCATACCCGTACCACCATAGATTTCTTTGGCGAAAATCACCGAGAAAGCCACGGCCACGGCCAACATCCACAGGGGAGTGCCGACGGGCACGATCATCGGGATGAGAATACCCGAAACGAGGAAACCTTCTTGGATTTCTTCTTTTTTCCACTGGGCGACGATAAACTCAATGCCGAGACCGACGATGTAGCTCACCGCGATTTTGGGCAGCGTCACGGCTAAACCGTAGAAGAAGCAAGCCCAGAACGATCCATCGACGCCTGCGGCTTTGTAGTTTTGGAAACCAATGTTGTACATTCCCACAAGCAGTGCGGGAACCAGTGCAAGGACGACGAAACTCATAATGCGTTTCGAGTCGATGGCATCGTGCACACTCACCCCTACGCGAGAGGTTCTGTTGGGCACTACGGCAAATGTCTCGAGTCCGTCGAACACACTGTGAAAGGCTTGGAGCTTTCCACCGGGTTCGAAATGCGGACGGACGTTGTCAAAAAACTTTTGTATCATTGTCGTTGGTGAGTTTCTATGCGTTTTCCTTACGGAGCAAATCGAGTCCCTCGCGTACGATGCGCTGCAACTCGAGTTTCGACGAGCACACGAATTCCGCGGGAGCGAAATCCTCGGGTGCCACCTCGTAGATGCCCAGCGCCTCCTGACGATCGATGTCGCCGGTGATGATCGCCTTGATCAAATAGGAAGGATAGATGTCCATCGGGAACACACTTTCGTATTCGGCCGACATAATCATGTGACGTTCGCCGCCTTTCACGCGGCAATCGAGCGTGTAGTGCTTCTTTCCGCCCAACCATGAGAAATAGCTGCGGCTCGTTGAGAAGCTGTCGAAGCGCGGACGAATCCAACCCAGCACTTCGTGTACGTCATCACCTTCGGGAATGGCGGTGATTTCTGTGACATGGGCACCGAGGAAATCATCGAGGCTGGCTTTTTCCCCCACAAGCGGGTTACCGTTGATGATACGCACATTGTGCTGAGCGGGCAAAAGCTGTCCGTCGAGAATGGACGAAAGTTGGGCACCGACTTTCACACGTGCATATTGCGGAGATTCGATCTCGCTACCGCCCACTGCGATGGTGCGTGTGAAATCGAGTTTACCCGTGCGCAGCAATCGGCCGAGGAAGATCACCGCTTCGGGAGCCATCGTCCACACCGTTTCCCCCTTGTTGACAGGCGCCACGCGGTTGATCTGCACTCCCACATTGCCGGCGGGGTTGGGGCCGCGGAAGCAAGCCACAGTGACCTTGGGCGCGCTGATGGGCAGCAGGGGAGTGTTGAGCTGTTCGTCGTTGACACCGAGATGTACGGGAGCCACCTTCGCCAATGCAGCAATACCTTGCTTGAAGTCTTCCTCTTGTCCTGCGGCGACATACGTGAAATCGGCAGCGAGAGGCATCGAGGAAAAAGCACTCACGAAGATATCGCGAGGCGCCACACCGGGAGTGGGCACCACATCGTAGGGGCGCTGACGGAGATAAGCGAAGAGTCCGCTTTCGAGCAGCAAACGTACCATGGCATCGCCTTCGCCGTTCGGGAGTTCGAACTCTTTGGCTACTTGCACACTGTCGGGCTGAATGCGAATGCTCAAGAGTTTACGGCGTTCACCGCGCTCCACAGCGGTAATCGTTCCGCTGACGGGCGAAACGACCTTCACTTGCTCCGTTGCTTTGTCCACAAACAACGGGGTACCGACGAGCACAGCATCGCCAACCTTAACGAGCACTTTGGGGGTGATGCCTCCAAAGTCGGCCGGTCGCACAGCATACTCAGTCGAAGGAGCCACCTCCCGCGTCGACCGATGCGCTTCACCGGTCAGTCGCAGGCGCAACCCCTTTTTGATCTTGTAAATGTCCATATAGTGAGAAAAAATTATTGCTGAATCTTAGCCATCCTCGGCAGCAAACAAAACAGCGCGCGGGCGTCGCCCGCTTTGCGCGCGTCGCTCGTGCATACGAATGGCCTTGCAAAAATAGTTAGTTTTTTCGTTTCTGACAAGTATCCCAAGCGCAAAGCCTTCTATTTCACTCAACTCCACAAGAGAAACACCTTCCTAAGCGCAACATTCAAAGAAAGCAACAACAACACACAACACCCTGATTATCAACACCAGACAAAACTGCGTTCTACGAAAAACGTTCTGCATAAACACCAAAAACGATCCCTACTTTTATTTTCCGCGGCGAGACAATTTCACTATTATCTCGCCATTTTCATATATACAGGCGTGCAGTTACGCATTCACTCTCCCTCTGTACACCAATCTCCAATAAGACTATGATAAATATCGCCCGTTAATGGTATTCTGAGCAAAAACAAGGAAGAAAACACGCAATTTCTGCGCATTTTCCTTGAATAAACAAATACAACTGCGTAAATTCGCCGCAAAACGGCAGAAGAATACGCAAACCCACAACAGCCGCAGAAACTGCGCCCGACAATTTCACCTTCCAATCCACAACTTGCTGCGCTTGTTTCCCCTCCGCACACTCCTTCCCCCATGACCAACCAAGAATTGAAAGCGCTTCGTCTATCGCTACGAATGAATCAAAAAGACTTCGCCGACGATTTTGGCGTAAGCCTACGCACCCTGCAAGCCTACGAATCCGGGCTCACGCCCATTCCCGAGGCACGCATACGCGCCTACCTGGCAGCACACCCACAAACAGACACAACTGCCGCACCCGCACCCTCACCCAACCAACAAACAGAGGAAGCAGAAAAGCTGCTTCCTTTCGACACCTTCCTTCCCTCAACAGAGCCCCCCGCCGACAGCACTGCGGCAGAAATCGCCCTGCTGCGTGAACGAGTTGTGAGATTGCAACAACTCGTTGATGAAAAAGAGCGCACCATCCAAATCTTGCTTCGCCAACTCCCTCCGCTCTAAGTGGAAAATCACCGGCCTACACTCCTCTTTATATATTACTTCATTGCCGTCCTCCCCACACCAAAGAGAAGTCGGCAAGAAAAATCCACACCTTTTCGGAGAAAATCCCCTTGTTTCTCCGAAAACTCCCCAAGTTTTCAGCAGACCTCCTCAAGTTTTGCAGGGTAGTGCGATGTCACAAAACAACAACGCACAAGAACGGAAAAATACAAGAAGAGATTTGGTCAACCCAAAGGACAAAACACACAGCGAGTCCAAAAAGTTCCGACTTTTTCAATACAGAGAGCCGGCTTTCGCCCGAAAAGGTGTAACTTTGTACGACCATCAACCTCATGCAACTTACGACACTATTATGTCAGAATATAAAGATATCAGCGCGTTGAACGCCAACATTGAGGCGAACTCCGGTTTCGTCAAGTCGCTCACCGAAGGTATGTCGCGCATCGTAGTGGGGCAACCCCACCTCACGCAAGCCCTGCTCATCGGACTCCTCTCCGACGGACACATTCTCCTCGAGGGTGTGCCGGGATTGGCCAAAACGCTTGCCATTCGCACCCTCGCTTCGCTCATCGACGCCGAATTCGGACGCATTCAGTTCACCCCCGACTTGCTCCCTGCCGACGTCGTGGGTACACTCGTCTACAGCCGAAAAGACGACGCCTTCAATGTGCGCCGCGGCCCCATCTTCGCCAACTTTGTGTTGGCCGATGAAATCAACCGTGCCCCCGCCAAAGTGCAAAGTGCCTTGCTCCAAGCCATGCAAGAGCGCCAAGTCACCATCGGCGACGACACCATGGCATTGCCCGATCCCTTCCTGGTGATGGCCACCCAAAACCCCATCGAACAAGAAGGTACTTACACACTGCCCGAAGCGCAAACCGACCGTTTCATGCTCAAAGTCGTCATCGACTACCCGAGTCTTGAAGAAGAACAGCGCATCGTTCGCGCTTCGATGAGTGGCAACATCGGCGACACCCCGGTCAGCCCCGTCGTGGATCTCGAAACGATTCGACGCGCGCGCCAGTTGGTAAAATCCATCTACGTGGATGAGCGCATCGAACGCTATGTGGCCAATTTAGTTTTTGCCACGCGCTATCCCGAACAATACGGACTCGAACAACTCAAGCCCTACATCGCCTACGGTGGTTCGCCCCGTGCCAGCATCAGTTTGGCACTCGCCGCACGCAGTTTGGCCTTCCTCAATCGCCGCGGCTATGTGGTGCCCGACGATGTTCGTGCTTTGGCCGGCGATGTGCTCCGCCACCGCATCGGACTCACCTATGAGGCCGAAGCAGCCGGTGTCACTGCCGATCAAATCATCGGCGAAATTCTCGCAAAAGTCGAAGTGCCCTAATCCTTTCGCACCCTATGGACGACAAAGTGCAACAACTGATGCAGCGTGTGCGTCGCATCGAAATCAAAACACGTGCACTGAGCGACAATGTTTTCGCCGGACAATATCATTCGGCCTTCAAAGGGCGCGGTATGTCGTTCGCCGAAGTCCGCGAATACCAACCCGGCGATGATGTTCGCGACATTGATTGGAACGTCTCAGCACGCTTTGACCGCACCTATGTGAAGGTCTACGAAGAAGAGCGCGAACTCACCGTGATGCTCCTCATCGATGTGTCAGGCTCCTTGGAGTTCGGTTCGGAAGAACGCACACAACGTGATTTGGTCACAGAGATTGCAGCCACGCTTTCCTTTTCGGCCATTCGCAACAATGACAAAATCGGGGTTCTGTTCTTCAGCGATCACGTCGAAAAGTTCATCCCACCCGCCAAAGGTAAAGAACACATCCTGCGCATCATCCGTGAGCTTCTCACAATCCGTCCCACCGGCAAACGCACAGACATCGGCGGGGCGCTCGAATACTTCATGCGCGTGATGCGACGCCAATGCGTAGTTTTCCTGCTCTCTGACTTTGTCGACGACAAAGACTACAGTCGACCGCTGGCCATGGCGCGCGGTCGCCACGACGTCGTTGCCCTGCAAGTCTACGACCGACGCATGGGCACGCTTCCCGATGTGGGACTCATGAAATGGGAGGATGCCGAAACCGGCCACCAACAATATGTCGACACCTCGTCGCCGGCTGTGCGAAAAGCCTATGCCGAACATTGGCAACAGCGCATGAATTCGCTCCGCAACCTCCTGAACCGCAACCGTGTAGACCACGTTTCGATCAACACTGCCGGCGACTACATCCAATCGCTCAAGGCGCTCTTTGCCAAGCGTGCCCGCTGAAACAAAGCGGCTCACCTTCCCAAAAGAAAACAAGATTTCACGCCCCCTCCTCTCTACGGCTCCATTGTTTCACCTATGTATAGAACGCTTCTCCCCCTGCTCTTGGCTTTGCTATTCGCTGCTCCGGCAGCCGGACAGCAAAACACGGTCAACGCAGTGATCGATGCCACCGAAATGCTCGTCGGTGAGCAAGTGGTGCTGCACACCATCGTGAATTGCAACGCCGGATCGCGCGTTCGTTTCCAAGAAAAAAGTGGTACGAACCTCACTCCGGGAGTAGAAATCGTAGAGATTTCTCGCCCCGACACCGTGTTGCTCAATGAAGGCAAGCGCTGGCAAATCAAACGCGACTATACTTTGACCTCTTTCGACAGCGCTTTGTATCGTCTGCCGGCCATTGAGGTGGAAATCAATGGAGAAAAGGTGAGATCGAGAGGCGAAATCGCACTGAAAGTGAACACGATTTCGGTCGACCTTCGTCAACCCGACAAACTCCGCTCGCCCAAAGGCCCGGTCGAAGGCGTATTTGAGTGGAACGCCGCACTATTGGTATATTGCGCCCTCGCGTGGCTGCTATTTGCCGCATGCATTGCGCTACTCCTGCGCCTTTCGGCACCGCGCAAACACACGATGGTCATCACCGTTCCGGCTCCTCAACCGGCACATGCCGTGGCCATCCAAGCCATTACCGAGTTGCGCAACACCACACCCGAAGACACAGCAGCCAATCAGCAATACTTCACCCAACTCACAGACATTCTGCGCACTTATCTCCACGATCGATTTGGGTTCAACGCGATGGAAATGACCACGCCGGAAATCATCGACCAACTGCGCAAGAGCAACGACGAACAGGCACTGCGAGAGTTGAAAGACATATTGCAAACTGCAGACTTGGTGAAATTTGCGCGACTCGCTCCGGCGATGACAGAACGGGAACGCTCTCTTCTTCAGGCCGCCGACTATGTGCGCCACACCCAACTCGCTGACAGCGAAGTGCCCAAGACCGAAAAGCGCATTGTGCCCGTCGAACAGCGCACGGAAAACCACAAACGAGCCTACTACCTCGTGGCCCTGCTGGTTAGTCTCGCTGCGCTCTTTGTTGTGCTCTTCCACCTCTGTGGTACCTTGTGGCTCATACTGTTTTAATCCTCTGATTATCGGACTGCTATGACTTTTGCTCATCCCGGTTATTTCCTGTTGCTGCTCTTCGGCATCCCCATCATACTCTGGTACGCGCTGCGTCGCCAACACCAAGAACCGACTTTACGCGTGGCCGACAGCTCAGCTTTGGCTTCCGTCCCTTTTAGTTTACGCGCAGCGGCAGTGCATCTGCCCTTCGTGTTGCGAATGCTCGTTTTTGTTCTCGCCATCGTTATTTTGGCGCGCCCACAAACAAGCACGGCATACAGCGAGCGCGAAGTGGAAGGCATCGACATCATGATTGCGATGGACATTTCGCAAAGTATGCTCACCCCCGACTTGAAACCCAACCGCATCGAGGCGGCCAAACAGGTGGCTTTCGAATTCATTGCCGGACGCGAAAACGACAACATCGGATTGACTCTCTTCGGGGGAGAAGCCTTCACGCAATGCCCCATGACCACCGACCACACAGCCCTGCTGTCGATGTTCAACAATGTCACTTGCGACCTCCAAACCAATGGTATCATTGCAGAAGGCACCGCCATCGGTATGGGGCTCACCAACGCCGTGAGTAAATTGGCCGAGAGCAAAACAAAATCCAAAATCGTCATTTTGCTAACGGACGGAACGAACAACACCGGCGAAATATCTCCACTCACAGCAGCAGAAATCGCCAAACAAAAGCAAGTTCGCGTTTACACCATTGCGGTGGGTAAGTCCGGAAATGTGCGCCAACCGGTGAGCGTACTCCCGGATGGAAGTTACTATTACGCAACGGTGAAGAGCGATATGGATCCAAACACCTTGCGCGCCATAGCAAAAACAACCGGAGGGAAATTTTACGAAGCAGCCTCAAAAGGTGAACTCGAAAAAATCTATCAGGACATTGATCAACTGGAGCGCACGAAACTCGTTCAGCAAAACCATAGTCAAAAATTTGAGGCCTACACTCCGTTTGCCTGGGCTGCATTTGGACTGCTGCTCTTAGAAATCCTCCTCCGACTCACTTGGCTGCGCCGCATTCCGTAAAGTTTATGTTCAAGTTTGCTCATCCCGAATACCTTTATTTGCTGCTGCTCATCCCGGCACTCATCTTGCTCTACGCTTATGGCGCGTGGAGAAACCACTTGCGCAAAAAGCAGTGGGGGGATGCGGCCTTGCTTCGAGCGCAAACCCAAGGTTTTTCCGCTCAGCGCCCCTTGTTCAAATTCACCCTCCTCCTTTTAGCTCTCGCCTGCGGGGTACTGATGCTCGCTCGTCCGCAATACGGAACCAACAGTTCCACGACAGCAACTCGCCGAGGAATCGAAGTAATTTTTGCACTTGACATTTCGCAATCCATGCTCGCGCAAGACGTGACTCCTTCGCGATTAGAACGAAGCAAACTGCTCATTTCCAACCTTGTATCGAGGATGGACAATGATAGAGTCGGCTTCAATGTCTTTGCAGGAGAGGCTTATCCCATTCTTCCGTTGACCGGCGACCTCACCAGCGCAAACTTCTTCCTCGACAATGTCAACACCAATATGGTCACTCTCCAAGGCACCAACATTGCGTCGGCCATCAAACTGGCCTATCGAGGTTTTTCCAAACGCAAACAGGTGGGTAAAGCAATTATCGTCATCACCGACGGCGAAAACCACGAAGAAGGTGCTGAAGAAGCGGCCAAGGAAGCAGCCAAATACGGATGCCATGTTTATGTGATTGGCGTTGGAAGCACGAAAGGTGCAGAGATCCCGACTCCTGAAGGCTCACTGCGCGACGCTTCTGGGCAAGTCGTGCACACCGCTTTGAACGAATCGGCCTGCGAAAAACTGGCAAAAGCCGGAAAAGGAGCCTACTTTCATCTCGATGAAAGCAGCAATGCGCAGACTTTGTTACAGAAAAAACTCGATACGCTCAAACGCGCTGAGAATGCGTCAGAATTCTCCGGTAGCCCGAACGAATTATTTGCAGCAGCAACATTATGTTTCATAGCAACTCTTCTCGGAGAGCTTTTCCTCTCTGAGCGACAAAGGAGTTGGACTCAGCGCATCAAACTTTTCAAAAGCAAGTCGTGATGAAAACAATATATCTCCGTTTATGCCTTATCGGGCTACTCTTGTGCTCTGTTTTAACGAATACGGCTCAAACTCCCGAATGGATCAACTTACACAAGGGCAATAGTGCTTTCAAAGCGGGCGATATGTCGACCGCCGAAAAGGCCTATCGGCAAGCTTTGAAAGCTAATCCGCACAGTGCAAGAGCAGCTTTCAACCTCGGCGACGTGTATTTGAACAAAAAGGATGCACAAAATGCGCTGAAATTCTACGAGCAGGCTGCGAAACAAGAGAAATCGAAACTCGTTCGTGCCATGGCCTACCACAACATGGGGTACATTCACCATGTGGCCAAAGAGTATGATCGCGCCATCAACTATTATAAGGATGCGTTGCGCAACAATCCGAAGGACGACGACACGCGCTATAATTTAGTGCTCTGCCAAAAGCAAAAGAAACAAGAGGATCAACAAAAACAGAACGAGAACAAAAACGACAAACAGAGCAACAAAGAGAAAAACGAACAACAAGATAAGCAGCAATCTCCTCAAAATAAACGGAAAGAGCAGAACAAACAGCCCAATTCCGGCATATCAAAGGAAAATGCAGAACAGTTGCTCAATCTTTCACGGCAAAACGAACAACAAACACGCCGGAAAGTAGAAAATGCACAACAACCGCGGGTCAAACAACTGGACAAAAACTGGTAATCCCGCTCCATAATGCCGCATAAAGCACCATGCTACGCACAATTACTCTTCTCATGCTATCAATTTGGGCGTTTTTTATGCAAGCTCAAATACGATTTTCAGCACAAATACCGTCTAAAGCCGAGGTAAACGGAGAACTTCGTGTCCAGTTTGTCCTCACTGGCGCAGAAGGTGAGAGCTTCACGCCACCTAAATTCAACGACTTTGAAGTATTGGCCGGCCCCTCCGTGTCCAGTTTTTCGAACGTCTACGTCAGCAACGGACGCAGTAGTTCTCAGACCTCTACGACCTACACTTACATCTTGAGTCCCAGACGCAAAGGGGCCTTGAAAATCGGTTCAGCCTCGGTGCATGCCGGCGGAAAGACCTATCAAACTGTGGCTACTACGGTGAACGTCAACGGTGAAGCCAAAAGCAACGGCACCAATATGGGCGCTTCTGCTTCCACTGCGCCGACAACGAACAACATACAGACAAGCGGTAGCCGAATTTCTCCAAACGATCTCTACCTCACCGCCGATCTCAACAAAAAAGAGGTTTATGAGCAAGAAGCCGTGATGCTAACTTATCGATATCATGCGAAAGTTGGCGTAGCTCTTACACAGATATCTCTTTCACAGAAGCCGGAATTACAAGGTTTCTGGACGCAAGAAATTCCCGAATCAAGAAATGTAAGTCCTAAGGCGGCCACGATTGGCGGGAAAATATATGCCGTTGGCCCCGCTTTTCAATATCTCGTCTTTCCACAACAGACCGGCACCCTCACGATTCCTTCCGTCTCTTTCACTTGCGATGTAGCGCAAAAAGATGACGCCATAGACGAAGTGGACGCTTTCTTCAATGGAGGTGGCCTAATCAACAAGAAGGTGCAAGTCACTTCTGCGGCCAATCAACTCCGGGTTCTTCCCCTTCCGCTTCCCAAACCTCAAAACTTCTCGGGTGGGGTAGGGCAGTTCCAAGTTACGGCCGAGCTGATTTCACCCCAGCCGCGCACCAATGATATCGGAACATTGCGCATCACCGTCACCGGAACGGGCAACCTCAAGTTGATCAAAGCCCCCATTATTCTTTTCCCCAAAGACTTTGACAGTTATCCCGCGAAAGTCACGGACAACGTCCAAATCACGCCGGAAGGTATCACGGGCAATATGCAATTTGACTACAACTTTGTGCCGAAAAGAGTTGGAAACTACACGATTCCTCCTGTGCAATTGGTCTACTTTGACCCTAATCAAAAGCGGTATGCCACGGCACAAACGAGTCCTATCGCCCTACAAATTCTCAAAGGCGAAAAGAGTTTGGAAGAAACAAACGCCGAACTTGGACTCAGCAACTCGGATATTCGCCCCATCCAAACGGGTACTCACGCCGCCTATCGACAGGCTGCTTGGAATCACTTCGGCACGCTCCCGTTCTTCATCGTTCTCTTCTGTCTGTTGGGCGGTTTCACTTTCATCTATAAGTATCTCCGCAAATACATCGCTCGTCATAGCGATACGACTGCCTTGCGCCACGGTAAAGCTGCGCAAGTGGCTTTCAAAGCGCTCGATCAATTAGAGAAAACGAGCGACAAGATCTCCACAAACAACCAACCGGCTGCACTGAAAGCCGTGCTTTTGCAGTACTTTGCCGATAAACTGAGATGCGATCGCTCTATGCTCACGCTCCAAGCCCTGCAAGAGCGGCTCGCTGCAGGCGGTTATCCTGAAAAAGTGGTCAAACAAACGGAAGAAATTCTCCAACGTATTGATTTTCTTGAGTTTGCCCCGAGTTCAGGAAGCACTGATGCTCAAAACTTACTCGCAGAAATCAAGTCATTGCTCACGTCCATCGAACAATCGTCCAAATAATTCGGTTATGCGACACCTCATTTTGTTTTTCCTTTTCCTCGTTTCAACGATGGTTGGCCAACCTGTTCATGCAGTTTCGCCAACGGCCGGTGATCGCGCTTACGAAGAAAAGAATTTTACTCAAGCTTTGCAATCTTATCAAGCGGAAGTTCTCGCAAATCCTTCCTCCGCTGCCTATTATAACTTAGGCAATGCGCACTATCGCCTGAAAGAATACGGAAAAGCTGTATTGGCCTACCGCCGTTCTCTGCGTCTCGATCCGGATAATGCGGATGCCCGTCACAACCTTACGTTGGTGGAAAGCAATCTGACCAGGGCTATCCCAACTACGGACAACAGCCTTTGGCAAGCGCTCCGCTCTCGATGGATAGACACCCATAGTCTCGCATTTTGGACGTATGGAATTTTCATTTTTCTCCTGCTTTCATTCCTCGGATTTGGATTTTGGCGCTTAGCATCGAAGATATTCGTTCAAAAGATAGGATTTTCCAGCTTTGTGATCGGGATATTAGGTTTCACATTTACAACTCTTTCGGCCTATCGGGCGCTTTCGTTATACAACGATACATCTACGGCCGTAGTGACCACAAGTTCACTCTCCACAAGCACCACAGAAAACAGAAAAGGCAAGGCCGGCCCGACATTATATGAAGGAACCACGGTGCGTATTCTCGACAAAACGGCTCAACAGACAGTACAAATTCTCCTTCCCAATGGAGTTTCCGTTTTCTGCTCAGAGACGGGACTGACTCCAATCGTAGAAAATCAACAATAAAGGCTTCATTTTTCAGAAAGAGGATACCTAAAAATTGAAGTAGAAAAAGTATCTTTGCCACGAAACTAATTTCCCACCAAAAGCAAGCTACTCTTTTATGGACTTTATGTACCTTGGAATTCTTGGCTTCCTGCTTCTGTTGGCAATCTTCGACCTCAGCGTCGGAGTGGCCAATGATGCAGTGAACTTTCTCTCGCCTGCTGTAGGCGCAAGGGCAGCCAAATTCAGAATCGTACTCCTGGTTGCCGCAATCGGCATCTTTATTGGCGCTTCGACATCAAGCGGAATGATGGACATTGCACGTCACGGCATACTACAGCCGGTACATTACAGTTTTGCAGATGTAATGTGCGTCTTTCTTGCAGTAAGTGCCACCGATGTCATCCTACTTGACATCTTCAACACACTGGGAATGCCAACTTCCACCACAGTTTCGATGGTATTCGGACTACTTGGCGGATCAACAGCCCTGGCATTGAAACATATCCTCAATGAAGGTTTGGCCTATTCCCAACTGATCAATACGGACAAAGCACTTACCGTCATTTTCGGTATCTTCCTCTCCGTTGCCATTGCATTTGTGGTCGGACTTGTGGTCATGTGGATCACGCGCATCGTGTTTACGTTCAATTATAAGAAACACTTGCGCTGGACCATCGCCATTTACGGCGGCATCTCCATTGCACTCATCTTTTTCTTCTTGATGACCACAGGTTTCAAGAACTCTCCGATGGTGCAGAACAGCGATTTTGGACATTTCGTGCAGAATCATCCCGTACAGCTGTTTATTTACACGACACTCATCGCCTCCGTTTGCGTAGAAATCCTCCATTTGCTGCGTGTAAACATCTTCCGTCTCATCATTCTTTTCGGTACTTTCTCGTTGGCTATGGCCTTTGCAGGCAATGACCTTGTGAACTTCATCGGTGTTCCGCTTGCCGGATTGGAAAGTTTCCTTGATTTCACCAATAACGCGAACGGTGCAACGGCAGACACTTATAAAATGAGTGTGCTTGCCCAAGATTCAACACTCCCGGGCGTGCATTTGTTCCTGATTGGTGCAGGCGTGATCATGACTGTGGCCATCTGGACTTCGAAAAAAGCACAACAGGTCGTACAAAGCACGATCAATCTGTCAAGCCAGAACGAAAGTGAAGAAGTCTTCTCCTCTTCTAAGGTTGCCCGCACCACAGTTCGCAACGTACTCAACTTCAATAGCAAGATAGCTCGCTACATTCCCGAAAGTGTACAGGAATGGGTCAACGGACGCTTCAACAAAGACGAAGCCGATCAAGAAGAAGGCGTTGCTTTCGACCTTGTTCGCGCCAGTGTCAACCTGGTTTTGGCCGGTTTGCTCATTACGGTCGGTACTTCTTTCCAACTTCCGCTCTCAACTACCTATGTTGCGTTCATGGTTGCAATGGGTTCGTCGCTTGCCGACCGAGCTTGGGGACGTGAGACCGCAGTTTACCGCATTACCGGTGTGATTACCGTTGTCGGCGGCTGGTTCATCACCGCCGGTGCCGCATTTATTATGGCCTTCCTCATCGGAACGCTCAATAATGTCGGCGGTGTCATAGCCATGGCCGGAATCATTCTGCTCATTGCCTTCACAATGATCAGCAACAACCGCCGATTCAAGAAGAAACAAGAGCAATCTGAGAATGTCGACGTGCTTTTCCGTCAAATGGTCAACTCGCGCGACAAGAAAGAAGTGTGGCAATTGCTTTTGCGCCACACGCAAGACACGCAAGTTCACCTCATTGCCGCATCTCGTGAGATCTTCAAAGGCGTAACCCACGGTTTGACCAACGACAATGTGCGTTCTGTCCGTACTGCCGACTCAAAGCTCAAGGAAGAGCGCGAGATGTGGAAGCGCTATCGAAGAAAAGAGATTTTAGGCATGCGCCGCGTGGACAGTCTTGTGGCCGTCGAAAAGAACACTTGGTTCTATCTCGGCACAAACAGCATCTCTCAGATCCTCTATGGCCTGAAACGCATGTCGGAACCCATTCTCGAGCACGTCGACAACAACTTCAACCCGTTGCCTGACGCCTATGTAGAGGAATACACCCCCATCATCGAGCGCACCGACCACCTTTTGGAAGAAATCCAGAAGTGCATCGATCAAAACGACTTCTCTCAAAGCGATCAGATCCTCGTCGAGGGCAATGCCCTCAAGAGCGACATTTCAGCCATCCGTCATTCGCTACTCGAACGCATTCAAAATGACGAATCAAGTCTGAAAATTGCACTTCTCTACCTGAGTACGCTCCAAGAAACTCAGGAAATTATCTCCAATGCACGCCACTTGCTTCGAGCAGCCAAGCGTTTCTGCGCATAAAATTGAGCTTACAGCTTAAAGATAGCCTCGCCCCCGCACAACCACTTCAAGGTATGCGGGGGCGATTGCACTTCTAGAGAACGACAATAGTCCTTTCTACTGCAAAGCAAAGCGCCTCCCCACAAGAATTTGTGGGGAGGCGCTTTTGTTATGGCTAAATGGTAGCGAAAACCATTAGACCGGATGCTCGTCCAAGAACGTCTTCACTTCAAGAGCCGCCTTGCAGCCCATAGCAGCTGCGGTGATGGCCTGACGATAAATGGGGTCTGCCACGTCACCTGCAGCAAAAACACCGGGAATATTCGTGCGCGGCGTCTGACCTTCGGTTACAAGATAGCCCGTTGCGTCCATATCCAACTGTCCCTTGAAGAGTTCGGTGTTCGGGTTATGACCAATGGCCAAGAAGAAGCCATCAATCGGCAGATCGTATTCACGTTCGTCAGCTTCACCCTTGCGATACACCACGTGGGCCCCTTCTACGCCACCGTCGCCGTACAGGCCGAGCGTATTCGTTTCGAACAAGACTTCAATCTTTTCGTTGTTCAATACACGATCCTGCATCGCCTTTGAAGCACGCAAATAAGGTTTGCGCACAATCATGTACACTTTCGAAGCCAAACCCGCCAAATACGTAGCCTCTTCGCAAGCCGTATCGCCACCGCCTACAACAGCAACAACTTTCTTGCGGTAGAAGAAACCATCGCAAGTGGCGCATGCCGAAACTCCGAGTCCCTGATACTTCGTTTCATCAGGCAAACCGAGATATTTCGCCGTGGCACCGGTAGCGATAATCAGCGTATCGGTCAGCACTTCGCTCTCATCATCGAATTTCAACGTGAAAGGACGCTTCGACAAATCGGCACTGACGCACACTTTGTTGCGCACTTCTGCACCGAAGCGCTCAGCTTGTTTGCGAAGGTCCTCCATTAGCTGGTTACCTTCCACTCCTTCGGGATAACCGGGGAAGTTTTCGATCTCTGTGGTTTGCGTAAGTTGTCCGCCCGGCTGAAGTCCTTCGTAGATAACGGGCGAGAAGCCGGCACGACCGGCGTAAATGGCAGCTGTGTAGCCCGCAGGGCCGCTACCGAGTATGAGTGTTTTGAGATGTTCCATAAGAATATGTGGTAGTTTTATATCATTATCGAAGGTCTACGACCTCCACTTTCGGAAAGTCTTTCGGATTGAAGCGGAAAAAGCCATCTGCTTTTTTTGCGCCGACTTGGAGTCCGGAAATCGCAATCGTGGTCCACGACGAAGCCCCCGTGCGTACACGCACCTGCTGCGGCAAGTTAGAAGACTTTGCCACCGTGACATACGCCTCTTTAATAGAGTTTTTGGCATTCGTCGCCACCAAATGCACTTCATACACAGACCCTTTGTCCATCATCGTGGCATTGTAGCCTCGTTTGTAGAGGTTTACGAAGTTCATCGGGTTCATCGAAGCCACTTCCGCGGCCGAAGGTGTAGTCACATTCACTTCTCCGGAACCTTGTGCCAACGCCCATTCCGTTTTTCCGTCGAACCAAATACGGGCTTGGGGTGAAGTGAGAACAAATTTATTGCCCTGTGCCACCAGTGTACCGTTCTGCTTACCCATTGCACCACTTGCGGTGAAATGAGCCGAAACAGCACCGCGACTCAGTTGCGAAGCCGCTTTGTCCAAGACAGATTTGGCGGATTGTGCCCACGCACCGAGTACGGTGAAGGCACATGTCATCATTAGCATTCGTAGTTTCATATCAATCAAATTTTTTTCCTTGCGCCCTCAGGTCAGCAAGGATCTGTTCTAATTCCATTTCAGTCTGCACATACACCTCTCGAGGCTTCGAACCGTTGACTGGGCCGACGATCCCCACCTCTTCGAGCTGATCCATCAGCCTTCCGGCGCGATTAAAGCCGATGCTGAACGTGCGTTGTATCTTCGAGGTGCTGCCTTGTCCTGTGCTTACCACAAAATGGGCCACCTGTTCAAAGGTGCTACCTCCCGAACCACCAAATGATTCGGACGAACTTTCGACACCATCTTCAGACACCAAAGGCAATTCAAAAGGATAAGGATAAGCCTGTTGTTGAGAGATGTATTTGGTCAGCTTCTCAATTTCAGGTGTATCTACAAAAGCACATTGAAGACGCACGATATCACTGCCGGCCATAAAGAGCATATCGCCACGGCCGATGAGATTTTCGGCCCCCTTACGGTCAAGAATCGTTCGACTCTCCACCAATCCCGAAACCTTAAAAGCCATTCGGGCAGGGAAATTCGCCTTGATCTTACCGGTGATGATCGTTGTACGCGGACTCTGTGTGGCAATGATCATGTGTATGCCCACGGCTCGAGCCAACTGCGCAATACGTGCAATAGGCAACTCGATATCCTTGCCGGCTGTCATGATCAAATCACCAAATTCGTCGATGATCACCACGATATAAGGCAGGTAGCGGTGCCCATCGTTCGGATTCAGGGTACGTGAAACAAACTTTGCATTGTATTCCACGATGTTCTTGCAGGCTGCCGCCTTCAAGAGGTCATAACGCGCGTCCATTTCGACACAAAGGCTATTGAGCGTCTGCACCACCTTCTTCACATCGGTGATAACCGGTTCATCGCTGTCAGGAACTTGCGCCAAGAAATGATTGACAATGGGGTTATACATCGAAAACTCCACCTTCTTCGGGTCAATCATCACCAATTTCATTTCGGCAGGGTGCTTTTTGTAGAGCAGTGAGGTGATAATCGCATTCAAGCCCACCGACTTACCCTGACCGGTAGCACCGGCTACGAGCAAGTGCGGCATCTTGGCCAAATCGACCATGAAGACCTCATTGGTAATCGTCTTTCCGATCGCAATCGGGAGCTGCATTGTCGTATCTCTGAACTTTTGCGTATTGAGCAGGCTCTCCATCGATACGATCTGCGATTCTCGGTTGGGAACTTCGATGCCAATGGTACCTTTGCCCGGCATGGGCGCTATAATGCGGATACCAATAGCCGACAACGACATGGCAATGTCTTCTTGCAAGTTCTTAATCTTCGAAACGCGCACCCCTTGCTCCGGCGTCACCTCATAGAGCGTCACCGTAGGGCCAACAGTGGCTGTAATCTGCACGATTTTCACGTTGAAGCTGCTCAACACCTCCACGATGCGGCGCTTATTTGCGTTCAACTCTTCCATGTCTATGGGAAGATCCACCACCTCGTGCTTATCCAAAAGCGAAAGCGGGGGAAACTTGTAGCGCGAAAGGTCAGCTCGGGGATCGTAGGCTTCTAATCCCTCGATAGCTGACACAGTCTTGCTGTCGGCCTGCTTTTCCACGTGAGTTGCTTCCACCGACAGCTCTACCTCACCCGACTCGCTGTGCGCTTCGTTTTCGACCTCGGCGGGAGGGGAGGGGAGAGGTACGATCTCTTCGGCCGCTACAGGCGCAGTCGGAACCGTTACTTCCAAACCGTCGTCAAGATCGAGTCCTATCACAGTCGAAGGAGTCTCCGTGGTCGGGGCATTGTTCTCTACTTCCACCTCTTCTTTTTGAGGATTGTCCTCAACCTCTTCTGTTGTTGATTCCTCCTCCTCATCGGCCTCAGCCTCTTCGTCTACTTCTTCTGCTTCGTCGTCTTCTTCTTCGTCCACCTCGTCATCATCTGTTTTGGTCGACGCCAAAATCCAAGCAAAGAAGCCCGAAATGCCGGCCACACACGTAATGAGTACTTGAATGAACCAATAACCCACATACGACAAGGTAAGCAATGCAAGAATAATGCCAGTAGGAATCATCCCCACATAGTGTTTGATAAACTCCAAGACAAACTTGCCGTGCAAGCCGCCGAGATCAAAAGGCAACACTTGCACAATCGACTGCGGCAAGAATGCTTCTTGCACAAAAGCCAAATCCACACTCCCCACGGCCATGATGATCGTGAGGTGAATCAACACTTTCCAAAGACGAATCACTCTCGGATCGTCGAGAAACAGTTTAATGGCCACCGTGATGCCAAAGACAGGAATCAAAAGGCTGAACACCCCAAAGAGGTTGTGCATCATATAGTAGCTGACATAGGCACCTAAGGTTCCGGCATAGTTAGCCGGTTGCGTCAACCTGCCACTTTCCACTCCTGCCTGATCCTGACTTCCGGTAAAGCAATTAGAAACAATCGCCAAAATGAGGAAGATAGAAACCAAGGCAAAAGCGACTCCAAACAACACGCGCACCAAGTCGACTTTAGACTGTACGCCTACGACCTCGCGCAGCTCTTGCTTCAGCTCACTGCGTCGGTTGCCTACCGTCTTTCCGCCTTTCTTGGTCGTTTTTTTCTTATTTCCTTTTCCTTTTGTTTTAGATGCCATTGTCTGTTGTTTGAAATTAGAGTTTGAGGAACAAGGTGTTTTTTGCCCCAAAGACCTCATTGTCGGTCATATTTATTGTGGGCGAGTATAGAATTCAATCATTCTGCGCAGTGCACGGCGACACACCCCACAAAATTCGGGTACCTCATTTGTGCGCATGCGGCAATTCACATAAGGGCGGTACACCCCTTTCGACATGTAGCCACCGCCTTCATATACGCCGATGCGGCGCATGTCCAACTCCGAGAGTCCTTTGGGCGAGGTGGGGATTTTCGTACCGCGGGGGAGCATATCTTGCCATTTGCTGCCGAAATCGGCCAGCGTGGTGATGTTTTGCTCCCAAGGCTCCACATCTGCCGAATAGAAATTGCTGAATTGGTCGTCATAGAAGTACTCATCGGCCAATCCCCCGAAGGAATGTCCGAATTCGTGCACCGTGACCGGAAGGAACAAGCGGTTGTTGGCAGCCGAAAGCACATAACTGTTGTAAATGCCGCCCCCACCATACTGCTCCGTGTTGGCCAAGATGATAATATGCTCATAAGGCAAATTGCCCAAAGCGTCGTGCAAGTTTTTGATTTTCAGCGTCGTGAGATAGCGTTCGCTGTAAAACGTATCGAAATGCGAAGACAAAGCCGTCTGCTTCCACACCCCGGCGTGCGGAATGCTCACCCCACTTTCGGGACTGGTCAAGGCCACCGCACGCACGTTGAAGCGATCGCGATAATCGCTAAATGGAGCATACTTCAAGATCTCATCGCTCGCCGCTTTCGCCTTGGCAAAAAACGATTCCTGCTCAGCCGCAGTGTAGCCCTCGCCCACAATCACCAAATCGATGCACGATTCCGCAGTATTGCCACGGTGCACGAAACGCCACGCCCCCGCCGGCGAGCCAACAGGGCGGATCAAGATGTCGTCAACCTTCACCGGGTGCGTCATCGTACCCACCGTTTTGCCTTTGCTGTCATACAATGACACCGTAATTTTCACATTACGGCGCGGAAAGGGGAGGAGAAACACATTTTCAAACGAGCGGCGCACCGATGTCGCCTCCTCGCTGCTCTGCCACTCCTGAAACAGCGTGCTAAACGAGTGCTTGTAGAGCACACTTCCGTCCTGCGCATCGCACATCACGAGTTCTCCGTTCCCTTTCAGCGGCACCTGCTGCAAATTCACTCTGCGACCGGCCCATCCGGCAAAGGATTTCAGTTCATCCACGGCGATCTCTTGTGTATCGTTCGTACCGGAAAACACATAGTCGATGCGTAACGTCGAATCACGAAAATCACGTTCGAATTGCGACTGTGCTTTACCGATAAAAGCACAGCAGAAAAACAGGAAAAAGAGGAATGAGCGTATCATCATCAGGTAATATGGGGCTAAACGATGCGAATTTACGATTTTATTGGGAGATACCCCTACTTCTATCCCTCGAAATTGCAGGCAGATGGCCCTCTTCTTTCCGATTGCCACTTTTAGTGCACCATTCGTGGGCTATTCCCACTAATTTTCAAGCCGATTGCGCACCGCAATCCCCTCTTTTCCCTTCTCACCGCCCAACTTCACTTTCATACTTCTCACCCAACGCGCCATCACTCGCTTTTTCTTGCGGGCTTTGCCCCATCTTTTTCGTCCGCATTGGGTTCATGGACAAGAGACATTGAAACCTTTCACGAAAAACAAGACAAGTTTTTCTCAAAACAAGTGGACTTTTGGGCAAAAGTCCACTTGTTTTTCATGAAACTTGCGCAATAAAACCGAGGAACAGAAATGGGAATAACAAAAGTAGGCCAACAAAAACAAGACCAAGAGCAATTACAAGAAAACACACGCAACATTCACACGAATACCGACACACCTCACTTCACTTTCGTCCATCTTTCGACACTAAGCAACCCCAAACCGGAGAAACTTCCTGCCTTCCCTCCTTTTATCCCCCTCAAATCTTTGTACATCAGATAGAAATCGCTATTTTTGCAGATATTTCGGGTCAGAGAAGCCGTGAGGCTGTGCTCGCCCCTCACCAATAGAACGTTATAACGCATGTCTAATTTAGTAGCCATAGTGGGACGCCCCAATGTAGGGAAGTCCACACTCTTCAATCGACTCACCGGAACCCGCCAAGCCATTGTCAGCGACGAGGCAGGCACAACGCGCGACCGCCAATACGGCAAGTGCGAATGGGGAACGCGTGAGTTTTCGCTTGTAGATACCGGCGGCTGGGTCGTTAACTCCGATGATATCTTCGAAGAAGAGATCCGCAAACAAGTAGCCCTCGCCACCGAAGAAGCAGACCTTATTCTTTTCGTCGTCGATGTGCAAAACGGCATCACCGACCTCGACACGCAAGTGGCCAACATCTTGCGCCGTGCCAAAACGCCGGTCATTCTGTGCGCCAACAAGACCGACCAAAACGAAGACCGCTATGGTGCGGCAGAATTCTACGCCCTCGGCTTGGGCGAACCCTATTGCATCTCCGCCGCCTCGGGCAGCGGCACCGGCGACCTGCTCGATCTCATTCTCGAAAAGATGCCCGCCGACCGGATTGACGAAGGCGATGCCGATATTCCCCGCTTTTCGGTCGTTGGCCGCCCCAATGCCGGCAAAAGCTCGCTCATCAATGCCTTCATCGGCGAAGACCGCCACATTGTCACAGATATCGCCGGCACCACCCGCGACTCGATTCTCACGAAATACGACAAGTTCGGTTTCGACTTCTACCTCGTCGACACAGCCGGTATCCGCAAGAAGAACAAAGTGACCGAAGATCTGGAGTTTTACAGCGTGATGCGCTCCATTCGTGCCATCGAAAACTCCGATGTCTGCATTTTGCTCATCGATGCCACCCGTGGTATCGAAAGCCAAGACATGAACATTTTCCAACTGATCCAGCGCAACAACAAGAGCTTGGTAGTGGTGGTCAACAAGTGGGATACGGTCGAGGAAAAGAGCCAACAGGTGATTTCGCACTTCGAGAAAACCATTCGCGAACGCATGGCTCCTTTCACCGATTTCCCCATTATTTTCGGTTCAGCACTGACGAAACAGCGCATTTTCAAGGTGCTCGAAACGGCCAAGGAGGTTTATCTCAATCGCAACCGCCATGTAGGTACCTCTGCCCTCAACGAGGAAATGCTTCCCCTCATCGAAGCCTATCCTCCTCCCTCGATCAAAGGCAAATATATCAAGATCAAATACTGCGCCCAGATTCGCGACACGCAGATTCCCACCTTCGTGTTCTATGCCAACCTTCCGCAGTACGTTCGTGACCCCTACAAGCGCTTTCTCGAAAACAAGATTCGCGAACGCTGGGACTTCTCCGGCTGCCCGATCAATATTTTCATTCGCCAAAAGTGATTTTCTCTCTTCGCAGCACGCCGTTCTTCAGCGCGCTGCTCCCCCTTTTGCTCTTCGGTTGCAAATCGGCCAAGCCTTCTCCCGCTTCCGAACCGCCCGCACTCACCCTTAGCGAGGTGCAACGCGTGTATGATCTCTATCTCACGGCGCAATATCCGGCTTATGTAGCCGAAATCGCTTCGTGCGACAATACTTCGGAGACACACCGCCGGCAAATGGCTGACTTGCTGCGCACCCACGCCTACCGCAAAGCACTGATGACCGGCGGCACACGAGATGCACGCGTGCAGCGCCTGCTGGCCTCGACCGATCGCCGTCAAGTCAATGCCTTTGTGCGCGTGAACTATAAAAACAACACGCACGAAGAGGTGCTCCTCTCGTTCGTCTACGTGAATCATCGTTGGCGGTTACGTTAAATCGCCACCCAACACCTTATTTTCCCCCACAAACTCCCCCCAGCCCCCATGGAATTAGATCTCCTCACCGCCGTTTCGCCCATTGACGGGCGTTATCGCGGAAAAACGGAAGCCTTGGCTCCCTATTTCTCAGAATACGCACTGATGAAATACCGCGTCCGCGTTGAAATTGAGTACTTCATCGCGCTCTGCGAGCTCCCGTTGCCCCAACTTTCCACTTTCGATCACCAACTTTTCGACCGCCTGCGCAATATCTACACGGCCTTTTCGGAAAGCGACGCACAACGCGTGAAAGCCATCGAGAGTGTGACGAACCACGACGTGAAAGCCATCGAATATTTCATCAAGGAGCAGTTTGATGCCATCGGCGGTTTGGAGGAATACAAAGAGTTTGTACACTTCGGTCTCACTTCGCAAGACATCAACAACACCGCTTTCCCGCTGATGCTCAAAGACAGCCTCGAAGCCGTCTATCTGCCGATGCTCGAAAGCGTGATTGCCGCCCTCGAAGCGCGCGCCGACGAATGGGATGCCATCCCGATGCTCGCCAAGACGCACGGTCAGCCGGCTTCTCCCACACGGTTGGGTAAAGAGGTGCGAGTGTTCGTCTATCGTCTCCAACAACAGTTGGCTCAACTGCGTGCTTGCCCCATTTCGGCCAAGTTCGGCGGCGCCACCGGCAACTACAATGCCCACCATGTGGCCTATCCGGAACACGATTGGGCGACCTTCGGTGATCGTTTTGTGAGCGAACGTCTCGGACTGACGCGCGAACGCTTCACCACCCAGATCAGCAATTACGACAACCTCGCTGCGATGTTCGACGCCATGCGCCGCATTCACACGATTCTGATCGACTTGGATCGCGACTTCTGGCAATACGTGTCGATGGAGTACTTCAAACAGCAAATCAAAGCGGGCGAAGTAGGCTCAAGCGCCATGCCGCACAAAGTCAACCCCATCGATTTCGAAAACTCTGAAGGCAACCTCGGCATCGCCAATGCCATTTTGGAGCATTTGAGCACGAAGTTGCCCATCAGCCGCCTGCAACGCGACCTGACCGACTCGACCGTCATCCGAAACATCGGTGTCCCGATGGGACATGCACTCATCGCCTTCGCCTCCACGCTCAAAGGACTCGGCAAACTCCTGCTGCGCGAAGAAACACTGCACGCGGATCTCGAAAACAACTGGGCTGTGTGTGCAGAAGCCATCCAAACCATCCTCCGCCGCGAAGGCTATCCCCATCCCTATGAGGCACTTAAAGCCTTGACCCGCACAAATGCCGCCATCACGGAACAAAGTATCTCGGAATTCATTGATCAACTGAATGTGAGTGACGCTGTAAAAGCCGAACTGCATCGCATCAATCCGAGCAACTACACCGGCATTTGACTCCTCATCCCGTTGGCCGTGAGGCCGACTCCCATTTATTCATGACCTTACCCTTACAAACAAACGACAACAAATGAGCGATTTCGATCAACAACATGCTGACGGAGCCCGCCGCGACGGCTATTCTTCGTCTAACGGAGGACACAACGGCGGCCGCAGCCCGCGCCAACGCTTCACCCGCAACAATGGTGGAGAACGTGCCTCATACGGCAATCGCGGAACCAACGAAAACGGACGCAACGGCGGCTATGATCGCCAGAGCGGCTACAATAATAATAACAACTCTCCCCGTCAAGGTGGATATAATCGTACCGGCGGCTACGAACGTCAGGGTGGTTTCCGCCAAAACGGCGGCAACTACGATCGTTCCGGCGGTGGATATCGTCGCCCGAGCGAAGGTTTCCGTCATCCCGCCGGCGGTTACCGCCAACAGGAAGGCAACGAAAACGGTGGCTACCAAGGTGGCTACGAACCGCGTCGCGGCGGCTACACACCTCGTCCGCGCTTTGTGGACGGCAACAATGCCGGCAACTACGGCAACCGCGGCGGATATAGCGATGGTTACAGCCGTGGTCCCCAAGGGGGAGGGTACAGCCGCGGACCGCAAAATGGCGGTTTCCGCAAACCTAACACCAAGCGTTTCAACCCGGGCAAGCAACGCGTAGACTACAAAGAGGAGTCTTACGATCCCAACCAACCCATTCGCCTCAACAAGTTCCTCGCCAACGCCGGCGTTTGCTCTCGTCGCGACGCCGACAAGTACATTCAAGCCGGTGTAGTGACCGTGAACGGCGAAATCGTTACTGAATTGGGACACAAAGTGCTGCGCAGCGACACGGTGCTCTTCCACGACCAACAAGTAAAGGCCGAAAAGAAGATCTACGTCCTGCTCAATAAGCCCAAAGGCTACGTGACCACCAGCGAAGATCCCCAAAACCGCAAAACGGTGATGGACTTGGTGCGCAATGCCTGCATGGAACGCATCTATCCCGTGGGCCGTCTGGACCGCAACACCACCGGTGTGTTGCTTCTCACCAACGACGGCGAAATGGCTTCGAAGCTGACGCATCCGAAGTTCATGAAAAAGAAGATTTACCACGTCTATCTCGATCGCAACGTGACGGCTGCGGATCTTCATCAGATTGCCGAAGGTATTACCCTCGAAGATGGTGACATCCGTGCCGACGCCGTAGAATATGCCAGCGAAACGGACCGCAAACAAGTGGGTATCGAAATCCACTCCGGCAAGAATCGTATTGTTCGCCGTATCTTTGCAGCCCTTGGCTACAACGTCATCAAGCTCGACCGCGTATACTTTGCCGGTCTGACCAAGAAAAACGTAAAACGCGGCGATTGGCGCTACCTCACCGAGGAAGAAGTGCGCATGTTGCGTATGGGTTCATTTGAATAACTTTCAAACTAATGAAAAGAACGAAGATAAAGGAGCTGCTACAACGCACCGATTTCGGAACAGAAGTCTGCGTTAAAGGCTGGGTACGCACCCGTCGCGGCAGCAAAAGCGTAAGTTTCATCGCCCTCAACGACGGATCGACCATCAAGAACGTGCAAATTGTGGCCGACGTTGAGAAGTTTGACGGCGAACTGCTCAAACTCATCACCACCGGTGCTTGCCTTTGTGTAGAAGGTACGCTGGTGGAAAGTCAAGGCGCGGGACAAGCCGCCGAAATCCAAGCCACAAAGATCGAAGTCTACGGAACTTGCGGCAGCGATTACCCCATGCAGAAGAAAGGACAGACGTTTGAATACATGCGTCAACACGCCCATTTGCGTCTGCGCACCAACACTTTCGGTGCTATCTTCCGCATTCGCCATCAAATGTCGATGGCCATTCACACCTACTTCCACGAACACGGCTTCTGCTATTTCCACAGCCCGATCATTACGGCCAGTGACTGCGAAGGTGCCGGACAAATGTTCCAGGTAACGACGAAGAATCTCTATGATCTGCGCAAAGACGACGAAGGAAAGATCGACTATTCCGACGACTTCTTCGGTCAGAGCACGGGTTTGACCGTATCGGGACAGCTCGAAGGCGAACTCGGTGCCACAGCACTCGGTGCGATCTACACCTTCGGTCCGACCTTCCGCGCCGAAAACTCGAACACCCCGCGCCACCTTGCGGAGTTCTGGATGATTGAGCCGGAAGTTGCCTTTATGGACCTCACGGAATTGATGGATCTCGAAGAAGACTTCATCAAGCACTGCGTACGTTGGGCACTCGAACACTGCGCTGACGATCTCGAATTCCTCAACAAGATGATCGATAACACCTTGCTCGATCGCCTGCACTCCGTAATTAACACCGAATTCGTGCGTCTGCCTTACACAGAAGGTATTCGTTTGCTCGAAGAAGCCATTGCCAAGGGTAAGCAATTCGAATTCCCCGTATATTGGGGCTGCGACTTGGCTTCCGAACACGAACGCTATCTCGTGGAAGAGCACTTCAAGAAGCCGGTGATCATGATCGATTACCCAAAGGAAATCAAGTCTTTCTATATGAAGACCAACGAAGACGGCAAAACGGTGCAAGGTACCGACGTGCTCTTCCCGCAAATCGGTGAAATCATCGGTGGTTCGGTTCGTGAAGAAGACTACGATACACTCGTGGCTCGCGCCGAGGAAATGGGAGTTCCGCACAAAGACATTTGGTGGTACCTCGATATCCGCAAATACGGCACGTGCCCGCACGCCGGTTTCGGCCTCGGTTTCGAACGCTTGATGCTTTTCGTAACCGGTATGCAGAACATCCGCGACGTGATTCCCTTCCCGCGCACGCCGAAGTCCGCTCAATTCTAAATCCTCCCACATTTTCATAGGCTCTCCGGCTGCGATGCTCGTCGCGTCGGAGAGCTTTTTCCTTTCTGCCGTCTTTAGATCTTATGAATATTATCATCGTACGCAATAATTACGGTGATTCTGCGTTAATAGACAAAGTCCCTACTGTCGTCTACGATTTTCTACCGGAAACAGCGCAACTCCGCAACGAGCGTCCGCTCTTCTTACCGGATTTTGCCAATCCGGCGCAGGTTCAGTTGTACCTTGCCGTGCGCATTTGTCGTCTTGGGCGCAGCATCTCCGAGCGATTTGCTCACCGCTATTACGACGCAGCCACAGTAATTCCGCATTTTTCGGCGCCGACAGCCAACGAGGCGGAAAATAGTGGTACACAACGCCCTACAGCAGCCGCTGCAGGCTTTGACAATGCGCTCCCCACCGGCCGTTTCGTTCCGATTGATCGCACAGCGTTGTCCCAATGCGAATTTTCTCTCCGACTGAATGGGGAAGAAAAGCTGAAAGGTCACGGAAATGCTTTGCCACAAAATGCAGATTGCCTCATCGCGCAAATCAGTCATTACCACACGGTGCGCAACGGCGACTTGATTTTGCTCGGAACTCCGCCAAGCCACTTACTTCTCGGCCCGGAAGGCCGCGTAGAAACCTACTTGAACGACGAATGCGTCCTCTCTTTCAAAATTAAATGAAGACATTCGCTCGGTTCACACATTAGCTAACGCCTATGCCCCTCCTTCGCTCATTTTTACTGCTCGCTTCGCTCGCCACACTCCCCGCTATGGCCGACGAACAAGCATTCTACCATATTACAGCTCAACAATGTTCAGTTATAGACAGCATTCCCGTGTTTACCGAAGAGTTGCGTCCTACGCAATCAGCAGGTAATTATCGCATTGAGTTGTTGTTTCCCGAATATCGTGAACTAACTTCTACTGAACGTGCCTTGATTCCGACACTGCGCAGCAAATTGGGAACGCCCACTGCACCGAAAATCAAGCAAACGATACTTGTGGATCGCGGTATGCCTGTGATCTCAGTGTCGTTCACTCCGTTTGTATACCAAAACGGTAAGTGGAAATATGTATCTTCTTGTCAACTGCGCGCCGTTCCTGTAACTTCTGCGCCACTTTCCACGCGTGGAAATACAAATGCCGACGAACGTTGGACAACACAGTCCGTACTTGCACAAGGGAAATGGGCTAAAATTCGCGTGAAGGAGGAGGGAATCTATCAAATCACACCGGATTTTCTGCGACGTTTGGGCTTTTCTGACCTCGAACGCGTAAAAGTTTACGGCTACGGTGGCTTGCAACAAGATGAAGTCCTCGCCTTCGACACAGAATCCCCCAGTAAAGATTCAAAACGCGTGGCCGATGATCTCACAGAAGTCCCTACGCTACGCGAAAATGGGAAGATGCTCTTTTGGGCTGAGGGAACTACGCGTCGCACCTATGACCGCTACAGAAAACGCTGGACACTCAGTCAAAACAGCTATTCTTCTCACTCATATTACTTTATAACCGAAGGAGAAGCGCCGCTTACGGTCGAAAAACTGCCCGCTGTTACGGCAGACAACAAAACTCCCCGCACTACAGTGCCCTATGCCGTCACGCTTGATACGGACGAAGCAGGATTTTATGAGGGAGGACGACGCTTTTTTGACGGCCATGACTTTGCCCTTGGCAACTCTCGCAACTTCAAAGTCAATGTCCTCGATTTAGATCCCGCATCTGCAGACGCATTGCCCATAGAAATTGCGTGGGGCGCCTCATCGGCAACGGGAACTACCACGGCCGAATTCAAACTCAACGGAGAAAATCTTGGCCGTGCCGCAATCGGTTCGTATTACAGCCTCACAGAATCGGCACGCGCCAATACTTCGGTGTTTGAACACACGATTCGTTCCGGCGAGAACACCATTAATATGGTAACCACGCAAGGAAATCATGCGCGGTTGGACTATATCACGATTAACTATCCCCGTTTGCTCACCGTTGCCGAACGTCCTTATAGTTTTTCGCCACAAACCGATATGACCACGACCTTGCAAGCCGATGGAGTAGGGGAGTTTACTCAAGTTTGGCGCATCGGTCAAGTCGGAAGTCCCACAGCGGCACTGACGCTCACCCAACAAACTGACGGAAAAGGACTCTTTACGACTGATACTCCACTGCGTCGATTCGTCATCTTCAACACGAACCGCGATTTCCCCCAGCCGGAATTTGTAGGCAACGTAGCGAATCAGAATTTACACGCCGACCACGATATAGATTATGTGATCGCCGTACCTACCGGTGGGAAACTTACCGCGCAAGCCGAGCGATTAGCCGAAATTCATCGTCAACGCGGTTTAACCGTCAAAGTGGTTCCGGCCAACCTGCTTTACAATGAGTTCTCATCCGGCACTCCCGATGCCAATGCTCTGCGTCGCTACCTCAAAATGCTCTATGATCGCGCAGCCACTCCCGACAAAGCACCGCGTTATCTCCTCTTGATGGGAAAAAGCCCCTGGGACAATCGCTTTGTCACGGAAGAATGGAAGAAACTCTCCGTCGACGACTATCTTTTGGCCTACGAATACGATGCCTCAACGCAAAGTATCGGCACAGTCAGCAGCTTTGTGACAGACGACTTCTATGCGCTGCTTGATGATGGAGAAGGAAAGTATATCTATTCTGAGAAAGTAGATCTTTCTACCGGACGAATGGTTTGCACCACCGAAGAGGAAGCGAAAACACTCGTCGACAAAGTAGAGCGTTACCTCAAGAACGAAGACGCCGGCCCCTGGAAAAACCGAATAGTGATGATGGCCGACGACGGAGACTCCAACGAACACGCAGAAGATGCCGAACGCGTTTGCAACGCTATCGCGCAAGGCGGAAAAAAACGCTTCACCGTCGATAAAGTCTACTGGGATTATTACAATCGCGTGCCGGGAGCAACCAGTTTGACCTATCCCGCAGCATCCGCTGCCATAGAACAAGCCATCACCTCGGGAGCTGCACTATTCAATTACAGCGGTCACGGCTCTCCAACAGTGATTTCCAACGAGAAGACACTTGTTCTCGATGACTTCAAGCGCTTCTCCGCTCCCCATCTTGGGCTTTGGGTATTGGCTTCTTGCGAAATTTATCCCTTTGACTCGCGCGAAAATAATCTCGCTGATGTATTTCTCTTCCGTCCCAATAGTGGGGCAGTGGCATTCATGTGCGCAACTCGTGCCGTTTACGCTACGCAAAACAACGCCCTCAACATCGAATTTTGCAAACGCTTGCTCACTCGAGACCAACAAGGCAAATTAACCACGATGGGAGAGGCCTTGCGCCAGGCAAAGAACGAACTTATTTCTTCTCAGTCCGATCTGACGATCAATAAGATGAAATATGTGCTATTCGGCGATCCGGCGATTCCACTTTCTGTACCCACCGGTACAGCAGTACTCGATAGTATTGATGGTAAAGCCTTGAGCTCTTCCTCGAATGTTCGCCTCTCTGCCGGGCAAGTAGTCACTTTCTCCGGACACATTGAGGGCGGAGAGAAAAATTCTGCTGTAGATCAAAGTTTTAACGGAACATTGACTGCAGAAATCTACGACCGCGACGAAACTCGTACCTGCAAAGACAACGACGGTAGCGCCGCCCGCGTCGGCAGACGTCCACTTACCTTCACCACTCACGGGAATAAAGTTTTTAGAGGAACAACCCGAGTTGAAAACGGACGTTTCACAATTACCGCTTCCATTCCGCGTGATATTAGTTACAGTGATGAAGCTGCAAAAATCAGCTTTTACGCAGTAAGTGACGACAAGCAAACAGAATGCAACGGCACGAATTCTGGCTTCCACCTCAATGGCACAGCAGAAAAAGCCAGTCCGGATACCATCGCCCCCAAGGTAGTGGCTTATCTCAACGAAGTCGAAACACCGGAATACGGCGTCGTCGGTCGCACACCGACTCTGATTGCCGACATCTCCGATGATTCAGGAATCAACACCGCCGGAACCAGTATCGGACACGACATCGAACTCACCCTCGACGACGATCTTTCGAGCACCGTGAGCCTAAACGAGCATTTCACTTATGCTCCCGGTTCCTACAACAGCGGACAACTCGTCTACCGCCTCCCGACTCTCATGCCTGGACTCCACACAATGACCCTCCGCGTTTGGGATGTCAACAACAATTCCACCACACAACGCCTCGGTTTCATCGTGTCGGATGGAGCAGGGCAGGGCACTCGCGTTTATTCCACGGTCAATCCTGCCTCTACCCACACCACTTTTGTTGCCGGTTTCCCCACTGTGGGCGAAAACGAGGCGACTATCGTTTGGGAAGTGTTTGATCGCACCGGAAAACCCATTTGGACTAAACATAATACTGTTGCCGCAAAATCAGGCACCGCGGCTGTTGCATGGAATCTCCGCTCAAATGACGGATTACTTTCGCCCGAGGGCGTGTACATCGTCAAGGCCACACTCAAAGCCAACGGACAGAAAGCGCAACAAGCCACTCAAAAACTCATCATCGTCAGACCCTAACTTCGCCGCAAGGCTTTCCATTCAATGAAACGCATCCTTCTTCCCCTTTTTGTCATCGCCGCCACCGGTGTTGCCCATGCCGACGATGACATACGCGACAAGTTCAATCCGGTTCACACCGCTGTCATCTCTCAAACCATCGCTTCCGATGCACGCGCCGCTGCACTCGGTGATGTTGGTGCAGCCACAGATCCGGATGTCAACTCCCAAAGTTGGAACCCCGCAAAATACCCCTTCACCGTCTCTCGTGCCGGTGTTTCGCTCAACTACACTCCTTGGCTTCGCCAGTTGACCGAAGGCATCGCGCTCGTCAATGCAGTAGGGTATTCACGACTTGGTGATTATCAAGCCCTTTCCGGTTCGATCAAATACTTCACCGTCGGCGAAGTTCCCCTCCAAAACAACAGCGGCAGCATTCGTCCCTACGAATTTGCTGTAGATTTGGCCTATTCACGCATGCTTTCGGAGCGTTTCTCGGCTGCCGTTGCCATGCGCTACATGTATTCCGATCTCACCGGCCACTATTCCAACGAAGTCACGCCGGGTTCCGCCTTCGCCGCCGACGTCGCCATGTATTGGAACAACTATGTGAACATCGGCGCCCGCGAATGCAACCTCGCACTCGGTTTGAACGTCAGCAACATCGGATCGAAAATCAATTTCGGATCCGAATACTCCTACTTCATCCCCACCAACCTGCGCCTCGGTGCCAACCTACTCATCCCGGTCAACGAGTTCAATCGTTTTTCTATCACGGCCGACGCCAACAAACTCCTCGTTCCCTCCCTTCCGCTGCGTCAAGACAACGAAAATAACGAGGACTATCAACAGCGCATCCGCAAAGACCACTACGACATTTCTCCCATTTCGGGTATGTTCAAGAGTTTCAACGACAGCGAACGCGGTTTCAAAGGCGAACTCGAAGAAATTCAGTGGAGTGTAGGTGCCGAATACACCTACAACGACAAGTTCGCCCTCCGCGCCGGCTATCATCATGAAAGCGAAGCGCAGGGCAACCGCAAATACTTCACTTTCGGTGCCGGTTTCAAGATGAATGTGCTCAGCATCGATGCCGGTTACGTTATGGCCACCACACCTTCTAACCCTCTCGACCAAACGCTTCGCGTCTCTCTCGCCTTCGACATGGACGGCCTTCGCGAACTCGTAGGTAAGAGCCGCTAATCATTCACCGCCATTTCCTTTTATTTATTATGAACATCAGAGTAGGCTACGGCTATGACGTGCATCGCCTCGTCGAAGGCCGCGATTTATGGTTGGGCGGCGTGCGCATCGACCACAGTTTGGGACTCCTTGGTCACAGCGATGCCGATGTACTCATTCACGCCATCTGCGACGCCCTCCTTGGCGCGGCCAATCTCCGCGACATCGGCTATCACTTTCCCGACACCGCCCCCGAATATAAGGGTGCCGACAGCAAAGTTCTCCTCAGCCGCACCGTCGATTTGCTCGAAGCGCACGGCTACCGCGTAGGCAACGTCGATTGCACGATTTGTGCCGAGCGCCCCAAAATCAATCCCCACATCGACACGATGAAAGCCGTCCTTGCCCCGCTTCTCCATGTCGATCTTGATGCCGTTTCGCTCAAAGCCACCACCAGCGAGCGCATGGGTTTCGTCGGTCGCGAAGAGGGCATGGCCGCTCACGCCGTTGCGCTCATCGAACGTGTGTAGTCTAAGACTTATATCAGGACAAAAAGAAGTCGGTAGTTCAAAGTTTCTTTGAACTACCGACTTTTTGTTTGTGTGCTGTGAGTCAGAATCTACTCATCATCGTTGAGACTATCAACAACCTCGGTGATAACTTGAGCAGCACCTACGATAAAATCAAGAAGGCCCATAAAAATACATTATTAAAGTTGAACATGTTCCGATCGACATTCACGATTACGGTGATTTGTTTCTCGGAGGATTATTTTGATAATGCAAAAGTAAGGAGACCATAACACTTTCAAAAGAAACAATACAACAAAAAGATACTTTTTCTCACACTTGTGTCAAATG
>ERZ773180.217-NODE-217-length-38464-cov-7.320211_pt1 | contig 38464 bp, 27 predicted proteins | sample MGYA00511080_ERZ773180 | MGnify/ENA primary metagenome ERZ773180 (study PRJEB29015, sample SAMEA2738175) | human oral metagenome | biome: human oral; feature: human-associated habitat; material: saliva | place: China | collected 2178 ... | reverse complement strand
ATGAAATATATGATGAGATGAAGAATTCTTATATCGACTACGCGATGAGCGTTATTGTCGGACGTGCACTCCCAGATGTTCGTGACGGACTCAAGCCAGTACACAGAAGAATTCTATATGGAATGAGCATCCTAGGTATTACTCCTGACAAGCCGCACAAGAAATCGGCGCGTATTGTCGGAGAAGTAATGGGTAAATATCACCCTCACGGTGACAGCTCAATTTACGATGCCATGGTTAAGATGGCACAGGATTTCTCGACGAGATATCCGCTAGTAGACGGACATGGTAACTTCGGTTCTGTGGACGGAGATGGAGCAGCTGCTATGCGTTATACGGAGGCTAGAATGTCACCGTTCTCGCTACAGATGGTTCGCGACATTGAGAAAGACACTGTTGATTTTACAGATAACTTCGACGGTGAGGAGAAGGAACCAGTTGTTCTCCCTTCGAGAGTACCTAATCTGCTTATAAATGGATCGAACGGTATCGCCGTGGGTATGGCGACTTCCATTCCTCCTCATAACTTAAGCGACACAATCGATGCTTGTATTAAGAGAATCGACGATGAGAATTGTAGTAATGATGAGCTCATTAAGATTATAAAGGCGCCAGATTTTCCAACGGGTGCAAGCATTCTCGGAAGGGATGCGGCTAGAGAAGCTTATGAGACAGGAACAGGTAAGATTACAGTAAGATCCAAGAGCGAGATTGAGGAAACTGCTCGCGGTAGGATGAGAATAGTAATCACGGAGATTCCTTTCCAGGTTAACAAGGCGAGACTTATCGAATCGATGGCTGACCTCGTTCGTAATAAGAAAGTCGAAGGAATTTCGGCAATCCGCGACGAGTCCAATAGAGAGGGAATGAGAATTGTAATCGAGCTCAAGAAGGATACAAATCCTAACGTAATCCTCAACAGACTATATAAGCATACTCAATTGCAGTGTACTTACAGCATGATTATGCTCGCTCTAGTTAATGGTGAGCCTAAGATTCTCAAGCTGCACGAGATTATCGATGAGTATCTAAAGCATCAGAAGATTGTAATTACCAGAAGAACGAAGTTCGACCTCGCTAAGGCTGAGGCTAGAGCTCATATATTAGAAGGTCTTCTAATTGCACTCGACAATATAGATGAAGTAATTAAGGTTATTCGTTCCAGCTACAACGATGCTAAGGAAAAGCTGATGGTGAGATTTGGTCTCAGTGAGATTCAGGCTCAGGCTATCCTAGACATGAGACTTGCTAGACTGCAGGGTCTGGAACGTGAGAAGATTGAGAACGAGCATAACGAACTCATGCAGAAGATTGCTTACTATAAATCAATCCTCGCTGACGAGCACAAGCTGATGGGTGTTATCAAGGATGAGCTTACCGAAATCAAGCAGAAGTACGGTGATGGCAGAAGAACCAAAATCGTTGCTGATGATGGTGGAATAGATGAGGAATACTTGATAGATGAAGAGGATGTTGCAGTTACGCTCACACATCTCGGATATATCAAGAGAGTTCCTGAGAACACATACAAGGCACAGCGCCGCGGTGGAAAGGGAATAGTGGGACTCACGACTAGAGACTCTGACTTTGTAAAGGATCTCATAATCACGTCGACTCACGACTATCTGATGTTCTTTACAGATCTAGGCAAGGTTTATAAAATCAAGGCTTACGAGATTCCTGAAGCATCTAGAACGGCTAAGGGAACTCCAGTTATTAACTTCCTCAACCTCGACCAGGGTGAGCGAGTAACTGCGGTTATACCAGTTAAGGAATTTGCAGATGACAATTACTTAATCATGGTTACTAGAAATGGAACTATCAAGAAGACTCCTATGTCTCAGTTCGATACTAACCGTAAGACCGGACTCATCGCTATCACGCTTAAGGATGATGACAAGCTCATCTCTGTAAGTCAGTCGAGCGGTGAAGAAAGCGTATACGTTGTGACCAAGAAAGGTAAGTCAATAACATTCCACGAGGATGATGTCAGAAGCATGGGAAGAAGTGCCGGTGGTGTAAGAGCTATCACCTTAGATAAGGATGATGAAGTCGTATCGATGGAGCTCGACAGCACAGGTGAGCGCGAACTGCTTGTAATGACTAAGAAGGGCTTCGGTAAGAGAACGAGCCTCGACGAGTATAGACTTCAGACCAGAGGTGGTAAGGGAGTTTCGACTTATGATAAGACTAAGTTCTCGAAGACAGGAGAGCTAGTTGGTGCAACACTTGTGAGCAAGGATGATGAGATTATGCTGATCAACTCGAACGGTGTAATTATAAGAATCAGAGCGAACGAGATATCGAAGTCAGGCAGAACAACTCAGGGTGTTAAGATCATGAAGGTTGAGTCTGGTGACGAAATCGTATCATTTGCAAAAGTCCTCGATGAGGATGATGCTTCTAAGCCTATGACCAAGAAGGAAAAGGCTGATAGCGAGCAGATGACGCTGGTATAAAACAATTATAATTTTGTAATGGCTGAGAAAGAATCTCAGCCATTTTTTAATGAAAAAATAGCGATTTTAGGGTAATTCACAATTTTTTTTAATAGAATGAAAAATTTGCTGCATGTTAAAAAAAACAAAATTTTATGACTTGAAATGACCAGTCTATGGGTATATACCAAACCCGTAAAAAGTTATTAGTGATTTAAAACAATTCGAATTGTATTTACTAATTATCTGTTATGAAGATTTTGGACAGAAAGGAGAATTGTTATGAGTAATAAAGATTTGAATAAGAAAAAAGCGGTTCATCAGCTTGGGGTCTTTGGATTTTTCGCAATGACTGCAACGATGGTTATGACTGTATATGAATATCCGTCATTTGCATCTTCGGGGTTTAAGCTGGTTTTCTTCCTAGTTGTTGGTGGTTTGCTTTGGTTTTTACCTGTTTCACTTTGTGCAGCTGAGATGGCAACCGTTGAAGGCTGGGAGAAAGGCGGCATATATTCTTGGGTAGGAAATACCCTGGGCCAGCGATGGGGATTTTCGTCTCTGTTCTTTCAATGGTTCCAGATAACAGTTGGATTTGTAACAATGTGCTTCTTCATCCTTGCTGCTTTAGCCTATGTATTTAAGGTAGATGCTTTATATAAAAATCCATTAGCAATGTTCATCGGCGTTGCGGTTATCGTGTGGGTTTTGACATTTGCTCAGCTTGGAGGAACGAAGTACACTGAGAAGATTTCTAAGATTGGATTGATTGGAGGAATTGCAGTTCCTATCCTAATTTTGAATATAGGCTTAGTTGCCTACTTCATGACTGGTGGAAAATCGCAAATAGATTTAAGCGTTAAATCGTTAGTACCTGATTTTTCCGATGTCAAGACGCTTGTAATATTTGCTTCATTCATCCTCGCTTATATGGGTGTTGAAGCATCTGCATCACACGTTCATGAACTTAAGGAGCCAAACAAAATGTATCCTGAAGTCATGATTATGCTTACGGTACTTACTATCTGTTTGGATGCCGTTGGTGGTCTAGCAGTTGCAACTACTCTTCCAGCTAAGACTTTAAATGGAAATCTCTCCTATGGTGTAATTGAGACTTTTGAGAATATCTATGTAAATCATTTTGGAGAACAGTATAGATGGATCGTATTTGTAGTTGCACTCTTGCTTGCACTTGGAGTATTTGCGGAGATTTCTGCATGGATTGTAGGACCATCAAAGGCACTCTTAGAAGCCGCTGATGATGGAATTTTACCAGCGAGATTTGAAGAGACTAATAAGAACGGCGTATCTGTATTCACGATAATGCTTCAGGCTGTAATTGTTACAATATGGGATGCTGTGTTATGCGGTTCGATTGCACTCGCTGGAGGTTCTGATTCATCAGTCGGATACTTAACTGCGATTGGTCTTACGGTTGTAATTTATCTAGCTGCGTACGTGCTCTTCTTCCTAGGTTACTTTGTATTAATTCTAAGAAATGGGGATATGAAGCGTGAATTCCATATTCCTGGAGGACGTGCGGTAAAGCTTGTCGTTGCTGCAGTTGGACTATTTATGACTGTTGTAACTTTAGTCATTTCATTCTTCCCTTCATCAAAGCTTACTGCTGCAGATAACAGGGTATATCAAATAGTGTTGATAGTGTGCTTTATCGTTTCGATGGCTGCACCATTGATTATCTATTCAAATAGGCATAGATGGTCGTCGAACGGAAAAGCTACAGGTGATGAAAAGTAACCATTTATCAGTAGATATAGTGTATTCAAACAAAAGATAATAAAATGTTTTAAACCATTGTCAATTAATGATAAAAAGAGGTACGGAAATGAGAAATTCGGAAAATAACGAAGTAAAACTGAATGATAGTCTATCTGCTTTGAATGATGATACGGGTTACCGCACACCTATTTTCGGTACAGAGACTAGCGGTGCTGCAATGCCAGAGTATAAGATTAATGATGAACCTGTTGCTCCTGCTGTTGCGGCAGAGATGATTAGACAGTACTTAAGCATTGAGGGTAATGCGACCCAGAACCTTGCGACATTCTGCCAGACATATATGGAACCAGAAGCAACAAAGCTGATGGCGGAGAATTTCGAGAAAAATGCGATTGATAAGGATGAATATCCTATGACTGCGGACCTTGAAAATCGCTGTGTAGATATTATTGGAAAGCTGTGGAATGTAGATAAAAAGGAAGAGCCACTCGGAACTTCCACGGTTGGCTCATCTGAAGCGTGCATGCTCGGCGGACTGGCAATGCTATTTAGATGGAAAAAGCTGGCAGATGCAGCTGGTGTAGATAGATTTACCAAGAGAAGACCTAATCTCGTAATCTCATCGGCTTATCAGGTGTGCTGGGAGAAATTCTGCCGCTACTGGGATATCGAGATGAGAACTGTGCCAATCGACCTTGATCATCTATCTCTTAATATGGATACAGTTATGGATTATGTTGATGAATACACTATCGGAATAGTGGCTATACTGGGCATAACTTATACTGGAAAGTACGATGATGTTAAGGCACTTGATAACCTTGTTGAGAAATACAATAAAGAGCATACGGATATGCCAATTCGGATTCACGTAGACGCTGCTTCCGGTGGTATGGTTACTCCATTTATCGATCCAGAACTTGAGTGGGATTTCCGACTTAAGAACGTGTGGTCGATAAGCACTTCTGGACATAAGTACGGACTCGTATATCCAGGAGTTGGCTGGGTAATTTGGCGCAGTAAGGAAGCTCTCCCTGAGGAATTAATATTCTGGGTAAGCTATCTCGGCGGTAAAGAAGCAACTATGGCGATTAACTTCTCTCGCAGTGCTTCGCAAATTGTCGGACAGTATTATATGCTGCTTAGAAATGGATTTAAGGGATACAAAGAAATCCATGAGCGGACCCTAGAGGTTGCTAGATACATGGCTTCCGAGATTGAGAAGATGGGTATTTTTGAAGTGCTTGAGGGTGCAGAGCAGATTCCAATTGTCTGCTGGAAGCTCAAAAACGATGTTAATGTAGAGTGGACACTTTATGATTTAGCAGATCGCCTACGTATGCAGGGCTGGATGGTACCTGCATACCCAATGCCAGAGAATATCAAGGATATCGATGTACAGAGACTAGTGCTCAGACAGGATTTCGGAATGAATCTAGCGATGCTCTGCATTAAGGACATGAAGAAGCAGATTGAGATTCTGAATAACTCCCGTGTAATCGTGCCAAATAACGGAAATGGTGATAATAATTATGTATCTAAGGGGTTCGATCATAGTGGGAGATGGTAAACGCTTTAGATGTGTGTGAAACATCTTCTAAAAATTAAAGAGAGAACACTATAGCTCTAAGGGACATACAATATTAGAAAATAAATAAGCAAAAAGGATTGGTTCGTCCAATCCTTTTTAAGTGTGAAAATAATATTAATTTGATTAAGGTATTCTTTGGATATGAGTGTAGTACTTTAAATCTGATTGTATATCAATGTATTAAATTACAAGTTAATAGAAAATTTTTATAATATAAAAGGTTAAAATGTATTTAAATAGATACATAAATGCTATAATCAGACTACAGTATTATTTATTATTTTGTAGTATGGAGGAACCATGTTCTGTAAATTAAATATTACTCTAGAAAATAAAAGTGGATATGATATCAACATATCGTCTATTCTTCACGGCGCACTAATGCAATTTATGACAACTGAATACGTGGAATCACTCCATAGTAATGGTTTAAGACCTTATACACAGCATGTTGAAATAAATAAAGACACAATCGATTGGGTTATCACAACTCTTACAAAAGAGGCTAAAGAAAACATAATTGATAAGATAATTATTTCTAATCCTAATGAAATTTACCTAGAATACAAAGATGATAGCTTAAAAGTTCTTAAATATGGGATTGAGAACATAGAGTACTCAGAAATACTAGATAAAACTTATTTTGGGGATTGTTCGAGGATAGTACGAATAAATTTCTTAACACCAACTGCATTTAAAGTTAACGGAAGGTACCAGTTCTATCCCACGATTGAACATATTTTCATGAGTTTGATTAATAAACATGATTGCGTATCACAGGGAACTCAAATATTTTCAGAAGAAATAATGGAGGAAATACGAGAGCATGTAAGCATTGTAGGGTATAACCTCAGAAGTAAGATGTTTCATCTCGAAGGTATCAAGATTCCATCTTTCATCGGAAGTGTAACCATAAGGATTGGAGGTAATAAGCAGTTCGTAAATTTAATCAATATGCTTTGTGAGTGCGGTAAATATTCAGGAGTAGGTATTAAAACGGCTATAGGAATGGGAGCTATAAATGTCTTTCCAAAATTAAGAAAGGAGTAATTTGTGAACGCTAAACAGATTGAAGTTATCCTTGGAGGATTGTTCCACGGTATTGGCAAAATGCTATACATACAAGACGATGGAATAAATAATGGTGAAAAAGGGTATCAGTTTATAAAGGATACCGGAATCGACAACGAATCCATATTAGAGCAGCTTAAATTTCAACATTACAATAGTTTAACTGGAGCAAGTATTTCAGAAGATTCACCTGCATATATAACTTGCTGGGCGAATGATGTTGCGACTAGAGAAACCCTAGGAGATGATGGAAAGTACACAGTAAAAAAATATGATATTTCAAATAAAATTGCTCCACTTCAGTCAGTATTTAACATAATAAATGGTAATAACGAAAGAAAAGTATATGAGCCGGAACAAGTAAAAGAAAATGGAGAAATCAATTTTCCGGTAGATAATGCCATTAATTATTCTGAAGAGAAGTATGAAAATATAATAAATAATATCAAGAATGGTATTAAGAAATTCGAGTTAAACGGTGAATATGTAAATTCACTACTGTCACTACTCGAAGGGGAGCTCACATATATACCTTCTTCATCAGATATTAATCAACTTGCTGACATATCTCTCTATGACCAAATGAAAATTACTGCGGCCATAGGTAGCTGTGTATATCAATATCTTGAAAGTAAGGAAATAAAGAATTATAAGAAGACACTGGTAGAGGAGTGTAACAAATCTTATGATGAAGATTATTTTCTGCTTTTTAGCATGGATATCTCGGGAATTCAGAACTTCATATACAAGGTTGACAGCTCAGAAGCCTTGAAAAGTCTGCGCTCCAAGTCATTTTATCTGGAGATAATGCTGGAACACATTATAGACGAGCTGCTTGAAGCGGTTAATCTATCTAGAGCAAATCTTATTTATTCTGGTGGCGGACATACATATATCTTGCTTCCTAACACAGATGAAGTCGTAGAAAAGATAAAGACATTCAAAGCAGATACGAAAAAGTGGTTTATTGATAACTATGGGATTGATTTGTATGTTGCTATGGGATATAAGCCTTGCTCGGCAAATACTCTGAAGAATTCTCCTAAAGGATCATATGAAAAAGTATTTAAAGAAGTTTCTAAAGCGTTATCAAATGAAAAAATATCTCGTTACTCGGCAAATGAGATTAGACGCATGAATTCTTTTGGAAATGAAGAATCTACAAGGGAGTGTAAAGTTTGCGGAAGAGTCGATCATCTAACTACTGAAGATATCTGTGAGTATTGTGATTCGTTTAAGAGAATATCCAGAGATATTCTGAATAAATCTTTAGGATTTGTAACAGTTGTCGAGGAGAAAGACAAGGTTAAGAATTGCATAAAGTTGCCATTTGATAAGTATATGCTTATGGAGGATGAAGAAAGTCTAAAGCGTAGAGCTTATACAAACGAAAGCGGTTATGTGCGGTCTTATAGCAAAAATAAAATGTACACAGGAGTAAATGTAGCGACTCGATTATGGGTAGGCGATTACTCGTCAGAATCATCCTTTGAAGAATTGGCAAAAGCCTCAAGCGGAATAAAAAAGCTCGGTGTCTTGAGAGCAGATGTTGATAATCTTGGAAAAGCTTTTATAAGCGGATTTAATCCTGAACACACGAGTCTGTCTAGAACAGCTAGCTTCTCTAGAAAGTTAAGCATGTTTTTCAAGTTCCATATCAATAATATTCTTGAAAATGGAGAGTATATGATAGATGGGTCGGTCTCAGCAAAGCGAAATGCGACAATTGTATATTCAGGTGGAGACGATGTATTTATAGTAGGTGCGTGGGATGATGTAATAGGCCTCGCAATTGATTTATCTGATTCACTGAAAAAATATTCACAAGGAACGCTGACTATATCTGCTGGAATAGGCATTTTCCCAAAGAAATTTCCAGTTAAGGCTATCGCAAGAGAGACAGGATTGCTTGAAGAAGCTTCAAAGAGTGTGCAAGATAAAAATGCAGTCACATTGTTTGAGGATGTCTACAACCAAGATTGCAAGTACGAGCTTGATTGTGGTGAACAGACTTACAAATGGGATATTTTTAAAAGCCATGTAATGGGAGAAAAATATGTGCTGATTGATTCGTTCTTCTCAGATGATGATGAGAAAGGAATGGCTGCAATACATAAGCTTCTAAGATACATAAGGAATCTTGACGACAAGATTAATCTTGCAAGACTTGCATACCTGCTAGGAAGGATGCAGGCGAACATAAAAGATGCAGATGAAAATGAAGAAAAATACAAAGTATTTTCAAAACAATTATATGAGTGGATATCTAATGATCCGAAAGGCGAGAATAGAAGGGAACTTATAACTGCGATCTATATTTATGTATATCTACATAGAAAGGATGAAGAGTAATGAAGAATGAACGACTAACACAACTAAATTTTGTAAGCTGTGCTGAAGAGGTAATCAAAAGTAAGATTATGAAGAAAGGCGGAAACAATTCCCAAGAAACTTCAAAAACTCCGATGATTACTACATCAAAGATTAGAAACATGCTTGAACTGACCAATACCCTTTATAATAAGCTTATTAAATATAGGGAGGAAGAGCTTTCTGATGAAATAATGGGTTACATTCAATATGTGAGAATGAAATTTGCATATGAGTATGGGCGTGATTTAAAAGAAAAGCAGAAAACTGTCGTAGATTTTATTGAAAAAGCAGACATTATGAATCATCTGAAAAGCATAGGAAACAGCAGAGAACAGGCACTTATATTCTGCAAATATATGGAGTCGCTAGTTGCGTTTCATAAGTTCTATGGTGGAAGAGATTAATAACGGAGGTAAAAAAATGTATAGCAAGATTAAAATAACAGGAATAATTAATATAGAAACAGGAATGCATATTGGAGCTTCCGATGGATTTTCAGTGATAGGAGCTGTAGATTCTCCTGTAGCAAAGGATGCACTCTCAAGAATACCTTATATTCCGGGAAGCTCTCTAAAGGGAAAAATCAGAAGCCTAGTAGCAAAAGCATATTCCAATGGTGATATTGTTTCTGAATTTAACAATCAGGATGACAAGATTACGAGGTTATTTGGTGCAGGTGCAGATAAGAATGGCAATCACCCAAAACCGAGCAGACTCATATTCTCAGATATGATAATGGAGAATATAGAAGAGCTAAAAAAGAATGGCGTTGAAGATGGTACTGAGGTTAAAGAGGAAAATACAATTCATCTAATAACTGCAGTGGCGAAGCCAAGGCAAATGGAGCGTGTTGTAAGAGGTGCCAAATTTCCACTTACAATAATTTATAATGCTGAAAAAGAGAATGAAAAAGAGATACTTGAGGATATGGAGACAGTAGCTCTTGGACTAAAACTATTGAGCTATGACTATATTGGAGGTCACGGATCACGCGGATATGGAAGAGTAACAATAGATAATATCAATGTGGATTGTGTTGTAGGTGACATAAACAAAGAAATACTTGATAAGTGCGATGAATTACTGAAAAGGAAATAGTCATGGAGTATACAGGATTTAAGCTAGTTTTCTCTACATCAGTACATTTTGGGAATGGAAGCTTAGAAAATTCAGATAATAAAATATATGCGGATACATTTTTTTCTGCTCTGTGCCATGAGGCTGTTAAATTGGAGTGCATAGAAGAACTGGTATCTTATGTAAAGAACGAAAAGATAAAATTGTCTGATGCATTTCCTTTTATCGGAGATAGTTATTACATTCCTAAGCCAATGATAACTATCGAAAGCGAAAGAAATATTGATGACAAGAAAAAGGCAAAAAAATTAGAGTTTATCAATGTAAATCTCATAGATGAATATCTAGATGGAAGCATGGATATTAAAAGAGAGTCTGAGATATTATCTAATCTTGGTAAGTCGGATATTATAACGAGAGCGGTTATCCAGGCTAATGAGGATACTAAGCCATATTCGGTTGGAACGTATTTATTTTCTGAAGGTGCTGGACTATACCTAATCGTAGGATATCGTGATGAAGACTCTCTTAATATGATTACTAAATTGCTTCATAGTTTAAGCTATGTGGGAATTGGTGGAAAAGTAAGTTCCGGACTTGGTAAATTCAATTCAGAAAAAGTAAAGCTGCCAACTAGCCTCACTGATAAAATTGAGCGGGCAAGAGAATCCTCAAGTGTAATGAGCTTATCAGGAGGTATGTGTGATGATATGGAACTTGAAAATGTGTGCGAAAACGCAAACTATATTTTATCCAAGAGAAGTGGTTTTATAAATTCTTCCACATATGCCGATACCAGTGTTAAGAAGCAAGACTATTACTTATTTCGTGCGGGATCGGTTTTTAGCAGACCCTTTAAGGGGGTAATCAAGGATGTTTCAATTAAGGGAACACACCCTGTGTATCGTTATGCAAATCCTATTTTTATGGAGGTAAGCGATGGCAAATAAAAACTATCTTGAGAGATATAAAATTACGATTGAGACACTTGGGCCTCTTCATATAGGTTCTGGTCATGAAATTGGAAAAAAGGACTGGATCTTAAATAGAAGAGATAGCACAGCATATATAATTGATGAGGTTAAGTTGTTTACCTATTTAAGAAAAAAGAATCTTCTAGTTTCTTTTGAAAAGTACATGTTGTCAAACGCACATGGTGGGTTATATGAATGGGCTAGAGAAAATAAAGTATTGGGTGATATAACTCATCAAGCCGCTAAGTACTCTCTTGATTGTGAGAATATAGCCCAGGTAAAAACGGTTAAGAGTATTCAGACTTTTATAAAAGACGGATACGGCATGCCATATATACCAGGTAGTAGCATAAAGGGAGCAATTAGAAATATACTATTATCTCAAAGTATTGAAAAAGATACACACTCAAATGATGATATAATTAGCGTATTACGAAAACCTAATGCCGGAGATAATAATAAACTTAATGGAGAAAAAGATAAGCTGGATAAAAAATATTTTAGAACCATTGATAGAGAAGGCAGTAACTATGGTGATGCAGTTAACGATATTATGAGTGGACTAAAAATAGCCGATAGTAAGCCGTTATCTTTTGACAACCTTACATTGTGTCAAAAGATAGATGTTAATTTAGATGGTTATACTAGAAAAACTCGGATACCTATATTAAGAGAGTGTATTAGGCCGGAAACGAAAATTGAGTTTAATCTAACTATTGATACATCGCTATTCAAAAAAAGTATCTCAAACATAGAAGAGGCAGTTGAAAACTTCCTTAATAATTATAATGAAGAGTTCCTACTTAAATTTAAGGAGGAAAATCCATACTATGGTAAAGTCATTTATCTAGGTGGTGGTGCAGGATACCATACAAAAACGGTTACAAGTTCTCTACTTAAAAATGAACCCGATAAGGTTAAAATAATGGGCAATATTATTAATAACACGGTAAGTAAAAACATGAGAGATAAACACCGACATTATGATGACCATAAGCTAGGAGTATCACCTCATATGGTAAAATTGACTGAATATGACGGTGAGCGAGTACAAATGGGACCATGTGAGATAACAATTACTAAACTTTAAGCCGTTATTGAAATTCTAACGGATTAAGCCGATTATTATGAAAGTGTGTTGGATAAGAATGATAAAAACAAGTTTAAGCCGCAAAACTACTGTTAACATACTGACATAACAATTATCCAGCACACACCATTAGAAAACAAGTACCCCGAGAGGGGACGAAAACTTACGCTCTTTTAGGTATGTGAAGAACTCTCTGTATATTAGAAAACAAGTACCCCGAGAGGGGACGAAAACCCTTCTAGAATTGTCTCTGGATCCACGGACATATTTAATTAGAAAACAAGTACCCCGAGAGGGGACGAAAACATCTTTCTTATTTCTAATTTTTAGATTCCATCCATCAGCATTAGAAAACAAGTACCCCGAGAGGGGACGAAAACTAGATATATAATATCTATACCCATCCAGTCTAGAGCATTAGAAAACAAGTACCCCGAGAGGGGACGAAAACCAGTATTTGAACATCTTCATGATGAATTTATAGCTAGAATTAGAAAACAAGTACCCCGAGAGGGGACGAAAACTCATCTAGTAGGAATACTGCTTTGTTAGTTGTTTCATTAGAAAACAAGTACCCCGAGAGGGGACGAAAACTCTTCTAGGTGAATATCAGCTCTCTTTTTTCTTATTGCATTAGAAAACAAGTACCCCGAGAGGGGACGAAAACCTCCTTTGTTTTTAAAAAATAATTTTGTATATAAAATTAGAAAACGAGTACCCCGAGAGGGGACGAAAACAGACTTTCATATTTAACGGTATCTACAATAGTTTCATTAGAAAACTAATACCCCGCGAGGGGACGAAAACTCGTGGTCATTCAGCCTATTATCGTGCTGATTGTGTATTAGAAAACTAACACCCCGCGAGGGGACGAAAACTTACATCTAATGGCTGTGTTAACTATCTGCTCTCATTAGAAAACGAGTACCCTGCGAGGGGACGAAAACCTATTGCTAGAAAGCATGCCCTTAACATTTTCATAGATGTTAGAAAAGGAGTACCCCGATAGGGGACGAAAACTTATATTCTGTTACTGCGATATAATAAAATTCTTTGTCTAATTAGAAAACGAATACCCCGATAGGGGACGAAAATATTCCGTCAATGAAGTGTAGCAAGACAATGTCACGAATTAGAAAACGAATACCCCGAGAGGGGACGAAAACTCTTAGTTAAATGTCGATATGCTGCGTCTAGGTAATTCATTAGAAAACAAGTACTCCGAGAGGGGACGAAAACGTGCATAAAACCAATCTAGTTTCATCTGACAATCTGTTAGTATTAGAAAATGAATACCCCGATAGGGGACGAAAATACACAAGTAATAGCGATATTAATAATAACCAATATAAACATTAGAAAACGAGTACCCCGAGAGGGGACGAAAACCCGCTCCATATTCGCCTGCTGTTGCCGCTCCGTATATTAGAAAACGAATACCCCGATAGGGGACGAAAACGGTGTTCCATCTTTGTCAAAAGTCCTTATTTCATATTAGAAAACGAATGCCCCGATAGGGGACGAAAACGTATATTCCCAGTGTCCTTGCTCTGGATGACTTACAGATTAGAAAACGAATACCCCGAGAGGGGACGAAAACAGGATTTCGTCTAGCCTTTCGGTTACTTCCTTTTTATTAGAAAACGAATACCCCGACAGGGGACGAACCAATAAGCAGTTGTAATTATTCATTTGTGGAGGGAATATGGCTCATATATATGTGACTACCAGCGAAACGAAGGTTGGAATCGAAGGAGGTCGTCTTACTATTAAGAATAGAGATGAAACAATTAGAACAGTTCCTAAGCAAACGGTTGAAAGTATTACTGTATTTGGGAATGCCGTTTTAAGTACACAGTGTATTCAGTTTTGTCTAACGAATGGGATATCTGTCAGCTTCTTTTCAGGAAAAGGAAAATATTTTGGAAGGCTTGAATCAACAGCTCATCATAAAGTAGAGATACTAGAACAGCAAATAGATGTATTTCGAGATAATCAGTTTTGTCTGGAATTATGTAAGCGAATTGTTTCTGCGAAGATTAGGAATCAAGAGGTAGTGCTTAGAAGATATGCGAAGGAACACACTCTCAAACTAGAGATGCTTATAAAGGATATGAAAATATACCGAGATAAAGTGGAGATTGCTGATGGAGTGGAAAGATTATTAGGATATGAAGGAATGGCGGCAAGAACGTACTTTGAGGCATTAAGTGAAATAATAGAGCCTGATTTTAAATTTAATGGGAGAAGCAGAAGACCGCCAAGAGACCCATTTAACTCTATGCTGAGCCTTGGATATACATTATTGATGTATGAGATATATCCAAAAGTTGAGAATGAAGGAATGTCACCGTATTATGCTGTTTTGCATAAAAATTACGCAAATCACCCTGCCTTGGTTTCGGACCTAATGGAAGAATGGAGAGGCGTGATAGTAGATTCAACTGTACTCAGCTTGGTGCAAGGACATGAGATTAAATCGGAACATTTTGAATACGCAGACGATTCTCAAGGTGTATTCCTAACGAAAGAGGGGTTATCTAAGTTCATAAATAAGTTTGAAAAAACTATGAACAGAACCAGCCGGTATCTTCTCTATGATCAAGCCAAAAGAACTATGCGGAAATCCATACAAGAACAATGCCGTAGGATGAGAATTGCAATAGCAAACGAAGATGTTAACGAATATGCGCCAGTAATAATACGCTAGTTTAATGATGTCCTTAATAAACATAGAACGCTATGGTTTTACTGATATAATAGAAGATGCTGACAAGAAACTCATTTTAATCATCTATGATATTATAGATAATAAGAGGCGCATAAAGATGGTTAAATTACTTGAAAGTTATGGTACTAGAGTTCAGAAGTCAGCATTTGAAGCACTTGTCAATAAAGGTCAGTATGTAAAAATTATAGATGGTGTTAAGAAAGTTATTTCGAATGAAGATAATGTAAGAATTTATAGATTAAATAGTAGCAATGAACTACTGCTGCTCGGTAAATCGTATAGCGTATATGAAGAGGAAGTTATTGTAGTTTAGTAGTTTTAATTTAGAATACCAAGAAGAGGGGTTATTATGAAAAGAATACTATTCTCACCAGTTGGAAGTACAGATCCAATATCTAGCCAGAGAGATGGAGCGTTGTTGCATATAATTAGAGAATACAGACCAGACAAAGTGATTCTATTTCTTTCAAAAGAGATTAATGGGTATGAAAACACAGATAAACGATACTCTTACTGTCTAAAAAAGCTGCAAGAATTGATTGGTAAGGAGATTGAGTTTGAATGGATGATAAGAGAGGATCTTGTAGATGTTCACCTATTTGACCCAATTCTTCTGGACTTTAAAGAGATACTTGAAGATTTATGTAACAATATTGACGAAGATGATGAGCTGCTTCTTAACATATCGTCAGGCTCACCAGCTATGAAAAGTGCTTTACAAACATTAACAGCATTTACGGAAAGACCTATGATTCCTATACAGGTATCAAGCCCGAATAAAGAGGTTAATACACACGAAGATGTGAAAGGCGACTACGATGTTGAGCTTCAGTGGGAATTAAATTTAGATAATGCAGACGAAACATTTGAAAATAGATGTGCCAAGTCCAATATAACTAATCTTAACACTGAGATTAGACGAAGCATCATACAAGAACACATAGAAGCATATGACTATAGAGCGGCATTAGACGTTGCTAATAGTGTCAGAGATTATATTAGCAAGGATGCAATTTCCCTAATAGAAGCTGGTTCTGCTAGACTAAAGCTTGATAAATCAAATTGTGAGAAGAACGCAAAAGCTGCCAACTATGACATTTATCCGATTAAACAAGGCGACCATTGGAACATCTTTGAATATCTTATGATTATGAAAATCAAACTAGAGAAAGAGGAGTATGCGGATTATATTCGATCTATTTCACCTGTATTCCTAAAGCTACTAGAGATGATCATCAAGAAAACGCAAATTGTTGATTTAAATTCATTAATAAGATTTGACAAGAGGTCGGGTTCAGCTTGGGTAAAAGAAACCAATAAATATGTAAAGTCATTTGATTATATTGCAATTATTGATGAAAATGGCAAGGGTGGAATCGACTTAAATATAAAAAATATTATTTACAAAATCAGAGATATAGAGGAGAGTGTTCGTAATCGTGCGGCTCATAATATTACTTGCATAACAGACGAATCGATATGCAATTTGGAAGGGAAAAATTCAAAAGATATATTTAAAATGCTGTGTGAACTTGCTAGATATGCAGGTATAAAAATTACAGACGAAGATTTAAAAACTTATGACAAACTTAATGATAGAATTATAGAACTTCTATAATGAAAATGAATGAATATTTAGTTAATTTCCTCTATCCGACATTCATATTGAAATAATCTATTTAAAATATTTATAAGCGGATGGTAAACTAAAAGCTCAAAGCTCTTAATCCAAGATTGCTGATTAAAGTAGTCAATGATTAAGAGCTTTTTAGTTACTACTATTAATTAAGAGGGGAAGCTAGGAGAAGAAATGACTTATTTAAGAAAGAATTTAACCAAAGTCATGGTTGCTCTGATGACCTTAATGCTAGTCTTTACAATGATGCCAGCGACTATGTGGACAGTAGCTGCGCAGGATAAGGCGAGGACAGAGATTAAGGTTACAGACGCAGATGGCAAAATCACTTGCGTTGCGCCGAGCAATGTCGAAGAGATTACGGCAAAGCATGAGAAGAAGTTTGTTAAAGTTAACATGATTTTCAAGCCAGGCTCAGAGGTTGAGGTAGATAGCGATGCTCATATCTCTATGAACGGTGTTGATTTGAATAAGTACAAGGATTCGCTTGTCATATTCTCATATCCTGAGACTGACTTCGATCCGTCGGTTAAGAAGACGGCTATGCTCGACCTGTACATCTACCCCGAAGCATGGGAGCAGATTAAGAAGGGTGGACAGAGCAGCGATAACACTAAGCCTAAGGAAAATGCAGTATCTCTAAGCCTAGATATCGCTGAAGCAGATGGCAAACTCACATCGTCTAAGCCGGATTATGCCGATACGGTAGACGTTAAATTCCAGAAGAAAAACGTGCACGTATACGTTTCGTTAAAAAAGGGAAATGTATTTGACATTAACGCAAAGAACCCAATTATCATCAACGGTGTCGATATAAGCAAGTACTCGGAAGATGACGTGTATATCTCTTATCCTGAGACTGACTTTGAGCCGAACCTGACCAAGGCAACGGTAATGGATATTTACATCTATCCAGACCTATGGAAGAAGCTGAATAAATCTGGCCCTAAGGAGGATGAACCAACTGTAAAGCCTGATGAGCAGGGTAAATACAAGCCGTCTGACTATGCGAAGGTGTATGAGTCTGAGAAGGTTAAGCTAACTGAGCTACCGATATATGAAAAGGTAAATGGGCACGAAGTTCCTGTAACTAAGGCGGTTAAGTTCTCCATTTATAACAGCACAACTCAGCAGCATGAGGCTAATGTTGTCTCTGCAGATTCGAAGCTCAAGGGATTATCTGTAGTTAAAGATAATAACTATATTATTTCTATTCACGACAGCGAATATGAGATGGATAACGCATATATCACGCTGAACAAGAGTGGGGCTATGCCTCAGAACTACAAGATAGATGGCAAAACTGTAGACAAGCTAGTGCTAACTAAGCGTACGAAGCCTGCCGCTGGAGCGGATAATCAGAAGCGAGTAAAGGTTCAGCTACCTGTTTTTTATAAGGATAAGCAGGGCAACGAGACGCCAGCGCCAAACGTGAAGTTCAAGCTCACCAGCCCAATCGACACAGTGACGGTAACGTCAGACGAGGATGGATTTATCGAATGTGACCTCATCGAGGACAACAACTACATGATTGAAGTTGATGGAAATACATATGCAATGGACTCATTTCCGCTTACTGTAAAGGATAAATCGGAGTGGAACTCTGGCAAGCACCCTTACGACCACTTGAGCTGTAGAAATGTTCTCTCGCTCACAGTATTTGACAAGGCTGATGATCATAAGCATGACTCAGTTATATCTAGCTATGACGACAATGTGCAGCTCACTGGACTAAACTTCGGAACAGAGGGCAAGTACGCTTTGAATGAGAGAGTTCTACCGAATAACTCAGTAACTGGATTTGAAGGAAAGGACTACGAGGTTGTAGATATTGACACGATCAATATGGCTCGTGTGGAAATCTCGAAGTTAGCGCATGGATCATTTGAAGTAACCCGTAAAGTTCCTGCAGGAAAGAATGTAAAGCAGGTATATTACATCGATAAGGATGGAAAGCCGGTTAAGGTTAAGTTCAGCCAGGACGGAGATAAGGTCAAGTTCCTGATGAATACGATGTCTATCTACAACAACGTAATCGAGTATGGTAGCAATGAACAGGTTGAATACTATATTGTTAATGGGAACTCGCTAAAGTGGAATAACGGCGATGAGGCTCTCGAAATAGTAGTAAAGGCAAAGAGTAGCGACGAAGATACATACGATAACTTCTCACACGTTACAGTGGATGGAGTTCTGGTATCTGCTGATAATTACACGAAGACTAAGGGAAGCCTGAGACTCAAATTTAAGTCCAGCTATCTCAAGAATCTTAGTAACGGAAGTCATACTGCAAAGATTCACTTCCAGAATGGGGCTGTTGAAGCTAGATTTACAATTGCTGGTAATAATTCACAGAGAAACTCTGGGTCAATCGTAAGTTCTTCGAGCAAAGCTAAAAACCTAGTGATTGCTAAGAAAACACGAGTTCATAGAAGTGTCGTAAAGACAGGAGATAGCAATATGGCAATTGTATATGAAGCTATATTAATTATGGCGATCGTAGCTCTTGCAGGTATCTGCCATTACAGAAGAAAAAGGGTTTAATAGATAAAAATAAAAGATGAATTTTTAAGAATCATATAATCGCAAAGCACTGCATCCTCAAAGGATGCGGTGCTTTTCTAATATTATTTAAAAATGGAAGAGCTGAAATTATAACGATTAAATAGAATTAATACGATTAATCAATACTATTTTAGTCATATTTATGGTAATGGATATTTATTTATAGTAAAATATATAAGTACGTTATTAGCAAAATGATTAAGAAAGACGAGAGGAACCGTAATATGAGAAACTTTTTTAAGAAGTTTTCAACATTAATTCTGTCGGCTACGATGCTCCTTACAAGTGGAGTTGTCCTACCGAGTGTTTCAGCAGCGGAGTTCAATGCTAAGCCAGTTGATGCAAGATGGGCTGCACCACAGGAGCTTAGAGTAAAGTTCGATCGCAATCTCAAAGTTAACCCATTTCCACAGAACCGCAAAGCAGGTGTAAAGTTGCTCACTTCTGATGGCAGGGAAGTTGATTTAGGACCTAATGATGACTTTGGATTTTTAAAGGACACTATCTTTATACGTTTTCTAGCTGGACAGAAGAAAGAGTATACAGGTGTGGTATTCAAGAAGGGTTCTTTAGTAGACGTAAACGATGAAAATATAAAGAACACTGAAGATATTAGAGTATCAAATGTCAAGGTTGAAAAGACTCTTAGCCGCGTTGGCATTAAGTACGAAGGAGTACCAACTACTAACTTGGTTCCTAAAGAGGGAAAAACCTTAAATATAAGTGCAAGTGGATATAATTTACAGCTTGATAATGGACATGATATTAAGCTTAAGCTATATTCAGGTGAATCCGGAGGCAACACAGCAAACTTTAAGCCGACGAATATAGAGGCAACTCTTAATGTAAAGGACAACACTGCTGGTAATTGCTATGTAACAATTCCTGAGAACAGGACCGGAAAGAGAATCGGTTACATATTTAAGTACTCAGTTGACGGTGGTAAGACATATGATGATTTCTTTAAGGATGCACCTGCTATTTCATTTAGACTTATTCAGGAAGCAGACGAGAATGATGCTGTAAGGCCACAGCCTACTCCGCAGCCAACACCTCAGCCGCAGCCTGTAGTACCAACACCTACACCTCAGCCACAGCCTACTCCACAGCCTGTTGTGCCAACACCTACACCTCAGCCAGCACCTCAGCCAGACCCTGTCAATGCCGAGGATGGTTACAGATTTACGGTAGGTAACGATGCGGTATGGAATGGTGGAGATCTGCTATTTAAAATAGAGAATCCTCTAGTAGATATGAATCAGCCAGGTGAAAGAGTATTCGACAGATTCCAGGGAATCGAAATAGATGGAAAGGCTGTAGATAAAGAGAATTACACTGCACAGCCAGGAAGTGTCGTACTTACACTTAAGGCGAATTACATCAGAAGCCTAAGCACAGGAAAGCATACTATTAAAGCTAAGTTTAGATGTGGAAATCCCGCAACTACATGCTTCACAGTAACTGGATCCAAGAAGACTCCAAAGCCTGGAACACCAGGAGTAGTTAAGAAAGCTCCAGTACGCACTAAGGTCGTAAAGACTGGCGATAGCTCAAGTGCTTTTGCATTTGCAATCATGTTCGTTCTCGCTGGTGCAACACTTGCTGGTGTTGTTACATACAGAAGAAAGAGAGCATAAATAATAATAGAATTAGACATATAAGTAAAAGGTTCTAATTAAATTAAAAACCACTGTGGTCGCAAGCGCGGCTGCAGTGGTTTTATCGTGATTCCAATATTTAAAACTTATTAGCTCAGTTAATATTCAGAGAGCGCAGTTAATATCTAGCGATACTGCTCTATCCCTGCCCTTATAGTATCTTCAACTTCGTGCTGCGCAGCAAGTTGCTCCTTTCTAGGCATGCCTGAGAGGTCTACAGTCGGGTGAATTACAACCTTAATGGTTCCGCCAGTGAATGTATTGTGCTCCTCAAATATCTTATATGAATCGATAATCGAAACCGGCACGATTGGCACGCCGGCCTTCTGGGCAAATTTAAAGCTGCCTTCCTTAAAATGCCCCATATCATTGCTGTGACTCCTCGTACCCTCTGGGAAGATTACGAAAGAATAGCCTTTCTTGAATAAGTCTGTAACCTCAGCGAGAGTCTTTACAGCGGAACGAGGATTGCCACGATCGATGAATACAGACTGTGTGCCGCGGATAACATCAGCAAGAGGCTTGAGCTTCTTGGTCTCAGATTTTGAGATAAAACCTATTTGTGTAGAACGGAAAGCTGCAATCATCGCATATATATCCGCATACCCTTGGTGATTGGCAACTACGAGGAACGGGCTCTTAGCAGGAATATTTTCTGGGTTTATCACGTCAACAGTGATGCCAAGTGTCTTTCCTGTATAATCACAAAATTCATCCTCCGCCTTCCTAATCAGTCTCTGTGCCTTTGCATGATCATTCTGTGCCTGTGCGGCCCTGATTGCAGGTACGTTTTTCATGTATTTACGAAAGCCAGCTCTAATCTTGTTTAGTGCTATTGTATTTTTAAATGGGTTCATAATATCCTCCAATTGAACATTCTTATTCGTGTAATTATATCTATATAATGCTATAATTTTATGAGAATATGCACGAAAAATCAAGAATTTAAGGAGCTATTAGGACATATGAAATTTGTAATACAAAGAGTGACACATGCAGATGTGGTCGTTGATGGAAATGAGCTCGGTAGGATAGGCAAGGGCTTCATGGTACTCATCGGTGTGTCAAAGGAAGATGACAGGGCTATCGCTGATAAGATGGTAGATAAGATGATTAAGCTCAGGATATTTGAAGACGAGAATGGAAAGACCAATCTATCCCTAGATGACGTAGGTGGCGAACTTCTCCTCATCTCCCAGTTTACGCTCTATGCAAACTGCAAGAAGGGCAACAGACCATCGTTCATCGATGCGGGTGCACCGGATGAGGCAAACGCTTTATATGAATATATAATCGATAGATGCAAGGAACGTGTAAATGTAGTTGAGCGTGGAGAGTTCGGCGCCGACATGAAGGTTAGTCTTTTAAATGACGGACCGTTCACGATAGTGCTCGATAGTTCAGAAATTATGTAAATAAATACAATATGATAAAAAATAGCTAAATTTTTTTAAATTTTTAAAGCGTTGAAATATTAACGAGTTGAAGAAAGGCAGTCCTAAGTATAGATTATATCTATACTTAGGACTTTTGTTATAGATAAATCAAACAGTGATAGTTGTGTGAATGTATTAGAATAACTATGTCTATGTTATTAGTCACATATTAAGAAAAAGAAAGGAAAGAAAGCATGAAAAACTTTATTAAAAAGTTTTCAACTATGGTCCTTTCGGTTGCAATGCTGATGACGAGCGGAGTTGTTTTACCGAGCGTTTCAGCTGCTAATTTCAAACCGATAATCGAAGGATCAAAGTGGACATCATCTGACACTGTAACTGTTACATTTAGCGACAATGTTACATTAGCTGATGATGCAAAAGAAAAGGTTGTTTTGACAAACTACGGACAGGAAACCCCATTGAACGCTTCAGATGAGGTAACCGCTAGTGGAAAGAATGTCAAGATTAAACTAGCAGGGGGCTATAAGTACTATAGCGGTCTAAAATTCAAGGCTGGAGCTTTGAAGTCAGCAGATGGAACTCCTTCAACTAGTGATGTAGTTGGTTATTCTATTTCTTTAGATAAGGGAATAACATCACTAAGTGTTGCTGATAAGAATGTTCCGGCAGCAGGAGAGACCGTGAACGTTCAGGTTACTGGTAAGAACCTTGACTTTGGGGATCCTATCAACCTAAAGGTATATGCTGGTTCAACAAAGACAAATATCGAGGCAAAGCTAGTTGCGACAAGCAATACAACAGGAACTATCAAGCTTGTGATTCCTGAAAATACAAGTACAGACTCGATAACATATAAGATTAAGAAGCAGAAGGGCTATACTTTCAGCTATGAGGATGTTGACGCATCATTCTCGCTTGTACAGGCAGGAAAGTCAGGATCTTCTACACCTGGAACAGGTGTGACACCAGTTGCTCCAACTGAGATAAAGGTTAACTCTGTAAGCTATGACAAGACATCACTAGACTCAAACGGCGGAGCAGTAGTTGCAGAGCTAAGCGGTGTTGGATTTACTCAGGTAGATGCTCTTAAGGCAAAGGTTTATAAAGTTAATCCAGAGGGTACTGTGGATGATGCACTGCTTCCTACACAGGTTGAAGTAGTTGATGACACACACGCTAAGGTAAAGTTTACGCTTCCTACAAATAGCAGCACATCAACGCTTTCTTACGCTCTAAGAGTAGCAACTAAAGGAAATTTAAATTATTCTGCAATTAAAGATTTGTCCAATCAGGAACAGCTATTAACTGTTGCGGCGAAGGCTCAGGAACAGACAGGTGATACCTCTGCTATTCCAGCAGGAGCAAAGACATTTGCGCTGGATATCGATGATTGGTCGGCTTATAACATGGGAGATGGTCAGTTTAACGTTATATTTAAGAAACCAGTTTCTCTAAACAGCCAGATTGATATCAAGAAGTTCATCTACTTTTCCGATAGAGGAAGCAAGAAGGTTGATCTCACCGATAACGACACAGTAACATTAGAGGGAAATGTTCTAACTATTCAGCCTGCTGATAAGGACAAGAAGGTGCCTTCATATCTAATGTTCAAGGCAGGCGCTCTTAAGAATGATAAGGGTGCATACCTAAAATACAAGATGGATGGCACAGGAGAGCACTTCCGTTATATTACAGATGGAGCACACGTTGATTCGATGGAATTTAATAAGATTACATTCGATTCGAACGGAGGACATCTCGTAGCGACTATTAAGGGTCACAATCTAAAGAACAACGTAGCAGGACTTCCTGAGTTCAATGTAAATGTCGCTAAGAATGATGTTACACTGAGTGACGTTACACCGTACAACCTCACCGTTGATGTGAAGAGCAACACTGAGGCAGTTGTAACTGCTGATTTACCAGCAAATGTAACAGATAGAACCGAGTCATACAGAATCATCCCTGTAATATATGGCAGACAGATTTATTCGACATATATAAAGGGATACGATATAGTCTCCGTTCTACCTGCAGGAAAGAACTCTGCAGACAAGACGCTATCTACAGTTATGGTCAGCGGAGCAAGTGATGAAAACCCTGCTCCAGAAATCTACGAAGTAGACGTTAAAAGTCACAACGTATCACTCAAGATAAATGCTGTTCTCCGTGGAACTAATCTTGATGCCAAGAAGATGAAGGTCAAGGTTGTTGATGAAAACGGAACAGAGTGGCCAGCTAAGCCAGTATACGAGTGCGGAGCAACTTACAGATGGCAGTGGAGCAACATGTACCTTCCAAATGTACCTTCAAAGAACGAACAGCACATTGAGCTTCTCGTTCCTCGTGCACTAGGTATGGATCATACATTCACACTAACATTCGCACCAGATGGGGAGAACTTTGACGAGAACCTCAAGGCAACTGTAATCGTAAGAAATGATGGCATAATAGATACTTCTAATGCTGCATTCAACATGGATGACTACACTAAGCTGAGAACCATCACAGTTAATTACGTTGATAAGAACGGAAACAAGATTGCTGAACCAAAGCATGTAAAGGCATACGGAATCCATGAGCTATACGCACTTGGACTAACTGCAAAGGAAATCGACGGCTATAAGCTAGTTAAAGCAGATCCAGATAAGGCTCTGCTAGACGCAATGCTTGCAACACCAGATTCACTGGAGGATGGAAGACTAAATGGTGCAACTGTATTCGTAAAGGCATTCCCTTACAATACAATTACATACACTTACGAGAAGACTGCTACTCCAGCGCCAGTTGCTACAGGATATAATTTCACAGTTGGTAAGGACGCCGTATGGAGTGCTGGAGATCTTGGATTCAAGATTGAGAATGCGGAAGTAGACAAGAATGCTGCTGGAGATAAAGTGTTTGACAGATTCCAGGGAATCGAAGTTGATGGACAGACTGTAGATCCTTCAAACTACGAAGCAAAGGCTGGAAGCGTTGTCCTAACACTAAGAGAGAGCTATATCAGAAGCCTTGGTACTGGAAGACACTCAATCAAGGCTAAGTTCAGAGGCGGAGAGTCTGCATCTACAAGCTTCTCTATAACAAGAGCAGGTGCTGGATCGAGCGTAAGCTCAAGACCTGGAGTAGGTGCTGGTGCAGCATCAAGACCAGGAATGTCTAGAGTTGGTGCTGTGCACAGAAATGTGGTTAAGACTGGCGACAGTTCAAATGCATTTACATATGCTCTAGTTCTTGTTCTCGCAGGTGCAGCTCTTGCAGGAGTTGTTTCCTACAGAAGAAAGAGAGCGTAGTATACTACGAAACTTACTGATCTATAATGCTATTTAGGTTAGTAAAAGACTAAAAATTTCTTAATAATGTGATCAAATATTTGCTTCGCCCCTTAATGGGGCGAGGCATTTTTTTTATTGCTAGTAGCAGGTCAAGATAATATACTGTTATTGTATACACAAAGATTAAAGGAGCTGAAATGAATCACTATCTAGATAAACACAAGAACGTGCTTGCGATTGCGCTTGTTATATCAGTCGCGGCGCAGATAAACATAGATGCACCCAAGGTAGCACCAGGATTCGTATTTGCCATAGATGTAATCGTTCTTAATCTGTTCATTTTTTGCTTTTCGGACAAATATTCTGCTATGCAAATAGCTCTCATCTCTGCAGTATTTTCTCCAACGTTCCGTTTTATTACGTCGATGAGCGCAGATATGAGCTTCAAGGAAAATGCGTTAAATTGCTTCCCTGATGCCATTTTCTTTATCACGTATGGTCTGATAATGACAGTATGTCTTATGACATATAGAGACAAGAAAGTTCCGCTACTGTACTTTTGTATCTCGATTTTCGTAGCTGATTTTGGAGGAAATGCTGCGGAAGTGTACGTGCTGTCTTTGATAAGAAATGGAAATTTCATATCAACAGATATGTTTAATACACTTATGATTATAGCGATGGCGAGAACAGGAATAGCGCTCGCAATAATTATCAGTATGGAGTATTACACAAAGGTGCAGACAGAACGTTCGCATAATCGCAAGATTCAATTCATGGTGGATCAAAGTGTAACTATATCTGATGAGATGAGATTTATACTCAACAATAAGGAGGATGTAGAGCGCGTCCTCAAAGAGGCATATGCTCTACATACTGACATGAAGGAGGCAGGGATTTCTGATGAGTTCACGAGACGCGCTCTCGAAATAGCTAGAGGGACACATGAGATTAAAGGCTGCTATCAGGAGATTCTAGATACGCTAGACAACCTAAATAGAAATTCTCAAGGTGAACCTGACCTACTGATGTCGGAAATCTTGAAGTTCATGAAGAGTAATGTCTTGAAGACTGCATTAACCAAGCATATGAATGTGAAGTTTGATATAGATCAGCGCATAGATTTCAAAGTCAAGGAGAGCTACAAGACGATTTCGGTTCTAAGGAATCTTACGGTTAATGCGCTAGAAGCATTTGAAGGCTCTGATGGAGAGATTAGAGTAATGGCTACCTGGTGCAGACACAGCAGCCTAGGACCGTGTCACCGTATTGAAGTCGAAGATAATGGCCCTGGAATCGATGAGGCGGATATCGAAACAATATTTCTTCCAGGGTATTCTACCAAGATGAACATGGACACAGGAATTGTGCAGCGAGGACTTGGACTCTCGCTTGTACGAGACTATGTAGAGAATGACTTCGGTGGCAGAATCAAAGTTAAGAATCGAAAAGAAGGTGGTACTAGATTCGTAATCGAGATACCCCCGGGAAATTTTGAGGAGGAAACCAGATGGATTTTTACATCCTAGATGACGATATAGCGGTTGTAAAAACGCTGAAACACATAATTACGGAGAGGAAAATCGGTACAGTTATCGGATATAACACCGATGTTGAGTGTGCGATTGAGGATATAAAAGAAGAAAATCCATCGATAATAATGGTGGATTTCATGATGAAAGAGATGGACGGAATCACCTTTATTAAGGAAGTTAAAAAGTTCAATCGCGAGGCGGCATTTATCATGATCTCTAAATTATCCGATAAGTCTCTAGTAAATCAGGCTTATGATGCAGGAGTCGAGTTCTTCGTAAGCAAGCCGATTAATGTGTTAGAGATTGAACGCGTGTGCCAGAACATAATTGAGAGAATAAGGCTCAAAAAAGTCGTGGATAACATTCAAAATGTATTCATGGAGGTTAATAATTCTAGCGACGGGGTACAAGCTAAGAGGGAATTGACCGCTGAAAGGAAGCAAAACTGGCTAGATGTTCTGCTCGGATCACTTGGCATACTTGGGGAAAAAGGAACTAACGATATACGCAAGATTTACGCGTGCATGGAGAAGAGCAACAGTGCATATTCTAAGCATATTTTAGGTGATGTTGCCCGATCACTAGGAGATAGCGAAAAAAATGTTGAACAACGAGTAAGAAGGGCTCTTAAAAAAGCGTTAAGTAATGTTGCGGCAGCAAAGATTGATATGGTTCAGGACGATATTCAGATATATGCAAAATATGTATTTGATCATCTTTCTATCAAAATGGAAGTCAACTTTCAAGAAGGACTTTCGCCAGCAGGAGGGCGAGTTAGTATCTCGAAGTTCATGGATGGGCTTAATGTATATCGGGACTTTATTGAGGAATAAATTTTGCGAATAAAAGAAAAATAATTAAAAAACATGTATTATAATAAACTTGCGGAATCTTTATGAGGTTCTGTGAGTTTTTTTGAAGTCATACTGACAAGATAATAACGAAATTATTTCTAGTAAAGTAAAGACATGAAAGGAGTTGTCTTATGCAGAAGTCAGGTAGCATTAAAGGTAAACTTTTACTACTATTTATCGCGGTTGCATGGGGAAGCTCGATGGTAGTCATTAAAGGCTCTACGGACTTTATCCCACCAGGTATGCTTCTTGCACTACGTTTTACGATTGCAAGTGTCATCCTAGCTCTTATTTATCGCAAGCAGCTTAAGCTCATAGATAAGGATTATATTAAGGCAGGCATTTTCATCGGTGTATGCTTATTCTGTGCATACTTCACGCAGACTATCGGAGTTATGCTTGAGATGCCTGGAAAGAGCCACTTCCTCTCATCCGCATACTGCGTATTTGTACCGTTTATCGGATGGATTGTTCTCAGAGAGAAACCAAAGATGTACCACATCGTTGCGGCGACAATGTGTGCAGTCGGCATCATATTCGTATCGGTTGCAGGAACATTTAGCATCAGCTTTGGCGATAGCATCTCAATTCTAAGCTCCCTATTCTGGGCTGCTCAGATTATCGCTATTGCTAAGTGGGGTAAGGATAAGGATCCAGGAATCATCACAATGCTACAGTTCATAGTATCTGCAGTCTTGGCATGGGGATTCACCTTAACACAGGAACATCTCGGGAAAGTGCAGGTTAACGGAGAAGTAATCTTTGGAGTTCTTTACCTAGGTATAGTTTGTTCAGGACTTTGCTTCCTCTTCCAGACTATTTCACAGAAGACAGAGTCGCCTACAAGCGTATCCATCATTCTCAGCTTTGAGAACATCTTCGGCATAGTGTTCGGAATGGTATTCTTCAACGAGACGATGACTGTGAATAAGGCTATAGGATTCGTACTCATGTTTGCCGCTATTCTAATCGCTGAACTACAGCCAAGCTTCCTAAAGAGCAAGGCAGATAAGGCAAGAGAAGCGCAAGAGGACCAGACTGCGTAAACTCGTAAAAGTAACGTGATAATGCATATTATTACGCATTATCGAACATTATCGAGTAAAATCGTAGAACTGTATATATTAAAATAATCGTTATTATCAAAAATCAGATGTACAAGGAGACTGATTATGGCATTCGAACTAAGAAAATATACGCATCCAGATTTCGCTGAGCAGAAATTTATTGATTCACCAGATTGCAGACTTGAGGAAGCCCCTAAGGATGGTGTAGTTCCATTTGACTTCCACGCACTAAGTATTTTCCCTGAGTACTTCAAGATCAACGGAGAGTGGTTGCTCTGTGAAGAGAGCAGAATGGACACAGTTCCAGTATACGATGGCGGAAAGGTACTCGCTCTAGAGGCAAGAAGAGTTAAGAAAGGACAGCTTGTAGTTTGCGGACGTACAGAATGTTGCGAGGAAGGAATCTACATGCACGCCGATGGATTCAATGAAAACACAGGCGTAAAGGCAGATACATTTGCATTTAGAACAGGACGCTCGAGAGAGACTGCATTTTCCAAGGATTTCGACGAAATCGTTGAGCTACTAAAGCACGAGAAGGATAACGGGAAGATTGTTTGGGTTATGGGACCTGCTTTCTCGTTCGATATCAAGGCTAGAAGAGCGCTTTCGGCACTCATCGAAAATGGATATGCTCATGCAGTTCTAGCAGGAAATGCTCTAGCATCTCATGACCTTGAAGGTGCGTATATGCAGACAGCTTTAGGACAGAATATCTATACGCAGGAGAACGTGCCAAATGGTCACTACAACCACCTAGACTTGATCAACAGAGTAAGAGCTGCTGGATCTATGAAAGCATTTGTTGAGCAGGAGAATCTAGATAATGGCGTAATGACAGCGGCTATTAAGAATGATGTTCCTATCGTACTCGGTGGTTCAATCCGTGATGATGGACCTCTTCCAGAGGTGTACGGAGATTGCTACGATGCACAGGATGCTATGAGAGCTCACGTTAGCAAAGCGACGACTGTAATTACAATGGCTACAATGCTTCATTCAATCGCTGTTGGTAACATGACACCAAGCTTCCGTGTGCTAGAGGATGGAACAATTCGTCAGACATATTTCTACGTTTGCGATGCATCTGAATTTGTAGTAAATAAGCTGGCTGATAGAGGATCCCTCTCTTCGAAGGGTATCATAACAAATGCACAGGACTTCATCTGCAATATCGCCGACGGTCTTGGATTAAAGTACTAATAGTTTTTGTATAAAAGCATAATTAGTAGCAGCATAAAAGTACATAACAACACATAACAAAGAAGATAATTCCATACAGACTCGCCTAATTGTGGTAACTTAGCTCGCCCCAGAAAAAAGCGCATTGAACTATGTTATAATAATTATTGTCATTAGAGTGCATGAAGCACTTGATATAATAAGAGAGGCGATAACATGAATATACTAGTAATCGATGCGCAAGGTGGCGGCATAGGACGCCAGCTGGTAGCTAAGCTGATAGAGAGGATCCCAGAAGCAGATATAGTAGCTGTAGGGACCAATAGCATGGCAACGAATGCCATGCTTAAAGCAGGAGCGAAAAAAGCGGCGACAGGTGAGAATGCTATCAGGTACTGCGCATCGCAGGCAGAGATTATCACAGGACCAATTGGTATTCTTGTTGCTAATGCGATGCTTGGAGAGATATCTCCAGCCATAGCGGAAAGCGTAGGTTCTAGCACCGCCCCGAAGGTGCTAATTCCGACTGCGCATTGTAACACCATAATTGCAGGCACTAAAGCGCTACCAGTAAAAGATAGTATCGAAGATGCGGTCGAAAGAATCGTAAGAATCTATGGTGGCGACGACAATTAAATAGCCTTTATAAAACATTAACCAAGCCAAGAAGGCCGGATAGATTGCTGAAGCAATCATACCCGGTCTTTTTATACGCAAATTTACAGGAGTAACTATATTCACATGGATTATGAGAGAAAGAGCACATTTAAATATGCCCTATGCAGAATCGCCGAGATGATTCTCATATTGCTCATTCTCTCAATGATTGTGTTTGCGCTATCCCGTCTCTGTCCCGGGGATCCGCTCCGTTCGTGGTACGGAGATGGTGTGGACAGAATGAGTGCGGCGCAAAAAACTGCTGCTCGTGAGAGTCTAGGCTTAGAGAAGTCGCTTCCAGTTCAGTACGGCATATGGCTTAAAGATCTAGCTCATGGGGAACTAGGATTATCGTACAAGTACAAGAGACCTGTTGCTGAGGTAATTTGTGACGTGCTCGCAAATACAATAGTATTTGGATTAACAGCTTATATCATGACCTTCGCGCTGGCTTTTCGTCTCGGAAGATTGTCGGCGAAGCGAGAAGGTACGAAGCTCGATAGATTCATTTGCAAGGCAGGGGTGATATCGGGAAATATACCGGTATTCTTTTTATCGCTGATATGCATATTGATATTTGCGGTAAATCTCCAAATCTTGCCAACTGGAGGGGCTTACTCGTACGGGGCTGAAGGAAATATCCTTGACAGAGCCTGGCACCTCGTACTGCCAGTATTTGTAATCGTTACAGGGCATCTGTGGTATTACTCGTATATGGTGCGAAATCTGCTACTCGAGGAAATGCGCAAAGAATACGTGCTGCTTCTCAAGGCAGAGGGAATGCCTCGCACTAAGATAATCAATAATTACTGCATGAAGAATATCCTGCCACCGATGATAACCATCATGGCAATCGCAGTTCCACATCTCCTTGGTGGGACATATGTCGTAGAGATGGTATTCGGCTATCCAGGGCTAGGACGGCTCAGCTTCGAAAGCGCTCTATATAAGGATTACAACATGCTGATGGCGACAACACTTCTCACAGGAAGCGTGGTTGTGATCTCAAATTATCTTGCACAGATAATAGGTGAGAAAATCGACCCGCGGATGCGTCATGAGGAGGGTTCGTATGAATAGGAAGCAAAGACCAAAGATTGCCATAGCTATACTTACGATCAGCGCAGTCCTGAGCGTATTTGCCGGATTCATAGCTCCATATAAACCAAATTTCATGAATGAGTATGCCATCGGAACATCCCCATCGATGGGCCATATATTTGGAACAGATAATTTGGGAAGGGATTTATTCTCTATGATTCTATATGGCGGAAGGGCAAGCCTGACGATTGGAATTGCAAGCGCTTTAATAGGAACGCTAATTGCAGCAGTGTACGGAACACTGAGCGGGATGGCAAATAAACACGTGGATAGACTGATGATGAAAGCTACGGATTTGTTCATGAGCATTCCAGCATTATTGCTTGTAATCGTTCTGGAGGCTATCTTGGGAGAAGCTAGCTACACATCATTATCACTGGTAATCGGGATAACTAGCTGGATGCAGATGTCGAAAGTCATCAGGAGCGAGGTGATACGGCTTAGAAAAAGTGAATTTGTAATAGCCGCAGAGATGTACGGGGGAAGCTTCTGGTACATTTTACGTAGGCATTTGTTCCCGAACTACTTTTCATCGATTATGTTCATGGCAGTAAGCAACGTGGGCTCTGCGATAATAGTAGAATCGACGCTTAGCTTTATGGGACTTGGACTACCGATATCAGAGATATCATGGGGGAGCCTTATGTCTCTCTCGCAAGATGCACTGCTATCCGACCAATGGTGGATGATTATCATCCCAGGGGTGGTCATGATCAGTGTCTTGGTATCAATAACGGAGATTGGGGAATACATCAGAGGGCGCAATACCTCCAAGGGTAGCAACATTTAAATGTAAACACACAAGTACATGTGTGGGGTTAGGACTATAGATTAAGAAATTAATTTATTTGAAAGGACACACATTTATGAAAACTCACTTTAAAAAAATTGCGGCTCTTGCCGTCACTCTAATTATGGTTATTTCACTTTCCGCATGTGGTTCGAAGAACGAAAATGATGCGGACACGCTGGTGTACGGAAGTCATGATTACACAACTATTAATCCTGCTCTCTATGAGCATGGAGAAATCAACTCCTTGATATTCGCTGGACTTACGGCACATGACAAGGATAATAAGCTCGTACCTGCACTCGCTGAGACGTGGGAGTACGATTCAGCGACTCATACATGGACATTCCACCTAAGGGATGGACTTAAGTTCCATGATGGAAAAGAGCTTACTTCGGAGGATGTTAAGTTTACTCTAGAGGCAATCCTCGATAAGAAAAACAATTCCGAAATCGTCTCTAACTATCAGGACATTGAAAATATCACTTGCCCAGACAAGAAGACAGTTGTTATTAAGCTGAGTAAAGAAAATGTAGCATTTGCGGACTACATGACTATCGGGATTCTTCCTAAGCACATTCTTAAGGGCAAGAAGCTCGCAACTGCAGAGTTCAACCAGAAGCCAGTAGGAGCAGGTCCATATAAGTTAACTAGCTGGGATGAAGGACAGAGTATAACCCTCGAGAAGTTTGATGGGTACTATGCGGGGAAACCTCATATCAAGAAGATCATTTTCAAGATTGTAGAGGATAGTGACGCAAGGCTACTGCAGCTAAAGTCGGGAGAGCTAGATATGGCGCAGATTGAGCCTAAGCAGGTTAAGAGTCTCGAGAAGGATAGCAAGGATTTTGAAATCTACCGCATGAACACAGCGGATTATCGTGCAATTGCGTATAATTATGCTGGAAGCAAGCTCTTTAAGACCTACCCAGAGCTCGCAAATATATTGAGCTATGGAATAGATAGAGAAGCTATCATTAAGAGCACACTGCTCGGAGAGGGTCAGGTGGCTTATTCACCAATTCAGAAAAATAAATTTAACAGCAGTAACATCGAAAAGTTCGAATATAATCCAGAGAAGATGGAGCAACTATTGCAGCAGGACGGTTGGACTAAAAATAAGAAAGGTATCTATGAGAAGAATGGTACTGAACTTAAGTTTACAATTACTGCGATGGCAAATGACAAGGTTCGCGTAGATATGGCGAAGATGTGCAGTGAACAGCTCAAGGCACACGGGATATCGGTAAAGGCCGAGGCAAGAAAAGAGCTCGACTGGGAGAAACAGGATGCCACAATAATTGGATGGGGCAGTCCATTTGATGCAGATGATCATACGTACAAGATATTCACATCTGAAGCTGGGGATAATTATACAGGATATGCAAATCCAGCGGTAGATGAAGCGCTGGCAAAGGCTAGGGCGACGACTAAAGAGCCTGAGAGACAGAGATATTACTCAGAGTTCCTCAGAGCCATGACTAAGCAGATGCCTTACACGTTCATCGCATACATAGATGCTGACTATGCGGTTAAGAAGGATATCAAGGGAATAACAAAGGACACAATGCTAGGACATCACGGAGTTGGAATCTTCTGGAACGTAGCAGATTGGAAATTGGAGAAATAATAATATATGACAGAAAATAGAAGCAACACAGAACTTCTTAATATCGAGGATTTCAGTATGTGCTTCGACGGGAAGCAGGGGGTAGTTCATGCTGTTCAAGGCGTTTCTCTTACAGTGAGAACAGGAGAAATCGCTGCAATCGTTGGCGAGTCAGGCTCAGGCAAGACGGCGCTCTGCTTCTCAATTCTAATGCTACACAGACATCACGCGAGGCATCTGTCGGGAAGCATATGTCTATCTGGGAAAGATGTCACTAAGATGGGAGAAAAGGAGCTTGAACAAATTAGGGGCAAGGCGGCTTCAATAGTGTTCCAAGATCCACTTAATTCACTAGATCCTGTAAGAACTGTTGGGGAGCAGATTACTACCCCTATGAAACTACACGAAGATGGTGAGCCTGTGGATGCAGAACGAGAATACGACGAGAGGGCAGTAGGATTACTTAGAGAAATGGGCATGAAAGATGCTGAGAAATACTTATCCTGTTACCCGCATCAGCTGTCTGGCGGGCAGAGGCAGAGAGTTGCGATTGCGATTGCTCTTGCATGTGACCCTGCGCTAATCATCGCTGACGAGCCTACTACAGCGCTTGATCCTAGAAATCAAAAGCAGATAATATCAGTGCTGAAGAGGCTGGCTGCAGAGAGAGATAAGGGCATCCTATTCATAACTCATGACCTCGGATTAGCGCGCGAATTAGCGACTAAAATTGCAGTTATGAAGGATGGAAGGTTTGTCGAAGTTGCCGAAGCTGAAGAGATCTTTGAACATCCAAAGCATGAGTATACTAAAGCTTTAGTTAGGTATTCTCAATATGGCAAAATGGGAAGTCATTATCATGGAAACTTTGGTCAGATGATTGGTAATCGAGATGAAATAACCATTTCGAGTGAAATAACAGATCAAGTGGAATCCTCCGAAAAAATAATGATTGCCAAAGATATAGACATGATCTACAGAACCGAGAAGCACGGATGTAAGAAGGTTCTATCAGGATACTCATTAGATGTAGTGAAAGGCGAAATCCTTGGACTTGTGGGACAATCGGGCTGTGGGAAGTCTACCTTGGCGAGGATCATCATGGGGCTCACCATACCTAATGGCGGAAGCGTAAAATGGGGAAGATGCGGAAGTAGGGATAGGCGTGAGATTCGTACGCAGATGATTTTTCAAGACTCTGCATCGGCATTCAATCCGCGCATGACTATCGAGGAGATAATCTCAGAACCGCTCGTAATTGCCAGAGTAGGAAGCAGAGAAGAGAGACGAAGTAAAGTCATAGAAGTTATGAAACAGGTCCATCTTGAGGAACAGCTCATGGATAGATATCCTTACGATGTGTCGGGAGGACAGCGCCAGAGGGCGGCAATTGCAAGAGCACTTATAACAGAGCCAGAATTTATAATAGCAGACGAACCACTGTCATCTCTCGATGTGCCAACACAGGCCGAGATAGTTCATCTGCTAAGAGAATTACACGAAAAAAGACAGCTGACGATGATTCTTATATCACATGACATCCCTATGGTTGAGCATGTGTGCGATAGAATCGTAAGCATGGACGAATAGAGAGGCATAAGAGTTAAACATCAGAAAAGGGGAAAACTATGGGAGTAACCGTAGCTGAGAGACAGAAAGAAGAACGTCTAAAGGAGTATATAAAAAATCTTGGCAGCATAGCCGTTGCTTTCTCGGGTGGAGTTGATTCTACATATCTCGCCAAGATTGCGCATGATGTGCTAGGAGATAAGATGATTGCGGTTACGGCGGAATCAGGGTCTTTTCCTAAGAGGGAAACTGGCGAAGCTGCTCATTTCTGCGAGGAGCAGGGCATCAGGCAAATTGTGGTGCAGACCAATGAGCTTGAGATTGAAGGGTTCAAAGAGAATCCACCAGATAGATGCTACATATGCAAGACAGGCATATTTACGCAGCTAAAGGAGCAGGCGGCTGAACTCGGAATAGAGTACGTAGCTGATGGTTCAAACGTAGATGATCTAGGTGATTACAGGCCTGGGCTACAGGCACTCAAGGAGCTAGATGTAAAGAGTCCGCTTAGAGAAGCTGACATGACCAAGCAGGATATCAGAAACCTATCGCATGAGCATGGTTTATGGACGTGGAATAAGCCCTCGGCAGCATGTCTGGCATCTAGGTTTGCATACGGCGAGACAATTACACTCGAGAAGCTAGGCATGGTTGAGCGAGCAGAACGGATTCTGGAAGATTATGGATTCATTCAAATGCGTGTTCGCATGCACGGGGAAAACCTCGCGCGCATAGAGGTTACACCAGATGAGCTGGCGAGGCTCCTTGCTCTCAGAGAGGAAGTTGTAGCAAAGTTCAAGGAAGTAGGGTTCACCTATGTAACCATGGATCTACTCGGGTATAGAGTGGGTAGTATGAATGAGGTGCTATAAAGCACTTGAGCAATAAACTTATGATAGCGGGTGTGGACAAATAGCATGAGAAATCCGCAAATCATGAAATCCCACTAAAAATCCTCGGCATAAAATTAAACATACATGGTAGGTATAGATAGATGAAAATAGCAGATGTATTAGACAAATATAAGGCCGGAGAGCTAGATATGGCCGAAGCTGAAACATTGATAAAAAGTAGCAGTTATGATGAGATGGGATTCGCGAAGCTAGATACTCAGCGCGAGCAGAGATCCGGCTTTCCGGAGGTAATATTCTGCGCTGGTAAGCCAGATGATTACCTCGTTTCGATATATCAGAAGATGGTCGCAAATGATGGCAGTGCCTTCGGGACTCGGGCGAGTCAGGAGCAGGCAGCGCTCGTTCAGGCGGCTGTTCCTGAAGTGGTGTATGATCCTGTCTCGCGGATCCTGAAGGTGGAGCCTGCTGGCGGCTACAAGAGGACTGGTGCTGGCGGTGTTGTTGCCGTCTGCAGCGCAGGCACTGCCGACATACCGGTTGCAGAGGAGGCTGCGCAGACTGCAGAATATTTTGGCGCTGAGGTGCTTCGCGTATACGATATAGGCGTGAGTGGTATCCACAGGCTTCTGTCAAAAGTTGATATCATACGCAGTGCCGATGCCGTTGTTGCAGTTGCGGGCATGGAAGGTGCGCTGCCGACAGTACTCGGTGGACTCGTAAGAAACCCAGTAATCGCAGTGCCTACATCTGTTGGTTATGGTGCGAATTTTCACGGACTTTCTGCCTTAATCACGATGATTAACTCATGTGCGAACGGTATCTCTGTGGTAAACATAGATAACGGATATGGGGCAGGATATATCGCGACGCAGATAGGCAGACTGGCTGCTACAGGAAGGTAGCTCGAAGCAACTAAATATTCGAATATTTGCCATAGTGATATTGCAATATGAATTTATGATATATAGATGCAGACGAAGTCACAAATGCTGCTACAATATATGGTACTTCGGGTGCCGGAATAGCACAGAGAGGCGAACTGGTTTTTGAAGAGGTACAAGGAAATAGCTTCTAAGCCTTGAATTTCTACGATAAATCAGTATAATTAAACGGTATGGCTTGAATACGCAAGCCAAATCCTGCACCGAAAGGTGCCGTAGGCCATAGGAGGTGAAAACATGAGAGATTACGAAGTAATGTTCATTCTTGACCCAACTCTAGATGAGGAAGTGAAGAACTCCACAATCGAGAACGTTAAGAACATCATCAATGAAGATGGTGAGGTTGGCGAAGCTGATGTATGGGGCAACAAGAAGCTTGCTTATCAGATCAACAAGAAGAAAGAAGGATTCTACGTAGTTGTTCCTTTCAAGGCTAGCACTGAGCTACCTAAGGAGCTTGACAGAAGACTCAAGATTTCTGATGCGGTTATGAGACACATTATTGTTTGCCAGGACGAGAACTAAGTCGGGAGGTAAGCGATGAACAGTGTAATACTGATTGGAAGATTGACCAGAGACCCAGAGCTTACTTACACACCTAACAACCAGACAGCTGTTACGCATTTCAGCATCGCAGTTGATAGACCTGGTACACAGGGTCGTGATAGACAGGCTGATTTCATCAG
>ERZ773180.216-NODE-216-length-38768-cov-43.199055_pt1 | contig 38768 bp, 55 predicted proteins | sample MGYA00511080_ERZ773180 | MGnify/ENA primary metagenome ERZ773180 (study PRJEB29015, sample SAMEA2738175) | human oral metagenome | biome: human oral; feature: human-associated habitat; material: saliva | place: China | collected 2178 ... | reverse complement strand
TTCGTCACTTCTCACCCCTTGGGTACCAGTAACTTCTCTGTTTCTGGAGTTTGCTTCCCCGGCTATCGTTAACGCTAACGAAAACGCATCCAGGGAAACGCCCTCTTCGGCGTCCCTTTAAGAGTAAGGCATCACAGGTGCGCGCGCCAGCCAAATCGGCGAACGCGTAACCAAATCGTAATAGACTTCCGCAGCTACAAGTCTGACATTTCCGCACTATTTCGCAGATTCTCTAGGACAGTTTGCGCGACAGTGTCGAGCCAGTCCTGATCGACGAGGCAGGCGCTGAGCGCAAGTTTTCCGCGAGCCGGATCGTGACGCATCCCCTCCTGCTCCCAATGAGACAAACCGTCCCCTCGCACAGTTGTTGGAAAAGTTCCGTGAACGTTCACGACGCGCCACCACGGGACGCTACCGCCCCAATCGTGCATGATCCGCCCCACGACGCGCGGACCGGTGCCAACCGCACGGGCGATCATGCCGTACGTGGCTGCATGCCCGGCCGGAATTGACTCCACGACGCGCAGGACCACTTCGACCAGTTCTTCTCGCACAGCTCCATTCCTTTTCGATTCTCAGGTTGCTATTCAATCCGCAGGCCTCCTCACCACCCGCGCACGCGCACGCCAGCCGCCAACCGGAGCCCACCCCGCACGCGGATAGATTATCGACATCCGGATAGGTTATGAACATCCGGATAGGTTATGAACATCCGGATAGGTTATTAAGCTATCCACATCCTCATAACCTATCCACATGCGCGTAACCTATCCACATGCGAGCCACGCCCTCGTAACCCGCACGTGCCAGCCCTGTGCAAGCCAGGCACCTGCGCACGTCGACGCCAGCACACGCCGACAACGCCCGTGCACGCCAGGCACCCCACCCTCACCACCCGCGCACGCGCACGCTCACGCCAGCGTGCAAGTCCACAGCACTGCACACCGATCCCAACTCTCCCCTACGAATGCAAGCGAGCCCGTGATAGATTTGATGCGGAGCGGGAATCCCCCCTGGGCTAGTCGTGGAATAATCGACCGTCGGAAGGCCCGGGCAATGGGCCCCGCTCCCCACTTTTTCCCTTCATTTCCCGCGTCGATGTTCTCGCGCGACAGGAGGGATATAGGACATTTCGTGTTGGCGTGTTGCCACCTGCCCCACTGGACGTCGGGTTACCGCGTGACCTGGCAGCCCGTTCGGCGTCCGCGTCATGTGAGCGCGGGGTATTGATCACGCTTTGGCAGCGGGCGCATCAGAACCGGGACGTGCGAGACAAGACCCGCCAAGAAACGCCAGCAGGGCCGATGATGAGAAGGAGCGGACATCGCGGCACCTTGAAAATAATTCGAGTGAGAAATAGGGGCTTTCCCAAAGGATCACACGGTAACCGCACCTATGACGAGCAACAGGCCGGTCACCTGGAGCTGACGCCCCACGCGGAATGAGCCCTCCCTGTAGCCCCACCGTTGCAGCTAGGGACTGATCGGACATCACGGTTCTGACCCGGGCATTGCGCCCGCGGTCGGCGAGCTTGCGAATGATAAGAAAAGGGTGGCCCACCTGCCCGGGGATCACTCCCTGGTGGGCTGGCTGCCACCCTCTCGAGCATTGTATCACTATTGCGGATATAGGACGAAGCGCGTTGGTCACGGCTCGGTCTCTGGCATCGTCGAGGGAGGGGTCGTCGGGCTTGTGCGCTCGCGCCGCCGCGCTTCAAACGGGATCACCCCCATCGAGAGGATTGCACCTCATCGGGAGCATTCAACCCGTGAGGAGCATTCGAGCCGTTAGGGAAGATTCAACCCGATCAGTTGGGGTTGACTCTTGCCGTTCAGGTGTTTCGCCTCATCGGACACAAGCCCCGTCGTGGAGTTGGTCGGCCGTGACGCCCCCGTCATTACCGGCGACGCCTTTCTGGCGTTTATCGGCGCCCCGCCCTACCCGCGCCTGTGCAGCAAGGCCCCGTCGGCGACGCCTTTCTGGCGTTTATCGGTGCCCGCCGGGCTGCCCTGCACCAGTGAGAGAGCGTGACGCCAGTGAGGGAGCGTGACGCCAGTGAGGGAGCGTGACGCCCAGGGTAATGGTGGGGGTTTTGCACCATTAGGAGCATCCTGCCGGCGTGTCGCCGGCGTGTCGCGCCTCTATTGGTGCAATTCCCCCCGTTTGGTGGCGCCCTCGACGTAGGCCGAGCTCGACCGCGCACCTCTCACAGCGCAATTGCCCCTGTTTGGTGGTGGTGAGGTCGCGGTTCGGGGCACTGGGGTCGCGGTTCGGGGCACTGGGGTCGCGGTTCGGGGCACTGGGGTCGCGGTTCGAGGTGGCGTGGCGCCCAAAGTGCAGACCACCTCGACGACAAACGCCGACAATGGGGTGTCGTGGGCGAAGTGGTCTGCGTTGTGGGCAAAACTGTCTCGGACATGGTGTGTCGCTCGCACGCGAACCGCTGAATATGCGCGGTAACCCCCCTTCTTTAACCCCGAGTCACCCCCACTCCTCCCCTGCACCGGTTCAGGGATAAACGAAAAGCCCCGAGCCCGTGAGGGCTCGGGGCGTCTGCTCCTGCGACTGGATTCGAACCAGTAACCGTCCGGTTATCGGCTTGGTCACAATGTTACCTTTTTGTTTCCTTCGCGCCCGAGCTGGGATAACGCCGACGATCTTCCTTCCATCGCCTAGATTACGGCATCTTTCCGGTGGACACGCTCGCACCGTCGCGAGACAGTGAATCAGCCACCAACACTTACCCCGCAAGGGTCGCAACAGGGGGCCTGCTCATCCCCCTCCCGCGAGCGCGGGGTGCTGCAAGAGAACTAGGACACACAGATGAAACCCCTCTGGGACTGGGACACGGCCGTCGCAGATTGGACTACCGCCATGCAAGCTGCTGGCCGTTCACCCCGGACGATTCGCCTCTACTCCTGCCACCTGCACAAGGTCATCCGCGAATGCCCTGATGGCCCGGCCTCCGTGACCTCGACTGACCTGCGGTACGTGCTCTCCGCGGGCTCGTGGAAACCAGAGACGCGCAAGAGCGTGCGCGGGTCTATCACGGCGTTCTTTCGTTGGGCTCACGGAGCGGGCTTCATTTCCACCGACCCTGCGCAGGGTCTGGCGGCCGTGCGCGTGCCCGCCGGCGTCGCCAGGCCCGTCCCTGACGATGTACTCCATGACGCGCTCGCACGGGCTGATGAGCGCGACCGCACGATGATTCTCCTCGGCGCTTACGCGGGCCTGCGCTGCATGGAGATCGCGCGCGTCCACTCCCGCGACTGGGACGGGTCCGGCCTGTACGTGACGGGCAAGGGCGGTAAAACCCGATACGTCCCGATCATCCGCATGGACCTGCGCCGCGCCCTGACCGCCTGCCACGGCTACCTGTTCCCAGGGCAAGACGGCGGGCACCTCTCGGCTGGCTACGTGTCGAAGCGGCTCGCGCGGGCACTCCCTGCAGGCTGGACTGGACATACCCTGCGGCACCGCTGCGGAACTGCCATGTATGCCGGCACGCGTGACCTCCTGGCCGTCGGTGCTGTCCTCGGGCATGCGAGGCCTGAGACGACCAGACGCTACGTGCGCCTGCCAGACGACGCCCTCATAAGCGCCGTGCGAGCTGCCGCCTAACCGCCAATGTTTTGCAGGTCACATTAGTTTAGCTTGCGCCATACATCGTGCACGATGTATAGTTAATACATCGGGAGGGACAAGCCCCCCGAACCTCGAAGAAGGAGATAGATCATGGCCACGAACTTCCGCACCAGCTGGGGCTCCGAGAACATCCACCTCACCGACGCGCGCGGGCGCTTTCAGAACAGCTTCGCCTGCACCGCCTGGGCTGAGCGATTCACCACGATTCGCCAGGGTCGCTTCCTCGTCGGCAAGGCGTCCGTGACGTTCACCAAGGGCGAGGGGTACCGGATCGTTCTCAAGAGCAAGGACGGCGAGCGCCTCTTCACCCACACTGAGGAGCAGTGCCCCGGATACGAGAAACTCTGTGAGACCATCGGCGAATGGCTCACCGCCAAGAAGGCTAGCTGATCCGCACGGGCGGCCCAAGCCGACAATTGGCCTGGGCCGCCCCGCACGAAAGGAAATTCATATGACTATGCTCCCCCTCACCCCCGCTGGGCTGAGATGCCGAAGAGAGGCCCTCGGCCTCTCCCGCGCTGACCTCGGCGCCCTCCTGGACGTCAACGAGGGCGTGATCCGCTCCTGGGAAATCGGCAAGAGTGAACCAAGGGACCCGATCAGCATTCACATGCTCCTCGGCGAGATCGAAGATGCAGCCCTCGACTGCGTCGACGAGCTCACCGAGAGCGCGGACGACGAGAACGAGGGCGTGCGGGCGCTGCCGACAGCACTCATCGCGTACCAGGATATTCTCACCTATCGTCAGAGCACACGATGGGCAAGACGGCTCCCCCTACCCTCGTACCGTGCCTGCGTCGGGCGCGCATACCAGCTCCTCTCCGATCAGGGCATCCCCGTCCAGATCGTCACCCCCTACGACTGAGGACAAGAATCATGACTACCGAGTACCTCGGAACGGCCACTGTCGCAGAACGTCTCGGCCTCGCCGTCCCGACGATACGCTCATACATCCTGCGCGGCCTCATGCCCGCGCCTGACGTCATCATCTCTACCCCCTCCGGCCCCCTGCGCGGCTGGGCTCCCGAGACAATCGATGAATGGCAGCGCGATCGCCCCGGGCGAGGCGCCCGCACCGACCTTGAAAAGTAGTACATAACACAGTCATTCCAACTTGCGCTATGCATCGTGAGCGATGTATAGTTAATGCATCGGGAGGGACAAGCCCCCCGAACCTCGAAGAAGGAGACAGAAACCATGGACCTCTACGCCGCCACCCAAGCGTTCAACGCAGCCGCCAACAAGGCATGGACTACTTGCGACATCGTCGATATCCCCGGATGCCCCGGGTGGACATTCAACGGCCCCACGCGGCCCACCACAGGCTTCTTCGTCGCTATCAGCTACGACGGCCGCGAAATCGCCCGCGCCGACGGCAACGAAGCCGAGCCGATGTCGATCCACTTCTACCCGACGCCGCGAGAGATCGTCACACTCGACGACTTCAAGTGGATCATCAAGATGATTCGCCAAGGCTTCCTCCTCAGCCTCGACTCCGAGTTCAACTGCTGGCTCGCGAACTGCGACTGCTGCAGCTACCACTGGGATTTCGATTCCGGAGTCGGAGTGACAGCCCCCGCCAAGGCCTGACAACAAGGGAAGGCCCCCACCACCCAGTGCTCGGGCGGTGGGGGCCTTCCTCGTCGACGCGGATACGCCTACGGATGGACACGGGACGGGTAGGACGCCATGAGGCCCGACGCCCCCTTCGCAAGGGCCTGCTGCGCCTGAGCCTCGTTGACGATGATGTGCGCGATCGTCGGCCTGCCCGAAGCGTTCAGACGGTTCCACACGTCCGCGCCTGCATTCCACTCCATCCCGATCACATCCCACTGGGACAAGTCCGAGGTCGCTACCTCGGACGGGTACAGCATGGCCATCGTCTTGTAGCCGCGGGTTTTCGCGCGCTTCGCGCCTGTCCCCTTCGCGAATACCTTCCACAAGACCCTGCGCTCAGGGTGCCCCCCGAATGTCGTGTCCAAGTAGTCGAACAACTGTTCTTCGGCCGCCAGGTCGCCCGGGTTACGTTGATCCTCCGACGACGTGGTCTTGTGGTCGATCGCGAGAACAGTATCGTCCGGCACCTGATCGATGATGTCCGTCAGCCGCATGAACCCGCCCGAGGCCTGGCGAAGCGTGCGCAGCGTCGACCACGGGGTGTTCCAAATCTGGTAGTCCGTGCCCGGCACGGTTCGCGACGTCTTCCAATCGTGGATGGCGACGAACTCCCCCGAGGCGCATCGCCTCACGGACAGCTCGAGTGCCTTAAACCCGGCACGCAACGAAGCGGTAAGGCCCGTCTGCGTGAATTCCGGGAATTCGGTCCCGCCCATCCGATGACTGATGTAGAACGGGCGCCGCGACAGGAAGGCCGTCACGATGTCCTCGCCCGCCGGAATCACCGGCGTCGACGGAGCACACAGCGACAGGCTCACATCCCCACCCGCGCGCCGGCGCACACGCACAACGCCAGCCCTGTCACCGCCTGCACGCCGACGCTCATGAATAACAAGCTCAGGCATGTGCGATCACCTGCACCGCGAGGCCGTTAGAGCCCTGCGCGTTCGGGTAGGTGACGATCATGTCCGCCGGCTGCGAGCCCGTGCGACGCGCCAACGTCACCGTCTGATAGTTGAGGTCCTCCTGAGCCGCAAACGCGAGCTTTTCCCAGCCCTCAGAGACAGTCACCTGCTCCGAGGACTCAACTGCGCTCGTCCGCTCGAACGCAAAGCCGAGCACCACACCCTCGCCCGCGAGCGCGGGAGCCGTGCAGGTCGTGGTCTCGGTCGGCGGGGCCTGACGCTTCTTGACGTCGCCTGCCGTGATGGTGGAGGCTCCTCGGATCGAGGCGGCTGCCCAGCCGACCTCCGCATTCTGGCTCAGCGTCAGCGTGACAGTGGGCGCCCACGGTCCGGTGATGACGACGGCGCGCATCGTGCCAACCCAGTACGGGGCGACAATCTGTTCCCAGCCCTGCGGGACGGTCAGGTTCGCCGGCGTGGCCTGCGCTTTCTCGTTCAGGCCGATCACGATCTTGTCGCCGGCCTTCCCACCGTTCTTGATCGTGACGGTCTGGCCGACGACCTGACCGGCTGCGCTGGCGACGAGCGTCGGGCCAGCTGCGGGGGCAGGCGAGGGAGTCGGGGAGGGAGCAGGGGTAGCGCCAGAGACGAGAAAGTAAAGCGTGCCGTCCGGGAGGGCCTGCGCTTCGGCCTCTGTCGAGCAGACGGTGATGCCGACGCGCTTCAGGGCTTCGGCGAGTTCGGCCTTGGTCGCCAGGCCCGTGAGATCACTCGTATGGGCAACGCCCGCAACGTCGGCCTTAGTGGCCAGGCCCGCGAGTTCGGCCTTGGTCGCCAGGCCCGTGAGATCACTCGTGCGGGCGACGCCCGCAACATCACTCTTGGTGGCGTATCCGGCGAGGTCGGCGCGGCTCGGAAGGTCAGCGACCTGCTGGCGTGTGGCGTATCCGGCGAGGTCGGCTCGTGTGGCCAGTGTCGCCAGGTCGGTGCGCTTGGCGTATTCGCCGAGGTCAACCTTTCCACCTGCGGAGGCTCGGGCGAGGTCTTCCTTGGTGGCGAGCGGTTCGATAGCCTTCGCGATCGCTTTGTCCGTTCCTTGTTTCGTGTAGAGCGTGGGCTTTGCCATGGTTAGCCTCCAAAAGTGATCGTGTCCCCGTCGTCAGAGACGACGCCGCTGATAGTCGCTGTGTCCCCGTCACCGGAGACATTCACGTCTGGGGTCCCGGTCTGGGGTGCCGGTGTTGGCGTCGCCTCGCCGGAGAACACGCCGGCGAGCGTGTAGGCCATGCCAGGATTCAGCGTGACTGTCGCTTCGCGCAGTGTCCGGCCGGGAACGCTGAGGCGCAGGTGGACCTGCGTCGGTTCCGTGAGGTCGAGGGGCAGCATGATCTGTCCGCGCGGGTTCGCTGCCCGCGAGACAGGGCCGACTGCCATCAGGGACGTGGCCTCCCCCGTCTGTGTTTTCAGGGTCGCCGTGATGTAGGCGAGGTGCTCAGGTGAGCCGTCGAGGCGCGTGACGTTCCCGCTCACGATCGTTCCTCCCATTTATCTACCTTCTCCTGTAGTCTGTCGAGGCGCTCATGCAGTCTGGCGTGAGCGTCGTGGGCATGCTCGTCAATGGTGCGCTGCGAAGACTCGCGCGCTGTCCTCTCATCGTGGAGCTCGGCGGCCATCTTGGAGCCACGCTCATCGATTCGTCCGACGCGTGCCTGCACGGAGCTGAGGCTCTCGCCGTGCGCGTTGAGCGTCGCCTCCATTCGGGCGCCCTGATCGAGGAGGCCCGTCACCTGCTTTGACAGAGCGCCGATCTGGTCCGAGACGACCCAGACAGTCTCAATCGCCTTGTCGAGGTCGTCGCGGACATTCGTGTCGTGATTGTTCTTGATTTCCTTGTCCGCGCTCTTCGCCGCATCACGGGCCTCGGACGCGGTCTCCGAGATGTGCGCGAGCCGTGCGTCGAACAGCCTGCCGACGTACCGTAGACCCGCGACGACTCCCGAGGCGGCAGCGCCAATGATGGCAACAACCGCCGCGACAATCGCTGTGACGACCTTCGGGTCAGCAATGATGTCAATCACGTGCGCTGTCCGGCTTGCCCGTCAGCTCATCGAGCGGCTGCCCGCCCGGAGTCGCGGCGCCCACCCAATCGAGGATGCTCGCTCCATTGATGCGGACTGCGGAAAGCGTTGTGTAGACCGACCAGGCGACGCCCAGGAACACGCTCGTCTGCGTGACGAGCAGACGCCACGTCGCCGGGTACGATCCGGAGACCCACACGGCCGCAGTCGTGACGAGAGCGGCCACGACGAGGAGCACCACACGGCGGCGGCGCGTCCACCACGGCTTGTCCAGCGCAGCCTGAATCATCGGCCATACAAGGCCGATAACTACCGTCGTGATGAAGGGGTCCGACTGAAGCCCCATCAACAGCTTATCCATCTCTCATTCCCCCTTTTCGGCGCCCGCGAGCGCCGCGTTAATCGCGGCGTTGGTCGCCGGGCCGTAGATTTCGTCGACCTCGACGCCGACCGCGCTTTGTAGCTGGCCGACCACGCGGTCGTGCGCCGAGTCCGAGTCATCGCCCCAGATACCGTCCGGGTCCGCGCCAATGACCGACTGGACGTACTCGACGCCCAGAGGGAACTGTCGTCCGCCCCACGAGCTCGCCGCCACGACCGCGTACACGCGGTGCGTGGTATCGGGACCGAGGATGTTGTCCGCGTCCGCGCCAACCGCGCGCTGGATTCCCGTGATGTCCGTGTAGCCGCCGGATGAGCCAGCGGCTGCATCGGAGTAGTAGGGGCGGATGACCGCGCACACCGAGTCCCAGTCGCGGGACCGGCGGTAGACTCCACCGCCGTTGGACTGGGAGCCTGCAGCTCCCGAGCTGGTGTTGCCCTCGATTGTCTGCACCCACGACCCGTAGTTCGCTTCGACCAGGCCGACGTGGTCGGCCACGCCGTCCCCGTCCCAGTCGAAACAGATGAGGTCGCCCGGGGCTGCGTTCGACGGGTCGACGAGCCGGCCCGCTGCCCGCGCGGCGTTGATTCCGTAGGGCACGTAGGCGAATTCCCCGCCGGGGATGACGGATGTGCCGTCATCGTCGGTCAGGCACCATGAAGCGAACATTGCGCAGAAGGGGACGCCACTCTCGCCGTAGTAGGCCCCGTGTCGCTCGGCGTACCAGCGGCCAAATGCCGAGCCCGGCAGGGGGTCATTCCATCGCGAGTAGCCGATTTGGCTTGCGGCCCAGGCGAGTGCCTTAGATGCTGTCATGCTCATCGCGTGACCTCCTCGTAGGGGAACTCGATGGGCGTGACGACGTCGGCCGGAGTGTCGGTCGCCGGAGGCATGGACTCCATGAGTTCTTCGATAGTCAGTTCCATATGTCTCTCCTCAATTGGGTAGACGAAACCCCCGGACGGGATTGTCCGAGGGGCGAGTTCAATTTGCTGCTGTCAGTAGCCGATGGCCATCCACGCGAAGGAATGACGCTCCTCCGTGGTCACGCCGGGGATCATCGGCCTGAAGCCGCTCTTATCCAGCACGTCTATGCAGAACTGCCGGCCGTTCTTGAAATTCCAGCCCGCCGGGCCGGAGCCGTACAGCGGCGTGATGCTGACGGACACGCACTCGTGCGGAAATGGGGTGCTGAAGTCGACTCGTGGCATGTACAAGTTGCCGAACGCGATCTCGGCGCTGGACACCGCGACTCGGCCGCCCTTGATGAGGCCGGGCTGGACCGTCGGGCTCAATCCAGTCCCTACGGGCATATCCCCGACAGCTGCGAGTTCCATCTGCAGGTTCGACTCGGCCGCCCAGGACCGGCCATCCCACACCCTCACGGCGTTAAGGTCGGTCCGCCACACGTAAACAGGCTGCGCTGCTGAGGCCGTTAGCCCCGCGGCCGCGAGCGCGGAGACGTACTGCGCGGCCGCTGTTTCTGATGTGCATGCCTTGTAGGAGGGGATGGACAGGGACAGGGCCAGCAGGTCCTGTCGCTGGGCGGGGTCTGTGGGTGAGGGGACGCGGTGTCCCCTCTGGTCGAGGTAGCTCATGAGTGTCCTATCGGGATGTGTAGGTGATGCGGATCGAGAGGCTGTCTCCGGAGGCTTGAACGCCGCCGTATGTCTGGCCGACGATGGCGAGCCCAGTTCCTGGTGTCAGGAGCTGGGCGGCTATGCGTGTCATGTCGATGGCCAGGACCGTTGCGCCCACCTGGACGGGTGCGCTGATCGTCGCGCCCGTCGTGACTGGTCCGGTGTCCGTGTAAGTGGCAGGCGCGATCTGTACTGACCATGCGACGGCCGTCGGGTGCGGGCGGAGCGTCAGCGTTGCGGCCGTGATCGTGATACGTCCGAGCGCCTCGGCTTGCCGGCCGAACGTTGCGAGACCTGTGAGGCGGTGACCGCCGGAGCTGCCCTGCCAGGCCCCGCCGCCGCCGTGCCGTGTCCACGAGGTTCCGTCCCAGGTGCCCGCCCACTGCGGGATCAGCACAGCTTCGCGCACGCTGCGTGTCGGTGCGGTCAGCTGTTTCCACTTGGGGAGGGGGTTTTCCGGTTTGGGTGCCGGACCGAGCGCGTGTAGTGCCCGGCCTGTGTCTGGATCGAGCAACACGTGCGCGGTCTCGACTCCGTTCCAGTTGACGGCCGTTGCTGAAATCTGGATCGGCGGGCCACCGTACAGGCTGACGTTGAGCGCGCGGCCGCCCTCGATGAGGCTAACCACGCGCGCGATCGCCGTCGGTGACCTGTCCGACCCATAGCGGGGAGGCAGATCATCGGGCACCGTCGAAATCAGGTCCATCACGGGGCTGCTCATACGCTCACCTCCACATCGGTCTTCTGTGTGCCCCTGTAGGTGAGGGGCACCTCGTAGGCTGAGACGGTTCCCCACATCGTCTTCGTGGTTGCAGCATCCACGGGCCGCGTCACGATCTCGACGTGTGCGTCCAGTCGGATGCGCGGGTCCGGGGCGTGCTGCACGGGGACCTTGATTTTCTTCCTGACTGAGTCTGCAAGCATTGCCTCGGCTGTGCGCTTAGCCTGCTCGTAGCTCGTAATCAGCGGGGATGAAAAGAACCTTGGCACGGTGCCATAGGGGCCGCCGACACGCATCGGCCCCGTCAGCTGATCGGCGATCGCCTGGAACGAGGGCGCGCCCTCGTCAGAGTTTTGCTGCCCCCTGGCCACCACGCGGTTGTATACCTTGTCTCGGCTCACCGAGGCCGCCACCCCGACGACCGTGCCGTCCTCCCCATCCGAGAGGCGCAGCGCCGGCCGCGAGGTTGGCGGCGAAGTCGGCGGCGACAGATACATGATCCCGTCCCCGCCCTCGCGCACGCTTGCAGGCCAGGCTTTCGCGATCTCGTAGACAGCGTCAATGCGGCTTTCGCCCCAGGACATCGACGGGCATGGCCTGTCTCCGAGCGCTGGATCGATGATCACGCCGATACGTGCGCCGACCAGGCGACGCAGCTCTGACGCGAGCGTGCCCGCCGGGTCCGGCGCCATCGGCTCCGTCAGCCTGTCTTCCTCGAGTCGCTGCATCAGGCTCTTGCCCGTCACTCGCACGGTGGACGGTCCCGGCTCCACCGAAGTGATGAGGAATCTCCCCATCGGGATCGTCCACCAGCCCGCGCCGACGAGCGACCCGACCGTCATACTCACGTGCAGGACTTGCCCGTAGCAGCCGAGCGGGTGCTCTGGGTCCACGGGGTCCCAGTCGCGCCAGTCCTGCCCCTGCGCTGCACCCACACGCGGGACCGTCAGGGACAGGGTGCCCTGGACCTGCTGGCCGGCATCCCACGACACCGACCCGTCCTCGACGGGGACCTCTCCCAGGTACTGCGACCCCAGCCATGACTCTACGGTGGCAGAAACCGTGTAGCCGGACGTCAGCAGGTCTGCGGGAATGTCCTCGGCTCCGGTCGGGATGCTCATGCGTCCTCCTGCCACACGGTCCTATCGAACTGATCCCACGGCCACCGACGCGCATCCAAGCCGCTCCACGTCAGGCGCCGCTTGTCGAAGTCGTTCCACGTCGACAGCGTCAACGGAGTGTTCGGCTGCGGCAGATCGACGATCGTGCCCTTCAGCTGCCAGATGCGCTCAGCGACATCGAGGCGCGGCGCGCGCTCCATCGACGCCGATGACACTGACATGAGCGTCACTGGATCGACGTCGCACGTCCCACGCTTGCACTGCACGCAGTGGCGCGGATTGTGGAACAGAGCCACCGGCGTCGGAGAGGCCAGAAGCGTCTTCAAGGCCGGCGTGTCCTGCAGGTTCGTGCGAGCCGTGAGAGACACCGTGCCGCGCCCCATCGTGGGCGCATACACCACCAATGGCGTCGCCCGGCCCGGCACTTCATGCTCCGTGACCCTGAGCTTCAGCTCACGCTGGTCCGTGCCCTGCCACAGGACATTCACCGGCTTCAGGCCCGCCGCGTCAGTCATCAGCGACAGGCCACCCCACGAGCGAATCACCGGCTCCGACTCGACCGTGACGCTCCTCGACGTCGTCAGCCTGTACCTGATCGGCACGTTGATCGGGGCGAGCGGGTCACCAATAATGCGCTGCAAGCCCCTGCTCTCCCACACCCCGCCACGCGGAGTCCACGTGAAGCCCGTGTCAGTGACGCCCTCGACATAGCACGATGCCCCGGCGGGGACGAGCGCCGGTGGAATCACGATCTGGACCCTGGGGGTCTGCCCGCCCCCCACAATCGCAACAGGCATCGACGACATATCGACGTCCGCCTCGACCTCACGCGACGTCGAAACACCGCGAGCGCCGGTCCACTGGTGCGTGAGTGCTCTCGATGAGTACCCGATGCGGCTCGGTGGGGTGTCTCCGTCGAAGAACTCCCCCGCTGCTGCCTCGAGTGCCTCGCCTGGGGTGGGCGCCGCGACAATGAGGACATCATCGACGTACACCCAGCCCGGGAGAGTACCGCGCTCGGCCGCCGAGGTCGTGCGGGCCTCGAACCGCAGCCGCACGGCCGTCGCCCCAGATGGAGCCGTAAACGCCCACACGGGCCTATCCCCATCCGCGCTGGCGGCCAACAGCGCCGGAGGCTTCTCCGGGACGCTGCGGCCCCCCACGTTCCACTCCGGGGAGACATCAACCGCCAGGCCAGGGCTCGTGCGCACGAGCGCCGAGATCGCGACGGTCTGCCCGCCAGCGACAGTGACTGCCGTTGGCGCGGCAATCGGCCCCTGCGAGCCGGGCGGCACGTCGATGGCCAGATACTGCGGAGACTGGCGCGCATGCCCGCCCCACGAGGCCGTATCCGAGCCGATCCTCACCGTGCCCGGAGCGATCTTCGCCCATTCCCGCAGTAGATACGTGAACGATGGGTTGCGGCAAAGATTCTCACGAACCACCACTACCTGCTCCTTCCAGCGAGTTGCTTACGGCGAACTAGGACACCGGTGCTGATCGACTCCACATGCGCTCGGAACGAATGGCCATCGTCGAGCACAAGGTTGACCTGTGCGCCATCGAACGACGGCACCGCGTTTGCTCCACTGGCCGCGAGCGCACTGACATCTGCCCACTGCCTCGCGGTGAGGATTGCCTCCCTCGTGCCCGTTTGGTTGACGGCTGCGGTGACTCCCGTCGGGAGCCATCCGCCGCGGTCATACTTGCGAGCTCCGCCGTACCTGCCGACGGTCGGGGTGCCCCAGATCCCGATGTGCCGGGCTTTGAGGCCGGGCTTTGGCTCCTCGATCATCTGGCCGCCGCCTGCGTAGATCGCGATGTGGTGGGCGGGCGCGCCCCAGAAGAGCAGGTCACCGGGGGCGGCCTGCGTCCAGGGGATCGGTGTGGAGCCGGACTGGTATCCGGCGGCCGTGAGGCGCGGCCACCCCAGGCCGAGCTGCTGGGCCGACCAGTAGACCAGGCCTGAGCAGTCCAGGCCGGGCGGGATGGCTGATCCGCCCCACACGTAGGGGACCTGCATTTGGACGGCTCGCATCGCGGCGCCCACAAGACCCGCCGACGAGGCCTCGCCCGTCTTCTTTTTGAAGAATTCAGTGACGCCTCCGAGGAGCTTTTCGACCCCCCCGACGCCCAGCTCACCGATGACTCCAGGGGCGATATCCTTCATGAGCGCCCGCACCGGCTCTGTCACCAGCTTGATGGTGGAGCCAACTGGGTCTGCGAAGAATTCGGCAACGCCCTTTGCTGCGTCGGCGAACCATCCGGCGATGCCGCCGCCGGCGAAGTGGGCGATGCCTCCTCCGGAGAATCCGGCGGGGGCCTTGCCGGGTGTGCCGCCGGGGCGGCGCTTCGAGGCTGCGTAGTTCGCGGCGATGATCCTGCTCGGTCCGATCTGACGGACGAGCTCGGGGACGAGGATGGCCTCGCCCGGGGACAGCATCGCTGGGATCGTGTCGTGGCCAGGACTGTAGCCAGGGACGATTCCGCCGCCTGCGTATTCGGCGATCCTGGGGACCGTCGGCAGGGTGAGTGAGAGACCGATCTTCGAGGCGACCGTCTCCACCATCGACTTCAGGCCGTTGGTGTAGACGGTGTCAATGATGAAGTTCACCGGCTTAGCCGCGACGCTCTTCACCTTGTTCCACACGGACTCGATGGCGGAGCGCATGCCCTCGAAGGTTGACGAGACACCACTCGACATGGACGAGAAGACGCTCGTGACCGAGTTATAGACCCAGTCGACTGCCGACTTCGCGGCAGTCTTGATGGACTCCCAGACGCCCGAGACGGTGGAGGCGATGCCGTTCCAGATCGAGGACACGACGCCAGCGACTGTCGTGAAGACTGAGCTGACGATGTTCCACACAGTGTTGATGTACCAGGTGACGCCCGCGACGATGAGATTCCACGCGGTCGTCACTCCTGCGGAGATCGCCGTCCACACTCCCTCGAGGAATGAGACGATGCCCCCGAACACCTCTGTGGCTATTCCGGCGATCCACTGCCAGGTACTAGCGATCTGCTCGAATACTGGCTTGATGACGTTGTCATACGCCCAGGTGAACGCCTGACAAATCGCATCCCACACAGGCTTGATGACGTTGTCATACGCCCAGGTGAAGACCGCTACCCATGCCTGTATGTAGAGCTTGATCGGCGTCAGGACAACGCCGACGATGATCGCGAATGCAGTTTTGAAGACCGTGACAATGCCGTCCCAGACAGCCGTGATTGCGTCCCAGGCCGTCTGCAGGGGCTGCACGACGTAGGTCGAGAAGAATCCCGAGACGCCGTCCCAGGTGCCCGTCCACCACGATGAAATGGACTCCATGGCAGATGACCACGCCGAGCTGATCCAATCCACGAAGGAATAGAACGCTTCTGTGATCGCCGCCCACGCCTTCCGTCCCGTCTCCGTCTGCGTGAAGAAGTAAACGAGGCCCGCCACAAGAGCGGCAATCGCAGTGACGATCAACCCAATCGGGTTCAAATTCATCACGACGTTGAACGCAGCCTGCGCGGACTTCGCCAAGTTCGTGGCCTTGACGAACTGCAACAGCCCGCCCGCCGCCTTCACTGCGTTCACGGCGCCCATGGCAGCGCTCATCCCCTTAAAGGCGGCCGTGCCAGCGACGACCGCAGTCACGAGCGGTGCAACAACGTCGGTGTTCTTCCCGACCCAATCGAACACGTTCTTGAGCGCCTCAGCCGTTCGCTGAATCACCGACGGCCCATCCCCGCCGAACGCACTGATCACGTCCCACACGCTCTTAGCGAGCGGCGCGAACGCGGCCGCGAGGTTCGTTGCCGCGTCCCAGCCAGACTTGAGCATCTCCCATGCAGCCATGCCCGCATCACGAAGGTTGAACAGAAAGTCGACGAGGCCGCTGTCCTCCTCGAGTCCGAATATCGGTCCCGAGAAGTTCCCGTTGGCGAGGACATCCCAGAGTCCCTGGATCGAGGGCACGCCCACGTCCTTGATCCACGCGAACCCAGCGCCGAGCGTGTCCGACAGCCAGCTCATGAAGGCTGTCAGCTGCGGCTTCGCGAGGTCAATCATGTCCTTGAAGCCGCCGACAATCGTCGCCTGCAAGTTGCCGGCCGCATTCTCGATGCGAGACACGTCTGACGCGGCCGCGACCGCGACGTCATCAAAGCCGAGCTGCAGAAGCGCCTGGTTGAATTCTTCCGCAGAGATCTTGCCCTCCGCCATTGCCTCACGGAAGTTACCCGTGTAGGCCCCCATGTCGGACAGGGCCTGCTGGATTTTGCCAGACGCACCGGGGATAGCGTTGGCGATTTGGTTCCAGTCCTGGGTTTGCAACTTCCCAGCCCCGTTGACCTGGACGATAGCCAGCCCAAGACTCTTGTACGTGTCTTTCGTGCCTCCGGAAACCGCGTTGAGGTTTCCGGCGGCTTCGGCGAGGCGATCGAACCCATCCACGCCGTTGGCCGCGAGCTGGCTCGTGATGCCCTGAATGTCCTCCAGGTCGTAGACCGTGCGGTCGGCGTACTCCTGAGCGGAGGCTCCCAGTTCCTTGATCTTGGAATCGTCGATGCCCGCGAACCGCAGCGTGTCCGCAAATTTATTCGTCGCGTCGGACGCTGCGATAGCCTCGGACGCGAAACCACCGATGCCAACGGCCGCACCCAGGAGCGCGAGCGGGCCGAGCGCGGAAGCGACGAGACCGCCGAGCGATGAGACGCCTGAGCCGACGCGGACGAGCGAGGAATCCACGTCGCGGGCTTCACGCTCGACGTTGCCAGCCTCTCGCACCCAGCCCTTTAGCGATGTCGTGAAGCGCTCCCAGTTGGACGGCGCCTTCGAGATACGCTGGTCAAGCGCCTCTGTTGCCGCCTTCGCACTGTCGGACGCTGCCTTCTCCTTGCGCAGCGAGTCCGCGTGATTAGCGGACGCCTGATCGGCCCTCTTATTCGCTGCCGCCGACGCTTCACGCGCCGAGGCCAGAGCCGACTCCGCGCGAGCGACAGCCGCCGAGTCAGCGGACGAGCTGGACCGCGCTGATGCGAGCGCACGCTCGGCACGCTCCACCGCAGATGCAGCAGTCTCTTCCTCGGCACGGGCTTTCGCGAGCGCCGAAGAGGACTTCTCCACCTTGGCGTGCGCTTCCTGCAGGGCTGCCCCAGCCTGCGCGGCCTCCTGACGAAGGCGGGACGTTGACTTGCCCAAAGGATCGGCGATCGCGTTAACAAGGTCCTTGCCCGACTCGGAGACCTTCTCCTTGAACTTCTCCGCGTATTTCTTGCCCGCATCGCCAGCCACCTGCGGGAGCTGCGCGGCCGTCGCGCTCTCGATGCTCTTAAAAAAGCCCCGCATCGACGGGACAACATCGACATAGACAGTGCCTGCCTGATACACGCCAGCCACGCAGACCTCCTCAGGTAGTTATTCAGGTTTCTTGCGGGCTCCACCCCGGCATGAGAGCCGCGAGCGCCTGGTGGGCGCTGCGGTCTCGGACGCTCGTGCGTGCGTCCTCGAGTGCGATCGCGGTGAGGCTCTCGGGTCGTGGGTAGGTTTCTTTTCCTCCGAAGGCCGAGACCAGCAGGTCGAAGATGTCCTGCAGGACTCTGACCTCGGGGGTTTGTGTTCGGAGCTGCGCCTCGGTATCGTCGTCGTCCGCGGCTTCGGCGATCGCCATTGCCGTTTCGATCGCGACCTCTGGGTCGTTGAGAATCGCCGCGACGGTTCGGCTCGTCGAGGGCAGCTCGTCGATGAGCGTCAGGAGGAATCGGTATCGGCGGGCGCGGAACAGGGCGTAGGCGTCCCAGCCCTGCTCCGCGAGGTCCGCAACGATCTGCCTCTCGTACCGCGTCAGGCGGTCGTAGAGGCGCGCCCTTCCCCCAGGGAGCCGAGCGACGCCTCGTAGTGGGTGGAGGCCTGCCGCAGGAGGAGCAGCATCTGCCGCAGGGTCAGATGCTTGGTGACGAGCGCAGCCTCTTCCTCCGATAGCCACTTGTTGATTACCTCGGTGGCGCGCTTTCCGCCACTGAGGTCGAGAAGGAGGTCTTCGCCGGCCTCGGGGCTCAGGCCCAGGGGGTCCGGGAAGGTCACGATATGGTTGTTGATCCCGAAGGTGAACGGGGTGGGTGCTGCTGCGCCGTCGAGGTTGTTGAGGGCGGCAAGGGTCAGGGTGGGAGTGATCTTGTCTGTCATCGGTGTTCTCCTTGTTTGGTGTTTCAGTTCTTGCGCTGAGTGCTGGCGGGCGGGGCAGGCAGCGTCGGCGCGGCTCCTTCGATCTCTGTGGGACGGGCTTCTGCCCATCCCTGTGCGCGCAGAGTGTTCGCGTCGGCGGCGTCGTCGGTGACTCGCGTGAGTACGAGGTCGTTCCCGTCGTCCGTCTTGATCGTCTTCGTGAAGGTCAGCTGGTCCATGCTTGTCCTTTCCTGTGGTGTTCTCCTGGGGTTGTTAGCGGGCGGGGGCCGGAGGGAGAACGTCCCCGGCCCCCGCCCGCAGTTCTTGTCAGATGCTGAAGCCCGTGATGTCACGGTGCTTGAGCATCGCTGAGCCTCCGTAGTAATTACGGCAGGCCGTTCCTGCAGTCTCATCGGCGAATGCCTTGAATTCGAGGTCGCCAGTAATCGGGTCCGTCGCCTTGAGCGAGATCGTCGGCATTGAGACGAGCTTGGCGCGCGTGAAACACCAGCCCATCAGCCACTCGTCATCGGCAGGGCCGTCGGCGGCGACGAGCAGCAGACGCTTCTCCGGGATGGAGGGAAGAAGCGGGTCATCGAACACCACTTCTCCCGTGGTAGGGTTCGCCTTGACCTGCGAGAGGTCAATGCCGTGCGTCAGACTCAGCATCTCCTTGCGGAACAGCTCGAAAATGTTGAGCTTGATCGTCTTGGTGGCCTTGGTCAGGTCAGAGCGCACAGGCTCTGCGTAGCCCAGGCCGTCGACGTCGTCCACGGACACGTCAGGCGTGATCTCTCCGCCATCGGTCGTGAAGATTCCCATCGGAGTCCAGTCCGCGGAGAGTTCCTTCGTCGCGCCGCTTGCGCCTGTTAGCGCGTCCGGGACAGTGGTCGTGAGCGGCGCGACGAATGCCAGAACGTTAAGTGCCTTCCTGACGTTCTTCGCCCTATTGTGCTTCCTCTTCAGCGCTTCAATGGTCGTCGTATCGGCCATATCGGTTTCCCTTCCAGATCAGATTTGGTTAGTCGGTGGGACGTTGAATGACTTCCACGCTGAGGCCCACCACCTCAACGACGCCATATGCGGCGCGCACCCCCAGGCGAGACGGCACAGAAGCCTCATCCACCCACCCAGAAGCCCCCACCACAGGACGAACTGACAGAGCATCCACAACCTCATCCGCGAGCGCGTCCGCGCCGCCGACGCCGGGCCCTGTGGGGGTCTTGGCGTACACGTCGACAACGACGGAGGTGATGCGCTCGAAGTCGAGGTCCTGGGATTGGATCGCGTAGACATGCACAAGCGGCATAGGCCACGTGTCCGGGAGGCTGCCCTCCTGGATCACCCGTACTGTCTGCGCCCCCGTTGCTGAGGTGATCGCGTCTCGTAGTACCTGGACAGGGTCCGCGTACTTCATGGCCGGCCTCCTCGTCGCGCGCGCTTGGAGCCCGCAAGCTTTCCGAGCGTGTGACGTCCGGGGACGCGGCGCCCATCTCTGGCGACGTGCCCGAACTCAACAGGCACGGCGTGTGGGGCGTCATTGACGACGCGGCCGACAGCCCTGCGAGACGAGCCGTTTCGGCGCGTCTTCACAGTTGCCGTCACAGCCTCGACCCTGTACGCGTCGGTAAGTACGCGGTCCCTTTTCGGGGCCGCTGCTGCCGCCGCCGCACGCAGCGATTCGGCTTCACTGACCATTGCTTCACTGATCGACGCGGACTGTAGAAGCGCCTCGATCGCGGCCGAGCTGACCACGAACTTGACTGCCACGTGTCACCTCCGAGAGATCACGACAGACGTGCCGCGCGGCCACGGCGAGGATGGCTCCTCAACCCTCCATGTCCCGCCGAGAGGATGCTCGGCCGGGACACGGATGGCATCCCCGACGCTCAGCGTTATTCCCCTCGGGAGGTAGAGTGTCGCGGTCTCGTCGGCCCGCTCAGAGGCTACCTGATCGAGCAAGCCCGGCACAGTGAACTGTCCCGGCGCAATCAGGCAGCCCCCGATGAGGCGCGGCTTAGATTCCTCGACGAGGTAGCCGTCCCCGTCACGATGGACGGTCCCTTCAACCTGAATCGGGGTTTTCCATTCCTCCATCACGTCAGGCCCCTCCCATCACCCAGACATGCCCGGCGCGTCGCGGGCGGTACGCATCCGCGAGCGCCTGGTCGTCTGGGGAGAGGATGGCTTGGCCGCCCACTGCCCATGTGGCGTACTGGCGGGACTGCGTGAACGGCCCCGTCGTCTCGGTCATCTGGGTTGCCCCTTGTGCGGCGGCGTCGGGGATGAGGAGGATACGTCGCACGCTGTCTGCTAGCTGTAGTCGAACCGCTACGGGGACCTCGGCGAGGCCCGCCTCGTAGGTGACGACCACGAACTCGCTTGCGGGCGATGCGACTTGGATGAAGCCGTGCCTGACGTTGTAGGGGATCGCCTGTCCGTCGTCGGTCGTGACAGCCTCGACGGAGATGAGCGGCGCCCGTGTGGGGACGACTCGGCCGCCCGCGTCGACCTTCAGGCGGTGCGTGTACTGCTCGACGGTGAACGTCTGGCGTGCGCGCGCCTTGAAGGCCTCTCCGAGCTTGTCAGCAACGAACGTTGCCCGCGCCGACTCCGAGTCTGTGAGGGGGCGGCCGAGAGCGGCCTCGATGTCCTCGACAGTTACCAGCGGAACAGGCATCGTCCCCCCCTACTTCTTGGACTTCTTCGAAGCCTCCTGCTCGGGGGCAGCCTCGGGAGGCCCGCCGTCTTCCCCATCGGCCGTGTCGTCATCGGAGGTGGCTTCCTTGAGGATGCCCGCCGTGATCATTGCCGTGGCGACCTCGTCCGCGAGCTCGAACTCGATCCCGTTGTCTCCCTTGACCTGCATCATGCCGCCTTGAAGACCTGGATCGCCTTCGGACGCAGAACCGCGCCACCGTAGACGTGCAGGCCACGGACTCGATCCGCGAAGGTCTGCTCCGCACGCATCGATTCGGTCTTCTCAATCTGCGACACGTAGGCCACGGACGGCTTGTGGAATGCGACGGCCAGCGGCTTCGTGTTATCGAGCCAGGGGCTCGTGACCACGTCGAAGCCCAGGAGACGCCCGATCGTCGCCTCACGGAGGCCGTCCGTCATGTTCGACTTGTCGAAGCTGGTGAGCTTCGAACCGTCAGAGAGGAGGAACTCCTCGAACGCCGCGTTGATCAGAAGGACGCGGTCCATGGCGGGGACCTTCTCAGCCGAGAGCTTGCCGCGCAGCTTCAGGATCGCGGCGTATGCCGACGCCCAGTCGGTCGGGTTCGCGATGCCCGTCGCCGGCGTTCCCTTTGCGGTCAGCATCGCGGTCAGGAAGGTCTCCGCGTCCTCAACGAGCGCTGCCGCCGCCGACTTGGTGTAGGCATCGAGAGACTGGTTCGCCTGCGCGGCGTCGATGTCATCGACCAGGAAGTCGAAGCTCTTCTCCTGATCAATGGTGATCTCGATGCCCGTGGACTCCACGGCATCGGGGATCGTCGTGCGCGGCACCTTAGCGCCGCCGGACGCAGTCACCGCGCCCGTCTTGTAATCCTTCACCTTGACATCCACAATGCCAGGGATGTGAATCTTCGAGCCCGCGGTGAAGGCCTTCTCGTATTCGCGGTTGGCCATCCCGACGAGCACCGTGTCACGACGGAAGTTCTCGAGGATGCTGGCCGACCACAGCTCCGGAATGAAATGCGTGAGAGTCATTGCGTGTCCTTTCTTGGCTCGCTTATGCGACGCCCATCATGTTGTTCAGTTGCCCGTCCTGACGGGCCTTGATGATCTCTGCGGGAGACATCTTCTTGAGGTCTTCCCGGGTGAGCTGTCTTGCAGCCCTGATCTCGTCACCACGTGTTCCTGCGTCCCTCGCGGGAGCACCCTTGGGCACCTGAGCGGCGCGCCACGCCAGGAGACGCTCAGCAGATGCCCTCAGCTCCTCCTCTGACGAGCCAGACAGCAGGTCAGCGTCCACGCCCGTCGCTGCCGCGACCTTCGCTCGCAGCGCCTCGGCCTCCATCGCCGCAGCGCGCGCCTCAGCCTTCGCTGCTGCTTCCTGCGCCTTCTGCAGCTCGGACTTGCCCTGCTCCTGAGCCTCGTCATAGAGGCGCGCCTTTTCGGCGTTTTCCTTCATCCGAGACTCATTCTTGCGAGAGAGCTCCTTCCACTTCCGGGCCTCAGCCTCCCAGTCAATCTGCTGGGCCGTATCCTCAGCAGCGGCTGCAGAGGCATCCTGCGCAGCCGGCACGTCCCCTCCCGTTTCTGCGGACGGGGCGTCGACGAGGCGAAGGTAAGGACGGTGCTTCAGGTGGTTCTTCATGGTGATTCCTCCCATTCCGGGTACACGAAAGCCCCCACACCGTTACGGCTGGGGGCTACTTGTTGGGGTATCAAAAACCGACCCGGGCATTACGTCCGAGGTCGGCTAGTTTGAGCATTATGTGGTAAGGACGGCCCGCCTGCCCGTGAGATTTCTCCCCGGTGGGCTGGCTACCGTCCTCGCCAGTATTGTATCACTAATTTGAGAATCTGTGTATTCTCGCGTCTTTTGTGATGACGATCAAGTCCGTGATCTTCGATTTACCAGTGAATCTGCGGCCTGCCTGCGCTAGTCCCAGCTCGTCATCCATGCCAGACCTCCGCAGGTCAAGGACAAGCCGTTGGGCTTGTTTACCGGCCCGTTTGAACTGGTCCGAAATGGTGTTGTCTGTCGCCCCTGTTGGTGCTTTGAATTCCCATATTTGCTGGTTTATTTCCGCGTCTGGGTTCTTTGCCCCCACATCATGCGAATCGACGCGGAACAGTACGTCGGTTCCCGATTCTGCGAGGCGCAGCGCCGTGAGCACCTCATGCTCACTGGGCGCTTTTCTGGCCGAAACTGCCGGGATAAACACACGACCTGTCCCCCTCTCGGGGTACAGGAATTCTCCGGGAATCCCTGTCACGTCCCCACCCTCGTACTGAAGCGTCTGATGCCATTTTTCGGCAGGAACGCTCATCAGGCGCTTTAAACGATCGGAGTCGTCCGGCGGTTGTGCCGTGGTCTTCTTCGGTGGCTTGGGCGGCTTAGGAGGCTCAGACCCACCCGCCTTGGTCTGAGGCTTTGGCTTGGCCTTCGGCTGTGCCCACGACAGCGTTGGCCCATACTCGCCATGCTCGCTGACCGTCAAGAGCTTCCGATAATCCGGAGTGCGCCCACCCCGGTCCGAGACCCCGAGACGGTCCACCGTGATCTGGTGGACCTGTTCGAGCAGACCCTCATCAATCACCTGATTGACCGCCAGGCCCGGAGGAAGAGGCTGCACGTCGCAGTCACACCCCGGGTGAATCGGCAGCAGGTCACCACGGTAATAGCGCTGCGTCGATGCAACCACACACAAGGCGCAATTTTCTCGCCCCGTGAGCACACGCCGATAGAACTGCCCCTCCTCCGGGTAGCCCCGCATCGACTGCCGCGACGCATGCACCTTCGCCAGCTGCATGTCCCCACCGATCAACTGCGTGAGCCGCAACCGCCCCTCAGCCGCAGCCTGCGGCAGAGGCTTGCCAGCCGCGAGCGCGGTGTACACGTCAACGGCTGGGCGACGGTAGACGACGCGGGGGTCGACGCCGCGAGCGCCGCGAATCTCGTCCTGGTCGATGGGCGGGAGGACGACCTTCCACCCGAGCTCGCGTGCGCACTGGGCGAGGTATGCGCGAGTCAGGTCGGCTATGCGGAGCTGGCCTGCGGTCACTCGGGGAGTGATCGCTTCGATCATGTCCTCGACGGCGCTAGCCCTGTAATGCGGGAGTGAGTCCCAGTATGCCTGCCCGAAGGCTGTGATCTGCTGTCGGATTGCGTGGACCTGGCTGTCATACGCCTCAGTGAGGCGGTTGAGCGAGTCCAGGTCCGACATCGTTACTTCTCCTCGAGTGTCGCTGACTGTGTCTCTGGGAGCCGGAGCGCTACGGGGACGGCACCCGTGAATCGGATTCCGTCGAGGCCGACGACCTGTGATGCCGATTCAGGAGCGACGCCGGCGCGGATCGCCGTGCCGAGGGCATCAAACCTGAGCTTCAGGTCTGCCGGGTCCCCCGTACCCGGGGTTGCGGCCTCGTCTGTCAGCTGCGGCTTGTCTTGGAGCGCGAACGCCAACGCGAGCTGTTCCTCAGCCCTGCGTTGCTTGTCCTGTGCGATCTGCTCCGGCGAGTATCCGAGGATGTTGCGCTGAATGGTTTCGAGCGCCTCACCGGCATTGCGTGCCTGGACGGCGGCCGCGTACTTCTCCGTGAGGGACACAGCGTGCGGCGGGACGAACAGGACCTCCACGGTCTCCGTCTCGTCCAGCGTGTATCCCTCGACCGAGAGGGCCTTGACGATGAGGTAGGCGAGCGCTGGCTTGAAGCGCTCGATCCTGTCACCCGCCTTGGAGAGGAGGGCTTTCTGCGGCTGTTCAGCTCCTGCTGCGCTTTGGTTGGCGGAGTCCGGGAGCATGATCGAGAGGGGCGTCGCCGTCTCGGCGGCCAATTCGCGCCAGTCGTCCTTCGTGGCGTTCAGGATTTCCGTGATCTGTGTCTGGGAGGACTCCCAGATTTCCACGCCCGGGGGCAGTTCCCAGAGGGCTGCGGGCGAGGGCTCAAAGATCGCCTGGTAGTCGATCGCGTTCCCGGACTCATCCTCGGCGGGCAGGCCAGCCGATCCCTCAGCAGACTTCAGCGCGCGCTGACGGAACGCCTGCATCGAGATAATGACCAGGCGCTGCAGCGTCTGCCAGTTGATGCGGTCGATCAGGTCAAGCACGTGCTCGAACTCGCCCATCCCGAACCTGTTTTCGAGAACCACGACCGGGGGCGCTCCCTCGAAGGGCTGGACGCCACCGAGGTCGAGTCGCCAGTCCCCGGCCACACGGGAGATCAGCTGTCGCGACTTGTCGTATGCCGATCGCGTGTAGGCCAGGCGCAGGCCCGGGGTCCACATCACGAGGTGGTCGAGGCCGGCCGGCTGGTCGCGCCAGACCTTCACGGCCGCGAGCGCGCGCCAGGGCTTGACCGGGTCCGGTTCGACGTACATGTGTTCGGGCCGCTCATAGGTGACACAGGCGCGGCCGTCTTCGTCTTGGGTGACCAGGAGGTAGCCGTGGCCGAGGGTGGCCGCGTCCCAGATCGCGTCAGCGAAGATCACTTTGAGGCGGTTGTCACGCCAGATACGCGCGGCCGCCTGCGCGGCGGGGCTGTCTTCGCTGGCTCCTACTGTCACCCCGTTGGGGATGAGACGGTCAGCGAGTGCGGACACGACGAGCTTGCCCGGGTTGGTGCGCGCACGGCGCTGGAACTTCAGCCATGCCTTGGCGAGATTCGGGCCCATCTCCGGCAGGGGAGACGACCCGTTGGTGTATGAGCGCAGGAGGTCCGTTCGCGGACGCTCCTTGTCCATCTTTGCTGTGAGGTAGGCGAGCCATTCCTCGGGCGTTTTCGTCATGAGGTGGGGCCTCCTCCCCCAGTGCGTGTTAGTAGAGTCGGCGCGGAGCGCGGCGCGCCGTCGGCCTGGCCGCGCCCTTCCCGACCGCGTCGAGGCCAGCCTTATACGCGAACATTGCTCCCCAGGCGGCGTCAATCTTCGAGTAGTCCTGATCGTCTGCAGGTTTGACGAGGACGTAGCCCGATTGCCTGGGCGACTTGCGGGCGTTGAGCAGATGCGCGGTCATAGTCGGGTCGCCGTCGTAGGTGATGAGGTTCTGGTGGATCGCTGAGAGGAGCTGCGCGAAGTTCTCGCACGTCTGGCTCACGTTGCGCTGCGGGTAGCGGATCGGCTCGGACGCGCTGATCTTGGCTCGCAGGCGGCGCGAGTAGCGCGCCTCCCAGGCCTTCACGTCCTGAGCCCATCCCGCCGACGGGTCCGCGTAGAAGCCCACGACGTTGAACCGCTCGAAAGCGTCGCGCACGGTCTGCTCGACTTCGAGGCGGGGCGGCTGCCAGCCTTCGCCTGCCGGACCGTCCGGCTGGCTCCAAATCCCGACCTTGAACAGGTGACGCTGCGTCACCGAGTAGCCGATCAAGACCGTGGCATCGGCGATGCCGATCTTCCGGCCTTCGGAGCCGTCGAAGCCGAGCGTGATCGGCTCGGTGGAGCTGATCTGCTTCGTGTGGTCTTCGATGGCTCGCAGCTCGGGCATCGTGAGCCATGCGTCGGACGCGCTGTTTATCTGATTGAGGAAGTTCGCGCACATGTCCGCGGGGTCGTTATCTGGATGCCAGAAGCTGTCCGCGATGCGTTCGAGGTCCACCCAGCCGGGCTCACACTCGGGCTCGTGGATCGCGCAGCCGCGCGGGTCAGCTGCCGAGTCTCCGTAGGCGATGCGCAGGCCATTGATGAGCGATTCGCGGTCCGAGATGTCGGTGTCCAGCGGCGCTTCACGGTGGTCGTAGTACAGGCCTCGCGCCGCTTCAGGCTTGACTTTCCCCGCCTTGATCAGCTCGTAGAACCGAGCTGTCGTCTCCGCGACCGAGCGTTCGCCGATCGTGTAGGCGTTCGGGGTCTCAATCGTGAGCCCCCCGAGCTTGTCAGCGTTCGCACGCAGTGTCTTCGCCAGCTTTGGCCCGCCGTTCGACGGCAGCCACGTCTCCGTCTGATCCATGACCGCCATGACAGCCTTCGCCCCCTTGACGGAGGTCGCCGACGACGTGCGCTTCTCGATGCGGCCGCGACGCAGCGCCACGAAGGAGTCCATCGGGTCGAGACCGTACACCGATTCAGCCGGAGAGCCGCGTAGCATTTCCAGGAGCGGGTCCCAGGTGTTCGCGGTCTGGTCATCCGTCGTCGCCGTAACTTGCACGATAGGTGTGCGCCGCGTCGACCACGGCACGCCGACCGGCTGGCCATCTGAGTCCCACCCGTCGCACAGCACGGGCCCCATAGCTTCAGCGCAGCAGATCGCTGCGAGAAACGGGCTCTTGCCCCAGCCACGCGGACGCGAGAGCACCGCGCGCTGCTTGACTCGACGGCCCGTGTCTGGGTCCAGCTCATACAGCCTCGCGAGAAACTCAATCTGTTCCTGCGTGGGCACGAACGGGACGTGTTCCTCGCTGTCCTCGTCACGGTCCGGCATGAGGAGGAACTCCGTCATCCAGTCCGCAACGTCATATCCGAGCGTCGGGAACTCGTCGTCCTCGTCGATCGGTTTCCAGGGCACGCTACACCGCCCTCAGCTTCTTCTGCCGTCTGCGCGCACGCGCAGAAACGGGCGCCACATCATCAACGGCGACGTCGTCTTCGAGGTTATCGGCCACCGCGAACTGAATCCGGAGCCTGGCACGGTCTTCGGGCGTGGCCCCGAATTTCGCGACGCGAAGCCTGAGCTCGCTCGCAACTCGGGAATCGCCCTTCCAGTACTGGGCATGCAGGTAAGCGGTGTCGAGCAAGAAAGACCAGTCGGTCTCCGTGTACTCCGCGCTGAGCGGGGATTCGCCCCACATTTTCCACCACCGGCGCGTCATTGTCGGCCATGTGAACCGCTTCTTCCGGGGCTTGCCATTCTCGTCAAGCACCACATGCTCAATGACCGGCAGCGACGGCTGCTCGACTGGTTGCGCCGTGATGATACGCAGGATTTGGGGGTCCTTATTCCGGCGAGCTCGCGAGCCCTTCGGCTTCGGCGCGGGGCCACGACCAGCCATAACCATCCCCACCTATCCGCAGAATACCAACACTTTATCCGTTACAATAGGAGACGTGAGAACATGCGAACACTGCTCGATTCCGCTCAAACCCTGGGCGCGCGCTGACGCACGTTTCTGCTCGACCCGATGCCGAGTCGCTCACCACCGCGCCGCACAGACGCATGCCCCGCGAGCGCTGCCCGCCGAGCTCATCAGCCGCCCCCGATGGGTCAACCACGCCCACAAGCGACCCATGTGCGCGCGCACGGGCGCGTGGGCATCCGTCACCGACCCGACGACCTGGAGCACGTATGAGGCCGCGAGCGCCACCGGCGCACCCCTCGGCTTCGTCCTCGGAGACGGCATCGCCTGTATCGACCTCGACGGATGCCTCGATGAGCACGGCATCCCCAACGAGGCCACTCGTGCTCTTCTCGCGTACTACGAAGGCTCCTACGTTGAAGTCTCGCCGTCTGGGCGTGGGCTGCATATCTGGGGGACGGCCGTCCCGCAGCGAGGCTTCAAGCGCATGTGGCGTGGGCAGCGGATCGAGTTCTATTCGCAGGGGCGATACATCACCGTCACGGAGAATGTGTACCAGGATGGCATCCTAGCACCCCTCTAAATTCCCCCACCCCCTCACCCCATGGCCTGGCGTTTGCGTTGAGCTATCAACGCTTGCAGGCAGTTAATATTTCCCCAGACCCGTACAAACAAAAAACGACAGCTCTTCACGGTGTTCTGGTTGGGTGGGGAGGGGGTCCCTGGTGGGGGGTCTAGTCGATGAGGCCGGGATGCTTGCGCTTGCGTGGGGCATTTCGTGCCCGCTCTGCTGCTAATGCGGCCGCGGCTTCTCGCTGAGTCTTTCTCTTGTGATGCCACGAGCACAGCCACTGCAAGTTCGTCGCTCGATGATCGTCACCAGGTGTGATGTGGTCGCACTCGGCACCAGCTGCAGGGCATCGTGTCCCGTCATGCAGGAGGGCTTCGCACCTGCCGCCTGCGCGGGCGCGGACGAAGGCGCGGCGCTCGTCCCAGTCAGGTGGGAGCCGCGATGCGCGATCGCTCGATGACCACGCCATGACGCTTCATCCTCTCGGAGCTCCGCTGTGTCGGCGGGTACGCGAAAGCCCCGGACGGGTATCCGCCTCGGGGCTTGTTCGACACTTCTGCCGTTGGCACGAATGTTACAACTGCCATGCGGCGCTGTCAATCAACCTGCACCTGGTTCGCGTGTCGTGTCGTGCAGCGGCGGCGTGACGAGGCCGCAGCCGCTAGCACGTCCTCGACTGCTACCCATACGGAGCCGCCGACCTTGACTGACCGCACCCGTCCTGCTGCTGCCCACACCCGCACCGTTGAGGCGGGTAGGCCGGGGACATGTTTCGGCACATCGCATTGTCGTTCCCATTCCTCCCCCGCGACGATCATGCCGAGGTCTCCTCGGCCTTGGCTGACATGCGAGCAACCAGTACCGACCAGGCGCGCAGTCGGTCCCAGTCCTGGGAGGACAGGACGCGCCCGCAGGAGATGCGCGAGCAGGTGACCTGCTCTTGCCCTCCAACGACTCGGACGGGCGTGACCACGAGTGAGTATGCGTTGCACGACGGGCAGGCGATGTCCTGCACGCGCCGCTCTGGTTCCTCGACTGCCCACCTTGCGCGTGCGCCAGCGTCAAGCCTTGCTAGGTCGGCAAGCATCTCGGGTGCCCACGGTGCGGCCGCGACGCGGTCGAGCAGTGGATCAATCCAGCGGACGAGCTCAGTCAGCGCCGCAGGGACACGGATGCCGACCGGCTCTGCCTCGACGAGGTATGCCTCGCCCGTCTCCGCGTCGATTTTGCGACCAGGGCTCGACCACCACAGGCCGGACGGTCGAGGAGCCTCGACGCCGATATGCTCGCCTGCCTGGATACACCACGAGGCAAGCGCCGCCGCGAGCTCGTCGGCCGCTGCCCGCTGCTGCGGGTACAGCGAGGACGAGCCGGGTGGGCGACCACCGCCAGAGGATGAGACCGCCGAGGGCGCGTCGTCCCCGCTCATCAGCTCGTCGACGAGTGCCGGCATCGTGCGCACGACGGCTTGGAGTCTCCCCCAGCAACGGGCGCACAAGACACCGACGCAAGCCGGACTCGTGGCGCAGCCCCGGCACGAGTCATCCCGGCAGTCAGGAAGATGCTCACCAGGCGACGCACACCCGGACAAACACACGCGGTTCAGCATGGCTCCTCCTCAAGGCAGAAACGGCAGGGCACGTCGGCCCCATGGATCGGGCACACGGCTTCATCGTCCACCGGGGGACGACCTCGCCACTGGTACCAGGGCGACCCCCACTGCCCACCCACCTGCGGGCTAGGAGCATCCCCTGCTAGACCAGCAGATGAGGGGTTGGGCATGGGCTGAGAACCTTCAAGAGAAGCGCCAGGATTTCTCACCTGACGTTTGCGCCGTGGCCTACGCCTGCGGGATGAGGCAGGCTCACCCTGCCCGGCCCCGCCAGTCTCCCAGCCAGACCCTTCCCTATCTAGTTCCCTGCCCTGCCCCTCCCTGCCCTGACACGCGCGTGCGCGCGTAGACACCCGCTTTGCTGCCGTCGCGGCAAGATTTTCCTGCGCTGCGGCTGCCGCTGCGGCAGGATTTGTTGCCGTCGCGGCTGCCGCTGCGGCTGCCGCAGGTGCCGTCGCAGGTCGGAGAGGGTTTGCGCGGCGCAAGCTGGGGGCGGGTTCGACCTGACCCGAGGCGTTAGCCTCGACGGGATCCTCGCCTCCCTCGCCTGCTGCCTGCCCCCAGTCGAGCGCGTGAGCGTCCGGGAGATCACCGACCGTGCCGGCGGCGGTGCTGCTGGGATTCCAAGGGAGGGAGGATTCGACCTGACCCGAGGGCGTCCCCTCGACGGGATTCGCGTCCCTCCCGGCTTCGACCATGACAGCTCCGCCGCGACGCGGCGTGTTCTCGACCGTGTTCCGCTCAGCACTCTTCGGAGGCGCTGACCAGTCCGCCTGCCCGGGCATCCACCCAGGGCGATGAAGCACCATGCCCGCCTCGGCAGGCGTGCGCTGCTGCTTCTGCTTGTTGCAGCCCGTGCATGCGATCACGATATTGGCCGCGCCAATGTACTTGGTCGGCTCAACGTGATCGTACTGCCACGTGCTGCGATCCTTGCGCTGCACCTTCGTCCCGCAGTAGCGACACGGGGCAACCATATTGCCCCCGCGCTCGACACCGCCGACGCGATCGCGCAGCCACACAGCATCTGTGATCTTCCTGTTTTTCAGCTCCGCGCGCTTTCCCCTCGTGACTCGCACGTCCTCGCCACGGTCATAGCGAAGATCAAACCAGTCATGAAAGATGAACGAGCCAGGCGGCGGCTGCACGCAGCGTTCGCACGAGTGCCCCGGCGCATGCCACAGCCCCTCTTCGACGAGCATCCCCGCCAGCTGAGTCGCCACTTCAAGACTGAGCGTGTCCGAGACGAGCGTCTCGACCGCAATCACTCCATCGGTCAGCGCCTGCTGGCAGGCCGTCCCCGCGAGCGCCCACATGCCGAGTGCGGCGAGGCCGCTGAGGTCCCCGGTCATGGCGCGTCGTGCGAGGCTTTGAATCTTCGGGTTGCCCCGGAGCTCGTCTCCAAGTTGGAAGAACATGTGTGTCGCTTTCTAGTCTGAGCACCGGCATTCGCCGGTGACGGGGTTGATTGCGCCGCCGCATGAGTCGCACACGCGGGGCGTCCAGTCGTTGCAGGTCATCTGGTCACCTCCTCTTGGTCGTAGTCTTCGGGGAACAGGCTGCGGGGCCTGTAGTCGGGGTAGTTCCTGGTCATCCAAGCTCTCTCCGTGAAAGCGCGGCGTTGTTGCTCGGCCCGGACGTAACAGGGGTGGCACAGCGCCCGGCCCGGGAGTATCGGAGCCTCGCATTTGGGGCAGCGCCGTGGGTTCTCGTCGAGTTCGGCAGGGTCTATCCCCCAGCCTGCGCGCTCGAGGGAGGCGGCCATCAGAACGGCGGTTCCCAGACGGGGGCGGGCGGGGCTTGACGCGCCCAGGGGTCCTCTTGGACGATCTGGCGGGGCGCGGTCTGCTGCGGTGCCTGCGGCGCCTGCTGCGTTGTCTGGGCGGGCTGGGGGGACGCAGGTGGAGGCGGGGGCGGGTATCCTGCCCCGCCGTCGGCGGCGGGGTGCCTGGTGACCTGTGCGCGGGCTCGGCGTAGGGAGGGGCCGACCTCGTCGACCTGCAGCTCGACGACCGTGCGGCGCTCGCCCTGCTGTGTTTCGTAGGAGCGCTGTGTGAGGCGGCCGACGACGATGACGCGCATGCCCTTGCGGAGGGACTCGGCGACGTTCTCGGCGACATCGCGCCACACGGAGCAGCGCATGAACAGGGTGTCGCCGTCGCGCCATTCACCGGCGTTGCGGTCGTAGGTTCGCGGGGTCGATGCCACCGTGAAGTCAGCGACGGCGGAGCCGGACTGCGTCCAGCGGAGTGAGGGGTCGGCGGTCAAGTTACCGACGAGGGTGATGACTGTTTCGCCGCTCATTGGTCTTCCTCGTTTTCTTCGTAGGGCATGACAGTGAATCGGATCGAGCACATGGGGATGCCCATGCGCTTGCTGGTGTGACGGGGGTCGAGGCGCATGTCCGGTCCCTGCAGGTGACGCGCATCGTCGTCCGGGAGCAGACCCGCATCCACAAGCCCGTCCACGAGTGCCTTCAAGGTGGGCATGTAGTTGTGGAGGTCGCGGCGGCGGCCATCGGGGAACCGAACCCACGCAACGAGTCGTGCTCGCATGAAGGTCGGGCAGCGGGCCGCGCGCGCCATGACGCGGGCTTGCATGCGCAGGGTCCGAATCCGCGGGGAGAGAGTACGGCGGTCGGCTCGCCCGTTGAGCGAGAGCATGTCGGACTGGGGCAGATCGAAGGGGCCGATCTCCCACAGGGGCGCGACAGTCACAGGTCTTCCCCTCTCTCGTAGACGCGAAGCCCCGCTGGCAGATCAGCGCTCCCCATGGGCACAGGGGGAAGCAACGCAGCCTCCAGGTATGGGATCGACGGGCCGTCGTAGAGGAGCTCTCCCGTCACTGGGCCCTGAAGCAGTACTGATCCAGCGGACCAGCCGAGGCACGCATCAGTGCCCCAGATGAACGAGGACCGCCCATCCCCGTCCCCGACGCGGACCCGCAGAGGAATCTGCCAGGCCGCAGCCGACGCCGCGAACGTGCGGACGACAGCGGGCTCCATCTCCACGGCCGCATCCTGATAGAGGACAGCATGCGCTCCATCGAGCAGGAGGCGCGCCGCATCGACGCGGTCCTCATCCATCGGCTCCGCCTCCGGAGCGACACGCGCCATCTGAGGGCCATATAAGACCCCCGCCTCCTGGACGGTCACGCCCTCCCTCTCATCGAGGACCAGGCTCACCCGGTCGACGGGAGACCCCGCGAGGAACGTCGCCAGCGACTCCACTGCCGCACGCTGCATCCACATGGATGTCACACCGTCTCCGTAGGCATCTCCGTCGAAGACGGAAAACCGCGTGGCGATCGCGCGCTTGCGATCAATCGCGGCCGCAAACACCATCACGCAATCCTGGACGACGGCCAGGCGCAGCAAGCCCGCACCATTGTCCGGAGCATCCTCTGGAATCCTGCGGGCTACATGCGGCAGGGCCGCACGAAGTGCCCCCTGCAAGGCCGCCCGAGCCACGATCACCATCGTTGATGCTTCGTCAGTCATCGGAGAGCCTCCTCACCGATCGTGAGTACATGTCGCGCGCACACTCGACGAGTCCACGACGCGCCAGCGGCGACCCCGACCCCTCGCACAGCCACGCGCTCCTGTCCTGGCCGTCCTCCGGGGCGATGCTCTCCGCGACGACGATAAAAGCCCCCAGCACACAGCCAGGCCCGTGCTTTTCCGCAACCAACGCAGACACAGCGTCTTCGAGAGCACTGAACACGGTGTTATCGGCGCTCATCAGTACACCTCCCCAGCTCGCGGTCCCCAGGTGACGACCGCTGGGGCAGCTTCTACCTTCTCGCAGAACGCCTCCTCGCCCTCACCGAGGGTGTATCCCCAGTGTTCCAAGGTCCGCAGGTACAGCTGAACGAGGCTGTCAAAGCGCTCACTGTTGCGGCTGCGCCAGTAATCACGGCCCATGCCACCCTCGAGGACGCCGATGCACCACGCGAGGCGCGCCTTAGCCGCCTGCGCGGCTGACATCGTGAGCCCGAAGCCCAGGGCATCGAAGTTGACCAGCGCGCGGCCCTTCGCCTGAGTGGCGTCGGACACCTTGGCTTGGTTGTAGATGATGGGCATTTCCAGAAGCGCCGTGTCCTTCGGCAGAGGGCGCTTGAAGAGAACATCCTTAATCCAGGCGCGGCGCACTTCGCCTTCCTGAGCCGCCTGACGGTTCGCCTCGACGGTCGCTGCGCGATCGACTTCCTGCGTGGTCCTCGCCCGATCCTCACGGGTGAAGTGCCCGTGCGAGGCGTAGTCCATGCACACAAAGCGCGTCTGCGCGCTCGTGTACTCACCCGAGCCGATCACCGAGACATACGCCGCATTGCCGGGGCAGTTGTCGTGCGGCTCAACCCTGTTGCCATACTCATCGACCAGGTTCCACAGATACTGGTTGGTCTTCGGGAAACCGTTATAGAATTCGTCATCTGTAATGACGTGGATACCCTGCTGGCGCAGGTCGAGGACCTCGTCTTCATAGACCTGGCGGCGGCGCGCCTCGTCGCGGGCGCGCTCGAGGAAATGATCGATCTTGCCGGGAGCCTCGCGAATCTCCTCGACGACCATGCCCGCGATGTCCTCAGGGAGGTCAGCCTCAGCCTCAGCGATCTTCGCGAGATCATCGAGGCCGAGATTCGCCGACTCCCCCAGGTCTGCGACCTCCTGCGACGCATTAGCGACGCGGCGAGCCATCGTCGCCTCACTGGCCCGCACGCCGCGCTTGCGCAGCTCGGAGGCCGGAAGACCCATCAACACGAGTTGGTTAATGGCGCGGGCGCGATCCACGGCCGACGTGTGCGCATGCTCGTCATTCTCGGTGAGCTGCAAGCCAATGCGATCCAGATCGTTCGCCACGTCGACGATACGCACCGGCACCGTCTCCAAGCCCGCCTCGATGGCCGCGCGGTGGCGACGGTGCCCGTCGAGAACCACCAATCCCGTCAATGTCGGATACACATCGATGTCCTTCAGGACACCGAGGCCGCCGATCGTCTCCACGAACTCCGGGCCGACACGCAAGTCAGCGCGGATGTTCGAGCCTCCCTGCAGGAGCTTCGGGTCGATCAGCCACCGCTGGCCAGGCTGGACGGCCCCAATCGGGTCCGCCGCGGCCTCAGCCGACAATACGTCAGTGCCCGTCGAGGCCACGGCCTCGGGTTCTTCGCGGCGCGGCTTCAGGCCGACCGCCTGCGCGACGTCAGCCAGGTCCGTCAAGTCGTAACGCGCGGGCGCGTTCGGCGTCGCCTCACGCACGACGCTAATCCAGTGAGCCTCACGCAGGCGATCAAGGGCACGACGCAGCGTCCGTGCGGACAAGCCAGTCAGGCGAGCCAGCTCCGCCTGCGCGACCTCGACATGACCGTCATCCGCGATGAGGCCGAGCATCGTCTCCGCGACGGTACGAGCCTGTACATCATCAGCGGCAATCGCGATAGCCTCAGTCATTTGTCTCACCCCTCTGACGGTCTTCCTCGAGGCGCTGCATCATCAGGCGTCGCATCTCACGGAACTCGCGTGTGTTCGTGCGCCAGTCCCACCACAGGTACGCCGTTACCAGCGCCAGCAGCTCCAGGGCAAAGATGCCCACTAATGTTTCGGTCACTTGCATGTCTCTTCCTGCTCGGTGTCTCCGGCGGCGAAAATCGTCGTGCCGCAGTTCGGGCACTCGAATGTTGGTGCCGACGGCGTCGGCGGCGCCCAATCCGGCTTCTCCACGACGGACGCGCGAACCTCGACAATCCGGCGCGCGTGCATCACGGACGGGCTCGGAGGCGACATCAGCAACAGGCCCTGATGCTCGACCTCCTCGACGAACGCGGCGTTAGCCAGCCCCAGCAGGTGCGGCATCGGCAAGTTCGCGTCCTTGATAGGGAACTCAATGATCATCTCGACGGACCTCATGCCCGACGCTCCTTCCACGCGACGTAGACCAGGCGCTCGGCGAGCGCCGTCGGCGGGAGGATCGCGGCCGCAGCCGCCACCCACCCATCAATGAGGGACCCGAGCCACCACGCCAGCGCCACCAGCGTCAGCGCCGCCAACACCCTGGCGACGTTCATCCCGGTCATTGCTCCTCCTCCTTCGCCCACCAAACCGCCCGCGCGCGAGAGCGTGCCAACGCAACACGCTTCTGCGCGGCCGTCTGATGCTTGCGCAGCTTCATCACCGCATCGAGGCGCCGTAGCGCCTCCAACACGGGGGCGCTCAACGCCACCGTCTCAGACGTGGTAACCTGATCCATGACTGATAGTCCTTTCTTGGGACAGCCCCGGCCGACCACCATCGGCCGGGGCACTTTTCATTTGGATGACCGTGGGGCCGGGCGGAGACTCGCAACCCACCAACACTCCCCGGCCCCACGGAGCTCTAACCGCGCGCCGAACCATCCTCGCGGCCACGCAGAAACCTGTACCTCGACACCTGAACGGTGTGGCCTGCCGGGGGCCAGTGCTCATACCCCGGCAGGCCACGGTCTCCCCCAGCGCCGCCGGAGTGAGCGGAGGAAGACGCTGAGGAAGACGAACCATCCGCACCACTGATGGCCCCCTCCCCGGTAAGGTGGGAGGCGCCAACCACGCCGCACGAGATCGTGCGGCAACCACACCTCACCGAGGAGGACAACATGGACGCACCCGCATGGATCAGCGCTGCCTGCGCCGTCCTGACGCTGATCGGAGCCGCCGTTTCATGGTTCCGATCGAACGTCTCAAGGCAGGCCAAAGCCGCCGCAGAACGCGCGCGAGACGAAGCACAACGCACAGTCGAAGCCGCTGAACAGACCGCCGCAGGCGTGCAACGCCTCGCCGACACCCTCGCCGAAGCCAACTCAGCGCCTCCTTGGGAGGTGAAGTGGGAGAATGGCGACATGTACGCTCTGGTCAACACCGGGAACGCGACGCTGACCGACGTTGAGGTTGACATCGACACTGCCAACGAAATTTTCACGCCACCACCGGCAGGCCCGATCGACGCCAAGTCATCGGCCCTGTTCATGTACTCGAGACACCACGGGAGCGAGATGAATGTCTGCATCGTCGTCACCTGGACTCAGCCTGACGGCACTCGGCGCACGTGGAGACACCCGATTCCCCGGAAGCGTGAACTCTGAGCCCATTCTCGACGTAGCCGCAATACTTCTCTGCTACAACACAGGACATCCTCATCAGGCTGTGTTGTAGCTGAGCGATCGGGACATCATCGCCCAGCATGACTTGAAGCGTCGGATAACCCAGCGCCTCAACTGCCCTGTTCAAATCTTCGGCGATCGACAGGAGAATAGACTCCGCCATCTCGCCCCTGTCAGCCGGCACAATCACGCGCGAAACACCGGTTGCGTTCTGCTCGCTCACGCTGCATCACCCCCGACCATGTCCTCCTCCGCAGCAGGGTGGACGCAAATGCCCATGCTTGTCCGTACCATGCGAGCAACGCCCATTTGAGGGCGTTTGAGCTCGCATGAAAGGAGGTGACAGGCATGGCGAAGGGCGGAAAGAGCGGAGGCGGCAAGTCCTCCAAGGGCACTTACCGAAGCGCCGTGACCGGACGTTTCGTCACGGCCACTTACGGCAAGGGCCACCCGAACACGACCATCAAGGAATCCGGCAAGTGATCCGCTAATCGTGTTCTCCCGGTGGGCGGGTGCCCCGGCACACGGGCGCCCGCCCACCAAGCTTTCATTCGTTCTCATTAGGGTTCTCCATGTTCTGACGCATCCATGCGTCCAAATCTGCGATCGAGTAACGGACCAACTGCCCGCGCTTCGCATAACGGGGACCGTCCCCGGCCCGGCGCAGCGCGTACAAGGTGGACTCAGACACCTGCAAGTAGTCCGCCGCGCCCTTCGGGGTTACCCACCCCGGGGTCACGCTGCGTCACCTCCGTCAATGGAGCTGTGGAAGGCGTGGAGGATGACAGTCCCCGTGCGCTCGTCCTGGATCACGTAGTCCTCGGGAGCGGACGGCGCGGCCGCGAGCGCGGAGCGTCGCTGGGTGGCGTCGCGTTCGTCGGCTGCGATCTTCTCGATGTAGGAACGGTCGAACAGGAAGGCTCCTGTGCGGCCGGGCAGCTTGTGGGCGGCCTGGACGGTGCCGGCTTCAACGCGGCTAATCAGGCTGCGGCGTGCAATCCCTAGGATTTCGGCGGCTTCGACTGCGCTCACGAAGAGCTGCGCGTCTTTCGTCTCTAAACTTGGCATACTTCAAGTGTATCCATAGAACTTGAAGTTTGCAAAGTTTAGCAAGTTCTATTGCATGGTCAGGCACTATTCGCTAAACTTGGCAATATGAGCACCGCAACCATTCCCCTTCGCGTTCCGACGTTTGATCTATCCGACCGCTTGCGTAAAGCACGCGAGTCCGCAGGCTTCGATCAGGTCCAGCTCTCTGAGCAGATCGGCATTTCGCGCACAAGCATCTCCGCAGCTGAGCGCGGCTCATCCAAGCCGCGCAAGGCCGTCCTCATTGCATGGGCCTTCGCTACGCGCGTCCCCTTTGAATGGCTCATGACCGGCTCTACAAACAACGAAACCCCCGACCCTGATGGGCCGGGGGGAGAGCTCCTGCGGTTGGATTCGAACCAACAACCGTCCGATTAACAGTCGGATGCTCTGCCGTTGAGCTACGCAGGATTGCGACA
>ERZ773180.215-NODE-215-length-38784-cov-4.546980_pt1 | contig 38784 bp, 35 predicted proteins | sample MGYA00511080_ERZ773180 | MGnify/ENA primary metagenome ERZ773180 (study PRJEB29015, sample SAMEA2738175) | human oral metagenome | biome: human oral; feature: human-associated habitat; material: saliva | place: China | collected 2178 ... | reverse complement strand
AGAATCATAATCACCCGCATATGAACTGCCTCCCATTTCTTGGACATAAGAAATGAGAGGCAGTTCAATGCCATCTGGCTTTTAAGATTTTGGATGATCCATGCAGCTGGTTTCTGGCACGTATAAAACCACAGGAAAATAGCTTAGTAGCTGTATATTTACTTTTAAATACTTGAAATAATGGGTATATCAGAAGCAGAGCTTCTTGCTCTTAAAGGTTGCCATGAGGCAGGGCGACATGTGTGCGACCACGTTAATAGTCGTCCTGCCTCCATGGCATACGTTGCCTCGCATAACGAGAGATCTGAACAGTCGGGGCCATTCAGTAATGAAATTGAGTGTTGGGGGTACTCAATCTCTCAACGCAACGTGTAAACTATTGATAGCAGAAAAAACTTTTTATATATTCGGGAATTAGAAGAATTTTTAAATTCATATAACACTTCTCGATTTTAGCGTAAAAATAGCGCAAGTACCACACCAAATCCAAGAAATGGTGCAAAAGGAAATGTATACATAAATATACTATCTGAACTGGTAATTTCTTCTTTATTTCTATCTTCTCTTTTTAAAAATTTTTGCCGAATAAAGAACAGAAGAGAAAACATAACACCTAAAATATTTGCCGAAAATAAAAAGACAAATGTCTCTTTTATTTCAAGATAAAGGCATGTTGAGAGAATAAGTTTAATATCTCCCCCTCCCAGAGAAGACATATGACCTATAAATTTTGTAACTATACCTACTGTAATCAGTACACCTATAACAAAGAGCTCACTCCATAATGCATTCATCAGTAACTCAGCGGGTTTTTCATTTGCGGCAAGCCAAATAAGCCATAAAAAAGCGAGCAAAATAGGGATTCTATTTGGAATAGTGCGATTTCGCATATCCGATATTGAAGCCCAGATATACATGACAAAAATAACCAACTCTCTCATAGACACCTCCTCAGTCAACCATAGCAACATAGACAAGAATCAACTTTCTACTCAGGTGCCGTTATTTAACTTATTGATGTAACAAGCTGAACATTCAACGTTCTTCTCGCCGCTCTTGGTTTTAGAGAGCCTTTTTGATCCTTCGAGATTTACTTGCGACAAAAATCGGAAAGCCGTGAATGGTACACTTAGCACTCAGTTTCTAGAAAGGTTTTTCATGCCAAGTTCTTCATATAAATCAAAACAAATGATTGTTATTCGTCGCGATCTTAAGATGCGAAAAGGTAAAATTGCCGCTCAGGCAAGCCATGCATGTGTTGAAGCCACGCTGATGGCACTTGCAAAAGAGCGTCGACTTGATCAGGTTCGTGTTACCGATGATCAGAATTGGGTCTATTTGGACCATGCTGACGAAGATACCTCTGCAATCACTAACTGGTTTGATGCTGGCGTTGCAAAAGTATGTGTCTATGTTGATTCTGAAGAAGCGTTGCTTGAGCTTGCTGTCGAGGGAAAAGCTCGTGGTTTTGTCGTGGCCCTTATTAGGGACGCGGGCTTTACCGAGTTCCATGGAGAACCAACATTTACCTGCCTGGCATTTGAGCCACTGGCTGCAGAAGATATTGATCCGTTAACGGGCGAGCTGCCTTTATACTAGGCGCTCTACCTTTGTACTAGGCAATCTGCCTCTGTACTAGAAAGCTGCCTCTGTACTAGTGAGTTATCTCTGTACTAGCGAGAATACCTACATCAAGAAGGTATGGCTCATAACCTCGTCAAAGATAGTGGTAACTACAAACATACCAATTGAGGCATAAAGGATTGCTGCCTGCCAAGAAAGGTGATTGGTCTCGATTTTTGAAATACGAGGATCAAGCTTTCCTTCTTTAAGGCTGATTGGGTCATCAATATCACGCGTAAAGCCCATCTGACGGTCCTCGTACTCTTTTCCGCTAAAGAGCAGACCAACGCCGCAAGCAATAATTCCCAAAGAAGAAATGACGTACATAACACGGCGCACCCAGTCGATGCCCGTAAACATGTCCATTCCACTGGTGAAGTACGCAAATGCAAAGATAAGCGCACTCATACCAGCCGCAGCAAGACAACCATAACCAAATGCACGCAAGGCACTCAGTGCCAGCTCTTTGAACTTCTCGCCACGAGAAGGTGTTTGGGAAAACTTGCTATCCATACACAACTCCTTGGTTGTTTATTTGTTTTCTGTATAGCTTATAGCGTATAGGAAGTCTGCGCTTGATGATACAATTTCTACAGTAAATCTTGGCAGGAGGACGCATGCGTATCGGCTTTGATAACGAGAAGTACATCACTATGCAGGCGGATCGAATCCACCAGCGTATCAGTGAATTTGGCGGCAAGCTCTACCTTGAGTTTGGCGGTAAACTGCTCGACGACAACCACGCTTCTCGCATCCTCCCTGGATTTGCTCCAGATGCAAAAGCTCAGATGCTTCAGCAGCTTGCTCACGAGGCAGAGGTTGTCTTTGCCATCAACGCAAACGACATTGAAAACGGCAAGCGCAGAAGCGATATTGGCGTTACCTATGCCGATGACGTACTGAGGCTTATGGACATCTTCCGTGCTCGCGGCCTTGCCATTGGAGGCGTTGTCATTACGCAGTACTCTGGTCAGCCAAAGGCAAAGGCCTATCGTGCGCGCCTAGAAAACATGGGCATTGCCGTGTACCGCCACTACCCCATTGAGGGCTACCCCTCCAATATTGACCTGATCGTCTCCGCGGAGGGCTACGGTAAAAACGAGTACGTAAAGACTACGCATCCTCTGGTAGTTGTAACAGCACCTGGTCCTGGCTCTGGCAAGCTTGCTGTCTGCCTCTCGCAGCTCTACAACGAGAACGCCCGTGGAGTCCGCGCAGGTTATGCAAAGTTTGAGACCTTCCCCGTTTGGAACCTTCCGCTCAAGCACCCTGTAAACGTTGCCTACGAGGCTGCTACGGCAGATTTGGGCGACAACAACATCATCGATCCGTATCACCTTGAGGCTCACGGCAAAGTTACCGTTAACTACAACCGTGACGTTGAGGCTTTCCCAGTACTCAAGGCCATGATGGAGAAAATCGCGGGCACAAGCCCCTATCAGTCTCCAACCGATATGGGTGTCAATATGGTTGGCAACTGCATTATTGATGATGAGGTTTGCCAGGAAGCTTCCAAAGCAGAGATTGTACGCAGGTGGTTTAGGGCTGCCGAGAAACTCGAGCGTACGGGCATGGGTGAGCGTGAACTCACAAAGATTAATCTCTTGATGAAAGACGTTAACGTTGACCAGAACTTCTCGCCAGCTCATGCAGCTTGTTTGCATAAAGCAGAAGAGACAGGAAAGCTTGCGGGCGCTATGGTTATGCCTGACGGCACCATTATTACCGGCAAGACTTCGGAGCTGTTAGGTGCGCCAGCGTCGCTTTTGCTCAACGCACTCAAATACGTAGTTGGCATTGAGAAGAAGACGTTTATTGTCTCAGATGAGGTCCTAAGGCCAATTTGCGCACTAAAAGAGAACAACTTTAAGCTGGCTCGCACCAGCCTCTGTGCTGACGAGATGCTTATTGCACTCTCTATCAGCTCAATCACCAATCCATTGGCCGGAAAAGCCGTTGATGCCACGCAGTTACTCCGTGGATGCGACGCGTATTTCTCGTCAATTATTCCAAGCGATGACGAGTCCATCTATCACAAGCTGGGCATTAACGTGTGTTGCGAGCCAATTTTTGAACAAGGACAATTCTTTCACCAGTGATTTTTAAGAGCTCACATAAAAGCAAGAAAACGAGAAACTCTACGACTCGTTCTAAAACTAAACATACACCTGCTTCTGCAAACGCTTCAAAACGTAAGCAGCGGGCGATGCATACACTTGAGCAAAATTCCCAGAACAATCCTGTTGTCAAATGGGGACTCATTACGCTGGCCATTGTATTTGTGCTGGCATTGTTGCAATCGTGCCAGGGACTTTTCTCCCTCTCTTTTGACAACAATCTGATCATCAAAAACGAGGTCCCCTATGAGTGGGAAAACCTTAGCTACGACGCAACGGGACGTGCGCATTATGTGGTGGACGGAGAAGAACTCACTCGCACGGGCGTTGACGTCTCTTCTCACCAGGGGTTTATTGACTGGGAAGCTGTTGCTGCCGATAACATTCAGTTTGCCATGCTTCGCATTGGCTACCGCGGCTCCACCGAGGGTGGTATTCGCGCGGATGAGCTGTTTGAGACCAACCTAAAGGGTGCGCAAAGCGCTGGTCTTGATGTAGGCGTGTACTTCTTCTCGCAGGCTATTAACGTGGAAGAAGCTCGCGAGGAGGCCGCTTTTGTTCTGCAACAGTTACGGGAAGCAGGAGTTACAAAGCTTGCTCTCCCTGTTGCGTTTGACCTGGAGCCTTCTCCCGATTACAGCGGCCGCGCAGATAACCTTTCCCCTGCAGAAACTAACGCTATTGCGCGCGCGTTTTGCACCACTATTCAAGAAGCGGGATATCGCGTTATTGTGTATGGCAACAAAGTTGATTTGAATCGCTTTGACCTGGTCTCGCTTGACGAGCCTATTTGGCTGGCACAATACGTTGATCAGCCAGACGTAAACTTTAACTTTTTGATATGGCAATACACCTCAACAGGACAAGTTGACGGTATTACCGGTTCAGTTGATTTGAATTTGGACTTCTCACGCGTCTCTACAAGCAAGAGCCCAAAATAGAGCTTACACGCCAGCCACAAATGCTAAACGCGTCGCAGCCCGTAAGGCTATCCGACCTTCACGGAACCAGCCAGGGTAACGGTAGGATCAAGCGCCTGAGCATGCGCAAAAGCGCCTCCTGGGCTACATGAACTTACCAGCGTAAACACTACCCACAAGATGATGGCTGCAAGCAATACCGCCAGCGCCACACGACCCAGTCTCATGCGAGAAGAACGACGCCTTCTAGCCGCATATGCTGCCTGAGCTTCATCTCTGGGGTTGAGCGTTCCATAGTGATTGCCGTAAGCAGTTCTTGCTCGACCACGTGCACGGGCGGCATCTGCACGGGCATGGTTAACGGGATTTGTTGGGCGATCTTGCGTCATCCTACGCTGCGCCTGTGCACGGCTTCCAACAGCTGCGTGACGACCTCGTACCGCACGCGGAGAGGTAGAAGACTCCCCATTGCGAGAGACAGTAGGTGGAACCTGAGTTGGACGCTTTTTCTTACCAAAGCCAAAGAGGTTGTTCTCTGCCATCAACAATCCTTGCTAAAAGATTCGTTTACCGAAAAAAGAATACACCGACTTTGCTTTTCTCGCCTTGAAAAGCATCTATCCCGTTACAATAAAGCGCTATACAGACTGATTTTCTGTAAAGTCTGCACAATTGGAATTCATGGGGGACGTGTGAAGAAACTTTTACTGATGGCAACGGGAGGAACTATTGCTTCTGTTTCCACTGAATCGGGCTTGGCTCCCTCACTTTCAGGAGAAGAGCTTTTAGCCAACGTTCCTCTTGTTCATGACCTCTGCGAATTTGATTTCAAGCAAGTCATGAATATCGACAGCACCAATATGCGTCCTCAAAACTGGCTCCAGATTAGAGACGCCATTATTGAGTCGTACGATGCCTACGACGGCTTTATTATCCTTCACGGCACCGATACCATGGCATATACCGCTGCTGCTCTCTCCTACCTCATCCAAAATAGCGAGAAACCCATTGTGCTCACAGGCTCTCAACAGCCAATGGCAAATCCGTTTACCGACGCCAAACTCAACCTCTACCACTCCGTTCTCTACGCGCTCGACGACAGAAGCGCCGGAGTCGTGGTGGTTTTTGGCAACGAGGTTATTGCCGGCACCCGCGCTCATAAGCAGCGCACACTGAGCTTCAATGCATTTACGAGCATGAATTATCCACCGCTTGCCCACATCCGTGGCAACAAGATTATTCGTAGTGCGCCAAATGAAGAGCAGGTAGATGGCGGTCTTACAACCTATGAAACGCTCAATACGCGTGTCATTGTGCTTAAACTGACTCCCGAGCTTAATCCATCTATCTTCTACCTTCTGAAGAATGACTACGACGCCATTGTGCTTGAAACCTTTGGTATTGGCGGCATTCCCTCATACGATGGCTCTTTTGAGGAAGCTATCACCGATTGGATTGCGTCTGGTCGCACCGTAGTTATTACCACACAAGTTCCTGAAGAGGGTCTTGACCTGGGTGTATATGAGGTTGGTAGAACCTACCAAGATATGCCCGGCGTTCTCTCTGGAGACGATATGACCACCGAAGCCCTGGTTGCAAAAACTATGTGGATGCTTGGTCAGACCTCCGATCAGCGGGAGCAAGAAAAACTGTTCTACCAGGTAATTTGTAACGACAGAATTCCACAGCCCGTGGATACAGAAATTTGCGAGTAGCCGATGAGAGACGCCACGTTTAAACCTACCGTGCTCTACCTAATTGCGCTTATCATCTGCGGTTCTAACGGAATCGTTGCAAGCTTTATCAATCTTCCTAGCTACCAAATTGTCTTCTTCCGTATGCTTTTGGGCACGCTCTTTTTGCTCGTGGTTAAGCTTGTACAAAAAGAGGCTTTTACCATTCAAAACTACCCCAAGGACTTCCAGGCGCTCGTTGGATCAGGCATTGCCTTGGGTCTTCAGTGGACCTTCCTTTTTGAGGCGTATCACCTGGTGGGCGTTGGAATCGCAACGCTTGAGTATTACTGCGGTCCCGTTATTGTAATGGCGCTCTCTCCCCTTTTATTTGGCGAGAAACTCACTGCTAAAAAGATACTTGGCTTCCTTATAGTTGTTATTGGAGCTGCCCTTATTATTGGCTATGGAGTTGGACTGAACCTCTCGCCTCTTGGCCTTCTTCTAGGCGCTCTCTCTGCTGTTCTTTATGCCGTCATGGTTATTTGTAACAGGCAGCTCAAAGATGTTTCTGGTATTGAAGGCACCAGCATTCAGCTGGGCATTGGCTGCGCTATTGTTGCTCTGGTTACTGTTGTATTCCATGGCATTGAGCTGCCCGCTGATCCAGCATCGGTAAATTGGCTTGCCGTTTTGACCATCGGCCTCTTTAACACAGGCCTCGGATCATTTTTGTATTTCCCACAACTTACCAAGATTCCAGTTCAGCGCGTGGCAGTCTTTGGCTACCTTGAGCCACTATCTGCAGTTATTTTCTCGGCACTTATCCTTGGCGAGCCTTTTGGTCTTCTCAAAATAATAGGCACCGCCTGCATCATAGGCGGTGCCATCTTTGCTGAGCTATCAGGCGCCTCTTCGAACAAATCAGAGGTTATTGAAACTCCACTGTAAGCAATAACGCAAAAGCGCGGCGAGCTTACATTGGCATAGTAGGAGCAACAAAGACACGAGCGGCGTTCTCGCGGTCAAGGTCATACAGGTTCTTTGGATCTCCACCAAAGAGCTCTACTGCCTTGAGAAGATCGGAAGCATTTGCTTCTTCCTCGCCCTGCTCCTTAACGTACCAGTCAAGCAGCTGCATAGTGCGGAAATCGTTTGCCTTCTGAGCAACGGCGTAGCACTCGTTAATACTTGCGGTAATGAACTGCTCGTGCTCGTACGCTGCCTTGATTGGCTCAACTACCTTGGAGAAGGTAAGGTCTGGCTTTGCGATTGCCTCCATGGTTGGAGTCCAATCGTTGTCAAGCAGGTAACGACGAAGAATACGTGCATGAGCAAGCTCTTCCTGAGACTGGATGACATACCAGTTTGCAAAGCCCTTCAGGCCCTGCTCCTCATAGAAATCTGCAAAGGTCAGATACAGATAAGCGGAATAAAACTCTTTGTTGATCTGCTGATTAAGGATGTTACCAACGTTTGTGTCAAGTGCCATGTTCTTCTCTTTCCTCATAACTTTTTCTCAAAAAATGAGAAGCTCTTTGGCTTCTCATTTTTGATACCCAGTTGTTAGCCTCTTAAACAGATTGCACAAAATCTTAATGATAAAAATAGTTACTATTTTTATCTCCTGTTTGTGTACGCTGCTCTTGCGCCACCTATGCGCTAGTCGCGGGTGAGCTTGCGGTGAATGCGATGAGGACGAGCAGCCTCCTGACCAAGTCTTTCGATACGATTTGCCTGGTAAGCCTCAAAGTTACCCTCAAACCAGAACCACTTGCCCGGATTCTCATCGTCACCCTCCCACGCAAGAATGTGCGTAGCAATGCGGTCCAAGAACCAACGGTCGTGGCTGGTTACCACCGAGCATCCTGGGAAGCGCTCAAGTGCATCCTCAAGGCTTTCCAACGTCTCAATATCGAGGTCGTTGGTAGGCTCGTCCAGAAGCAGGAGGTTTCCACCCTGCTTAAGCGTAAGGGCAAGGTTTAGACGGTTCCTCTCGCCACCAGAAAGGACGCCAGCACGTTTCTGCTGGTCAGGTCCTTTGAAGCCGAAGCTGGCCACATAGGCACGGCTTGGAATCTCCGTGTCTCCCACCTTGATGAAGTCGTTTCCGTCGGAGACAACCTCCCAGATAGTCTTATCTGGATCGATTCCCTGCCTGAGCTGGTCAACGTAAGAAATTTGAACCGTCTCGCCAATCTCAAGCGTGCCAGAGGTAAGCTCCTCCTGGCCGACAATAGCCTTGAACAGCGTTGACTTACCTACACCGTTGGGGCCAATCACGCCAACAATGCCATTTCTTGGCAGGCTAAACGAGAGGTCATCGATAAGAACGCGGTCTCCAAAGGCCTTATGGATGTGATCAGCCTCCAGGACCTTCTGGCCCAGACGCGGACCCACAGGAATCTGGATCTCGGTGAAGTCGAGCTTCTTGGATGCACGAGCCTCTGCTTCCATCTGCTCATAGCGGTCAAGACGCGCGCGGTTTTTTGCCTGGCGAGCCTTAGGAGACGAACGAACCCACTCCAGCTCAGCACGCATTTTCTTTGCGCGCTTGGCGTCCTGCTGGTTCTGAGCCTCAAGACGTGCTGCTTTGTTCTCCAGGTAAGTTGAGTAGTTTCCCTCGTAAGGATAGAGCTGTCCGCGGTCAACCTCGCAAATCCACTCAGCGACGTCGTCGAGGAAGTAGCGATCGTGCGTGACGGCCATAACAGCGCCGGGGTAATCGTGCAGGAACTTCTCAAGCCAGAGCACCGACTCCGCGTCAAGGTGGTTGGTGGGCTCGTCAAGAAGCAGCAGGTCAGGTGCCTCGAGAAGCAGACGACACAGGGCTACACGGCGTTTCTCGCCACCAGAGAGATGGTTGACGGAAGAATCTGGATCCGGGCACTGCAGCGCGTCCATGGCCTGGGAGAGCTGGCTGTCCAAGTCCCAGCCGTTAGCTGCGTCAATCTCGGTCTGGAGCTGGCCCATCTCTGCCATCAGCGCGTCAAAATCAGCATCAGGGTTGCCCATCTCAACGCCGATCTCGTTGAAGCGCGCGATCTTAGCAAGCAGGTCACCGAAGGCGAGCTCGATGTTCTCCTTGACTGTTTTGGTTTCATCCAGCGGTGGCTCCTGCTGGAGCAGTCCAACGGTGTAACCTGGGGTTAGCTTAGCCTCGCCGTTGGAGACGTCCTCCATGCCGGCGATAACCTTGAGCAGCGTAGACTTTCCCATGCCGTTTGGGCCCACAACGCCGATTTTTGCGCCTGGGTACACGCCGACAGTGACGTCATCAAGAATGACCTTCTCGCCGACTGCTTTGCGGGCCTTGTACATCTGATAGACAAACTCTGCCATGTGCTCCTCCTTAAGGGGCTGTCAGATGAAATATTCACATAACCATTCTAATGAAATATTTCAAGGACTCCACCGCAGAAGGAGCGGGAAGAAGGCGCGCGGGGCGCGCTGCGAGGCGTGCAGGTGCGGGATGCGAGGCGCGTGGGAGCGGACGTGTGGGTGCGCGGTACGGGATGCGAGGCTCGCGGGTGCGGTTGCAAAACACGAAAACACACCTATGTCAGATAATCTGCTCAAAAAGCGTATACATTGCACTCAAAACCTCTATATCTTGCAGATTATTTGACTTAGGTGTGTTTTTCGCCCCGGATTTAGCAGATTATCTGACATAGGTGTGTTGTTGAAGGCTTGAAAATAGTGGTAGTTAAACTATTTATGTATTGTTATTCATCATTACGTATATCGAACATTATTTATACATGAAAATGAATTAAGCCATAAATTGCAATCATGACTTGCACTAAATTGCCGTCTTCAGACGGTTTGTCGCGAGGATTACCAGATTTCCAAGCCATCTAGCACACTCGAAATGCAAATTGCCATTCAACTGCACGTCACAAACGAGCTGGAAGAATGGCAATAAACTGTAGTTGACGTAGCCTTCTGTGGTTTGACGTAGCTTTTATGGCGTGGCCCGAGCTTTTACGGTTTTACGTGGCCCTGATTTGCTTTATCTACGGCATCTTTGACCATCTGCGCGTAGAGGGTGCCACCACGATTAATGGAATCTGAATCAGAGCCAAAGTGGACGTAGTCAGTACCTGACCAAATGTCAGGATTATCCTGAGCAACCTGTGCCCAATCCGCAATAGTAATGAAGTCGTACTGTTGCGCGAGCTCAAGCTCGTGTGCGCGAATAGCATTTGCACCAGCGTTTGGATCGGAGTTTCTACCGTCATAAGGAGTGACAAAAATCAGACGATGTCCGCGCGGCAGCATGTCCACAATCTTATCAACCGCATCGGAGCCGCCAACAGGGTTGGTGCCCAGGGCAACAACAACGTCCTGGTAGAGGGTGTTGTTGTCGATTGCGGACTGCAGCAAATCTACGCCCATCGCCACATTTCTACTAACAGAAGCGTCAATTTGAGCATCGGGCAGCGCATCCTGCAGGTAAGAACGAGCGCGCAGCGAAACAGAATCGCCAATGTAGGTGACTCCCTCAACAACGTTGTAGTTGCTTGCCTGCGAGGTATCCGCATGCTTGCGAGTCATGGTCATGGTACTCTGCTCCTGCAACGAAGCATTGAGCAGCAGATCGTTCTGGAAATCGCTAAGCTGTGGAGCGGTTAGCGCAATAAAGGCAACAGCCGCAGCAAAAGGAATAAGCGCAAGGCCGGTACCTCGCAAAACCTTCTGACCATCAAGCTTGATGCGCGAGAAGATCTCTGGAGACTTCCCTGCCAACGCTGGCTCAAGTACATAGAACGAGCAGCTTGCAAATACAAACGAAAGCACCAAGGTTAGGAGTGCAGCCAGGACTGGATCGACCTTCTCGGCAAAAATAATGTACAAAGGCCAGTGGAATAGATACACGCCGTAGCTGGTATCTGCCACAAAAGAAACGATGCCAGGCTCATTGATTCCCTCGGTTTTTTGATGCAACATGCGAGCAAAGAAAATCATTGCGGCTGCTGCGAGCGAGGCAAAAAGGAAACCAAAGGTGTACGTAAAGAGGTCCTCGAAGTGCATGAAGACGCTCAAGAAGACGAGAACACCGCAGCTTGCCACAAGGCCCACAAGCGTTAGCTGAGTAGAAAGCTTCTGCTCGATCTGGTCAAAGAGCTCGCCCGTCTGTGCAATTCCTGCAACACACGATAAAAGCGCACCGATAAAGAAGGGGAACACGTGGGTTTGCGTCGAGAAGTACTGAATAGAAAGATTGGTGGAGCTTTGAGCGCCGGTAGCCATCGCCAAGTAAGTAGCGACCAACAGCACCAGGGAAGCTCCAGCAATCTTTACCTTATAGCTTCTAATTGTTTTGCTCATGCAAGCAAGCAGCCAGGCGCACAAACCCCAGAGCACATAAAAGTGCATTTCAACGGCAAGACTCCAGGTGTGCAGATACACATGAGGAGCAAATTGATTCTCGTAGCTGTTGCCCAGAACTATCTCAAAGTAGTTAGTCACAAAGCCAAGAGCTGCAGCAATCTGATACTTAATACCGGCAATAAACTCGGTACGTACAAGCAGAAGAAATGGCGTGCAGACCAGTACCATAAACACAAGCGGCGGCACAATTCTGTAGAAACGCCTGCGTAGGAACCCAATGACGTCGATGGATCTAAAGCGAGCAAACTCATCAATCAAAAGAGCCGTGATGAGATAGCCCGAGAACGTAAAGAATACGTCGACACCAATGAAGCCGCCTGGAAGTGCGTCCTTAAAAAAGTGATATATGAGGACTAAAACAAGTCCTGTTATACGTACAAGCGAAAACCATTTAATTCGCACTTTGATAAATCCCTTGCTTAAAAGTTCCTTCATACACAATGCTATCTTGTGTAGTCAGTTTTCCCTGGCCGTCTGCCTGGCCTTTTACAAATTGTCCCTCGTAAACCCAGCCATCTACTGAGGTATACGTTCCCGTACCCTGGAAATACCCGTCGACAAATTCTCCTTCGTAGGTATCGCCATTCTCAAAAGTCATCTTGCCTTGACCATTCATCTTTCCCTGAATGGTAGTGCCGGTATACGTCACCTGATTGTCGCCAAATACCAGCGTTTTTTGACTTGGTCGGTTAACCAATACAATCGAGAGCACCGCAAGCACCAAAATTGCAACAACGCTTACCAGCTCGAGCTTTCTTCTGCTCGCACTCACCGGGCGAGAATGACGCTGTTCTGGTTCTGGATCTGCTTGATTGCGAGGACGCTTCTCCACACGAATGCTTTTGCGTGCAGATAGAGGAGTTTTCTGGCGCTTCTTTTTTTCTGACGCAACTTTAGACCGCATATTTTCTGCAGATTTTTCTGCGGGCTGTGTAGCAGACTTTTCTGCGGGCTGTGCAGCAGACTTTTCTGCAGGCTTACGCTGCGCAAGCGACGCAAAAGCAGACGATAGCTGCTCAGACGCAGTCTGCAGAGAGGCCACTGGGCTTGCCGTAGTATCAGCCTTCTCTACGGGAGCCTGAGGTGCTTCTACAGGTGCAACTTCCCTTGCCTCAGATGAAGGCTCAGGGATATGCGCTGCTTTAACCATATGACGAGCGTTTCTTTTTTTAGCAGAAAAACGCGTAGGAGAACTCACTAGGTATTCCAATTCAATCGATTTGTTAACTATTTCATTGTACTAATTTCCTTCAACTTTTGAATTGTCATTTGTCCTATACACATTTACCAGATTCACAGGTACGCCCGCTGTTTTTCTGCAATTTTCTGTTCTAAGTAAAAAGAGAGAGGGGTACACTACAAGGTGGTATTAGAAAAGAAACAAAATGTGCTTACTAAAGTGTGTTCTAATTAAAAAGTTACATCATCGACATTATCAGGGAGGCGAAGATGGCAGAAGCAATTCGTAAAGTAAATATCATTGGCCATTTGAACCCAGATACAGACAGCATTTGTGCTGCAATTTCTTATGCGTATCTCAAAAATCAGATTGATAACCCTATCTATGAAGCTCGTCGCGCTGGCTCACTCAACCGTGAGACTGCGTTTGTCCTAAATCACTTTGGCTTCGAAGAGCCACAGCTTATTACTACGGTTACTCCTCAGATCAAAGATGCAGAAATTCAAACTCAGCCAAAAGTTGATGCTGGAATGAGCCTCTATGCTGCTTGGCAGCTTATGCAGGACGTTAAGCTTGATACACTCTGCGTTACTGATGAGGAAGAAGAGCTTACCGGCCTGATTGCCGTTAAAGATATTGCAAATGCAAACATGAGCCTTTCCGAGCCAAACCTGCTCTCTAAAGCTAAGACAAGCTATGCAAATATCGTTTCTACGCTTGGTGGCACCATAGTTCTTGGTGATCCTGAGGGCGTTGTTAAGCAGGGCAATATTCGCGTTGGTACCAGTGCTTCTGCCCTTTCAGAGATTGTTGACGCTGGCGATATTATTGTTGTTGCTGGCAACCATGAGAACCAGACTATCGCAGTTGAGCACGGTGCTTCTTGCCTTATTGTCTCTTGCGATGCTCCAATTGCTCAGGACGTCATTGACCTGGCTAAAAAGCGTGATTGCGCTATTATCAGCACTCCACGCGATACCTTTGAAGTAGCTCGCCTGCTTATCATGTCTATGCCTGTACGAGAGAAGATGCTCACTGATGACATCCTCAAGTTCAGCGTTAACACCGCAATTGATGATGCTCGTAAGGCAATGACCAACTCAAGGCACCGCTTCTTCCCTGTTATTAACGAGAACGGCACTTTTGCAGGTCTTATCAGCGGTCCTGGTCTTTTGAACCCTCGCAAGAAGCACGTCATTCTTGTTGACCACAACGAGCGCACTCAGGCAGTTGATGGTCTTGAGCAGGCAGAGATCATGGAGATTGTTGATCACCACCGCATCGGCTCCATTGAGACTTCTAACCCAATTACCTTTAGAAACGTCCCTGTTGGCTGCACCTGCACCATCATCTATGGCCTCTACCACGAGTACGGCATTGAGATTCCAAAGAATATTGCTGGTCTTATGCTCTCTGCAATTCTTTCCGACACCCTTGCATTCCGCTCCCCTACCTGCACCGAGCGCGATATCGTTGCTGGTAAGAAGCTTGCAGAGATTTGCGGAGAAGACATTGACGCTTACTCTGAGCAGATGTTTGACGCTGGCGCAGACCTCACTGGTCGTACTGCAGAAGAAGTCTTCCACGGTGACTACAAGGTATTCAGCCGTGGCGGCGTAAAGTTTGGCGTTGGCCAGGGCTCCTTCATGACCGAGTCCAGTCGCAAGGCTGCTGAGGAACTTGTTGGACCATTCTTGGAGACCGCCGCTAAGTCCGAAGAGCTTCCAATGGTCTTCTACATGTTCACCGACGTAAAGAGCCAGGTCACCGAGATGCTCTTCTACGGTGCAAATGCTGCCAGCGTCATCGAGCGCGCCTTTAACGTAAAGGTTGATGGCAACATTGCTGTTCTTCCAGGTGTTGTCAGCCGTAAGAAGCAGGTTGTTCCATCTCTCATGGCAACGCTTCAAACGCTCGCCGAGGAATCCGCCAACTAGCACGGGTTTCTCGCGCGTCGCGCCTTATGCGAGCTTCCACTGCGCGGGTCTCTCGCACATCGTGCTTCTCGCCATTGATTGAAATGATAACGCCTACCTGCACTTTTGCGGGTAGGCGTTTTTCTACAGGAGCTGTTCTATGACGGCACCTATTCTGTCTCTGATCACCAGATTGGCTCGACCATCGTACGGCGTAGGTTGGTCGTTGATGATGGCCATTTTGTTGCCCTCGTAGTAGTCGAGAAGACCGGCGGCAGGCTGCACTACCAGAGAACTTCCTGCAACCACAAGGACCTCCGCTTGAGAGATGGCGTTCAAGGCACCATAAACCGTGTCCATATCAAGGCCCTCTCCGTAAAAGACGATATCAGGCCTAATAACTGCGCCGCATTGACAGAGCGGCACCACAGACGACTGCTCTTCAATCTGATCAAGCGTGTAGGTGTGGCCGCACTCGGGACAATAAAAACGCGTCTCGTTGCCATGGAGCTCAAACACACGCTTGCTACCAGCAGCTTGATGCAGTCCGTCGATGTTTTGCGTCACCACCGCGCGCAACTTTCCCGCAGCTTCCAAGTCTGCCAGCCACTTGTGAGCAATGTTTGGCTGAGCCTCCCCCAAATGATGAGAGTTTCTAAAATACGTGTAATACGCTGCGGGGTAATCAAAAAACACATCGAGCGAGAAGATCTCTTCAAGCGTAAAATCTGGCGCCTTACTGTAGGCAAAAGACTCCTCGTTATCGGGGTCAACCGTTACTCCATTTCCCAGGTCGTAGGCTTCTTTTCCCATGTCATAGCCGTCTTGGCCCAGGCCAATGGTCATGTTTTCTACCTTGATGCCGCCCTGGCGATACAGACCGTTAGTACCCCTAAAATCAGGAATACCGCTTTCCGTTGACACGCCTGCGCCACCAAAGAAAACAATGTTATCTGACGACTGAATCCAGTCTTTAAGCTGCTCAATCTTGGTCATTAGGCACCTCTAACCTAAAAAAGGGACCCGGATAAACTGGGTCCCTCGTCTCAAGCGCCGGAGCTCTTGGCGCTGAAAACGCTAGTAGTCAAACTCGTCAGGAGCATATTCAGTAAGGCATGCATCCAGACCGGCTTCAATTTCCTCATGGTTCATATGACGACCAATGAAGCACAGCTTAGTTTGACGATCGCCCAGTTCATCATCCCATTCTGCGCGTAGCTCGGGTTTCTCGTCAAGAAGGGTTTCTCGCTCATCCTCTGGCAGCGATGCGTAGAACATGCCATTCTCGTAGAACTGGACCTGCTTGCCAGCCTGCTCAAATACGTAGCTCATCTCGGGGTCTTGCGAAATCCAGATGCTACCCTTGACGCGGATGATATTCTTTGGCCAGCTAGCCACAAACTGGTTAAGTTTGTCCAGGTCAAATGGCTGACGGCGGCGATACACAAAGGTAGTAATCTCGTACTCCAAAACCTCTGGGTCCTCGTGCTCCTCAGGATGCTCCATTGCATCCATCCAGGCAGCGGAGGCGTAAGCTTTGTCAAAGTCAAAACGGCCCGTATTGATAAGCTCGCTCATTGGAATGTCACCGTTGACCGCCTCAACAATAACGGCGTCTTTCTGCAGGCCACGAACAAGCGCCTTGAGCTCGTGGAGCTGCTCTGGAGTAACCAGATCGGTCTTGTTGAGTACCAGCGTAGAGCAGAACTCAATCTGCTGAATAAGCAGGTTCTCAATGTCGTCCTCTTCAATGTCTGGGTCGAGAAGATCGGCGCCGTTGTGGAACTCCTCAAACATGCGAGCACAGTCAACAACTGCGACGATGTTATCAAGGTTGAGGTGAGAGTGATTAGTTGCATGCTGGCTCTGATTGCAGAATGCAGAAATGTTATAGGTAATGGGGATTGGCTCGCAGATGCCCGAAGCCTCAATAATGATGTAGTCAAACTCCTCGGTATCGGCCAAATCACCCAACTGAAGTGCCAAGTCATTAGAAAGGGTGCAGCAGAGGCAACCGTTAGTTAGAGGAATAACGTCGCCTTCTTTAGCGTAGCCGCCGTCTTTAATAAGACCAGCATCAACGTTAATCTCGCCAATGTCGTTGACAATGACTGCTGCGTGAATACCTTCAGTATTAGAGAGAATGTGGTTCAAAATAGTGGTCTTACCTGCGCCTAAGTAGCCGGTAAGCAACACAATTTTCACCTGCTTTGGTTCAGACATAGTGAGCTCCTATCAAATGTCAAACTTTTATATCAAAGAATAAACTTCTTGCCTGTAAAAGTGGGCCCTGACGCTTAAGTGAGTCAGGGCCCAACCTTCGCGTTACAAATTATCGAGCTGGAAGCTTAGAAGCTACCGCGATCAATAATCTTGCCTTCCTTCATGATGACGTCCATGTTCTCAGGCGTGAGGTCGCGGATGTTGTTAGCAACGTCGCCCTTGACTACGAGGATATCAGCAGAGAGGCCTTCCTTGACAGCACCAAACTCATTCTCCTTGCCAAGCATCTTTGCGCCGTTGTAAGTAGCAGCTGCAACAGTATCAAGGATGGAGATGCCAACCTTCTCGACAAAGTCATACATCTCATCGATGGTGACGTAGCCGTAAGGAGTGACAAAGCTGAAGGAGTCAGAGCCGATGGTAATGGTGATGCCCATATCATAAGCCTTACGCAGGTTAGCGTAGGTGCGTGCAAGGCCCTTCTCGACAACAGTCTCGCCTGGGAATGCGTCAAGCTCTGGAGTCCAGTCTGGTGGATAAGTTCCGTACCAAGTTGGCAGGAAGCCGATGGTTGGGGTGAAGTATGTTCCCTGCTCAGCCATAAGCTTCATGGTGCGCTCGTCAAGCTCAAAGCCATGAATGAGCTGCTTGCAGCCAAAGCGGACGCAGTCGTATGCAGCGTCAAAGTTGTTGTAGGAGTGAGCATACAGAGGAATGCCTACCAGTGCGCACTCGTCAGCAATTGCCTTGATTTCCTCGGTGCAGAAGAGCTGCAGACGGTCGGAGTCCCAGCGCCAAATGCCGCCACCAGTTGCCCAGATCTTGATGCCGTCAGGCTCTTCACGAAGACGACGGCGGATTGCCTTACGAAGCTCCCATGGACCGTCTACCTGGTCGCCCCAAGGGTGTCCGTCCTTGGAAATCTGCAGTGGCAGGTGGTGAGAGTCACCGTGACCAGCAACGCGACAAAGGCCAAGGCCGGTAGCAAAGATACGAGGACCCTGCATAATGCCCATGTTAACGAGGTCGCGGATAGCAATACCATTGCGGCCAATCTCAACGACAGTGGTAAGGCCGTGGGTAAGAGCGTCATAAGCCTGCTTGACTGCGCATGCCTGCTTCTGAGCAACGGACTCGATAACCCAGTCGTTATCGTTGTCGGTCAGGTTGCCGGAGAAGTGCAGGTGTGTATCAACAAGACCAGGCATTACGGTATGGCCAGATGCGTCACGTACCTCATATCCCTCTGGGACCTCTTTACGAGGACCAGCATAGGTAATCTTGTCGTCATCGATAAGGACAAGGGAGTCCTCGACCGGTGCAGCACCAGTACCGTCAACGAGCTTGCCGCCTACAAAAGCATACTTACTCATGTTTCCCATCCTTCCTTTGTTGTCCGCTCACTTCTTTTAAACGGACGAGGTTTACTTGCATAGTAAGCCCGGGTTAACTTCTTTGGAATAAGTTAGCCATGGTTGCCGGTAAGCGGAGCAAAAATACCCATGAACGGATGTTCAGATATCAATAATTTCATATAAACATCTAAAGTATTTGATTACTTCATATTTGCTATGACTACATTGCATAGTTGTGTCAAAACAGTTTTTGTCCGGTATCCGTGGTAAGGTTGAGAAAAACAAATTAAGGAGGGGCAATGTCTCAGAATTCTTCGTCGCAGTCCAGCTTTTTTGCACTTATATCTCGCATGCGCTACATTGAGCGCTGGTCGCTTATGCGCAATTCTCGATCAGAAAGCCTTGCTGAACACGCCCTTGACGTGGCCGTTATTTCTCACTGCCTAGCAACTATTGCAAATGTGCGCTATCACAGAAATCTTGACGCAGATCGTGCAGCTCTTATTGGTATATATCACGATGCATCAGAGATTATCACCGGAGACATGCCCACGCCTGTAAAGTATGCTAATTCAGAGATTAGAGATGCGTATCATCAGGTAGAAGCACGTGCCGAGAAAACCATTCTCTCCACACTGCCAGAAGACCTGCAAGATGCCTATGCTCAGGTGCTTACTCATAGCGCTGAGGCTTCAGAGAGTGAAGCTTATCTTAGAAAGCTTATTAAAGCTGCAGATAAGATTGCAGCACTCATTAAGTGTATTGAGGAAGCTCAGTCTGGAAACTCAGAATTTATTACCGCTGAAGCCTCAACTCGTGGAGTTGTTGAAGATTTAGCAGATTCTCTTCCAGAAGTGCGCGATTTTATGACAGAATTCCTACCTTCGTACGGAGAAACGCTTGATCAGCTTCTGTAAAGAAACGCTGATTTTGCCTGCTTGTTGAGGAGTTGCTTTGCGCGCACTACATGCACGTTTGCCTAAAAACTTTGTTCTGGAAGAGCGCTTAGAGGCGTATTCCAGCGTCATTGAGCCTCATCCAGAGGCTTTGAGAGGTACGTGGGCTTCTGCGTGTGCGCCAATTACTGCTGAGGGGCATGTTCCCTTCTCTGAGGTCCGTGTAGACCTTGGCTGCGGCAAGGGATCTTTTACTGCCGCTCAAGCTAAGGCAAATCCTAACGTGCTTTTTGTAGCCATTGATACAGAACCTATCTGTATTTCATATGCTGCTAAAACAATGTATGAAGCAGGAGTGCCTAACGCCATCGTAGTGCCTGGTACCGGCATGAAGATTGATGAGTACTTCTCGCCAGAAGAGGTCTCTGTTATTTATCTCAACTTCCCTGCACCATTTCCTCGAATCAGGCAGGCAAAGATGCGCCTCACTGATGCTGAGCGTCTTATGCAATATAGAAATGTTTTGGCTAAAGAGGGTGTTGTTCGTCTTAAAACGGACAGTCAGCCACTTTTTGATTTTTCTCTTGAGCAAGTTGAAGTTGCTGGATACAACTTTATTTGGAAAACGCGAGATGCAAAGAACGATTTTCCTCACGATGTTCCTAGTGAGTACGAACAAAAACTTGGTGCTCAAGGCGCTAAGGTTCATGCCTACCTGATTGCTCCGGGTCCTGTACCAGCAGATTTCACACCCACAGAGCCTGTCAGTCTTGTTGACTACCTTCCAGAAGATTTAGAGTCACTAACCTACGTTCCTCATGGAATGGAAAGCACGGTCCGCAATCTTGCAAACCGTGCTCGTAGACTTCGTAAGAAGGCTCAGTAATTTGTAATTGGCTATGTGTAGAAACAGCCGTTTGTGAAAACAACCTTTGTAGGAGCGCTCCTTTGTGAGCGCTCTTTTTTAAGCCAGCAGCCCTGACTCTTTTACTTAATCGACTTTATATTCAAAGCTCTAGTGGAATTAAGAACCGCAAGCACCATAACGCCTATGTCTCCAAAGACCGCTAGCCACATGGGAGCCAAACCAAAGGCTGCAAGAATCAAAACAGCAACCTTAACTCCAATAGCAAACACAATATTTTGCTTTGCAATACCCAAGGTATGACGAGCAATCTTTACGGCCTTTGAGAGCTTAGAAAGCTTGTCGTCCATAAGAACTACGTCGGCGGCCTCAATAGCAGCATCAGACCCCAAACCGCCCATAGCAACGCCTACATCAGCGCGTGCAAGAACGGGTGCATCATTGATGCCGTCACCGACAAAAGCAAGGGACTTACCAGCTGTCTTTTGGGCGAGAAGACCTTCAACGGCAGAAACCTTATCCTGTGGAAGCAGTTCAGCACGAACCTCAGTAATGCCCATCTGAGCAGCAATCTCTTCTGCAACGTCGCGTTTATCGCCCGTGAGCATAACAACCTTAGAAACGCCAACGTCTTTGAGGGAAGCGATTGCTGCTGGAGCATCAGCTCGTTCGCGGTCAGAAATAACAATGTGGCCCATGTAGGTCCCATCAACAGCCACGTGAATGATGGTTCCGTGGTTCTCGCACGCTTTCCAAGAAGCTCCTACGCTCTCCATAAGTGCGCAGTTGCCAACAGCAACGCTCTTACCATTCACGTTAGCGCAAATGCCCTGACCAGCAATTTCTTTGATGTCCGTGATAACACAGTCATCGTCCTCGCTTGGATAAGCAGCACGAAGAGCTGCAGCAATGGGATGCGTGGAGTGCATCTCAACGTGAGAAGCTAGGTGCAGAAGGTCCTTCTCGCCAATGGCCTGAGGATGAACAGCAAGGACCTCAAAAACACCCTCAGTCAGCGTACCGGTCTTGTCAAAGGCAACGGTATCAAGGGTAGAAAGCATATCAATGTACGCAGAGCCCTTGATTAGGATGCCCTCCTTCGAAGCAGCGCCAATACCGCCAAAGAAGGCCAGTGGCACGGAAACTACCAGCGCACAAGGACATGAGGCAATAAGGAAGGTCAGTGCTCTTACAATCCAGATTGATGCGTTGCCCACAAAGTCTCCCGAGAGCAGTGGTGGCAAAAACGCCAGCGCAATGGCACTGTAAACAACTGCTGGAGTATACACGCGAGAAAAACGACGAATAAAGCTCTCAGTCTTGGACTTGTTTTGGTTTGAGCTCTCTACCAGCTTAATGATGCGGGAAGCAGTAGAGTCTTCAAAGAGGTGGGTAACGCGAGCACGAACCACGCCAGAAAGGTTTACGCAGCCCGAGATAATATTGTCTCCCACCGTTGCGTCACGAGGCACGCTCTCACCAGTAAGAGCAACGGTATCAAGACTGGTAGAACCCTCGACGATCTCTGCGTCAACAGGGACACGGTCGCCGGGTTTGACCACAATAATCTCTCCTAGCCCAACTTCTTCTGGAGAGATAGTAAGCAGCTGTCCGTCACGTTCAACCGTTGCGCTGTCAGGACGGATATCCATAAGCTTGGCAATAGATTTCTTGCTGTTATCGGAAGCAAGGTGTTCAAACACTTCTCCTACCTGGAAGAACAGCATGACAAAGACGGCCTCATCAAACATAGGAGAACCGTTAGGCACAAAGCCAATGAGCAAGGCACCAACAGTAGCAATGGTCATGAGCAAGTCTTCGTTAAAGCACTCGCCCTCAGTGATGCTCTCCCATGCTTCTAGAACAACATCGTATCCCGCAACAGCGTAAGGCAACAGGTAAAGCAACAGTGCCTGCCAGAGCTGCAGGTCAAATGCGTGTTCAACCGCGTAAGCAATACCTAGCAAAACAGCAGAACAGACAATGCGAGCAATTTTCACCTTTGTCTTTGAGCTCATAGCTCCTCCTTGGGTTGTTGTTATGCCTAGTCTACTCCTTAAATTGATATATGTACATATATTCATACAATAATCTTTATGAGTTTTGTTATGAAAAACTCCGCGGGCGAGAAACCCGTGGAGTCCCAGATAGACATAGAGTTTTGGACGTAGTTTAAGCAATCGTTCTTCTCGCCAAGTGAAAAGCTAGTTGATCAGCGACGCGGGAGTTGGGATAAATCCCTCAAAGATGACAGGCGCACCTTCAAGCTCGGAGGCAATCATGTCCTCCTCGTTCCTAACGGTCCAGGTAATCAGATGTGCGCCCATGGTATTGCAAGCCAGCTTAACAAAGGGGTTCTTGCGATCTTCAAACTTGTATGAAATGAAGTCTGGGCGACCAACAGAATTACCAAAGAGAGCTGTAGCGCCAGCTCGTGTAGCAATGTTCATGTGCTTAGTCTGACGGTCAACCAGGAAATTCTCCGAAAGCTGGCCACGAAGCATCTCAGGACGGTTCTGACGCAGCCACTGCAAAACGCGAGGATCAAAGCTCTCGATGCATGCACGAACGGGACGAAGATCAAGAGCCTGCATAATCTTTTCTGTCAGCTGCTCAGCGTTATTGTTGCGCGTCTTAGCCTCAATAATCAAAGGTGCAGGTAGCTCACCGGAACCACTCCATGCATAGACCTCAAGGACTTCCTCAAACGTTGGAATCTGCTCGTCGGTAGCAAGAAGTCTAAGACCACGAAGCTCCTCCAGCGTGGACTCCTCAACAATCTTCTGTACGCCACAGAGGCGATCAAGTGCTGAATCGTGAACAACAACCAACTTATTGTCTGCGGTCAGGTGAACATCAACTTCGGAGCCAAAGCCCTTCTCGACAGCTGCACGGAAAGCAAGCAGGGAGTTCTCTGGAATGCCCGCCTCGTTGTTGTAGAGGCCACGGTGAGCATAGCGATGACGAGCAATCTCGTGCCAACGCTCCAGAAGCAGGCGATCATTTTGCTTGCGTGGAGCAATAGAATAAGCACCGTATGCAGCTAAGCCAAGAGCAGCACCAGCCACAACGCCACCAGCAATTGCCGCGTTTCTAAACGACTTACGCTTCTTGGTAGAAGCTAACAGAGCGTCAGAATCCTGTCCATCTTGAGCAGCAATTTCCTCAACAACATCTGCAACTGCGATATCTGCGGCGGCATCCTGATGCTCAGCCAGGGTCTCCCCCATCTCTTCAAGCGACTCTGCAGTGCTTGCAAGTTGCTTTGAAAGCTTGTTCTTTGGGCGAGAAAAACGATTTTCTAGATTAGACTGAAGCTGAGCCTGAGCAGCTAAAACAGAGGTCTGAGCCGAACGAAGCGCAGACTGAGCACGAGCGACTGATGACTGAATAGCATCGCCGTTTGGCAGTGCTGGCCTAATATGAGCATTAAACCCAGCTGTAAGCTGCTCTTTTGCGATATTACCTGCTAAGTTAGCAGCCTTAGAAGCCGTTGTAGCAAGCAGCTTTCTTCCAGCCTCGGATTGAAGTGCTGCCTTTGCGGCATACTGAGTAATTGCTAAACCTGCAGCTCTAACTGCAGCTCTCTTAATAAAACGACCAATCATGTAAGCTCCCTTCAATCTAGCTTTATTCTATCAGTCCAGTTCTCGCTTTTTCGCTACGTATTGCGACTTTCTGTGCGTAATCAGTATCTTTGTCTGTTCAAAATCGAGTAGTATGTAGTCCACTAACTACTATCTCAGGAGCATCATGGCTGTTATAAAACAAGAACACGCTCTCTACCTGTATAAACTACTCAAAGCAACCATTGGCGTCTCTAAGCAGACTCCCCTCTCTACCGTTGAGGGCGTGCTCATTGAAGACGACCTTGCACCGCAGGATTTTGGCTTTGACGACATCCGCGCTCTCATGGAGGCGTGCCCCGATTTCATCAAAATCACTGCGTTCAAAAAAGGCTACGTCTACGCGACGCTTCTGACCTTTGACATCTTTGAGGCTGCCCTTATAGCTGGCGAGAAAAACGTCGAGTCGCAAAACAATGGCAAACCATGGAAACGCCGACGTGGAGCAAAGTCCATTCGAGCTCTCAAGCCAAAGCACCTGGTAGTTGAAGCGGAGCCTGAAGTTGAGGAGCTTCCTGTCCAGGAAGAGTCGACGGAGTCAGAGGAGGTGCCTGTCGTAGAGAGCTCGGAGGAACTGTCTGTTGCAGCGACGCCTACTGCAGAGGCGGCTGAAGAAGACCTCCAGCAAGAATCTGCCGATGATGCCGCTCCAGAGCCCGCTGGAACCGATGATGCCACACCAGAACCTGACGAGACCGAAACACCAGCTCCAGAGCATAAATCTGCCGAGCTAACAGTGCCCGAACCTGTAGTGCCCGAACCTGTAGTGCCCGAACCTGTAGTGCCCGAACCTGTAGTGCCCGAGCCTACCATCTCGCTTACCGTTACCTACAATCCCTACGACGGCTCCGATGAAGAGAAGACGCTTGAGGCCGCTCCTTCAGTATTGCAACAGGCACTGAATGCAACAAGTTCTGTCTCTAGCTCTACAGTTTCTGAATCCCAGGCTTCTACGCAGGCAATCAATCAGAATGAGACTTCCACCTCTACCTCAACATACCCTGCCAATTTTGAGGAAGATGTCCACGTCAACAACGAGCTTCTCGGTATTTTGTATCAGATGGCTCCCGTCGACGCCAACGTTCTCAAGCAGCTGGAAGAAGACTTCAAACTTGCAGAGTCTTCTCGCGCGCTCATTACCAAGGGCGGTACGTTCACATTCAACACGCGTTACAAGAAACCGCAGACTGACGAGGTTATTACCGCTACCATTCGTAAGTCTAAGCGCGGTGCTCTGCGTCCCTGGACGCTCTTGAAGCTCAGCGTTTCTGCAGATGAGCTGCAGGATCAGGCAGTTGACGTGCTTCGCGGTCTGCCTAAGTCTGGTATCGCTTCATGGGAGAAACTGCCCGCCGCAGAAAAGCAGCTGCCCATAAACCCTGTTGACGTGGTCATGAACGAGGCTCCTGTCTCCGATTGGAATGCGCTTAGCACCACCTATCTGAGCGACGCACCCTCGTTACAAGCGGCACAGGCTTGCCTTTCCGCGGCGTACGTCTACAGAAAGAACGAGCAGCAGCTCATGCATACCGACGCCGACTTCTCGCTTCCCGTCACAGTTTCCTCGTCCCTGCTCTTTGACCCCGAATGCGGATTTGATATCGACTCGCCTCTGGTGCAAAACGCCTTGCGAGCTGCAAAGCGCGGCTGGCGTATGGCTGTTGAGCTCTACAATCCGTCCAAGCACTGCATCTACCTTGCACTTCCCACCTCTGATGGCGAGAAACCCCTTGCGCTGGTATTTGATACATCAGCAGAAGGCCCTTATCACGTTGTTGCAGCGCTAACCATTGACGAGGCGTACCCACTCGCACGTATCTTCTCTGATGGTCTACCTGCATGGATTATGCCACAGTAGTTCCAGCTCACAGGTAAGCTCTCTTCGCAGAACAGCTCACATAACTGGTCACCAAAAAAGCCGCGTCGTGTGGACGCGGCTTTTCTTGTAGTTGGATTTCTCGACGGCGGGTACACCGGGTTTCTTGCCAAGTGCACCGGGTTTCTCGCCAGTGGGCAGATTACCGGACACCTAACTTAATCGTGCCATGGTTCAACAGGCCATTCGTTGCCCGTAAGACTCCAGTCTTTCATGTCATTAGCATTGCCATTGATGACAAACTCCCTGACAAAGATGTCTCGCTTGCCATTTGAAATGGTCTCAATGTAGTAGCGAGGACGAACATCTCCCTCGTGGACCTCATCAAGAGGTGTGGTGTAGTTGGATAGTGTCTGCTGGTCAACACCCATGTCCTTCAGGGTCTGGGCCAAAATGTCATAGTGCCAGACGGGTGCGTCAGAAATCTGCATAGGCTGAGCAGCTTCTTCAGCAGTTTGACCTGCAGGCTTGTACATGATGACTGGAGCGGAAGGTGTCTGAATATCGCCGCCCGTCAAGTACCAATCACCATGGTCAGCGGTAATGATGAAAGACGTATTCTCATACACTCCCAAACGCTTGAGCTCAGCGATGTAGGCTTCAACAATTCTGTAAGCCGCGATGGTTTGCTCGTCAACGTTTTGCTTGCTTGGATCTTCAGTGCGCTCAACGTTGCGATCAAGCGTGTAAGGTGGATGCGAGCCAAACAGATGAATGAAACGGAATGAACCGTTCTGACCAGTATTGTCAATCGAGAGTCCGTAGTGTTGAAGCTCCTGGTAATACTTGAGGTCATCCTCTGTGTATGGCTGTGAAGAGAGATCAACTTCGTCCATGTTGACTGACTTGCGCATGCGCATATTAAGATCCTCGGTATAATACCAGAATCGAGGCTTAAACACCCAAGGCATGTCCCTGCAGAACGCCGTCTTATAGAGAATGCGCAGTGCACCAAAAACATCCAGCTGATTATCAAGTCCCCTACCAACAGGTGGATGGTAGTTAACGGAATATTTCTGAGCTGTTCCTCTATAACGGTTGTAATTGAGCTGGTCGGTGTACAGACCTGCCTCAAATCCAGCATTCTGGATATCCCTGAGATACTGATCACTCTGTGCCCAGTTATAAACAAAATCGTTGAAATTCTCGCCAGGCTGAGGACGTGTTCCAAAAAGCAGCGATGGCACACCATATCGAGTAGGAATCATAGAACCTACAGAGTTTCTATACCACGTAAATCCTGTTAAACCGGCAAATGTCTCTGGACGTTCATCGTAGAGTCTCTGAACAAAGGCGGTGTCGGTAGTATCAAGGACAAACACCACGACGTTCTTCTTGGAGGAAACGTTGTAGAGACCCTCGCGCGTTGCGATAACCTGCTGGTTTTCGGCATGAGCATCTATCGACGCTGCGATTGCAGGACCCCAGAGACTTGCAACGCCCACTGTCTGGACAATGATAAGAGCGGTTGCGGTTACTAGAAGACCTGTTCTAAGCTGACGTGCTTTTAGGAGCGAGAAGGTCACTGCAGCTGCAATGATTGCCAGCCAGATGAGGCCAGAGACAATCATTTGGGTTGTGAAGTCTGACCAAATAACCTCGTGACCATCTGCAAGTGGCATACCACCGTTCAAGAATACTGCCTGAACGTATGACGCCACACCGACGGCGCCTACAAATGCAACGGCAACGTTAAACACACGCTTACGCAGGAGTGATAAAAGCACTGTAAGAATGATCGTAAGGATAAGACCTGCAATAATAACGGGACCTGCAACATCGTTGAGGTTGAAAGAAAGGTCTCGCGCATTGCTTGCCACCAGCTCAAGTGGGGCTACGACCAAGATAGTAAAGACAGTAAAGAAAGAGACAAGAAATGCGACACCAATACGACCCTTAGGTTTGAGGGTTCCCTCTTTTTGTTCCTTGAGACGAACAGCTTCTGCTGCAAGGATTTCTTTCATCTGAACGTTTGCAGCTTCTGCACCTTTGGCGTCAACCTTGTGAACTTTGCCTTCGACAATCTTATTGGCGTTCTCATCAATCTTAAGCAGACGGAAGAGCACCTTACGAGAGCGCCTAAACGCAACGCCAAGGACCGCAGAGAGTGCAACTACAACTGCTGCCAGCGCCTGGATGGTGTAGGTCATGACAGATGGGTCAACGTAAGCCTGCGCTGTTGCAGGCAGAAGAGCCCACCATACAAATGTCAGTACTGCGACAAAAAACGCTCCATGAAGGAAGGACGCGCTGCTTTGAATAGCGGCGCTGCAAGAGTTTCTCATGGTAGAAGTTGTTGTTTTAGTCACGAGAAACACCGTCCTCATCAGTTGTCTTTGTGGCGTCTTTAGTGGAGCTGACGGCGTCGCTTTTCTCGGCGTCGTCTGCAGCGTCCGCAGCAGCGTTCTTCTTGGTAGTAGCGTCGTCTGCAACCTCAGAAGCCTCCTCCTGGTGCGCCAAAACGCGCTCAAGGATGAACTTACCTGCGGCTTCTCCACCATGACCGAGATTGAAAATCATGTTATTGCGAATCTCTTCAATCTTGTGCGACCAGCTATCGGTCTCTTCCAACATCTGCGCAACCGCGTCGCCCAAGCCCGAGAGGTCTTTAGGATCAAAGCTGCGGCCAATCTCATTCCTGAGCGTAATGTCACATGGATCCGAATGAATCTTGCTCCAGTCGGGGTTATTCTCCTTCATCGCGGTATCAATGAAGACCGACGGCTTGAGCGTGGTAAATGAGAACTCCTCAGCAACACTCGACCAGTCAGTAAACAGCAGATCAGCCGAGAGAACCGAAGTGTTGGAGCTGAAGTCAGTCTCAAAGGAGAGCTCCTCTGGGTCCGCGTCAGCGTAGCGAGCAAGAATCTCCTCCATGCGGGCAGGATAGCGCTTCAAATACTCTGGGTGTGGGCGGACCACAATGCGCCAGCCGCGGCCCATGAGCTGCTCAAGCAGGCCGTCAAGGCAGCTGTCCATCAAGTTGTCATACTGCCACGAAGGACCAATCAGCAACAGGGGTTTCTCGCCAGGTTTGCGCTGGCCCAGATTCTGCTTCTGGTAGTTTTTGATTGACCTATCGAGAAGATCGTAGCCAATAGCAGGCTTTCTCTTGGATGGCGTACCGTAGTACTTCTCGACCAGCTCAAGATCGTGCTGCTGGTGAGGGCCAACGCAGAGGACGTCGTCGTAGTAGGTGTACTCGTTGCGCGTTGAGGTGACCGTCATGGAGGTCATATGGTGGCACATATACATGTATTCAGCGTCTTTGCGCACGTAGGAGCGCTTCATGTAGGAGCTCTCCAGGTCGCCGAGGGAAGTTACCACAACATCAGCGTCGAGCTTCATGAAAAGCGTGATAAGGCGACGCTGACCCAAGTAATACGGAATCAGGCGAGGCTGCTGTTTTGCCAGCTCAAAGACCTGGTCGTTAGGGTCAGAGGTGACATAGTGGATACGAATGTCAGAGTTTGCCAGCAGCCACTCGATGGCGCCCTGGAAGTACTTGTAGAAACCGCTTGATTCGGAGTAAAAGACCAGGTGCTTGCCGATGGTGTCAAAGAAGCGCTTGTAGTCCTCTTTTTCGCGAGCGGCATGAGGATCGCGCTGGAACCACTTGTGAGTGGACTTGGTTGCTGCGTCCATTGCCTCAAACTCGTCGCGAGCAGCATTGAGATCGTCGTAATCAACCTGCTTACGAGGGTCAATGATAATGTTGCAGACAATTTGGACCAGAATTGAGAGAAGGTTTGAGCAAACCCAGTAGAATGCCATGCCACAGACAACGTAGACTGCAAGTACCAGCGACATTGCAATAGAAAGGCCGTTTGTGGTGTTCTTCTCTGCACGAGACTGCTCGCGCTGAAGTGGGTTCAGCTTGTTGGAAGCAAGGCCAAGAGCGACCGAGGACAAAGCTGCTGCAAGTGGCATAATCCAGGTGACACCGCCATCGATGATTGGGGTCATGCCCAAAAACTCTGTGCCAGGAGCACCGGAATCAGTGATTCCATGGATAACGTCTACCAGGCCAAACAGAATGACTACCTGGATTGCCAGAGGAATAAGACTCAATAGCGGGTGATAACCTGCCTTTTTGTTAAGCTCGTTGGAGCGCTCCTCGATGGTCTCTCTGTCGCCGAAGTAACGCGTCTTCAGGCGGAAGGTCTCGGGCATAAGGCGCACCATAACAATAGAGTTTTGTTGCGTCCAAAGTGCCAGAGGCATCAGAATGATTTTAGTTGCAAGAGTAAAAAGAAAGATTGCAGCCCACCAACTGCCGGTCAAGTCGTATGCGGGTTGAACGATAAGTGAAAATACGTGTGCAAGCTGCTCCATATACAAACCTTCTACGAGAAACCTCTACAGAAGCCAATAAAACCTAAACCTAAAACCTGCAAAACCAATGGAATTCATGAAAACTAAAAGAAAGCTACGACATCTCAAAGAAGTTTGTAGTATCTAAAGTTAACCTGAAGAAACCATTTGTGCATAACTAATTTATGGTATCAAAAAACGCTATTTATCGGCAGTTTAAAGCGAACAATCAAAACGTAAAATCTTTAATTTGAATGGACAAAATTTATTCATAAATTGTTCTTTTTAAAATCATTCTATAAAAGTTACGTAGGCAATTGTCTTTCTCGTTAATCAAAATTTAACCCCTGAAATGGCATTTTATTTGATTTTGGGGTTGCAATCGCGGTTCTGCTGGCTAAAATACTCTCCATGTTATTTTTAATATTCGGCGCATTAGAGCGCTTTTGAAATGAGGAGATTCTATGCAGGCTAATCTGCAGGAGCTAAAAGAGACCTATTCGCGGCAGACGTATAGTGTGTTTTCGATCAACCGCCAACAGAAGATTGCTGACTCCCAAGTTACCTTTTCGCTTGCTCATTCTGTTTTCATCATTCCTGTTTTTGGAGCTGCCGAGATTACTATTGGTGGAAATGAATTTGTCTGCGAAGGAACCACGGTTGTACATGTTCCTGCAGGTCAGACAGTAACATATCGAACTCTTTACGGACGCTCGTTTGACCATGTAAACATCTACTATGATGGCATTCAGGGCGATGTCACCAGCCCAATCTTCAATGCCTATGCATTTGATCCTCAAGGATTCGACCGCATTCTTGATAAGGTGCTTGACCTGGAAAAACTTAACACCACCCCATCGCTGGACAATCGTGTTGCTCAGATTGTCAATGGCACCGAGCTCATCAAGTCTATGTTCCTACTCACCAACAGCCAAAAGGTTCAGGAGAGTATGGCCGAGGCTCGCACGTATATTGAGCTCCACTTTGCAGATCCAATTACCATTCCTGGCCTGGCTAAACGTTGCGGAATGAGCACTCAACGTTTCTCCAACAATTTTGTCCAAACATTTGGCGTTCGTCCAATGACATTCATCATTGCAAAGCGTCTTGATCATGCTCAACAGCTGCTTCAATCTGGCCTTTCTGTGCGCGAGACTTCCGAGGCGGTTGGCTATAGCGATCCGTTTTATTTCAGCAGACTATATAAGAAGCACATGGGCGTCACGCCTCAAGATGTTCACGACAGCTATGAAGGAAACGTCCTGATTAAGTAGTTGTCGTTTAGGGTTGCTCGTTGCTACTTGCAGAAATTACGCACCCAATTACTTGTGGCAAAGATGGTCGCAGGTTTTATTGCAAATCAAGGGGTCAAAACATTTTGTTCTGACCCTTTTTGCATAATCAAGTTGTTATATTCATTTCCATGAATACGTAATTTTCAGGCTCAAAATTATGTGTCGAAAAAGGTAAAAAACCCGTTTAGTTGGAAATGAAAATTGAAATTTGGTTGATTTATCTCCAACTAAGACGATTTTTTACCGCCTCAAAAACTTTTATCTGGGCAAACGTTGTATGCAAAAAAATGAAATCTCCAACTAAACGGCTTTTTTACCACTTGGAGACTTATTCGAGTGATTCGCGAAGGATCTCTGCATCCGCTGCCTCTTTATCAGCCGTCTATTGCCATTCTTCGAGCAACTTTTGCACGTAGCCAATGCTGTTTCGCAGCACAAAAAATCCCAGCACCGCTAGGTGCTGGGATTTTGTGCTTGAACTGTAGAGCTTGTTAAGCTGCCTCAACAACTTCCTCTGAAGTGTTGTCCTTCTTAGCAAAGTGCTCAGCAACATAACCAGTAATCAAAGGAGTCAGGATTGCAGTAACGATAACTGCAGCTGCTACCTGTGCATTTGCTGTTGCAAGAGCAGCGCCGCCATACAGGGCTGGGTTTGCCTCTGCCATAGCAGCAGGTGTAAGTGCGTTTGCGCCTGCGCAGGAAGAAATTGCAACGCCTGCAATTCCGGTTCCACCAGTTGCTTTATCAACAAAGTAGTTGATAAAGCCACCGCAAACAGAGCAGATAACGCCAAGCAGAATACCTGCAGGACCAGCCATAATGAGAGAATCAAACTTCATGGTTGTGCCCATAGCAAAGAAGGTCATGACAATAATTGCTGGCAGAGCGCTTGTGAGCATCTTCTTCATAGATGGGAAGCAGTTGCCAAGCAGAATACCCAGGATAATTGGGAGAACTGCACCAAGCAAAGACCAGTTAATTGGAGACTGACCAGTTGCGCCAAGAGCAAGCATGGTAACTGGAGGGCCAACGACCAGCGTAGTAATTGCGACTGCGCCCTGCTCATACTCGTTACCATAATCAGCCATCAGTCCTGCATACATGGAGTTGTTTGCACCAGAGCAAGCAGCAAGGATGACCATGGAAGAAAGGCCAAGCAGGTTGTCGTTCAGGAAGAATAGAACTGCAAGACCAAGAGCAACGCAGAACACAACCTTAGAGATGATGATGATAGCGCCACGAAGAGCAGCCTTTGGTGCACTCTTAAACGAAATAGTTGCACCAACACACAACATGAAAGCACCAACCAGAGCAGCAGTACCCTTAACGGTCATAGCAGCAGTAAAGCTACCAAGCGTTGGGAATACATCTGGGAAAAATGTGTTCATGAAAACGCCAAGAAGCAGTGGTACCAGGATGTTTGCGCCTGGAATGCGACCCAGTGCCTTAAATGGGTGCTGAAGAGAAATTGGTTCTTTTGTAGCCATCAACAATCACCTAGTCCATTACGATGCCGCCGTCGCAGTCGCCAACCTCACCGTTGACAAAGCTAGCAGCGTCGGAAGCAAAGAACAGTACCATCTGTGCAGGCTCAGATGCCTGTGCAGGACGGCCGAGAGGAATAATGCCTACGACCTTCTTGTACTTCTCCTCATCGTTGGAGAGTGCAGTGGTCATATCTGTAATGGTGAAGGATGGGCAAACAGCGTTACAAGAAATGCCGTACTTGCCGCCCTCTTTAGCGATAGCCTTGGTAAAGCCGTTCATACCAGCCTTAGAAGATGCGTAAGCAACAGTACCAAGGAGGCCGCCGCCAATCTTGCCTGCAACGGAAGAAACGTTGACAATGCGAGCGCCACCACGATCAATGAAGTGCTGCCAGAGAGCGTGAGTTACGTTGTAGGTACCGGTGAGGTTGGTGTTGATAGTGTTGTTCCACTCTTTGTCGTCAACCTCGGTGAAAGGAACGGAGCTGATGCGACCAGCGCAGTTGATAAGAACGTTGACGTCGCCGCACTCCTCAAGAATCTGAGCAACGGTCTTCTTGACGCCCTCGGCATCTGCAATGTCCATTGTGTAGAAGAAGTTACCCTCGCCGAGCTCCTCGACAAACTTGCGGCCAGTGTCCTCGTGACGAGAGCAAACGATTACGTGTCCACCTCCAGCAACAATACCCTTGGAGATCTCAGCGCCAATACCAGCGCTTCCGCCTGTAACCAGAACCAGCTTACCTGTAAAATCGAATGCCATGCTCTCTCCTTTTTTAACGAGCACAAACCATTAGGAAACAAAATAAATTCTAGCCATATTCACATAATTTGCTATAGAAAAATTATTTTTGTTTCACAAATCCTATGGTAAATAAGCCAAAGGAAAATAATTTGCTTAAAATGCGACATAAATGACACATTAAATTTCATGTTCAATCTTTTGGACATTTGTCTGCAAATCTAACCATTTTTCTTTCCTCGTAAATTTCAAAAGTTAGACAAAGCTAACTTTTAGGAATACAATATGGCGAGAAACCCGTTGAGCTCGTAGCTCCAAACACCTAACTCTTGGCTTCACGCTATCAGTTTTTTGCTTTCAGCCCCGTAGCTACTTGCTCTCATATCTTTTAAGGAAGTGACTATGAAACATCACTGCACGCATATCTCAGCAGTCGCAAACCCACAACTGCACGCTACCCGCAATCCTCTCCTAACCCGCAGGTCAGCGCTGACCTTGCTCAGCGCAAGTTCCGCAGCAGCCATCGCTTCTCTCGCCGCGTGTGGCCCACGCGATTCTGCTACCAGCTCAAGCACCGCGCAAAACCCAAACTCCTCAGCTCCCCTTGTTTTGACCACTTTTACCGTCATCCAAGACATGGCTTCTCGCGTTGCGGGAGAGTTCTGCCAGGTAGAGTCCATCACCAAGGCCGGCGCCGAGATCCACGACTACGAGCCAACACCCGACGACCTCAAGCGCGCACAGAAAGCCCAGCTCATCCTCAACAACGGCCTGGGTCTTGAGCGCTGGTTTGAGCGCTTCGTCGACGACTCGCCTGCTCAGCGCGCCGACCTCAGCGAAGGCATCACCGCCATCCCCATCGCCGAGGGCGACTACCAGGGCCAAGCCAATCCGCATGCGTGGATGTCGCCCGCAAACGGCAAGATCTATGTCGAGAATATCGTCCGCGCGCTCAGCAACCTTGTCCCTAACCACGCCAAAGACTTTGAAGCCAACGGCGACGCATACAAAAAGGAGCTCGACAACATCTCCTCTCACCTGATTGAGGAGCTTAGCGCCCTGCCGGAGAGCCAGCGCACGCTTGTAACCTGCGAGGGAGCGTTCTCGTACCTGTGCCGCGATACCAACATGAAGGAACTCTACCTTTGGGCCGTTAACGCCGCTGATGAAGGCACTCCGCAGCAGATTGCCAAGGTCGTCGAAACCGTAAAAGCCCAGCAAATTCCTGCGGTGTTCTGCGAATCCACGGTAAGCCCCAAGGCAATGCAGCAGGTAGCCGACGAGACGGGTGCTGTCCTCAGAACTGACGAGAAGAACATCTTGTACGTAGACTCCCTCTCGGAAGCCGACGGCCCCGTGCCCACCTATCTTGACCTGCTGCAACACGATGCAGACGCAATCGTATCTGGTCTCATGGGAAGGTAATTGTTCGATGAATCTTTGTGTTTCGCAACTTTGCGCCTGGTACGAGAAAAAAGACCGCGAGAAACCCATCATTTATGACGTGAATTTCTCGCTTTCAACAGGAGATCTTTGCGCACTTGTTGGCGTCAATGGCGCCGGTAAATCTACGCTCTTCAAAGCGCTGATGGACACCATCGCATGGGAGGGGTCACTTACTTGGGGTCAGCAACCTCTTTCACAGGCGCGCAAGCAGGGAAAAGTCGCTTACGTCCCTCAAACGGAGGCAATTGACGCAACGTTTCCGCTGCTCGTAAAAGACGTTGTTATGCAGGGAAGATATGTTCATCAGGGCTGGATGCGCATACCTTCCACTCAGGACAAAGAGCTGGTTGCCCAGGCACTTGAACGCGTTAACCTGGCCGACCTTGCAGATCGTCCACTTGCCCAACTCTCGGGCGGACAAAGAAAGCGTGTTTTTGTGGCACGCGGAATAGCGCAAGCCGCTGAACTGGTATTTCTCGACGAACCGTTTGCGGGAGTAGACGCTCGCTCTGAAACCATCATCACCGAACAGCTCAATAACCTCAGTAAAGAAGGCAAAACATTGCTCGTTTCAATTCACGACATCAATTTGGCCCAGCAAAAATTCCCGCTCTGCCTGGTCATCAATAAAACCATAACCGCGCAGGGTCCCTCGAAAGAAATTCTTTCTGGAGACGCCCTCCTGCAGAACCTTGGTATTTCCGAAGATACCCACATTGAGGAGGTGCTCCATGCCTGAGGTAGACATTCTCCAATACGCATTCATGCAGCGAGCCCTCATCACCGGAATTGCAACCGCCATAGTATGCGGGCTTTTAAGCTGCTGGATCACGCACATGGGATGGTCGCTTATGGGCGACGCTATCTCCCACTCTATTCTTCCGGGCGTAGTCATTGCTCACCTGCTAGGACTTCCCTATCTGGTGGGAGCGCTGGTGTTTGCCCTCATTACCGTGGTGTTGGTCGGACAAGTCAAAAAGAGCCAAATTGTGCGCCCTGATACTGCTATTGGTATCGTATTTACAACATTTTTTGCACTGGGAACAGTTCTTATATCCAAGGTTCCAAGCCAAATTAACCTCTCACACATACTCTTCGGAAACCTTTTGGGAGTCACTACTCCTGATATGCTGCAAGTTCTTTGTATTGGTCTGCCCATTGCAATCTTACTTATTCTTAAAAATAAGGACCTGACCTTGCTTTCATTTGATCCCACGCAGGTTCAAGCAATCGGTCTTTCTACTAAAACACTCACTTCATTCTTGCTTGTTGACCTAGCCCTCGCAATTGTCATATCGCTCCAGGCAGTTGGCGTAATTCTGTCCGTTTCTCTCCTTATTGTTCCAGGCGCCTGCGCAAGGCTTCTTACCAATCAGATGCGCCATATGCTCTGGATTTCTCCGCTCATTGCCACGGTCAGCGTTTTGATTGGAATAACAGGCAGTTATTACTTAGACGCCTCTTCTGGAGGAATGATTGGACTCACCCTCGGCGTGGTTTTTTGCATCATTTTTATATTAAAGAGTTTACCTAAGTTTACTTTTGGACATATAGTAGACAAGGACTAAGAAAGGAGGACCAATGCATACACTCAACACCTCAAAAGCCCAGTTCGCTCGCGCAACTCGTGCACAAAAGCTCTTGCACAGGCAAGCCTTTGCGGCTCTCAGAACATCCATTGGTCTTATGGTCGGAGCTCTTCTTATCGCAATTGTCCATTAATGCTTCATCTCATAAATCACCCAGATTTGGCGAGAAACCCCTCCTATTCAAAGGGTTTCTCGCTAAATTTTTATATAAGTGTTTGAACGAGAATACCTACGGATACTGACGCAAGGTTGGACAAGATTGAAAGAGTCCATGGGGTGTTGCTTACTCTTTTTACCTTATAAATTAAACCTTCAACAGCAATAACAACCAGCTCAACCGCTATGACGCACGCCCAGTACTGAACGTCGTTAGCAACCACATCAACAAGGGCGCTTGTGATAAAAACGGCAATTGGATTAGTAAACGCTTGAGCAGCAACAACAATCAACAGCGCTTGATTGTCTTTAACGCCCAGCGATTTTGCGACAATAAGCTCAACAGTAATAGTCAGAATCAGACAAAACGCAAATATTGGAATAACGGTTATCAAATACGGCAACAAAAATATTTGGTCGTCCATGCCATTAGCCTTCTGCTTGTTTGCCTTCAGCTACACACTCATCTTCAACCACAAGCTCATCAAACTGATCAGATAGCTCTGCGATTAGAACATCTTCCTCTACAGCCTCAACAACTTGTGCTGCCTGGAACATACGCTCATGACCAAATGGCCCTGTAGCCACGGAACCTTTGACTAACGTAAGACCTACGCCCAACGCAAGTGCCGAGACCAAACTGATACCAGAGAGCATTGCAGGATGTTCAATACGAAATCCTGCGAGCGCAGGCAACGCACCTACAGCTAGTGAAAAACTGGCCAGTCCAAACGCGGTACCTTTTGCGTTAGGCAAGATGTTTGCCAGAGATGCCAACGTAATGGACATAGTAAAGTTGAAGAAAAATACACCCAGAAGGCCCATAACTGGTATCTCCCATGAGGGCGCAAACAAGGTGGCTGCAACAATGAGCGAAAAGATAGCTGTAGTCCTGAATCCAATACGATCAGCAACCACTCCACCAAGCGCTTTACCTGCAAATACGCCAAGGATACTTAATACCAGTAAGAGCATCTCACTCTTCCAAGGAAATGCCATAACCATGCCGACATAGCTTCTCAGCGCCACCACAAGGCTCAGCAGTGCAATCGCAAGCAATGTATTGAATGAAAGCTCCGAAATATCAAACGAAACGTTATGCACGTTCCAGTACTTCTTGTTAACCTTTTGTACTACAAGCGTAATAAGCGCGCATAAGAACAATAGCACAAGCAGGGAAAATGCAATCTGAAGTCTTCCCATTTGAGCACTTTGTGTACCTAAAAATACTCCAATTGCACCAGTTGCAATGAAGATTCCCGAAGGTCCTGCATGTTTTTGCGAGATATTAAGGACGCTCAGTCCACCTGCACTATGGAAGAGCGCGTTTCCAAACGCAAGCAAAAGAATCGCAGGCCACTCGAGAAGGGCTATAGGGACCAGCGAAAGAATAACTCCAGCGCCCACTAAAGCATACGAAAGTAAGGCGGCATAGGAGTTCTTATCCAGCTGATCCAGCGCAATGCCTATAGGGAGCTGCAGGGTAAAGGCAACTATGTCATACAGTAAAATACTGAGCGCAACAACTTCCATCGAACCCTGGCCAGACTCTCCCAACACTCGGCTTACCGCGCAGAGCATGGTAGATACGCATGCAAAGTCAACTACAAAGTGACAAAGTGCATACGCAAAGGTAGTGACTTCTTTTTTGGGAAGAATCTGCTGTGTTGTAGGCAAATTATTACCTGTTACGCCTTTTAATCATGATAAATCCGACTACAGCCACAAGAACAACGACTGCAATCAAACTTGCATGAGAAGTACTTACATGAGAAGTAGCTGGACCAACTCTTGGCGTAAAAATAACATCAGCTTTTGCAATGACTGGCAAAGCAACTGCCATTACAAACACGCTAACAGCAAGCGCAATTTTTTGGGCCAATCCCAAACCTTTAATTAGATGACGACGTAGTGACATACATACCTCCTTCATCAACTTTTTAATATTTTACCAGTACACACGCCGCGTTCCAAACGTACTTCCGTAAACGGCATAAAAAGGCGCCCGACGAATGTGAACTGCCTCCTATTTCTCGTGTCCAAGAAATGGGAGGCAGTTCATATGCAGGTGATTATGATTCTGCAGCGTGT
>ERZ773180.209-NODE-209-length-39626-cov-4.340704_pt1 | contig 39626 bp, 35 predicted proteins | sample MGYA00511080_ERZ773180 | MGnify/ENA primary metagenome ERZ773180 (study PRJEB29015, sample SAMEA2738175) | human oral metagenome | biome: human oral; feature: human-associated habitat; material: saliva | place: China | collected 2178 ... | reverse complement strand
TAGAAACGGTGAATGATGAACTTAAGAACATTGCACAAGTGGAACACTCCGGACATAGATGCTTTGACAATTTCATCGTCAACTTATTAGGGGCTATTGCTGCCTATTGTCTGTTTCCAAAGAAGCCGTGCATCAATGTACAAAGGACCATTGATACACAGCTTACTTTGTTCTGAATTCGTCGAAATCACGTTAATATACGAAATAAAACGCTAATATTCAATAGGATAAGTGGTAAAATAGACTGATTTATTGTGCAGAGGTCTCTAAGAGTATACACTTTTCCTTTAATAGAAGTGTAATTCGTATTTTCATTTATCGTTACTATATACAATATCGGGATTTATAGATTGTAGATTCCTTATGAAACCATTTTTGTCTTTTGGTGAAATAATAAGAGGTGTTTTTTGTTGGATGAAATATATTGCTATTCGATCTAGCGAGGCTGCCGGTGCAGCAAGAATAGAATTTGTGTCTTTTATTTTTCTTATTTGATTTATGTCATAATTGGTGGTTGATAACATACCGCATTTAACAGAGAGGATGTTATTATGGATAGTATAGTGGATATCAAAAAGAGAGAAAAGAGCAAAAAAGAGAATTAATGCTACAATTGTCACTACAATCCACGAAAAATCGTACACTAATACGGGTATTATAGGAATTACAGTGAATCCTATAATGGCATATATTAGCCAAATTGCAATTTTTGTTTTATAAACTTTTTCCATCCCGTTCAATATAGAGGCCATTGCACAAAGAGGCTGTTCTTTCTCCTCGCTTGTTCCTGGTGTGTTTTTGACCATTCTCGTCTGTTTTTCAACTTGGGAATTAGCACCCTTTCCCGTCCCTCAAGGGCAATTGCCCTCCAAGGACGGTCGTTTTGCGCCATTTGGCACCTTGAAGCACAAGAATCCCCGGCATACGCTTGAGATTGTAGGCCATAGCTTCAAGGATATTCTGGGTATGTGTCTTGGCTAACCCTCGATAGCGACATCGTCCGCCACAGAACCATCGTCGAATACTACCGAATGTACGTTCTATCAAGCAGCGCGTCTTACTGATCATCCGATTGAATCGTTTCTGACTTTCACTCAGGACTTGACCCCGATGAGCCTTGAGCATAATCCCATCTATCAAACCCTGACGGGCCAAATACTCCGAATTCTTCTTGCTACAATTGCCTTTGTCAGCCAAAACACTGATTCCTCCCGGCAACTTGGACTTCTTGATCAACTCAGGTAATACAACCGTGTCTGAACAATTAGCCGAGGTAGTGACTACTGTTTCTACCAAGCCCTGCTCATCCGTCAAGACGTGCTTCTTGTATCCATACCAATAGTGCCTGCCTTTGCGTACCCAACGAGCCTCCGAGTCTACGCCCGATTTACCACTCTTGAGTTCACAATGATAAGCCTCCTCCTGTGTACGGGCTTCGTTCGAACGAGTATCCTCTCGATCTTCGGTCACTTCTATGACTACACTACCATCAGGGGCGTAAGGACTATCCACAATGCTCGCATCAACGATAGCACCTTGATCAATACGGCTGACGCCGTGCTTCTTGAACTGCTTGTTCAGCTCCCGAAGGAGTTTATCCATAATCCCCAAGCGGGTGAGTTCGCTACGGAAATGACTGATCGTACTATGGTCGGGGGAGGGAAACCCAACGTCCAGAACAAGGAATTCACTGAAAAGCAAGGAATCGTTGATACGTTCTTCAACCTCGTAGTCACTCAAACCATACCAAATCTCCAAGAGGAGAATCTTGAACATCAACAGGGCATCGTAGGCGGGATTACCTATGGCATTCTGTGTCTTAGTATATTTCTTGTTCAGCAGTGTGCGAATACCGCGCCAATCAACACAGGAATTGATTTGACGTAGGAAAGAGTGTTTCATACGATCTCTGCGAACCTGAGTGTAGACTTGCAGAAAGCTTGGGGTCGATTCAGTTGGCTTGGTAGACATATCTATATTGTTGTTTTATGCATAAAGATACTAAATATCAGTGATGTAGACAAGAAATATCGGCCAATATGTTGCTAAAAGACCGTGCAATGGTCTCATATATATAACATGTTTTTGAGGCCAAGTCTTATTTGAAAAAGACTTGATCTGTTTACAAAGTTCTTCGTCAATACAAATTGCCATAACAGCTTGATTTTTGTCTATTAACTCAAATTTGGTTTAAAGGGTAGATCTTATCCTACAAAAGTGTATAAGTCCCGTTTGACTATGTTTTAGTTGTCACAAAACAATAAAAGGAGTTCTGAGGCTTAATCAATTGCAAAAGTAGGTTTTTATTTTGAGTATGCTATCATCGGTGTTGAGGATAATTTAAGTTTGCAACACATTGTTTGTCTCATTCTCTAATTAAGAGCTTGCACTTTGTCTTGAAGCACACTTTGAAAAAATAATTTTGAAATATCAAAAGTTTACCCCCCCCCCTATAATCAATATTGCGTAAAGAATGCGTTTGTGGTTTTGTGGTTGAATATATGATGCAAAACTGTCGTGATAAATATCTTTATGGTACTTATCTATGTTTTAATTTGATTGAATGTGTTGCAGATTTTTTTTGTGTATAAGATGTGATCTATTACTTTTGTGACGAAATGCATAGATTGTTCATTTTATTGTAACCAGAAAAGGAAAATGGATCATAAGACCGCTGACGGATTAAATCTTAGAAATGAATTCATATTAAAAGAGATTCTCAAGCAAGTTTTTGGAAAGATCACTTCAACTCACTTGCTTGATATACTTATTGTATGGATAAAAATAGGCCTTAGATATTTGGGGGCATTGTTTTTCTTTTTGATGCCTTGCGTGTTATATGGGCAAGCCATACAAACTAAACTTTGGGGAAGTGTTAAGAATATATCCGGTGAGATCATGGATTTTGCCAGTGTTGTAGTTGCGAATCCACAATCACCCAACAAAATACTTGCTTCAGCATATACCGATGAGCAAGGAAAGTATCAAATGGTCGTTCACTGTAATAGCGATAGTCTCTTGCTGCGTGTTTCAAGAATAGAGATGAAGCCTATTACCATGAAGATTCCTAATCAATCAGGAGAATATAATATTGTGGCAGATGTAAAGGGAAGAGAGTTGCGAGAGGTTACTGTAAAAGCTAAGAAAGTGTATTCACGAGGGGATACGATCAATTATAATGTGGGTTCTTTTCTTTCGTCATCAGATCAGTCTATCGCTGACGTGCTGAAGAAGATGCCCGGCATTACTGTCGCAAAGAATGGACAAATATCTTATCAAGGTAAACCCATTAAGAATTTCTATATTGAAGGACTCGACTTGATGAAGGGGCATTATAATATAGCTACGAATAATATTGATCCCAAGAATGTAGGAACAGTGCAGGTATTGGAAAGTCATCAAGACATAAAGGCATTAAAAGGGCTGCGTCCCGAAGAACAAGCTTCTATCAATATTCGCCTAAAAGAAGGCGTAAAGGGCGTATTCAATTTAATTACGATCCTTGGAGGTGGTTACGGCAATAATCCTCTGTGGAATAATGGTGCTATTGCTACTTATTTTAAGCGCAACAGCCAGTTTCTTGCCACTTATAAAGGAAATAACACCGGTGAAGATTTATCTCAAGAACTTTATTCCCTCGATAATGACTTTTCTCGCACAAGTGCAATTTCTCTCATTACCATGCCGTCAGCTCCCGGCATAGATAAACGCTTTTATTATTTCAACCACTCTCATAATACAACTTTCAACAATGTCTATCGGATTGGTAAGTCGGGTGAATTAGGCGTTAATGTAGCATACCTCCACGACAAAGACGAGAGGCGCAGTCTGTCGAATACAAGCAACATACTGCCTGATGGTTCACAGAATGTAGTAGAGGAAACTATGATGGGAGTCGCTAAAGAACAAAAGGCTTATGGAGATATCTCCTATCTAAGCAATAGTGAACATCGTTATTTGAAAGAGCAACTGAAATTTGATTGGGGGAAAATCAAAGCCAATAGTAAAATTTTAGCCGGTAATAAAGTTATAGAACAACTTGGAGGGATAGATGCTTATCGTCTTTTAAATAAGTTACATTTTACCAATCGTAACGCTGCACATTGGGGTTATGAAGTGCTTTCCTTTGTTAATCTTGAAAAGCGCCCTCATTATCTATCTGTTTATCCAAATCTATTTCCCAATATTATTGCCGATAATACATTACATCAGCAAGTTGATGTTCACAACTTCTCAACAGATAATACCTTTAGTTTGCTTTCTGCTTGGAGAATTGGTAATGTGAATTTTCATCCTTCTGCGATGGTAGATTTTCAGCACAATTCGCTGAATAGTTCGCTTGCAAGTTTTCATAACGAGCTAACTTTTAATCTATTTAATGCCGGAATTGGGGCAGAGGCTACATATAATGTTGGTAAATTATATGCTTCCGTATATTTTCCTATCAGATTTAAGAGTTTTCGACTAACTGATTTTACGACAGGCCAAACAACAAATAAAGCACGATTGCGACTAGAACCAAATCTAAATATCACTTATCGTATTAATAGCAGTCACGAATTAAGGTTAAAATCAGCTATTACATACTCAACACCTGTTATTGAAAATCTATACGCTAATAATATTCTAACCTCCTATCGCCAACTTTCGGCATATAGTGTAACGGGTTTATTCGAAGGTTTAAATCAATCTTACACATTTGGCTATTCGTTCAAAAATATCCTTTCGATGAGTTTTGCCGGCATCGATTTTTCATTATATCGACAAAGACCGGAGGTGCTCTATGGCTCTTATTATGATGGTATTGCCGAGCGTATCATCAATCAATATACTAAAGAGAACGCTCATTCATTCACAACGAAAATCCATGGTAGCCAAGGCTTTGACTGGAAACGACTCAAAATAGGCTCTTCGTTGTCTTATTCTCATTATGATAATCCATTATTAGTACAGCATTCGGTCCTTCGTTATACCGGCGATGCAATATCGACAAGTGTAGATATCAGTCTTTCACCCTTCAAATGGCTTTCCTTTTCGTATATAGGCGACTATTATTGGGCTCGTACAAAGCAAAAAGGGCTCAAACGCCAACCTTGGTGGTGTTCAATAAATAATAGTGCCTCTTTGAATTTTACGCTACCCGGTGATGTTACTTTTTCAACTTCTCTCAATCATTATTATAACAAAATGAATAGTAGTGATAAATCTTTCCTCCTACTCAATGCAGAAGCAAAATATGCTATTAAGCGATTCAGCTTTATATTGTCGTGCGATAATATATTCAATCGTAAGACCTACTCATATTCAAATCTTTCAGCACTTACAGTGACAAAGTCTGTATATGATATTCGGCCTTTGTGTGTTTTGTTTAAAGTCAGATTTAGATTAATATAAAATCAGTATAAGTTATGAAGAGACTTCTTATTCTTGGTTGTCTGTTTGTTTCACTTACAGCACAGGCACAAATTATCGTACCCATCTCTCAAGATCTTCGGAAAGGTACAGTTATTGATACGGCTAGATACAGAGTGACCTATAGCCTAAAGTATAAAAATCATCCATCAGACAAGGCTTATTTAGACGACGTTCGCAATGTATATATTGGTCGAAATTATGTGAAAGACTTCAGTGATATTATTTTTCACTTTGATTCTCTTTGTACAGAAGAGTCAAAGCGTGGAGCTACGGCACTCTCTAATGTGCAAGGAAATCCATGGCCCATAGAGTTAACACTTGGAAATAATAGCAGAAAGGCAGAAATTAAATATCGTATGCCTATGCAAACAGGCGTTCTGCTGTATCAACAAGATGTGCCACAACTTGACTGGACTTTCACAGAGGAAGTAGATACTATCCTTGGTTATGCTTGTGCTAAGGCTATCGCTCCCTTTGCCGGTAGAGAGTATACGGCATGGTTTTCCTTGGAAATACCTCTACCTTTCGGGCCTTATAAGTTTGGAGGCTTACCAGGCTTGATATTAAAGGTACAAGACAATGAGTCGCAATATATTTGGGAGGCTATGGGTTTTGAGAAAATGAATGCCCCCATATTCACGTATCGTTACGAAGGAGAAAAGAAGTGTTCTGTAGAAGAGGCGAGTAAAACTATCTCTCGTATTTTTAAATCGCCACTTTCCTTTATTGCTGCCAGTATGGGGGGAGCGAAGATAACCATACTCGATAAAAATGGAAAACCTAACTCATCAGATAATCCTGAAGCTTATGCCATTTCATACAAACCCCTAGAAATTGAAGAGAAATAAAGACAAGGCACTTAGGTTGAAGAGTAGGTTTTAAACTTTGTACTTTTACTATGTGCGATTGTTTATTTCTCGCATCTGTCGCCAAGAGATTCTTTTAACGAGATCGTATTTTATATACGATGCTCCCGATTATACACCCTATAACAGCTGTAAGCATAAAATTAAAAGTAGTAGGTTTCGGATGGTATCCTGTATTAGATGATATTTCAAAAAATAATTCATCGAATTTTGTCAATTCACTTTGACCAAGATCACACTTGTTGCCTATAATAAGAGGTGTTATGATGATGTAGTTCACAACAAACAAAGTCAATGTCGAAATAAGTAGAGAGGTCAAAAAAACAAAGATCTTTTTCATAAACAAGTTCTATATTCAAAGTGATTTTCTGGACAACACTATTCATTTTTCACTTATGCTTTTTTACGGCTGAAAGGACCTATTTCCCGAATTTCGTTAGGAAAGTTAGGAAGGGTCTTATGACAGCTTCATTCGTCGCCAAAGCCAGTTGGGAATGAGACGCCAAAAGAAGGTCAAGATGCGCCAGCGCGTGTCAATGATGCAAACGTGGCGACGCTGCCTGATGGCTTTCATAATACTCCTAGCCACTTGTTCGGTGGTCATCAGCATAGGAAAGTGTTCGCTATCTGTGAGTAGAGGGGTGTCAACAAAGCCCGGACGGATGTCAGTGAAGATAATCTTGTGCTGTTTTTGGGTAGCCAATTGTTCTAGTGCTTGTAAATAGGTGTTCTGCATTGCTTTCGTGGCGCTATAGCCAGGAGCGGAGCCAAGTCCCTTTGTACCTGCAATGGATGTGATGCAGACGATATGTCCTCCACCATGCGTTGTAAAATAACGATAGGCGGCACTTACCATCCTTGTAAAGCCGGTGGCATTGGTTTTCATGGTTAGAATTTCTTTCTCAGCCTCTAATGTGGGATTTTTCCATCCTATTCCTGTTGAGTGGAAATACAGATCAAGTCCGCCCATACGTTTAATGAGTTGGTCAAGCGCCACTTCAGCCTCTTCATCCGTTACGTCAATTCGTGCCGTGAAGACGCGCTCTGGCGCTTTATCCTTTAAAGCTGCCAACTTTTCTAAGCGGCGCGCAGCTACGCCGACTATCCATCCCTCTTTAATAAAAAGCCGCGCTACTTCATAGCCGATGCCGCTACTAGCTCCAAGAATAATTACTCTGTTTATTTTCATAATGTCATAAGTGGCCTATCTAAGTTTTAACTCGCAAGTTTTAGCGTGTCGTCCCTTTACCATAAAGTAGGGGCTATGCATCTGCCATTATCCAGATTATTGTGACATCCCACAGTTCGTTATACTATGCTGAGAACAGACTATCTATGCCAAGCATAATCAGAGTATAACGCCTTAATTGTCAACTTGACGAGGCTCATTAGGTCACAAAAATAAAGAAAAAAGAAGAAAGACTTGGCGCATCTTGAGGATATACTTTTTCGACCATTGGAAGTGTACATGATGTCTGTATAATAAATGTCTTTTAGATTATGCACAAGACACAGCTCAACGGTGCGCTTTACTGCGCGTTTGCGAGACGTCTATATTTGCCCCTATTTTGCTTTAAACGGCGAGCAATTAGAAGGGATGACGTGACACATACATCCTATATCGTTTGGTTTAGCCCCCCAGAATTGCTTGTACTATTGAGAGGCCAATGCTTACTTTGCTGTGTGGTCGTTTTTTTTGTTAACTTTGCAGTAACAAGTTAATTCTAAATTAGTTTAAGAGGAATGAAGCTCTTGGGATATGCTCCTGCATTTTGGACATCTTTGCGCGGATATAACAAAGAGAATTTGAGTGCTGATGTGATGTCCGGCGTCATTGTCGGTATCGTGGCATTACCTTTAGCCATTGCTTTTGCAATAGCATCGGGTGTTTCTCCTGAGAAAGGTATTATAACAGCTGTAATTGCAGGAGTCATTATTTCTGTTTTTGGTGGCAGCAAAGTGCAAATTGGTGGTCCTACCGGTGCTTTCATTGTTATTGTTTATGGCATTATTCAGGACTATGGCTTCGATGGGCTTATGGTAGCCACCATTATGGCTGGTCTATTTCTTATTTTACTTGGTTTTCTGAAATTGGGAACCATCATAAAATACATTCCTTATCCTATTGTAGTAGGTTTTACAGCTGGCATTGCCCTTACTATTTTTACTACTCAAGTGAAAGATTTATTTGGTTTGACGGTAATTGATATGCCTTCAGACTTCTTGAGCAAATGGGTAACATACGGTCAATCGTTAAGTACCATCAATTGGTGGAGCACTGCGGTTGGTTTTTTAAGCATAGTTATTATTACGAACACAAAGCGTTTTTCAAAGAAGATTCCAAGTTCGTTGGTAGCAATTGTTTTTATGACTTTGGCAGCTTGGATATTGCAGCAATATTGTGGGGTGAACTCTATAGAAACCATTGGCGACCGCTTTACTATTAGCAATAAATTACCCGAACTGTCTGTGCCAACTATCAACTTTGAAATTATGAAAGGTTTGGTAGCTCCTGCGCTCATAATTGCCTTGCTTGGAGCTATTGAGTCGTTGCTCTCTGCCACTGTTGCTGATGGTGTAACGGGTGAACGGCACGATTCTAATTCTGAACTGATAGGGCAGGGACTTGCCAATATGCTTGTACCATTGTTTGGCGGAATACCTGCTACGGGTGCTATTGCACGTACAATGACCAATATAAACAATGGCGGCAAATCGCCTCTTGCAGGTGTTGTTCACGCTATCGTGCTCTTGCTCATCTTCTTGTTTATGATGCCTTTGGCGCAATATATACCCATGTCGTGTTTGGCGGGTGTGTTGGTTGTAGTGGCTTACAATATGAGCGGTTGGAGAACTTTTGCAGCTTTGCTTAAAACACCTAAGTCGGATATTGTTATTTTGCTTGTTACCTTCTTCCTTACGGTGGTATTCGACCTTACGGTTGCTATCCAAGTAGGCTTGCTTATTGCTTGTTTACTACTGATGCGTCGTGTAGCGGAAATAACAGACGTGCGTCTTATCACCGATAAGATTAATTTGAACGATGATACCGATGTGCTTTTGGATAAGAAGTATCTTACCATTCCCGATGGTGTAGAAGTGTATGAAATCTATGGTCCTTATTTCTTTGGACTTGGCAACCGTTTCGAGGAACTTATGTCTACTATGGGTGATAAGTCGAAAGTCCGTATTATTCGTATGCGTAAAGTGCCGTTCATTGATTCTACGGGACTTCATAATCTTGCTGTAATGTGCGAACAATCGCGTAAACAAGGCATACCAATTGTACTGTCGGGTGTCCTCCCGAATGTAGAAAACGTATTGTTGAAAGCCAAATTCGACGAACTTTTAGGTCGTGAGAACATTTGTAGCCATATCAATTTAGCACTGGACCGTGCACAACAAATCGTAAAGACTACGGTAAAATAAGATTAGCTTTGACATTGCGATGCACCGGCAATAGCTTTAGTAGCAAGCGAAAACTATTTGTTTATTGAAACTATATGGTGCATTATAGGCGTGAGCTTAGGAAAAGTTTAGTATACAAATAGTTCTAACTTTTAAAGGATTTTCTTAACCAAAACTCGCATAATATGTGAGTTCGGCATATATTCTGTCTGCAAATTGCTTTCCGAAGAGCCGGTCCGTAAAGGATTTTACATTGATTTATACCGAACTGGTGCTAATTTTAACTGCCTCATATTTACTCTTTATGCTTAGACTTTGAGGAGTGCTTCTTATGGTCGAGCCACACAATCAACACGATGAGCCCACACCAAGCCACGAAAGCAAGCATCCAGCCCCAGTTGATTGACTGTGCCGTCTCTTGGATAAGTGCCACTAACTCAGCAAAAGTGCCGCTCCGCTGTAGGAAAGAAAAGAACATCAGGCCGAATAGTGCCAGAAACCCATTTGAGAAAACAGACGTCATCATCTTTAATTTCCACCTAAAGGGAGCTTTCTTGCCTCCTTCATTGACGTAGCCTTTCCCTATAAGGAAGATAGAATAAAAGGCAGGAACAAGAATCAAGATGATTCCGCCAGGAACGCCCCCAATATACCAGTTGAGTAAAAGAGTTTTTAGAGGTAAATAATGTTCCGAAGCCACATAAATCAGGAACAATATCCCCATAAATGAGGATATGTCTAATTGAATATTTCAGAACTCCACTCTTTATCTTTTCTAAACAAAGCTCCTTAAAAGCCCATAATATGCCCATCCAAACGAACAGCAATAGTCCGCCAAGCAGAAAAGCAATCCCATGATTCATACTTCCTATTTTCGATTAAAAAGATCCGTTTTTACTCAAATAAGTCCCTCTATCTGAAAGAGATTTCGTGTAGAATTATAAAAACAATTCTACTCCTATAGCGTTTTCCGTCGCGTTCTTATACCGAATCCACGTATTATAGCATCTTTGATCTTAAATACATGCAACTCGCCCTCGTACCAAAAGGACGAGGGCGAGTAAATTTCAATAGGACTAACTGTAGATTAACATTTAGCTACCAATTCTTCAGTGTCCTTAGCGATCAACAATTCTTCATCAGTCGGGATAACGGCTACGATAACTTTGCTGTCAGGCGTAGAGATGATTTCTTCCTCACCAAAGTTTTTCCGATTCTTTTCAAAATCGAGTTTTACGCCGAGATATTCCATGTTTTTGCAAGCTTCTTCGCGCACGTCCCATTGGTGTTCACCGACACCGGCCGTGAAGATAATAGCGTCTACGCCATTCATCGCTGCAGCATAAGCGCCAATGTATTTCTTGATACGATAATCGTACATGTCAAGTGCCAATTGCGCACGCTCATTTCCTGCCATCGCCGCGTCATCAATGATACGCATATCGCTGGACATCTCAGTGATACCCAAGACGCCGCTCTCCTTGTTGAGAAGATTGACAGCCTCTTCTAACGTCTGATGTTCGCGCTCCATAATATAGAGAATAGCGGACGCATCGATATCGCCGGTGCGCGTACCCATCATAAGACCTTCAAGTGGCGTCAAGCCCATAGATGTATCTATGCACTTTCCGTGATCTACGGCTGAGATAGACGCGCCGTTTCCGATATGACAAGTGATGAAGCGATGCTCCTCAGGCTTCATGTTCAGGAATTCGCCCGCGCGCTGTGTTACGTAGCGGTGACTTGTGCCGTGAGCGCCGTAGCGGCGAATACGCATTTCTGAATAATAGCGGTAAGGAAGCGCATACATATACGCCTTAGGCGGCATAGTTTGGTGGAAAGCCGTATCAAAAACAAAGACTTGCGGTAGATCTGGCAACTGCTCCTTAACAGCCAAGTAGCCTTTCAAGTGTGCTTCGCTGTGAAGTGGCGCCAATTCCATAAAAGGCTTCCATTGCTCAATCATTTCGTCTGTGACGATTTGGCTCTTCGTGAAGATACCGCCTGCGACAATGCGATGGCCGGCGGCGCTAATTTCATCCAAACTCTTGATGGCGCCGATTTCAGGATCAAGCAGCGTTTTAAACATCAAGCGAATACCTTCAGAATGCGTCGGGCATTCGTGTTCAATGACGTGCTTCGTGCCATCGGGGAGTGTTACTTTAAGAAAAGAACCTTCAATGCCGACCTTTTCTATACCACCGGCAGCAATGACGCTATGATTCTCCATCTCATACAATTTGTATTTGATGGATGAACTACCACAATTGACTACAAGAATTTTCATATTACTTATTTTTCTGCTTTGGCAGCAATAGCTTGATTCGCTGTTATGGCTACCATTTTATAAATATCTTCTACACTACATCCACGCGAAAGATCGTTGACCGGACGTGCGATACCCTGCAAGATGGGGCCAAGTGCTTCAGCCTTGCCCAAACGTTGCACGAGTTTGTAGCCAATATTTCCCACTTCCAAATTGGGCGCGATCAAAACATTCGCTTTGCCGGCAATATTGCTGCCCGGCGCTTTCTTCTCACCTACAGAGGGTACGAGTGCTGCATCAGCTTGCAGTTCACCATCCACTTGAAGGTTGGGATACATTTTTTCTGCGATGCGTGTAGCCTCAACAACTTTATCCACGACTTCGTGCTTCGCACTGCCTTTTGTGGAGAAACTGAGCATGGCCACGCGTGGCTCTTCTATTCCGGCTACGCTTTTAGCCGTCTGAGCCGTACAATAAGCGATTTGTGCCAACTGCTCGGCATCCGGCATCGGCGTAACAGCTACGTCGCCCATTACAATAATGCCGTCCTGTCCGTATTCTTCAGCTTGGGTCAATAAGAGCATTGCACCGCTCACGACAGAAACGCCCGGCGCACATTTAATAATCTGCAAAGCCGGTCGCAGCGTTTCGCCCGTCGTGCTGAGTGCGCCAGAGATCTGCCCATCGGCATCGTCACTCTTGATAATCAAGCATCCTAAATAGAGCGGATCCTTCACCAAGTCGCGCGCCATTTCGATAGACATTCCCTTTTTCTTTCTCAGTTCAAACAGCAGTTGAGCGTATTCCTCCATTTTAGGATTGTTTTCCGGATCTACGATCTCCGCCTTGTCGATATGCTGTAGGTTCAGTTTGGCTGCCAACGTGTGAATCGCGTCAGGGTTGCCAATCAGAATGATTTCGGCAAAGCCATCGGCCAAGACTTTATCGGCAGCGGTCAGTGTGCGTTCTTCTAAAGCTTCCGGAAGTACGATACGTTGCTTATTAGCACGCGCCCGTTCAATCAGATTTTGTGTGATACTCATATTTAATAGATTTAATTTCTGACGGCGAAGATACAAAGAAAATCTAAGAATATGTTACCTTCGCATCTTCAAAAACAGCATATTCCTGTAAAATTACGCATCAAAAAGAAATAGGCAACTAATGACCGATCAAGAATATATGCAAAAGGCCCTGATCGAAGCCAAGCAAGCTTTCGAAGAGGGCGAAGTGCCTGTTGGTGCTGTTATCGTTTGTCGCGACCGCATTATTGCCCGTGCCCACAACCTTACGGAGCGGCTTACCGATGTTACGGCTCACGCAGAAATGCAGGCGATCACAGCTGCAGCCAACGCGTTAGGTGGAAAATACCTGACCGATTGCACACTTTACGTCACGGTCGAACCCTGCGTTATGTGTGCCGGAGCATTGGCTTGGGCGCAGTTGAGTAGGATTGTCTATGGTGCATCCGACCCTAAGCGGGGCTTTTCTGTGTTTGCCCCCAACGCATTGCATCCGCGCACGGAGGTGACAAAGGACGTTTTAGCTGAAGAATGTGCGAACTTAATGAAAGACTTTTTTCAACGCAGACGCTAAATGGCACTTCATAATCAGCTCGGCGCACTCGGCGAAGAGGTGGCGGCGCATTATTTGTCCCAACTCGAGTATCGTCTCTTGGAGCGCAACTGGCGCACGGGGCATTTAGAGGTCGACATCATTGCAGATTATTACGGTGAGATTGTATTTGTGGAAGTCAAAACACGCAGTTATGAAGCCGAATATACGGCTTTGGAAGCCGTTGATCGGGCGAAGAAAAAGCACCTCGTGCGTGCAGCCCACGATTATATGCATTTGCACCATTTGGATGCCGCTTGTCGCTTCGACATTATAACGGTCGTCGGGCGAGAGGCGCCCTTTCAGGTTACGCACTATATTGATGCTTATTCTCCCCAAAGTATTAAACGCAAACAACAATGCAACTGGAGTTTTTGACGTCTGTCGATTCGACGATGGCTTATTTGCAGCGTCTTCCTGACGATGTTGCAACCGACGATCTTTATGTTGTGGTGGCGGAGACGCAAACGGCCGGTCGCGGACAGCGCGGGACGCATTGGGAGTCTGAATCGGGCAAGAATCTGACTTTAGGTTTGCGTGTTTACCCTACGTTTTTGAAAGCCGATGAACAATTTCGCTTGTCTGAAGTTACGGCTTTAGCCATCGCGGAGGCTTTAGATCTTTATACGGATGGAATTTCGATCAAATGGCCCAATGATATTTATTGGAATGATCGCAAAATCTGCGGCATGTTGTTAGAACATGATTTGCGCGGGTCTGAGATTGCCTGCACTCGTATTGGCCCGGGCATCAACATCAATCAGCAACAGTTTTTTAGCGACGCACCCAATCCCGTTTCTCTCTATCAAATCCTCGGTCATGATACGGATTTGATCGCCTTTCTCCACCAATTTTTGCAGCGCTTCTCATCAGCCTATGCCGCCCTTCGATCCGGCGCGCGTCAAAGTATAGATTGGCAATATCACCAACGTTTATATCGGCGCGAAGGCCTGTTTTCTTACGCCGATGCACAAGGTACATTCCGTGCCCATCTGATTGGCGTATTGCCCGATGGCACCTTGCAGTTGGAAGATGAAGCCGGCCACTTACGAAAGTATGCTTTCAAAGAAGTGCGCTTCGTTTTATGAAGATTCCATACCTATATATATAATGTGTGGTCGGTTGCAAGTGATTCCCGGCGCTTGTTTGTGCGCTTTCGGCAGATTTGCGGCCGCTTTCACCTCCTTAGCACTTGAAAAGGCCTAACTTTGCCACCGTTTTGAAGCCGTTTTTACGATGAATCGTCAAATTCTTCGCATCGCCATACCGAGTATCATCTCCAATATTACCGTTCCTTTGTTGGGAATGGTTGATATGGGCATCTCCGGCCATTTGGGTTCGACCGTCTATATCGGTGCCATCGCCATTGGGAGTATGATTTTCAATATGCTCTATTGGCTCTTCAACTTCTTGCGTATGGGTACGGGCGGCTTCACTTCGCAAGCCTATGGGCGGGGCGATAAAGCGGAGGCCCTCCGCGTGTTGGCGCGTTCGTTGCTCGTAGCCGGCGCCGTGTCGGCCTTACTGATTGCCGCCCAACTTCCCTTGGTCGATTTCGGACTCTTGATGATGAAAGCCTCGGGCGAAGTTGCCGTGCAAGCGCGTTTATATTTCCACATCTTGATATGGGGCGCGCCCGCTGTGCTTGGCCTTTATAGTTTTACGGGGTGGTTTTTGGGCATGCAAGACGCTAAAGTGCCGATGCTTGTAGCTATTGTACAAAACGTCTGCAACATACTTTTGAGTGCCTCTCTCGTACTTTTTTTGCATTGGAAGGTGGCCGGCGTCGCCGTGGGTACACTTGTGGCCCAGTATGTCGGTTTGCTGCTTTTCGCCGGCTTTTGGTGGCGTCGCTATCGCGCAGATTGGCGGCAAGTCGACTTGCGTCGGCTCTGGCAAGGAGGCGTTCTCGCTCGCTTCTTTTCGGTTAATACAGACATTTTCTTCCGCACGCTGTGCATCGTGGCTGTGCAGGTGGCTTTTACGTCTATCGGTTCGGGGCTCGGCGTTGTCATTCTTTCGGCCAACGCTTTACTCTTGCAGTTTAATACGCTGCTTTCCTACGTGATGGATGGTTTCGCCTATGCCGGAGAGGCCCTTGGCGGCCGCTATTACGGAATGGGTGATCGCGCCGCCTTTCTTCGCCTCACGCGGGCCTTGATCCGCTGGTGCGCAGGCTTGGCCTTATGCTTCTCGGTGGCTTATATCATTGGTGGCGACGCATTGATCCGCCTCTTGACCAACGATGCGGCTACGATTGAGGCTGCTCGGCGCTATGTGGTCTACGTCTGTCTTATCCCCATCGTGGGAACGGCCGGCTTTCTCTTAGATGGCCTCTTCATTGGTACGACGGCTACGCGCGGGATGCTGCTTTCGGTTTTCTCGGGCGTCGTGTTCTTTTTCTTTCTCCAATCCTTCCTTGTCTACTTGTGGGGTAACGATGGCTTGTGGGTCGCTTTTGCCGGCTATTTCTTGGTGCGCGGTCTGGTGCAAGCTTTCTATTTCAAGCGCATCTTGCCGCCGATGCAGCAGGAGGCCGGTAGGAGTGGCTAAGTCTTGCACCTTACTTTTGAAGTCAGGCCAAACATTTTGCTTAACTTTGCCTGCAAACGATTCGGACGCAAGTTGGTAAAAGACCCTCGCAATAGTAGTGGACAACCCACGGATTTCAGCCGATGATGATCATAAAAATAACAATACAACCAAGATATGACAAAATTCAAACGCATTTTGCTCAAACTGAGCGGCGAAAGCTTGATGGGCGAACAAGGTTACGGCATCGACGTACAAAGATTAAACGAATATGCGGCGCAGATCAAGGAGATTCGCGACCTCGGTGTGCAGATCGGTATCGTGATCGGGGGCGGCAACATCTTCCGTGGACTCAGCGGAGCGGGCAAAGGTTTTGATCGGGTCAAAGGTGACCAAATGGGAATGTGCGCTACGGTGATCAATAGTTTGGCTTTGAGTAGTGCACTTGGCGCTATCGGCGTTAAAGCCCGCGTTCTGACCGCCATTCGTATGGAGCCGATCGGCGAATTTTATAGTAAATGGAAAGCTTGCGAGGCTTTGGAGCGCGGCGAGGTCGTGATTATGTCGGCGGGGACGGGCAATCCGTATTTTACCACTGATACGGGCTCGTCTTTGCGTGGAATAGAAATAGAGGCCGACGTAATGCTGAAGGGGACGCGCGTAGATGGCGTCTATACGGCTGATCCGGAGAAAGACCCAAGTGCAGAAAAATTTGAGAAAATCACGTATGATGAAGTGCTTAGCAGAGGTTTGCGCGTGATGGATATAACTGCCATCGCGATGTGCAAGGAAAACGACTTCCCCATCTATGTTTTCAATATGGACCAACCGGGCAACTTGCGCAAAGTGATCGACGGAGAGTCGATCGGCACTTACGTGCACGCCTGAACGATGCATTCTCTTTTTCGGAACACTTAGAAAGTTTCCGCCTTCTACAAGCGGGCGCGACCGTTTTTTCGGTCGGCCCGCTTTTTGCGTTTAGCAGTGGCAGCTCAAGTGAGGCTGCCGATGGCCGCTGACTTGTTTTTTCTTGCTTCCTCCTCCGCTTTTATTGACGATGAGGCGTTAGTGCATGCGCCTTGCCTCGTTCTTTTTGTCTGCTGGCGCATTTCTCTGTTCCTTCTGTGCTTCGTTGTGTTGTTTGCTACCGCCAAACTATCGTTTGCTCCCGCCAAACCATTGTTTGCTCCCACCAAACCATCGTTTGCTGCCACCAAACGAAAGAGATCCGCTGCGGATAATCGCAAATGGGGCTATAAAACAATGAGATATACAAAGCCTCTCTGTTTGTTTCCACCTTGTTTCTGCTGCATTTTATGATCGTCCGCTTCGAGAATAAGTTGGAGATCGTCATATGCCTAAGGTTACCAGCGGAGAAAATACTGTATGCCCTCCGGAACCCAAAAATCATATTTGATAAGCAGCTATATGTAACGACAGATTTGTATATTTGCATTATGATTAGCCCTTCGCTCTCTATTACCACGCACAAGCGTATTGAAGAATTGGATTTCTTGAAAAGCATCTTTATTCTGCTTATGGTGGCCTTTCATCTACTGTATTTTGCCGACCACTATCCGCTGCTTAAACAGTGGGTTTATACTTTCCACATGCCGGGCTTTCTTCTCATATCCGGCTATTTGATGCCCGTAAATAAGGGGGGACGACACATCGCACGCACTTTGTGGTGGTTTACTGTACCTTATTTGTTTTTAGAGTCGGCCTATATAGTGCTATCGACAGTTGTTCCGGTACATGATCCTATCAAAGATCTCACCATTCTTGTCTTTGTCGAAAAAATCTTTTTCAATCCAGTCGGGCCGTATTGGTATTTGCACACGCTTATCTTATGTGGTGCACTTTATTTCGTTGTTTTTCGGTGGTTGAAGGGGCCTACCTTATCGCGCATCTTCGCCTTGGGACTCGCTTATTTCAGTTTGGCTTACGTGGGTTTGGTGGCGTGGGATATGAGCCTCTATTTCACAATCGGTCTCATCGTGCGACAGAGCGGACTCACGTTCCTCCAAGTTTTTCGCCCTTCGTGGTGGGCGCTCCCTGTGCTTGGTTTGTTGGCTTGCCGACCTGACACCTTTCATAAAGGAACCTTGGGCGGTATGATTACGGTTTATGCTGTGATTGCCACAGCCTTAGCCCTTTATCCTCGCCTGCCTCGGGGTCTGAAACGCCTCTTTCTCTTCTTGGGGCGAAACTCTCTCGTGATCTTTCTTTTTTCTCCGCTTTTCGTTAAGGTGTGTAAGATCTTGCTCCCACGATTTCTTGCCTTCGATTCTACCCACCTCCTCTTTTTATTTATAGCCCTCCCACTTTGCGTAATAGGTTCACTTGCTGTATGCAAAGTCCTTGATCTCTTGCAGCTCACTCCTTGGTTTCTCGGGCGCCCGTCTGCGCTGGCTTAATGCAGATACTCTCTATAGAGCACAAAGTTAAAGAGGTCAAAAGGTGTTCGAGGCCAACACTATATCAATACTTAGGAGTGGATATTGCACACTGCCGGCTACGTGTTGCCTCCGGGGCCTCTTTTTCTTCCCAACAGAGGCGCCGTTATTGGTCAATATTTCTCCTTTCTTTGGTCGTTCTCAATCAAAATTACTATTTTTGCGGCATCACGAAGGGTGAATAAACAATAATATCCAATGATGTGTAGAAAAATTGTTTTGTGTCTGGTGCTCATAGCCTGCTCCGGCGTTTCGCTGATGGCACAAAGAGTGCTCACGCTCGATAGTTGTCGGGCACTTGCCTTACGAAATAATAAAGATTTAGCCATTAGTCGGACCAATCGCGACGTGGCGCTGAATACGCATAAAGCTGCGCGCACCAATTACCTGCCCAAACTGACGGCGCAGGCGGCTTACATACGCACCGGCAAGGAGATCTCGGTGCTGAATAAGGACCAGAAAAATGCATTGTCCAATATGGGGACAAGTCTCTCTGATGCTTTCTCCGGCACTTTTGGACAGATCGCCCAAGGCATTATTGCCCGACATCCCGAGTTGGCGCCGCTCGTGCAGCAATTAGGTGGCGTAGGCCAAGCCTTTGCCGGCGCGCTGAATCAGGCAGGGCGCGGCATCGCAGATGCTTTCCGTACGGATTCGCGTAACCTCGTCGTGGGCAATATTCTCCTTACACAGCCGCTTTATATGGGTGGGAAGATTCGCGCTTACGATCGTTTGACGCATTATGTTCAGGATGTGGCAAATCAGCAACTGCGCGTGGATGAGCAAAACTTGATTTTAGAAACGGATCGCGCTTATTGGCAGACGGTATCCTTGGCCAACAAACTGAAATTGGCGCGCAGTTATCGAGATATGTTGACCCACTTGGATCAAGACGTGACCAAGATGATCGATGCCGGTGTGGCCACGAAAGCCAATCAGTTGCAGGTAAGCGTAAAACTGAACGAGGCGGATATGATGGTGACCAAGGTGGAGGATGGCTTGACATTGTCGCGCATGCTCTTGTGTCAGCTCTGCGGACTCCCACCGGGCGAGAATATAGAAACGGCTGACGAGAACAGAGACGATTTGGCAGTCGGCGGAACCGTGGTCAAGGTCGATGAGCAAACGGCTTACGAGAATCGCCCCGAACTCTGCCAACTGCAAAGTGCGATCAACATCGCGCAGGAAAAGGTGAACATCGTCCGTTCCGATTACTTGCCGCACTTGGCTTTGATGGGCGGCTACACAATAATGAATCCGGCCATGTATAATGGATTTGAGAAGAAATTTAGAGGCGACTGGAGCGTCGGCGTTACGTTGAGCGTGCCCGTATGGAACTGGGGAGAAGGTCGCTATAAGATTAAAGCGGCAAAGGCTGAGGCTCAGATCGCTACTTTACGCGCTGAAGAAGTGCGCGAAAAGATAGGGCTGCAGGTAAACCAAGAAATGTTTCGCGTAAAGGAAACTAACAAGCAATTGCGCTTGGCGGAAAAGAACTTGGAAAAAGCCAATGAGAACTTGCGCGTGGCTACGCTGGGCTACAAAGAAGGCGTGATTAACACGACTGACGTCTTGGCGGCCGAAACGGCTTGGTTGCAGGCGCAGAGTGATAGAATTGACGCGGAGATAGATAGTATGTTGACTGCTTCTGCCCTGCAAAAGGCTTTGGGTATCTTGAACGCACAATGAAAATTTGCGACAGCCGTGTGCGAAGTCGCACCTTATTTACTCGTAAAACAAGAAAAAACAAACAGATATGTCATCTAAAAAGAGGGAAATCAATCTGATTCCGGCTATTTTAATTATTGTCGGAGTGATTGTCTTGGTGGTGATAGGCTCACTCTATGCCTTCAACAGTGAACCGGAGACTATTCAGGGCCAAGCAGACGTCACAGAATATCGCGTATCAAGTAAAGTGCCTGCACGCATTGCGCAAATACGCGTGCAGGAAGGCGATTATGTACACAAAGGAGATACGCTGGCCATCTTATCAGCTCCTGAAGTGCAGGCCAAACTCCAACAGGCGCAAGGCTTGGCTTCGGCTGCCCAAGCGCAAAACTTGAAAGCCGATAATGGCGCTCGCCAAGAGCAGATTCGCGGCGCTTATGATATGTGGCAAAAGGCGCAAGCAGGGGTTGAAATAGCACAGAAATCGTATGCCCGCGTAAAGAAGTTGGCAGATGAAGGCGTCGTGACCGCACAGAAGCTTGACGAAGCTACAGCCAACTTAAAAGCGGCCATTGCTACGGCACGCGCCGCAGAATCTCAATACGACATGGCACGCAACGGCACTCGCAATGAAGATAAAGCAGCTGCCCGCGCCGTAGTGAGCCAGGCACGTGGCGCAGTCAACGAGGTGCGTTCGTATATTAAAGAGACTTATCTCATTGCATCAGAAGACGGCGAAGTAACGGAAATCTTTCCGGAGCAAGGAGAACTTGTCGGGACGGGCGCTCCGATTATGAACGTGGCTCGCATCAATGATATTTGGATTACGTTTAACGTACGTGAAGACCATTTGGCAGACTTCGGCCTCCATAAAAAGGTAAAGATGACGATTCCCGGTCTCAAAGATAAATCGGTTGAGGGAACAGTTTTCTATATCAAGGCCTTAGGTAGCTATGCTACGTGGAAAGCGACGAAGAGTACGGGCCAATTTGATATGAAAACGTTTGAAGTGCGCGTGCGCCCCACGCAAAAGATCGAAGGCCTGCGTCCGGGTATGACGGCACTTTATCAACATCAATAATACATAGGAGAGAGTAGGCGGTAGTTGGCCTCTCTGACCAACATTTATAGACAATAATATATGAGATCGTTGTGGAGCGTAGCGGTACGCGAATACAAAAGACAGCTTCATCAGCCCATTTATTGGTTTGGGGTGGTCTTAGCACCGCTATTCTGCTGCCTGTTTTTTACGACGTTGATGTGGCAGGGCCTGCCTACAGATCTTCCGATGGGCGTTATCGATGAAGACAACACGCCGACAACGCGGGCGCTGCTGCGTAACCTTGACGCTTTTCAGCAATCAGAGATTGTCGCTGCTTATCCGAGCGTGACAGAAGCTCGCCGCGCTATGCAGGAAGGAAAGATTTATGGTTTCTTCTATATTCCGAAGGGCTTGACGAAGAAGGCTACGCGAGGCGACCAGCCGACTATTTCGTTTTACTCGAATATGAGTTACTTTATGGGCGGTGCCTTTGCTTCGCGAGATATGCGTATGATGTCGGAATTGGCCTCTGCGGCCGCCACGCAAAAAACCTTGCGCGCCAAAGGTGCTACGGAGCAGCAGGCGCTGGCTTTCATACAACCGGTTGTTATTGATACGCACCCAATAGGCAACCCTTGGCTCAATTATAACATTTACTTGAGCAATGTTATTCTATACGGTATCTTGGGCATTTTTGTGTTTATGCTGACGGTTTTTAGTCTGGGTTCTGAGATTAAGCAAGCTACGGCAAGGCAATGGCTTTCTGAGGCTAAATGGAATATGTTGACGGCTTTAAGTGGCAAACTGCTGCCGCAAACGATGGCATTCTTCTTTACGGCTTCCTGCTTCAATGTGATCTTGTATGGTTTCCTGCATTTCCCCTGCCATAGCGGGTTTATGCAAATGACAATCGTGGCCTTGCTGTTTATCATTGCTTGTCAAGGATTAGCCGTCGGGATGTTTACGCTGCTGCCGTCGCTGCGCTTAGGCTTAAGTTTTGCTTCGCTATGGGGCGTCTTATCTGTCAGTATTTGCGGTATGGCCTTTCCGTGTATGGCGATGGATGCGCCCTTGCAAGGATTGGCTTATCTCTTCCCATTACGTTACTATTATCTGCTTTATGTCAACGGAGCGCTGGATGGTTATGACTTATCTAATGCGTTACCTTTTATTGGCGGACTCATCATCTTTGCTTGCATTCCGCTGGTTGCAGCGCCGTTCTTAAAGAAGGAAGTGCTGACGATCAAATATCAACCGTAAGGAGGACCGGATTATGAGTTTACGCAAGGCATTGAAAAGTTTGTGGCGCTATATTACCTATCCGTTCAGAATGGGGCGGAAAGGTTTTCAGGAAGCTTTGAAGGATTGGAATTATGTCTTTCGCAAAGAATTGAAAACGATATTTCGCGATCCGGGTATCTTGATCTTCCTCATCATTGTCCCTTTGGCTTATCCTTTGGTCTATACTTACATTTATAATAATGAAGTCATCCGCGATGTGCCGGTAGCCGTAGTAGACGATTGCGCAACGCCGCTAAGTCGCACTTACCTTCGTAAAGTTGATGCGACGCCCGATGTGGCAATTGCTTACCGTTGTCCGGATATGCAGACCGCACGCGAATTGATTAAAAGGCGCGAGGTCTATGGCATTATCTATATCCCCAAAGATTTTCAAAAGAATTTGGCGCGTATGCAGCAGACGAAGGTGAGCATCTTTGTGGATATGAGTGGCATTTTATATTACAAAGCGATGTTGTTGGCTAATACTAACGTCTCGCTGGCGATGAATGCCGATATTAAAGTGCAAAGGGCCGGCAATACGACCGATGAGCAAGATAAGGTAACCACTTATCCGATAGCCTACGAACAGGTAGACATCTACAATCCGGAGAGTGGTTATGCTGCGTTTCTGATCCCCGCGGTTTTAATCTTAATCTTGCAGCAAACGCTCGTGTTAGGTGTTGGCGTAGCTGCGGGAACGGCGCGCGAGAAAAATAGTTATCACGAACTGGTCTTGATTCATCGTCATCACCACGGACTCTTGCGTATCGTCTTAGGTAAGGGCTTTGCTTACTTGCTTGTTTATCTTTGGAATATCGTATACGTCTTAGGCGTCATACCGCACATCTTTAACTTGCCGCAAATCGGAAACCCCGCCTATATATGGATGATAATAATTCCGTTCATCTTAGCCGTTATCTTTTTCTCAATGACGATTTCCGTATTGATCCGACAGCGCGAGATGGCTTTTATCATTGTCGTCTTCTTTTCCGTCCCGCTGTTGTTTATGAGCGGTATTAGTTGGCCGGCAACAGCTATTCCCACATTTTGGAAATACTTCTCTTACGTCTTTCCTTCTACATTCGGCATCAATGCATTTGTGAAGATCAATAGTATGGGCGGCGAGATGATTAGCGTAAAGACAGAGTGGTACGCTTTATGGATACAAGCTTTTTGCTACTTTATCCTGACGCTCTTTGTCTATCGCTACGAGATTATTTCTTCGCGCCGCAAGCGCATAGCTTTATATGAACAGAAGAAAGCTGCCTTAGCGCAGCGGCAAAATAACGAGCATCACGCATAGTTCATTATTTCTTAAGCTACAAGAAACTTTTGGGGCGGTATTTCTTTTGAAATGCCGCCCCAAAAACTATACGCTTACCATATCTGATGAGAACTTGGATAATAGGCGTAACGAAACTTGCATTCTATGCAGCTTATTTTGTTGTTGGACGCAGATGCAGATTTCTATGATTGATTTCCATTTCATCCCTTGACATACATCTTGCGATAGCGTGATCCGACATTGCGGAGCTTGCCTTCCGATTCGAGGCGGCAGAGGAGGCGATAGGTCATAGAATTGGATAGGTGGAGCGCCGTTTGCAGGTCGTTTGGGAAGATGTAATCCGCGGCGGCAAAGAGGCATGTGAGGGCGGTATCGACTTCCGCCGGTGACGGCGTGGCGTGGAGGCGACTACGATAGGTGGCGTTCTCAAATTGCGTCTGGTGTAATGTGCGCATAAAGTCCTTTTCAGGGCGGAAGTTTACGCTTCGCACTTCGGGGTTGCGCAGGCGGAAACGGTGCGTCTTGGCGTCTTCGCAGATTTCACCCTTGACGGCGAGCGAGAAGTAACCGAGTCCGGGCAGATGCACGCGGTTGCCTTCCATCAGCTGGTAGGCAATTTCGGCTTTCAGTGCATCGAGCGAACCCGTGAGGTCGGCTGTGGTTAGCGTCGTAGCCTTTTCGATGTTTTTCCCCATTCGGTCCATTCCGACCGTCATATTTTCGTGTACTACTACACGTAAGTCTTTGTTTTTCGGGAGTTTTCCTCCTGTTTTCAATAGTTTGTAAGCTATAGTCATAAGCTGGTATTTGTTTTTCTGTTCGTATTATTCAGTTCTCTTCTGCGTCCGGAAACTGAGCACGCTGTGCATATTTTGGGATGCCTGCTCCGCTTCTCAGCTCTCCTTAGGCATCTTTCCGCAAGTCTCTGCGGACTTTGTTGCAACTTCTTACGCACCCTGCCGCAATTTCCTGTGCATCTCGTTGCAACTCCTACGCACCTTATCGCAATTTTCTACTCATCTTTTTGCCGAGCAACGCATAGCTTTAGATTTTCTCCGTGGTGAAAAATTGGTGTCACCACGGTGAAAAATATTTTTCGCCGTGGTGCTAATTTAGTTGCACCGTGGTGGAACTTTTTCTTTAACCTACAAAGGTACGATTTTTACGGAATAATTTTTGAAAGAATTAGCACTAAATTAGAACACGTTTAGTAAAAGCCATGTGGCAACTTAGGGAAGAATCTAAAAAGCAATAGTAGTGCGCGCAAATAAGTTGTTATAAGAGATGCGAGAAACAAAGAAATAGGGCAGAAGAGGGTATTTGCTTTTAGGTAAGTAGTTCTTCGTGAGAGGAGTAAATGAAAAAGCCTGCTTCAATAATATCTTTTTATGATTTTTCGGCGATGCGTTGCTCCGTATGTACACTCAGCTAAATGTGGCAGAGTGGTCGGCACTGCGACTGAATCCTATATTAAGGGGAAATTATCTCATGAATATTTCCCGCGTTCTCGTTTGTGCAAGCGTTGTGAAGCAGTCTCTTATTTGAATATATAGCGAAGGCCCTAACATTGGTTTCTGTTTAGGGCCTTTATGTCTAAAAGTAAAAAGGATTCGAGGTGGATTTCTTGTTTTGGCATTTCAAATGCCTTCCCTGCATTTGATGATAAATAGTCGTGAATGGTAAGTTGTCGTAAGCTGTTTATTGCGACTTGCTCTCATCAGTGATTTCTTCAAAATCTACGTATTCTCCTTCATCGGGTGTGAAGATTTTTTTTGTTGGAGCTTGCTGTCGAGGCTCTTGTGAGCTTTGCGATCTTCTCTCTTGTGCTTTCGTTGTTTGCTGATAAAAGGTCTTTTTTATCTTTTGAAACTGCCGAATTAGGCGTATGATAGGAGAGAGTATGAAGAATAGCAGTACTGCTATTGACAATAAAAATATGAAGAAGAAACCGTCCATTTATGTGTGCTAATTTGAATGACTATTCGGCGTGTTTACGCCTGTTTCTTTCCGGAAAGGCAAAAGTTGTTCCCAATAGAACATAGGATATAAAGAATAATGATAACCGCAAAGCCGCCCCAACCCAGCAGGATAAGCAAGAGGCCACTAAGCAAGATGAACGAATAGCGCAGGATGTTGTCGCCTTTCCATTTGAAGTCCTTGAACTTTAGTGCGAACATCGGTATTTCGCTAACGAGTAACCAACAACTAATAGCTATTCCAATGAGCAAAACTATCCATTCGTTTGAGCCTAATAATAAGTGGAGGACACCGACATAGTAGTTGCCAATGGCCGCCCAAAATAAGGCATTGGCAGGTGTTGGCAGGCCTATGAAACCCTGGGTCTGTCTTTCGTCGAGATTAAACTTGGCGAGGCGCAAGGCTGAGAATGCAGCGATGAGAAAGGCAGAGGAAGAGATTATAAGATGTAGTATGTGATTTGTAACTGTTTCCGTGTTAACCAAAAGCGAGAATACGATACCGGCCGGCGCAAAGCCAAACGTAATGACGTCGGCCAGCGAATCAAGCTCTTTCCCGATGGGAGATGAAACTTTGAGTAGTCGGGCTACGAATCCATCAAAGAAATCGAAGATCGCTCCAATAATAATGAAGATAAAAGCATCTTCAAAATCGCCTTTGAGTGAGAAGGCTGTGGCGATGCAACCTGAAATCAGGTTACAGCAAGTTAGTGCGTTGGGAATATGTTTTTTCATTTGGAGAAGCCTCCATTATTCGTTGGGCTGAAGGCGTGCAATAATTGTCTGATTGCCGACCGTCGTTTGTCCGGGTTGGATTAGGATCTCGGCATTGAGCGGCAAGTAGATGTCGACGCGCGAACCAAATTTGATGAAGCCTAAATGCTCATCGATATAGCATTCTTCCTCCGGACGTGCATAGGTTACGATTCTACGCGCTACGGCACCTGCAATTTGTCTTACCAAGATGTCTTGCCCGTCGGGCGTTTCTATGACGATCGTTGAGCGTTCGTTCTCCGTGCTCGACTTTGGTAGCCAAGCTTTATAAAAATTGCCGTTGTGGTGCTCAACCTTCTTTATGATGCCATCTACCGGAAACCAGTTGGCGTGTACGTTCCATAAAGACATAAAGATGGAGACCATAATACGCCGATCGTGGAAATACTCATTCTCCTCTGTTTCTTCAACTACGACGACCCTTCCATCAGCTGAGGCGACCACGGTGTTATCCGTGTCTTCCGTAAAGCGCCGAATGGGGCATCGGAAGAAATTGATAATAATGCCGTAGGTCACGATGCTAATAGCCAGAACGATGTAAAAAGGCAATAGCGTAAGGTTTCTAAGTAAGAAAAATAAAGCGGAGTTGAGAATTGCCAAAGAAAGGCCAGTATAGAGTAACGTATATTTTCCTTCGTTGTGTAGACGAATTCGTTTGATATGCGATAGTTTCCTCATAGGGAGTGGCTGTGTTTGTAAGTAATAAGTGCAAAGGTAGGCTTTTTTGTTAAAAGGACAAAGGATGCCTCCTCAAAGTCAAGCAATCCAAGCTTCCGTAAGAATGCGCTCCAGTTCTTCAGCGGTCAATTTGAGGTGAAAATGCCCGTCTTCTGCCACAGATATATTACCCGTTTCCTCCGAAACAACGATGGCTAAGCAGTCGCTTTGCTGTGTCATACCCAAGGCTGCTCGGTGGCGTAGTCCGAGCGAGCGAGGAATATCGTTGTTGTGCGAGACCGGAAGGATGCAGCCGGCGGCTGTGATGCGTTGTTTGCTGATGATCATAGCTCCATCGTGGAGCGGACTATTTTTGAAAAAGATGTTTTCGATCAATCTTTGGTTGATGTCGGCGTCGATAAGTTCGCCCGTGCGTATGATTTCCTTTAAGCCGGTATGACGTTCGATTACGATCAGTGCGCCCTCCTTTTGCTTGCTCATATTCAGGCACGCCAAGACGATAGGCATTACGTTTTCGTGCTGCACTTCCTCCTTTTGACTTTTAAATAATCGCGTCACCCATTTAGAACCGGACGTAGAACCTATGGTTGAAAAGAAATGGCGTATCTCTTCTTGAAACAAAACGACTAAGGCCACCATACCGATGTTGACCAAATTGTCCATAATGCTTCCCAAGAGGCGCATTTCGAGGAAGCGGGAGACAATGATCCAGCCAATAACGAAGAAGAGAACTCCCGTAAAGATATTGGCAGCGCTCGATTGCTTCATTAGTTTCCAAATATAATAGAGCAATAAAGCTACCAGAAGGATGTCGATAATATCTTTGATTCCGAACGTCAGCATAAGTTCTTTCCTTGTTTTAGACAGCGGTCATTTGTTCATACATGCGCACTACTTCTCGCGCAGCCTTTACGTCGTGCACGCGCAAAATGTGCGCCCCTTTCAGCAGACTGACCGCGTGGAGCATAGTCGTGCCGTTCAGACTCTCTTCCGGCGTCGTCTCCAGCAGTTTGTAAATCATAGATTTCCGTGAAATGCCTACCAATAGCGGCTGTTTGAAGACGTGCAACTCCTCTAAATGGTTCATCAATTCATAGTTTTGCTCCAGCGTTTTGCCAAATCCGAAGCCCGGATCTATGATAATGTCCTTTACGCCCAAGTCGTGCAAGCGCGCCACCTTTTCAGCCAAATACAAAAATACCTCTTTAAGGAAATCCTCGTAGTGTGGCGCTTGCTGCATCGTTTGTGGCGTGCCCTGCATGTGCATCAATATATAAGGCACTCCAGTCTTTGCTACCGTTCGAAACATATTCCGATCCAGCAGGCCGCCCGAAATATCATTGATGATGTCAATGCCAAACTCTTCAATGCACATTCGCGCCACGTCAGCCCTAAAAGTATCCACGCTCACTACCAAATCCGGCGCCTCGCGCTTCACAATCGTCAGGCCGCGGCGCAGACGCGCCATTTCTTCTTCGATCGGCACATCATCTGCGCCCGGTCTGCTGCTATAAGCGCCGATGTCGAGCATTGAAGCCCCTTCATTTGCTATTTGCCGCACCCGCTTGCCGATCTCTTCCTCGCTTTGCTGTCTGCTTCCGGCGTAGAAAGAGTCCGGCGTAACGTTAAGTATGCCCATCACCTGCGGGCTGTCGAGGCTGAATAAGCGTCCGCCGGCTAAGCGTATCGTATAAGAATGTAGCTCTTTCATAATTCACGGCAAATATAGTAAGAAAATCACGCAACTTGAGCGTGCCGAGCGCCTTTTAATGCTTATTCTGCCGCATCGGTCTCTTATTTATAAATATCTTGTTTGGGTTGAGCCATCCCCGACTTACGGTTTGCGCCGTCATTGTCGCATTTATCGCTTCGGTCGGTGCGCTTATTGCTCAATTTATTTGCAGATCAAGGCAAAGTATCATTGACAAGTATTATTTTTGCACGTTAATTGGCAGCGATATGAACATAAAAGAACTATACGAACAATACCTTTTGCATCCGCAAATCACGACGGATACGCGTGACTGCCCGCCGGGGTCGATCTTTTTCGCCTTGCGGGGCGAGACTTTCAATGGCAATCGCTTTGCCCACCAAGCTTTAGATAATGGTTGCGCTTTGGCCGTCGTGGACGATCCGTCTGTGGTCGATGATGATCGACTGATTTTGGTCGATGATGTCTTGACGACGCTCCAAGCCTTGGCATCCTTCCACCGCCATCAATTTACCGGTCCGGTCATTCAGATTACAGGCACGAATGGTAAGACGACCACCAAAGAACTCGTGTCCGCCGTACTCTCCGAACATTATAATGTACTCTTTACACAGGGAAATTTCAATAACCATATCGGTGTGCCTAAAACGCTGTTACGTTTGAACGCATCCCATCAGATTGCCGTGATCGAAACCGGCGCCAATCATCCGGGAGAGATTAAGTTGCTGAGCGAAATTGTGGATCCCGATTGCGGACTTATCACCAATGTCGGCAAAGCTCATTTGGCCGGCTTCGGATCTTTTGAAGGCGTAATACGAACGAAAGGAGAGCTTTACGACTATCTGCGCACGAAGTCAGACGCTTTTGTTTTTATCAATGCCGACAACCCTTATTTGCAGCCGATCGCGCACGACTTATCGCGCATCACTTATGGTCGGCCCGGTAAAGATTATGATGTGGAAGGCGAGGTGCTGTCTTGCGATCCTTGCCTCAATTTGCGCTTCCGCATCAAAGGGGGAGCGTGGCAGGAGGTCAAGACGCAGCTCATTGGGGCTTATAATATAGATAATATACTTGCGGCCGTGGCTGTCGGCGTGCGCTTTGGCGTGACACCGGAACAAATTAGTCGGGCCATAGCGGCTTATTGTCCGACGAATAATCGCAGCGAACTCCTGCGCACGGCTACGAATACGCTCATCGTCGACGCTTACAACGCTAACCCGACCAGTATGGCGGCTGCCTTAGACAATTTTCAGCTCATCGAGCACCCGCATAAGATGGCCATACTCGGCGGTATGCGCGAGCTCGGCAACGCTTCAGCCCAAGAGCATCAAACCATTATCGACAAAGTGGCTACGATGGCCCTTGACAACGTATGGCTCGTGGGCGAGGAGTTTCAGCCCTTCGCTGCGCGCTATCGCTACTTTCCCTCCGTCGAAGCCGTGGAGCAACAGCTCCGTGAGCATCCTTAGAACGATACTTGATTGCTAATAAACCTTTCCACGACTGCCTAATCCTCATCAAAGGTAGCAATTCGCAACATCTATACCGCTTGCCCGACTACCTTTAAGGCCTTTTTCGTCGACAAATCGGCAGTAAAGTGCGTGCAAGATGCGTGAAATTCCCCACTTAGCTTTTCATATTCAGGCGAATTACCTATATTTGCACACACAAATATTGAAATAACAAAAATAGAATACAATAGTAATGATCAAATCACAAGACATCAAGAAAGGAACTTGCATCCGCTTAGACGGCAAGCTCTATTTCTGCATCGACTTCCTTCATGTAAAGCCCGGTAAGGGCAATACGATTATGCGCACGACGCTGAAAGACGTAGTCAACGGCAACGTATTGGAGCGCCGCTTCAATATTGGCGAAGCCTTGGAAGATGTGCGAGTTGAGCGCCGCCCTTATCAGTATTCTTATGCTGATGGTGACGTGTTCCACTTCTTGAACCAAGAGACTTGGGACGATGTGACGATTGAGCGCGATATGATTACGGGTGTCGACTATATGAAAGAAGGCGACGTGCTCGATGTTGTGAGCGATGCGTCTACAGATACGATTCTCTACGCCGAAATGCCGGTGAAGACGAAGCTGAAGATCGTTTACACAGAACCGGGATTGAAAGGAGATACTGCGACAAACGCAACCAAACCGGCTAAGTTAGAGTCGGGCGCAGAAATACGTGTGCCGCTTTTCATCAACGAAGGCGAAACCGTGGAGGTAGATACGCGCGACGGCAGCTATCTAAACCGCGTCAAAGTATAAGCTATACAATAATGCATATGCATAGGGTGTCGACGAGCGCTGCTTGTCGACACCTTTTTTATCGGCCGGCGGCGATTGGCGGCTTATTGCTGAATAAGAAAAAGGCGATAACTTCTGAAAAGTTATCGCCTTTTTGTAGCGCGACCCAGGATTGAACTGGGGACCTCATGATTATGAATCATGCGCTCTAACCAGCTGAGCTATCGCGCCGGCATAAAAGGAGCTTGTTCCCTTTTTGCGAGTGCAAAAGTAGAAGATAAATTCTATATGACCAAGCCTTTTCCGTGAAAATCTTCCGTTCAGCCTTAAAAATGCCATTTTGTCGTTGTTATCACGCATCTGCGTGCTACTCCGGTAGGCCTACTGAGGCCTTCGCACCTAATGGTTGATGCGGCCGACTGATGCACCTGCGCTTTGTGCGTCGTTTACAGTTCATAACCTTGCGCCTGCTGCTGCGGAGGGTAGGGGAGTGAGGCTGCGCATACGCTTATAGTGCAACAAGATCAGCCACTTCCGGCTGCTCGTCTTTTGCCGTAAGAAGTGAATTGCAGTTTTCGACAAACTCCAACGGCTGAGTGGCGATGCGGCTTATACGGGCATCGCGCAGTTACGAGTAAATCACGCCTCCAAAGCCTTTTCTTATCATAATTCGCTTGTGTTCAGTACGTAAAACGTTGATTTGTTGTTCCGACAAGTGCTTGGCGTTGTGGTTTGCTGCCGGCAAACCATCGTTTGGTGGGAGCAAACTATCGTTTGGTGACAGCAAACCATTGTTTGGTCGGGCCAAACGAAAGATGATTTGGGCGTGTACCACTGCCATTCTCCACTCGAAAATAGCCGTTTCGTAGTTGTCGATAACCTGCATTGCGCTGCTTGCCTCAACGCCTTATTGGCTTTTTGTTAAGTGCGTTGGCTGCGTGTGCTCTCCTTTTCTCCTGAATATTTCTTCTTTCAGTATAATTGTCGTACTTTTGCTTGCAAAATAATGTAGCTGTTGATCGGAGTAAAAAAGTTGGATCGGTTTGTGCTGGGGAACTTCTTGTTGATTTTCTCCGGCTCCTTCTTTATCACTTTGTTTGTCCTGATGATGCAATTCACGTGGCGCTACGTCGATGAGATTGTCGGCAAGGGCATAACGATGGACATTCTGGGTCAATTCTACTGGTATATGGCCATTACGATGGTCCCCATGGCCTTGCCGCTTGCCGTATTGCTGGCCTCGCTGATCTCCTTTGGTAATATGGGGGAGCGGCTCGAACTCTTGGCAATGAAAGCTGCCGGCGTTTCGCTCCTGCGCATTATGCGTCCGCTTGCCGTGCTCGTCATCGGCCTTGCAGGCATCTCTTTTTACTTTCAAAACCGTGCAGCGCTTGATGCACAGAAAAATTTGACCTCACTTTTGTGGAGTTTGAGAGAGACTTCGCCGGCGCTGGAAATACCGGAGGGCGTCTTTTATGGGAAAATCAACAATTTCAGCCTATATGTGGAGCGTAAAGATGTAGCTACGGGAAAGCTCTACAATGTAATGATTTATAAAACCGACCAGGGATTCGACAAGGCGCAGATCGTAGTGGCCGATTCCGGCCGCTTGGAGGTGACAAACGATAAGGAACATCTCATATTTGATATATGGAATGGCGAGCAGTTTGAGAATCTGCAAGTCGGCGGGGCGCAAGCGGCACTCAATACGAAGGGCGTGCCCTATGATCGAGAGACTTTTCAATATAAGCGCTTCATCATCGACTTCAATAGCAACTTTGAAAAACAGGATGCAGAGCAATGGAGCGGCTCAGCAATTACAAAAAACTTGAAGCAGCTATCTGCTTCAATCGACTCGATGAATACGGCGCTGGACTCCATAGGACTTGCCAACTATAAACAGGGTAAGCAGACGGCTTACTATTGCCCGCCACTACGCCCTCAACACGCCGCAGCACTGAAGCAGATGAGCAAAGGTGCAAAGCTTGACTTTGATACGATTATGGCGCGCATGTCGGCTGATAAACGCGTGCAAACGATTCGTGCAGCCGCAGCTTCGGCTGCGGCATACGCCTCTGAATTAGAGTGGAAAAGCCTGACGACGGAAGAAGGCGATAAGAGCGTGCGCACACACCGCATCCAGTGGCACCAGAAGTTTACGATGTCAATCGCCTGCATATTTTTCTTCTTCATTGGTGCACCCTTGGGGGCTATTATTCGCAAGGGTGGACTGGGTATGCCGACCATCATCGCCGTGATTCTCTTCATTTTCTATTACATCATCAACACTTCGGGCATGAAGATGGCCCGCGACGGCGCTTGGAATATGATTTTCGGTATGTGGATTTCGACTGTGGTGCTCACTCCCTTGGGTTGCTTCCTGACGTATAAGGCTAACAATGATTCCGTTGTGTTCAATGCCGATGTTTATACAGCCCTCTTCAAACGTCTGCTGGGCTTGCGCTCGAAACGCAACATCACGCGCAAAGAAGTGATTATCGAAACGCCTGATTATGCGGCGCTTCTTGAAGAAATCGACGAGTTGGAGCAGATTTGCAAGGCTTATGCGGACCATAAACGCCTTTATGCAGCACCGAGTTATATACGTGCTTTCTTCAAATCGCGCCCCGATCACGCTGCAGAAGATATACAACAGCGCGTAGAGCAACTTGTGGAGGCTTTATCCAATTCGGATCGACGCGAAATCCTCTATCGCTTGAACCAATTGCCCTTGATTTATGCACGGGCACATACCTCACCGTTTGAAAATAAGCGCCTCAATATCCTTTGCGGCGTATTGCTTCCGGTGGGCTTTATCTTGTGGTTTCGCATATGGCGCTTCAGGCTGCGCCTCCATAAAGATATGAAACAAATCACGGCTGTTTGCTCTGCCTTGCGCCCCCTTGTGGCGAAAGCTGCCGGCAAAGAAGCTACATCATACGATTTATTAACTTCAAAACAAAACCCCAGTAATCAATACAATAATCATGATGAATGAAAAATACGAGTTGGCTTCTGTAGAAGAGGCCTTGGAAGAACTGAAAGCCGGCAAATTTGTCGTAGTCGTAGACGATGAAGATCGCGAAAACGAAGGCGATCTCGTTATGGCGGCTCAGTTTGCCACTCCGGAGAGCGTTAATTTTATGCTAAAATATGGTAGGGGCGTATTATGCACACCTATTACGAACCAACGTTGTCACGAACTCGGCCTGGCGCGTCAGGTGGATTCAAATACAAGTATGTTGGGCACACCGTTTACGGTTACGGTCGACAAACTCGAAGGCTGCACAACGGGTGTTAGCAGCCACGATCGCGCAGCTACTATCCGCGCCTTGGCAGATCCGACCAGTACGCCGGAAACTTTTGGCCGACCGGGTCATATTAACCCTTTATATGCGCAGGATCGCGGCGTCTTGGTGCGTGCCGGACACACGGAAGCATCAGTTGATATGTGCCGACTCGCAGGTCTGTATCCGACCGCCACACTCATCGAAATCTTAAACGAAGATGGGACGATGGCACGCATGCCCCAGTTGCAAGTGTTCGCCAAAGAACACGGCTTGAAGATCATGACGATTAAGGATCTGATAGCTTATCGCTTGAAGATGGAATCTTTGGTGGAGAAGGGGGAAGAAGTGGATATGCCGACTAAATATGGACACTTCCATCTTATTCCTTTTCGCCAAAAGAGTGGCGGATTGGAGCACATCGCGCTAATTAAAGGCGAATGGAAAGACGATGAGCCCGTTCTAGTCCGCGTTCACTCTTCTTGTGCGACGGGAGACATCTTTGGCAGCGAGCGTTGCGACTGTGGCGACCAACTCCAAAAAGCGCTTGAGATGGTAGAAAAAGAAGGTCGAGGCGTTGTGCTCTATCTGAATCAAGAAGGGCGTGGTATTGGACTGATGGCAAAGATTGCTGCCTACAAACTGCAAGAAGAAGGCTATGATACGGTAGATGCGAATGTGCATCTAGGCTATGATCCGGATCAGCGTGATTATGGTGTCGGCGCACAAATACTGCGTATGCTTGGCGTGAGAAAGATGCGGCTGATGACGAATAATCCTGTGAAGCGCGTGGGCTTGGAGGCTTACGGATTGGAGATCACGGAAAACGTGCCCATAGAAATTACACCCAATCCTTATAATGAGCGCTACCTTCGTACGAAGAAAGATAGAATGGGTCACACCCTGCATTTTAATAAGTAGTATATAGTAAATTAAAAACGAAAGGCGCGCGCCGCTGGCGCGGCGCTTTACATAAAAAATAAAAAAACATGGAAGATAAAAATGTAGTAAACTATGCTTCAACCGCGTCACGCCCGGCGGCTTTCGCTGCTCTGATGCGTGATGTGTATGCTTGGATGGCCTTGGCTTTAAGCTTGACAGGACTAATGGCAATGTTCGTTGTGCAGCAACCGCAATTGGTACAATTGATCTTTGCCAATCGCTTCGTTTTTTATGGTCTGCTCCTTGCAGAAGTAGGTTTAGTGATGTATTTGTCGGCCTGCTTAATGGATATGTCGTTTGCAAAAGCCGGTATTCTTTTTGCGCTCTATTCCATCTTGAATGGCGCGACCTTATCCTGCGTGTTCTTTGTTTATACAACAGAAAGCATCGCCGTAACCTTTTTTGTCACGGCCGGCATGTTTGGCGCTTTAGCTTTATTGGGCACATTTATTAAGCGCGATATCTCATCTTTTGGGCGCTTTTTATACATGGCGCTCATCGGATTGATTATCGCAAGTGTTGTAAATCTGTTTTTTGCAAGTTCTACCTTATATTGGATTACGACGTACGCAGGTGTTTTCATTTTTATTGGCCTTACGGTCTATGATACAAAAAAGATTCGGGAGTTGCTTTCCATATATGGTGAAGAACGCAATGAAGAATCGATGAAGATGGCTTTAATTGGTAGCTTGCAGTTGTATCTGGATTTCATCAATCTGTTCTTATATTTGTTGCGCATCTTTGGTCGACGCCGCTAAGTCCAATCCTTTTTATTGCGTATACTGTTCTCTTGATGCTCAATCGTTGGTTGCCGCATTGGCAAGCGCTTCGAGGAGCTGAAACGACAGTATACGCAATAGCATTCTCGCCTTGGCTTTGGCTGAGGCTCAAAAAAGCCCATTAAATAAAGGAACAAAAAAATGCGGCGTGTGCAATGCGTGGCTAAAAAAGCTCTTCGTTGCTTACTTTCTGCGAGAAGAAAACATTTATATTGGCCTCTGTGGCTTTCAGATAAAGAAAATTACTACTTTTGCAAGTCATTTACTATAATGCCTTGCGTCGATGATAAAGAAGAAGGCGTTGTAGATTTGCAATGATAGAATGGACGGCACAATCTTCAAAATAGATATCGATAAAGTGTTGCACGATAAAGTCGGAAAGAAGGCCGGCTATATCCCCCGCTTTATGGTGAGTTGGCTAAAGAAGACAATTCACCAAGAAGAAATCAATGCTTTTCTCGAAGAAGAGGGCGACCGTCAAGGAGTTCCTTGGCTTTGGGATTGTCTGCGCTATTTAGGCGTTGAGTTGAAGGTCGAAGGCCGCGAGAATCTCCCCTCGCCGAGTGATGGAAAGCTATATACATTTGTGAGCAACCATCCGCTGGGTGGTCAAGATGGCGTTGCTTTAGGCGCAGTTCTTGGTGAGCATTACGATGGCCGCATTAAATATTTAGTGAACGACATTTTGATGAATCTGCACGGCTTAGCGCCGCTCTGCATTCCCATCAACACAACCGGAAAAAAAGGCCGCGACTTTCCAAAAATGGTAGAAGCAGGCTTTGCGAGCAATGATCATATTATCATGTTCCCGGCCGGACTCTGCAGTCGTCGGCAAAAAGATGGGCAAATTCGAGATCTTGCGTGGAAAAAGACCTTCATCACGAAAAGCGTTTGCTCGCAGCGCGACGTTGTTCCCATTTATTTTAGTGGGCGCAACTCAAATTTCTTCTACAGACTTGCAAATATCTGCAAGCGGCTGCACATTAAGTTTAACGTAGCGATGCTTTTTCTCGTAGATGAGATGTATAAGAACCGAAATAAAACATTTACAATCAAGATAGGCAAGCCCATTCCCTGGCAGACCTTTGATCGTTCACGCTCCGACCAAGAATGGGCCGCTTATGTGAGAGAAAAGGTCTACCAACTCTGAAACACTTTGTTTACGGAAACAATTTGACTACAGGCTGAAAATAAATAAAGAATGGAAGAAACAATCATCGCCCCCGTAGAGCGAGACCTATTGGCCGCCGAATTGACGCCCGAGCGGAAACTTCGCACCACCAATAAGGGAGGTAACGAAATCTATGTCGTTACCTATCATCAAGCGCCTAACGTGTTGCGTGAAATCGGGCGTTTGCGTGAGATCGCATTTCGTACGGCTGGCGGAGGAACCGGAAAGTCCTGCGATTTAGACGAGTCGGATGTTTGCGAGCATCCCTATTATCAATTAATCGTATGGAATCCTGCCTCTTCCGAGATTTTAGGAGGCTATCGTTTCTTGCCTGGTGCTGAAGCTGCGTTTGATCAGTCCGGACAGCCCATCTTGGCTACAAGCCATCTCTTCCATTTCTCCGACGAATTCTTGCGCGACTATTTCCCCCGCACCGTAGAGTTAGGGCGCTCTTTCGTCACCTTAGAATATCAGAGCAGCAGAGCAATGACAAAAGGCCTCTTTGCCCTCGATAATTTGTGGGACGGCTTAGGTGCACTCACCGTAGTCATACCCGGCTTAAAATACTTCTTCGGAAAAATGACGATGTACCCTTCTTTTGATCGTCAAGCCCGAGATATGATCCTCTTCTTCTTACAAAAGCACTTTGGCGACTGCGATAATTTGGTCACGCCCTTTCAGCCTGTTCGTCTAGTATCAGAGCAGGCAGATCTAGATCAGCTTTTTTGTGAAGACGATCTGAAAAGAGACTATTTAATATTGAATAGGGCTGTGCGGCGCTTAGGTTATAACATTCCGCCCTTAGTCAATGCATACATGGGCTTGAGTCCGACGATGCGCTGCTTTGGTACAGCCGTCAACGATACCTTTGGCAATGTCGAAGAGACGGGTATTCTCATTGCAGAAGATGAAATCTTAGAAGAAAAGCGCAAGCGACATATAGATAGCTTCATCAAGGAGCATCCCGATTGGATTAATAATTTCAGCAATCTCGTTTTGCGAAAATCCACGACTCGCTAATCGCTACCTGTGTTCAAGAAAGAATAAACAAATAAGTGACACCACTGAACAAAACTATAGTATTAACGATTTAAACAATTACTACGATGAAAAAGTATCGCTGTACAGTTTGCGACTGGGTTTATGACCCCGAATTAGGTGACCCTGATGCAGGAATAGCTCCGGGCACAGCCTTTGAAGATCTTCCAGATGATTTCGTATGCCCCCTCTGTGGCGTAGGAAAAGAGGATTTTGAACCGATTGAAGACTAAATTCTTTTTAGTCAATACATAATAGAAAGTCGGACGATGCGCAAAAAGCATCGCCCGACTTTTTCTTTCTGCCATCATAGCCCAAATGCAAAAACGAATATATTTCATACAACGATTCCCTTAGTCAACGCCGGCGACGCGCGTTGATAAAAAAACGAACACTATCTCAATTTGCACAAGCTTCTCTGATGCATCACTCATCGGCAACGAGAATCACTTACTTAAAGATTCGCCTTTTCTTGCGGATGTAAACGATCGCAAATTCCGTGTCGCATAGAGTAGCGCTCCAATCCAATTTGCATAAATACCCGCAATCATACTTTGATAAGACAATCCCGCCCATTATTCACTACCATATAATATGGTATAGCCGGCGCCATTCAATCCTTCACCCAACTCTGCAATATCCGCAACTTTTTCTAAACAATAGCAAGCGTAGCCCTTCGAGATCTATTGTTTGCTGCCGGCAAACTATCGTTTGCTCGGAAGAAACTATCGTTTGGTGGCAGCAAACCATAGTTTGGCGCCACCAAACCATATAAAAATAAAAGTTGATCACTCGAGGCTTGAAGCGACAGGCATATTTTTTTAAGATAATTAGAATCCGATGCACCATCATCGAAAAATAAAGGGAAAACGCCGAACTTGATCGTAAATTCATGGATTTTTTCCCTTAGATGCCCCTTCAATGTTTAATGTTTATAATAAAAAGAAGGGAAGGAGAGCAGCAAAGGCCGTTTTTCCAATCCCGGTTTTAGGTTGTCTTCCTTGTATTCTGCCATCTCTGCATATCAAATCTTGCCATCTCCGGAATTATTTTCGTTTTTGCGTAAAAAAGTTTGTGTGCGTGTTTGGTGGTAATGAGATTTTGTTCTACTTTTGCACTCGCTTTCCAACGCTGAGGCGTTTGGTTGAGCTTGAAAAAGCGATCTTTGAAAGAATTCCATAGAC
>ERZ773180.203-NODE-203-length-40374-cov-53.732359_pt1 | contig 40374 bp, 24 predicted proteins | sample MGYA00511080_ERZ773180 | MGnify/ENA primary metagenome ERZ773180 (study PRJEB29015, sample SAMEA2738175) | human oral metagenome | biome: human oral; feature: human-associated habitat; material: saliva | place: China | collected 2178 ... | reverse complement strand
GAACTACACCTACCTCCCCTTCTACTCGCTCAGCACGAATACGGCGACGTATCAGTTCGGTGACCAGTATTACAACATGCTCCGCCCAGCTGCCTACGATGCTAATATCCACTGGGAGCAGACGGCTACCTACAACGTAGGTCTTGACTACAGCTTCATCAAGGGCCGTCTCTCTGGTACGCTCGACTTCTACCAGAAGAAGACCAGCGACCTTCTGAACGAGATCCCCACGCCAGCAGGGGCGAACTTCTCTAACCGCATCCTCACGAACGTCGGTAACATCTCCAGCAAGGGCTTTGAGTTCAGCATCAATGCTACCCCTGTCCAGACCAAGCGCCTGACGTGGGATGTGAGCTACAACATCAGCTCCAATAGCACGCGCATCACCAAGCTCAACGCTGTAGAAGTCCCCGGCTATCAGGGTGTCCCCACGGGGGGCGTCACGGGTCTGACGGGTACGAACGTACAGATCCACTCCGTCGGCTATGCCCCTGGTACCTTCTTCGTCTACGAGCAGAAGTACGATGCTAACGGCAAGCCCCTGGAAGGTCAGTTCGTAGACCGCCACAAGGATGGCGTCATCAACGAACTGGATAAGTACCGCACGCACAACCCCGAGCCTAAGGTCACGATGGGCTTCTCTACGAGTCTTGCATTTGACCGCTGGACGCTCTCGACCTCGCTTCGCTCGGGTCTCGGGAACTATATCTACGACAACATATCGGCCTATATGGCTACGCACTCCGCTGTGCTCAACTCGGGTCAGTACTTCCGCAACACGACGCCTGAGATCAACGTCTCAGACTTCCAGACGAATAGCGATAAGCAGTTCATCTCGGATTACTACCTCCACAGAGCTTCGTACCTGAAGATGGACAACCTCACGCTCGCCTATGACTTCGGTCGTATCCTGGGCCGAGCTAACCTCCGTGCTTCGGCTACTGTGCAGAATGTCTTCACGCTCTCTCCCTACAAGGGTCTCGATCCTGAGCGTGCTATCGACTTCAGCCTCTATCCCATCCCACGTACGTACTCGCTCAATCTCTCCCTCACGCTCTAATCTTCACAGCCGATCATGACTACAGATAAGAAGATTCTTCGCCGAGGCCTCACGGCTCTTAGCCTCGTCACGGCTCTCGGCCTCTCGTCCTGCACCAAGGATCTGGACCGCTTCCCCACCAACGGGGAGACTTCCCAGACGATCTATAACTCCCCTGCAAAGACCTTCCAAGCGTTCGCTAAGGTCTACGGCGCATACGCTCTCTCGGGCAATGGTGACGGTGGGGATATCGCGGGTATCGACGAAGGGGCGAGTGACTTTGTTCGTGGCCTCTTCAACCTCCAGGAGCTGCCTACTGAGACGGCTATCTGCGCCTGGGGTGACGGTGGTGTGCCCGACCTCCATGCGATGAGCTGGTCGTCGTCGAACCCCATCATCCGCGGCCTCTACTACCGCTCGATCTACCAGATCAAGCTCGCCTCAGAGTTTCTCAAGAACACCGAGTCGAAGGCCTCCGATGCTACGGTCCGCACCTACCGCGCCGAAGCTCGCTTCCTGCGTGCCTATCAGTACTGGGTGCTCATCGACCTCTTTGGCAATCCTCCCTTCGTCGACGAGTCCACGCCTACGGGTAAGGTCTATCCTCGTCAGATCAGCCGTAGCGAGCTCTTCAACTATATCGAGAGCGAGCTGAAGGCTATCGAGAGCGACCTCAAGACGCCTAAGGCAGGTGACTACGGTCGTGCCGACCAGGCTGCTGCCTGGGCACTGCTCTCTCGTCTCTACCTCAATGCCGAGGTCTACACGGGTACGGAGCGCTACGCCGATGCAGCTACCTACGCCGAGAAGGTCATCAGCTCGGGTAAGTACAGCCTGCACTCCACCTATCAGAACCTCTTCCTGGCGGACAACAACCTCAGCAACCCTGAGGTCATCCTCTCCGTCAACTACGATGGTAAGAAGTCGCAGAACTGGGGTGGTATGACCTTCCTCATCAACTCCTCTACGGGAGCTGATGCTAAGAAGGCAACGGGTGTGAACATGGGCGTCAACGGTGGCTGGCAGGGTAACCGCGCTACGAAGGGTCTCCTCGACCTCTTCGGCGCGAATAAGGCGACCGACAAGCGCTGCCTCATGACAGCGGCTGCCACGGCAGACATCGCCTCGGTCACTAACTTCGACCAAGGGGTCTACGTCCATAAGTTCCGCAACGTCACCAGCGCCGGTGCCAACGGTAGCGATGGCGACCAGTGCGATGCTGACTTCCCCCTCTTCCGTCTGGCAGAGCTCTATCTCAACTATGCTGAGGCCGCTGTCCGCGGTAAGGCCAATACGGCTACGGGTCTGCAGTACCTCAATCTCGTGCGCGCTCGTGCCTACGGTGGCGCTACGACGGGGAACTACTCCGCCCTGCCTTCGCTCGACGAGATGCTCGCTGAGCGTGGCCGTGAGCTCTTCTGGGAGGGTCACCGCCGTACGGACCTCATCCGCTTCGGTAAGTTCGTCTCCGCTGACTACGTATGGCCTTGGAAGGCTGGCGTGAAGGCTGGTGCTGCTTCGCAGGCCTACCGCGCACTCTATCCGATCCCTGCGGATGATATCCAGGCTAACCCCGAGCAGCTCAAGCAGAACACGGGTTACTAATCCAGCGTAGGGCGCACTTCGTTCCCTCCGACGGCCTCGCCCCACACGGGCGATCCCTATAGAAGGCTTGCCCTCGAGCTCCCGCTGTGGAGCCCGAGGGCAAGCTGCTTTATATCGTCTCCTTGCACGCCTATATGTGACGGTCCGATAGAAGGGGGTGGTGTGAACCTATATTGGTCATCGGGCTGACCTATATAAATCGCTCTTCCGACCAATATAGGTCACGACGCGGACCTATATAGGTCAGCCCGATGACCAATATAGGTCGGTAGCACCTTCCTTAGATGTATGCTATAGATGTTGTGGGGGAGAGGTCGTTGCGACCAGTACTGGTCAGCGATCGAACCAGTACTGGTCACCCATAGGAACCAGTACTGGTCGCCGCGCGAAGTAGTACTGGTCGGACGAGTGACCAGTACTGGTTGGTTTTGCTCCTGCTAAGAGGCTGTTTGACTGCACCCTTTTTCGAGGATGAAATCGAGGGGGGCGAGTCGTGTGGGGGCAGGTGGTTGGGTCGCCTTCTTGAGAGGGGTGCTCTACTTATATATAGAGCGGGGGCGGGGAAGAGGCTAAAAAAGCGTACCTTTGCATACATAAGGAATAACGACGCTATGACCCAAGCCGAAGACCAAGAGCTCCAGCGATTACAAGTCAATATCCGACGTCTCGCCGGTATTGTCGCAGAGCAGAACGAGAAGCTCGCTCAGCTCAGGATGCTCCTTCAGCAACGGGATGAAGCTCTTCATGCGATGCAAGAAGAACTCAAGTCAGTGCGACGACACGAAGCGACCTTGGCCACTGCCTCGGCACTTGTCTCTACCGATATGGGAGACGCCAGCCGTAGGGATGCCCGGGAGCTCCTTGATGGGATCATCAGTCAGCTCGACCGCTGCATCAGCCAGCTCACCAGTGAGCCCGAGGCCACCGCAGCGTCTGAGCCCGAGATATAGTCAGAGACCGAATAGCTTGGGGCCACCCCGCCCCGCTACCGATATATGGATACCAATACCAGCCCAGAGGCCCTGCAGCGTATCACACTCGCTGTCGAGCACACCCGCCTCTCGCTCTACGTCCCTCGCTCCGAGGAACGCTTCTACCGCGATGCAGGTGAGGAGATTGCCACTACGCTGCGTATCTACCGATATAAGTACCCCAATCGCTCCGAGGTCCCCGCAGAGGGATATCTGGCGATGGCTGCTATCGATATCGCTACGCGCTACAAGCAGGTACACACTGCTTTGGAAGCGCGCAAGCAGGCCTTGACTCCACGCCTCGTGGAGATCAATGAGGAGCTTGAGGCGCTGATTCGTCAGGCTCGACAGCTCATTGACGATCCCCCCACCTCGTCCCGATAACCACAGCGTCCCTTTCCTTCATCATTACATTTATTTCAGACAAAGGAATGGGAACAATTACGATCATTATCATCTGCATCGGTGCGCTTATCCTCGGTGCGGCTCTCTCATGGGTCGTCTCGGAGAAGCTCCTCGGGCAGAAGACCCGTGCAATCCTCAGTGAGGCAGAGCGTGAAGCTGAAGTCCTCAAGCAGAAGAAGCTCCTTGAGGTCAAGGAGAAGTTCCTGCAGCTCAAGGGCGACCTCGAGCAGCAGGTGGCACAGCGCAATAATAAGCTCAAGCAGATCGAGGGCCGACTGAAGACCCGCGAGCAGGAGCTCACGCAGCGCCACAATGAGGTAGAGAAGCGCAACCAAGAGATCGATATACTCAAGGAAAAGCTCGCCCTACAGAGTGAGGGTATCGAGCTGAAGAAGGAGGAGTACGACGTCAAGAAGGCCGAGTACGAGGAGAAGAAGGCTGAGCTGGAGCTCCTCCGTCAGAGCGAGCAGAAGCGCCTCGAAGCCCTCGGCGGACTCTCTGCAGATGAGGCGCGTGAGCGTCTTATCGAGAGCCTTCGCGCCGAAGCCAAGGACCAAGCTCAGGGCTATATCAACGAGATCGTCGAAGAAGCGAAGATGACCGCCAATAAGGAGGCCAAGCGCATCGTCATACAGTCGATCCAGCGCCTGGCGACCGAGACGGCTATCGAGAACTCCGTCACCGTCTTCCACATCGAGAGCGATGAGATCAAGGGCCGTATCATCGGCCGTGAGGGGCGTAACATCCGCGCCCTCGAGGCCGCTACGGGTATCGAGATCATCGTCGACGACACCCCCGAAGCCATCGTCCTCAGTAGCTTTGACCCCGTGCGCCGTGAGGTAGCACGTCTGGCCCTGCATCAGCTCGTCCAAGACGGCCGTATCCACCCTGCCCGTATCGAAGAGGTCGTCTCGAAGGTGCGTAAGCAGATCGAGGAAGAGATCATCGAGACGGGGAAGCGCACCGTCATCGACCTCGGTATCCATGGTATGCACCCCGAGCTCATCCGCCTCATCGGTAAGATGAAGTACCGCTCGTCCTACGGGCAGAACCTCCTCCAGCACTCCCGCGAGACCGCTAACCTCTGCGCCATCATGGCCAGTGAACTGGGTCTGAACCCCAAGCACGCCAAGCGCGCCGGCCTCCTGCACGACATCGGTAAGGTGCCCGATGACGAGCCCGAGTTGCCACACGCACTCCTGGGGATGAAGCTCTGTGAGAAGTACAAGGAAAAGGCGAACATCTGTAATGCCGTCGGGGCACACCACGACGAAGTCGAGATGGAGAGCCTCATCGCCCCCATCGTCCAGGTCTGTGACGCCATCAGTGGCGCGCGTCCCGGTGCACGCCGTGAGATCGTCGAGGCTTATATCAAGCGCCTTAATGACCTCGAGCAGCTCGCCCTCTCTTACCCTGGAGTGGTGAAGACCTACGCTATCCAGGCGGGTCGTGAGCTCCGTGTCATCGTCGGCGCAGAGAACACCGATGACAGTAGCATCGCTACGCTCTCAGCCGAGATCGCTAAGCGCATCCAGGACGAGATGACCTACCCTGGGCAGGTCAAGATCACCGTCATCCGCGAGACCCGCAGCGTCAGCTACGCTAAGTAGTCTCCCGAGGTGTGGGGCTCCTCCCCGCACAAATGGGTGGCGTATGGCAACCAAATTCCCCTGTGGCGTGTTTACAGCGTAGGAGGAATAACATCCATATTTATTGCATGCAAGATAACGATCAGATCATCGACGAGGTCACCTCGAGCGATTACAAATATGGCTTCACCACCGACATCGATACCGAGACCATCGGCAAGGGGCTCAGTGAAGAGACCGTCCGCCTGATCTCGGAGAAGAAGGGTGAGCCAGAGTGGCTCCTGCAGTTCCGTCTCGAGGCATACCGCCATTGGCTGACCCTCGAGCAACCCGACTGGGCGCTGCTGAAGATCCCCCCTATCGACTACCAGGATATCATCTACTATGCCGCTCCGAAGAAGAAGGAGGGCCCGAAGAGCCTCGATGAGGTAGATCCGGAGCTCCTGCGCACCTTCGAGAAGCTCGGTATCCCCCTCGAGGAGCAGAAGATGCTCTCAGGGATTGCCGTCGACGCGGTCATGGACTCCGTATCGGTGAAGACGACCTTCCGCGAGACCCTCGCCGAGAAGGGTATCATCTTCTGCTCCTTCAGCGAAGCCGTACGCGAGTACCCCGAGCTGGTGAAGAAGTACCTGGGCGTCGTCGTCCCCTATACCGATAATTACTTCGCTGCGCTGAACTCCGCCGTCTTCAGCGATGGCTCCTTCGTCTACATCCCGAAGGGTACGCGCTGTCCGATGGAGCTCTCCACGTACTTCCGTATTAATGCCATCAACACGGGGCAGTTTGAGCGTACACTCATCGTCGCCGACGAGGGTGCCTACGTCAGCTACCTCGAGGGCTGTACCGCTCCCCAGCGTGATGAGAACCAGCTTCACGCCGCCATCGTCGAGATCATCGTCGAGAAGGAGGCTGAGGTGAAGTACTCCACCGTGCAGAACTGGTACCCTGGCGACAAGGAGGGTAAGGGCGGTGTCTACAACTTCGTCACCAAGCGCGGCGTCTGCCGTGGTGCCAGCTCCAAGCTCTCCTGGACACAGGTCGAGACGGGCTCGGCGATCACGTGGAAGTACCCCAGCTGTGTGCTCGAGGGAGATGACTCCGTGGCCGAATTCTACTCCGTCGCTGTCACGAACAACTTCCAGCAGGCCGACACCGGTACGAAGATGATCCACCTCGGGAAGAATACCCGTAGCCGCATCGTCTCGAAGGGTATCAGCGCTGGTAAGAGCCAGAATAGCTACCGCGGGCTCGTCTACGCCGGCCCCAATGCGGAGAATGCCCGCAATCACTCGCAGTGCGATAGCCTCCTGCTCTCCGACCGCTGCGGTGCACACACCTTCCCCTACGTCCATGTCGACAACGACACGGCGATCATCGAGCACGAAGCCACGACGAGCAAGATCAGCGAAGACCAGATCTTCTACTGCCAGCAGCGTGGTATCGGCGTCGAGGAGGCTGTGGGCCTCATCGTCAATGGCTACGCCAAGGAAGTCATGAACAAGCTCCCGATGGAGTTCGCTGTCGAGGCTCAGAAGCTCCTGAGCATCTCCCTCGAAGGCTCCGTAGGCTAATCCCCATCACCCCCATTTCCGAATCATACAGATATGCTTAAGATAGAGAACCTCCACGCATCCATTGGAGATAAAGAGATACTCAAGGGAATCAACCTCACCGTAGGCAAGGGCGAGGTGCACGCCATCATGGGCCCCAACGGCTCGGGGAAGAGCACCCTCTCATCGGTCCTCGTCGGCCACCCCACCTATGAAGTGACGGAGGGCTCCGTGACCTTCGAGGGTGAGGATATCCTCGAGCTTGAGCCCGAGGAGCGCGCACACCGCGGTCTCTTCCTCAGCTTCCAGTATCCCGTCGAGATCCCTGGCGTCAGCATGGTGAACTTCATGCGTGCTGCCCTCAATGAGCGTCGCAAGGCCGCTAGTCTTGATCCGCTGCCCGCTGCTGACTTCCTCAAGCTGATGAAGCAGAAGCGCGAACTCGTCGAGCTGGACAACAAGCTCGCCAGCCGCTCGGTCAACGAAGGCTTCTCCGGTGGTGAGAAGAAGCGCAATGAGATCTTCCAGATGGCTATGCTCGAGCCCAAGCTCGCTATCCTCGACGAGACGGATAGTGGTCTGGATATCGACGCCCTGCGCATCGTCGCTAAGGGCGTCAATGAGCTTCGTAGCCCCGAGAACTCTACCATCGTCATCACGCACTACCAGCGTCTCCTGGACTATATCCGCCCCGACTTCGTACACGTCCTCTACAAGGGTCGTATCGTACGTAGCGGTGGCCCCGAGCTGGCTCTCGAACTCGAAGAGCGTGGCTACGACTGGATCAAGGAAGAGGTAGGAGAGTAGTCTGACTATGGAAGCGATCACCAAGAAGTACCTTGACCTCTACGCTGCCCTTAGTGGGGAGCTGCAGGAGCGTCCACAGCTACTCAATCACTACCGCGAGGCGGCTTATGACGCCTTCGCTCGTCTGGGGGTACCCCGCTTCAAGAGCGAGGACTACCAGCGTACCGACTTGCCCAGCCTCTTCGCCGAGGACTGGAAGCTCCACGTGCTGGACGGTGCACCTTACTGGGCATCGCAGGCCTTCGCACCGGAGATCTTCATCGGTGCATTCTCGGACTTCGTTCGCCTGCATCCCGAGCTGGCGCAGGAGTACTACGGCCGTATCGCACCCATCGCTACCGATGGGCTCGTCGCGCTGAATACCCTCTTCGCTGCCGAGGCGCTCGTCATCTACGTGCCTCGTGGTGCGAAGGTCCCTGGTCACATCGAGCTGAGCTATATCCTGCCACGTCTGGCGGGGCATATCTCCGTAGAGCGTGCACTCATCATCCTCGAGGATGATGCCGAGACGACGCTTCACTTCCGTGACTGCCCCGAGACGATGGAGCGTGCTATGGCGCTGCGCACCATCGAGGTCCACGTCGGGCGCCGTGCCCGCTTCTCGCTCATCGAGCGTGAGGAGTCGGCCGAAGCGAATGTGCGTATCTCCTCGCTCTACGTCCGTCAGATGCAGGATAGCGTCGTCGACCTCAGCGGTGTCACGCTGCGCAATGGCGTGACGCGTAATAACTACTTCGCTACGCTCGCCGAAGAGCGTGCCGACCTCAAGGTCTCTGGCTTCGTCCTCACCGCTGGTAAGGCACATGCGGACAACTTCTCCTACATCGAGCATGCTGTACCGCACTGTACCTCGGATGAGCTCTTCAAGTACGTGCTGCGTGACGATAGCCGTGGTGTCTTCACGGGGCGTATCCTCGTGGCGCAAGACGCGCAGAAGACGCAGGCCTATCAGAACAACCGCAACCTCCTGCTCTCGCCCACGGCTCGTATGCAGTCGAAGCCTCAGCTGGAGATCTACGCTGACGACGTGAAGTGCTCTCACGGGATGACCACAGGTCAGCTCAGCTCAGACGCTCTCTTCTATATGCGCCAGCGCGGTATCTCCCTCGAGGAAGCCCGCCTGATGCTGAGTAATGCCTTCGCCGAAGACGTCATAGCGCGTATCCCCGTCGAGGAGATCGCTGACGACGTGCGTGCCCGCATCGAGGAGCAGCTGCGTAAGTAGCCCGCCCTACATATAAGATATACGACCCGCGCCCATGGCTCCGAGTGAGCTATGGGCGCGGGTCTTTTATTTCTTATATGTATGACATAGTGACTTAAAATAATGCCGTTTATCTGGTGTCACCTTGCTTGATGTGTCATAATGGCGTGCTTTTCGGGCTGGGTACGTGCTTTGCAGAAGGGTATGTAGCGTGGGCACTAAGGTCCACCCCCTGACATAAAAATGAACATTAATAAGTATACCATCAAGTCGCAGGAGGCCCTGCAGAGCGCTATCGAGCTCGCTCGCAAGGCCGGCAATCAGGCCATTGAGCCCGTGCACCTGCTTACAAGTCTTTTGACTCTCGGAGATAGTCTTACCGACTTCCTCCTCTCTAAGCTCGCTATCCAGCGTGCCCGTCTTGAGGAGAGCCTGCAGCGTATGCTCTCGGCTCTGCCTAAGGTCTCGGGTGGCGAACCCTATCTCAGCTCCGATGCCACGAAGGTACTCGACAAGGCTGAGGACATCGCCACCGAGATGAAGGATGAGTATGTAGCTCTCGAGCACCTCTTCCTCGCACTTGCTGAGGTAGACACCTCGGTAGCTCGCCTTCTGAAGAGTGACTTCGGCCTGCAGGTCGCAGAGCTGCGTAAGGCTGTCGACGAGCTGCGTAAGGGCAACCGCGTCACCAGCCAGCACGCCGAGGAGCAGTACAACGCCCTCAGCAAGTACGCTATCAACCTCTGCGAGCGTGCTCGTAGCGGTAAGCTTGACCCCGTCATCGGTCGTGACGATGAGATCCGTCGCGTCCTGCAGATCCTCTCTCGTCGTACGAAGAATAACCCCATCCTCATCGGGGAGCCTGGTGTCGGTAAGACGGCTATCGCAGAAGGCCTGGCCTTCCGTATCGTCCGTGGCGACGTCCCCGAAAACCTCCGCTCCAAGCAGGTCTACTCCCTCGATATGGGTGCCCTGATCGCTGGTGCAAAGTATAAGGGTGAATTCGAAGAACGTCTGAAGTCCGTCGTCAGCGAAGTCACGAAGAGCGAAGGTGAGATCATCCTCTTCATCGACGAGATCCACACCCTCGTAGGTGCTGGTAAGGGCGAGGGCGCTATGGATGCTGCTAACATCCTCAAGCCTGCTCTGGCACGTGGCGAACTCCGCTCTATCGGTGCTACGACCCTCGACGAGTACCAGAAGTACTTCGAGAAGGACAAGGCTCTGGAGCGCCGCTTCCAGATGGTTATGGTCGACGAGCCCGATGAAGCCAGCTCGATCTCCATCCTCCGTGGGCTGAAGGAGAAGTATGAGAACCACCACAAGGTGCGTATCAAGGACGATGCCATCATCGCAGCTGTCCGCCTCTCCGACCGCTACATCACCGACCGCTTCCTCCCCGACAAGGCTATCGACCTGATGGACGAAGCTGCCGCACGTCTGAGGATGCAGATTGACTCCCTCCCCGAGGGGCTCGACGAGATCGCACGTCGTATCACCCAGCTCGAGATCGAGCGTGAGGCTATCCGCCGTGAGGACGACGAGGAGAAGCTCGAGGAACTCAATAAGGAGATCGCCACGCTGCGCGAAGAAGAAGCTGGTGACAAGGCTAAGTGGATGCGTGAGCAGGAGCTCATCAACCGCATACAGCAGTGCAAGATCGAGGTTGAGCAGCTGAAGATCGAGGCTGACAGTGCTGAGCGCAGCGGTGACTACGGTCGCGTCGCTGAGATCCGCTACGGCCGACTCAAGGAGAAGGAAGCCGAGATCGCCTCTATCCAGCAGGAGCTCACCGAGGCTCAGGGTGATAGCGCTCTGATCCGTGAGGAGGTCACTGCCGAGGATATCGCCGATATCGTCTCTCGCTGGACGGGGATCCCCGTCGGGAAGATGCTCCAGAGCGAGCGTGAGAAGCTCCTGCATCTCGAGGAAGAGCTGCACAAGCGTGTCGTCGGTCAGGAGCAGGCTATCCGTGCCGTCGCTGACGCCGTACGCCGTAGCCGTGCCGGTCTTCAGGACCCCAAGCGTCCTATCGGCTCATTCATCTTCCTCGGTACCACCGGTGTCGGTAAGACCGAGCTGGCGAAGGCGCTGGCTGAAATCCTCTTCGATGACGAGACGATGCTCACCCGTATCGATATGAGCGAGTATCAGGAGAAGTTCTCCGCCACCCGTCTCATCGGTGCACCTCCTGGATATGTAGGCTATGACGAAGGTGGTCAGCTCACCGAAGCTATCCGCCGCAAGCCCTACTCCGTCGTCCTCTTCGACGAGATCGAGAAGGCTCACCCCGACGTCTTCAACGTCCTCCTGCAGGTCCTCGATGACGGTCGTCTGACGGATAATAAGGGCCGTCTGGTGAACTTCAAGAATACGATCATCATCATGACGAGCAACCTGGGCTCCGACCTCATCCGTGAGCGTCTCTCCGACGTCCCCGCGGGCGGTGAGCAGGCTGCTATCGATGAGACGCGTGAGCTGGTACTCGGCCTTCTGAAGAAGACGATCCGTCCCGAGTTCCTCAACCGTATCGATGAGACCATCGTCTTCACCCCGCTGGGTCGCAAAGAGATCGACGAGATCGTCCGCATCCAGCTCGACAGCACGGCCCGCCTCCTGCAGGTCAATGGCATTGAGCTTCACTATACGCCCGAGGCTGTCGAATGGATCGGCAAGGAAGGCTACGACCCTGAGTTCGGGGCACGTCCTGTACGCCGCGTCATCCAGCATGTGGTGCTCAATGAGCTCTCGAAGAGCATCCTCTCAGGTGCTGTCGACCGCTCCAGCGTCATCACTCTTGACGTCGAAGATGGACAGCTGCGCTTCCGCTAAGGGCGCACGTCCCACGTGATATTGTTAGTTTAGTTGTTAGGGGTTGCTCCTCTGTAGGTCTGGATGCTTGCATCCTGCCTGCAGAGGAGTTTCCCTTTTGTATATAGCGGGGGGTAGGGATACGGACCTATATTGGTCGCTGGGCAGACCTATATAGGATGGCGAAGAAAGCTATATAGCTTTGAGCTGATTCCTATATAGCTTTCTGTGGTGACCTATATTAGGTTGTTGGTCCGCGTAGGGATAAAAGTTGTGGACGAGTGGCAGATAAGTTTGGGCTACGTGCGTGGACGATAAATCTACGTACGTGGATATTTGGATTTACGTGCCTGGTCTTTAAGACTACGTGCATAGACAGAGGAAAACCACTACGGGAAGGCGCTTTTTTCTTCGCGAGAAGGACACTTTTTCCTCCGCTGAATAAGAAAAGTACTTGTGATAAGGCGGAGGGCTTGCGTGTCGCTTCGGAGAGGTATATCGGGGAGCTGGGCGTCACTTGCCCCTCCCCGAGAGGTGCTTGCTACGGCCTGTGGAAGCACAGCTCATTTACCCGCGTGGTCACCAGAAAAGCACGGCTTCGCACGGGGAAATCAATAGGTTCTCTCCCGTGAGATACAGTATTGTGAAGAGCTTGCTATCTTTGCTGTATAAGTCAATCACCTGATCCCCACCACATACCCCACTCTCTTATGAAGGTCAGATACGCCCTCCTTGTGGCTCTCTCGCTCTCGTTACCCAGCTATGGGCAGAAGAAGCAGAGCGCTAAGGCCACCCCCCAGATCCAACGGGTGCAGCAGATCCAGCGCATCCTCAAGCCCAATACGAGCCGGCAGTATGATCGTAATCGTACTAATATCCCGCTCACCCGCGAACTCATCGACTACGGCATGAAGAAGCACGACCTCAATATCCTCCTTCAGGGCTACTCGGAGCTCTGGCTACGCACGGTAGGTCGAGATCCCGAGGCGAAGATCAATGCCTACCAGACCCTTCATGAGCTGAAGAGCCTGCCTTGGCTGACGGCGACGGACCGCCTGGCCCTCAAGCTCTTCACCTTGTGCTATTACTCCGATCATCAGGATCGCTATCGCTACCGCTCCGAGGAGATCGTGGCGAAGCATGTCGATCCTGTGAATCCCGAGAGCTGGAGCCAGCAGGACTACAATACCTTCTACACGACCCGTATCCGTGAGCTCATCAGCGATCCCGCAGCGCTGTCGGCTTCGCTGAAGCCTTATTCCGCAGCCTTCTCTATTGATGAAGGGATGATCGGAGAGCCTACGTTTGGCACGGAGCTACTCAACAACTTCCCCGAAGATGATGCTCTTGAAGCCCTGCATCGTGAGGTGCTGAAGACGCTCCGCCCTGCCGCCGAGGCGAGCAAGAGCGTCTACTATCGTGCACTCATTGACAGACATCAGATCCACCTCGACAAGGATAAGATGACAGAGACCCAGCGCATCGAGGCACTTGAGGATTATCTCAAGAAGTATGCGACCCATCCGGAGGTCAGTACGGGGCTCAGCTCGCTCCTCGGGATCTATCCCTACCAGCGTCTGCGCCGTGCTCGCTTCCTTGAGTCGGTCATCCAGCGTGTGACGGGGCTTACTCCAGAGATGCGCAAGCAGCTTGGGGAAGAGGCTAAGCGATGCCGTCACCCTGAGCTCCTACAGAGGGCTGACCATAGCTACCTCGATAGGGTAGGTGTCCGCCTGGAGGCCCCCTATCTCGTGACGAAGGCCACGGTGCAGCTCTACAAGGTCCCTACGATTATCCGCCCCGATACGCGTGAGGACTGGAAGCCTGGTAGCCAGGACAAGCCCATAGCGACGAAGGAGGTAACCTTCCAGCTCGATGACTTGGGCGAAGGCAAGGGAGCTGAGTCCTTTAGCCTGGATCTCCCTACGGCTGGGAACTATATCCTCCTGACCAAGTTCGGCTACTCTCCGGAGGCTTCGTCCAAGGACTTGGATGCAGAGAATAGTCTGATGCGTACGGAGTACGTCTATCTCGCTCACGAAGCGGGGGATGTCGGATCTCATCAGTGGGTGAATGCTCGCACCGGTGCGCCCGTAGCGGATCAGTCCTTCCACACCTATCACCAGACCTCTTTCAGGGGAGACTTCGAGCATAAGGGGGATGTGAAGACTGATGCCCTCGGCTACTACCGTCTCAAGGATGGGGAGTGGCGCTACTTCATGGCGTCGGGGAAGGATCCGCTCATCGCTTACTCCTACCACTCCCGAGGTCGGAGTAAGTCTGATGGCCCTGCTGACCCCTTACGTCTCTATGCCTACCAAGGCTATGTGACCACCGACCGTCCTGCCTATCGCCCTGGGCAGACGGCTCATATCTATGGGGTGTACTCCGAGGTGCGTATGCACGCAGAGGATGCTCGTGTAGCAGCTGCGAAGACCCTCACGCTCGAGGTCATCAATGCGTCGTATGAAAAGGTGCAGGAGCTCAAGGTCCAGACGGATGCCTTCGGGCGCTTCTCGACCAGCATCACCCTGCCGAAGGATGGTCTCACGGGTGACTATCGTATCCGCGCTCGTACGGCATCGGAGCGCGATCAAGAGCTCTCGCCTGAGTTCAGCTGTGAGTTCGCTGTCTTCGAGTATAAGCGCGAGGGGACAGAGCTCACCGTCGACATGCCCCAGCCCCCCTATCAGTATGGTGGCACGCTCCCCATCACGGGCTCGGTGCGTACGCTCAGTGGTAGCCCCGTAGCGGATGCCCGTGTGAGCTACACGCTCCGCCGCTCCGTCTCCCTCTGGAGCTTCAGAGAGCTGAGCGTCGACTATAGCGACCGCGGTGAGATCGAGGATATCACGTCGGAGGTCGTCACAGATGCCTCGGGTCGCTATTCCTTCACGGTGCCTCTTCCCGAGGATCCTCAGAAGCTCACGCAGCGTAAGGGGGATTACTTCGCTCCGTGGTACAGCTATACGCTGATTGTCACCTCGACGGACGGCGCTGGCGAGAGCCATCAGGAGATCCTGAATATACCCATCGGTCAGCCTGTGGGTGCGGTGAGTGTGGATCTGCCCCAGCTTATTGACCGCAAGAGTGCGAGCACGACGCTTCGCTTCACGAACGAGCTCCATACACTTCGCTCCGAGCTTCCGACCGTTCATTACCGCTTCACGAGAGACGGGAAGGTGCATCTGGAGGGGACGACGCCTACTGATAGCGTCATCGAGCTCGCTCCTCGCTTAGCGTCCCTTCCCTCGGGACGCTATGAGCTGGACTATACCATCAAGTACCGCGACTCGCTCTCCTATGTCGGGCAGATGGCTCTTTACCTCTTCGATACGCGTGATAGCAAGGTCAGCGACCTGCGTGCGCCCCTCCTCCTCTCCGCAGGAGACGGGAAGTATGGCGCAGGGAAGAAGCCTGTCGTCTACTATGCGACGAGCCTCCCCGATGCTTACATCTACTATAGTGTATATAGTCAGCGTGGCTCCATTGCCTCGGGCGTCCTTCGTCCGAAGGCTGGTGCGCTGTGTACGCTCCCGATAGATATCTCCAAGGAGCCCACCGAGCCTGAAGAGATCGATGTAAAGCTCTACACCGTGCGTGACGGCCGCTTCCTCCGCGAAGAGGTGAAGCTTCAGCGCACACAACCCGAGAAGGAGCTTCAGATCACGTGGGATAGCTTCCGTGACCGACTGAAGGCAGGCGATAAGGAGACGTGGAGCTTCACGCTCCGTGACGATAAGGGGCGCCCTGCAGAAGGTGTGGCGGTGGCCGTCTGGATGTACGATGCCGCCCTCGAAGCCTTCGGTAAGCTGGCACCCTGGGATCCTGCGCTGCGTCTGAAGGAAACCGCACTTTCGCACCTCCTCGGTAGCTACTTCATCTCTGTCGATAAGCAGAGTAGTGGGCGCTATCCTGATGGAGCGTGGTGGACTGCTTGGCTGGGTGATAAGCCTCGTGGAGCATTCCGCTCACCCTTCATCAAGAAGTCGGCTACTACCGAAGAAGATGATGATGAGGAAGAGGACAATGTAGAGCCGATGCTCGAGATCGGCAGCCCTATGCTATATGGTGCAAGATCCACGATGCAGCTCTCTGAATATAAGATCGTCTCTGCTCCCTCCGATATGGGCTCTTCTCGTGCCCGTGCAAAAAAGGCAGAGGAGAGTGCCCCCGCCGTGAAGCTCCGTAAGGACTTCTCCGAGACGACGTTCTTCCTCCCCGAGCTAAAGACCGATAGCAAGGGGCAGGTCAGCTGGAGCTTCAACGCTCCTGAGCAGCTCTCTCGCTGGCGTCTCGTCCTCAATGCCCACAGCCGTACGCTGGATCATCATATCGAGCGCCGCACGGTAGAGACATCTCGCGAATTCAGCATCCGCCCCACACTCCCTCGCTTCGTCCGTGAGGGCGATGCTGCGACCCTCGTCACCGAGGTGCGCAATGAGAGCCCCGAGGCACAGCGTGGTACGCTGACCCTCGAGCTTTTCGATCCCGCAAGTGGTGCGGTGCGCTCGACCCAACAACAGACCTTCGACATCGCCGCTTCGTCAGCTACGACCCTCAGCCTCCCGCTGGAGGGCTATCGTGGTCTGGACTCCGTCGGCGTGCGTGTCATCGCCCGTGGTAGCCATTCCTCCGACGGCGAGCAGCATATCCTGCCCGTCCTCTCCGACCGTGAGACCATCACCGAGACCCTCGCCTTCTCCTCCCACTCCGAGGGGACGCAGCGTATCTCGCTCGCTCCGCTCTTCCCCTCGACAGGGAAGATGCCTGAGCCGGGTCTCTTCACCGTCACCCTGCAGCCCAACGCTTCGCGTCTGGCACTCACGGCACTCCCCGTGATGACCTATAATAAGGAGGCCTCCGCCTTCGCTGCTGCTACGGCCCTCTTCGGGCAGTCGGTAGCGCGCCTCCTCGTCGGCTATGAGCCCCTGCATAAGTGGGCCGAGGGCGTGCTGAATGCTCCCGAGTCCACGCAGAAGGGTACCAGCTATGGCGCCCTCATCGGACGTGACAGCCTGCTCTCAAAGAGCCCTTGGGCGCGTCGTCTGAAGCAGGAGGCTGAGCAAGAGCGTGAGCTGGCTCGCTTCCTCCTCAGTCCTGATCATACGACCACGAGCGATCTGCTCCTCAAGCGTCTCGGCGACCTACAGACCTCCGACGGCCTGTGGGCGTGGTACCCTGGAATGAAGGGTAGCCTCTATACCACCGAGTATGTGCTGCGTACGCTACTGCGTATGGCCGCTTACTCCGATCTAGAGTCCGCCCTGCGTCTACGCCTCGAGGAGATGATCCGCCGTGGTATGAAGGCCCTGGACAAGCAGGCCGTACTCGATCACGCTGAGCTCGTCAAGGCTAAGCGCACAGGGAAGAGCGTCTACATCTACACCGGCGTCGACTACCTCTACCTCGCAGCTCTGGCGAAGACGCGTGGCCTGCGTGATGCCTCCGAAGAAGCCAAGAAGGCAGAGAGCTACTTCCTCCGCGAGCTACGCACGAATCTCCGTAATATACCGCTGGATGACAAGCCTCGTGCAGCACTTATCTTCCTCCGTGCAGGGGAGAAGAAGCTCGCCATAGAGCTTGTCGAGAGCATCCGTGACTACCTCGTCGAGGATGAGACGGGCCTCTTCTTCGCCCGCCTGCAGTCAGGGAGCTATTCGTGGATCAGCCGTGCACTGCCCGCTGCCGTCGAGACGCTGGAGCTCTTCTCCGACCCCGCCATCATGGATATCGAGCGTATCAGCGGTATCAAGCGCTGGATCGTCGCTCAGAAGCGCACCAACTCATGGGGGCGTGACCTCCCGACGGCCGAAGCCGTCTACGGGCTCACGCTCGGCGATCCTATCGCTCATGAGCTGGATAAGGACGCACCGGTACGCATTGACCTGCCCGTCGTAGGGGGCGAAGCCATCCGCCTCGAGGGCGACCGCCTGCAGGTGAAGATGCCCTTCACGAGCACCGTCCACCCCGACACCATCCTGACGCTCTCGCAGTCGCAGCCTGCCGTCCTCTGGGGGAGTGCTACGGCGACCTACACCCTGCCCACGGTAGAGGTAGAGGCACGTGGCAAGCAAATCCAGATCACGCGTGAGACCTTCCTCCTACGTCGTGGGAGCAAGGGCGATGAACTCCTACCGCTCGCCGAAGGGCAGGAGCTGCGTGTCGGTGACCGCCTCCGCACGCGCCTCACGATCCGCCTCGAGCAGTCCCTCGACTTTGTCCAAGTCATTGACCCCCGCCCAGGCTTCACGGAGCCTATCATCCAGAAGCCCGGCTATGAGTGGGGCGAAGGTACGGGCTACTACGTCGAGCCGAAGGACACGGAGACGAACTTCTACATCGACCACCTCAACCGCGGTACGTACCACCTCAGCTACGACCAGTATGTGGCACGTGCTGGCCGCTTCGCTGGCACCGTCGCCCGCATCGTCTCGTGCTATGCACCTGACTACAGCGCGCACACGTCAGCTGGTATCGTGACGAGCGTCCTGCCGCTGAAGAAGTAGTCCCCCCAGCCGAATAGCTAAGCCCCCCACGAGCTCGCATAAGTGAGCTCGTGGGGGGCTTTCTTTATACTCTATGAAGAGGGGAGAGCGACCAGTAGTGGTTCGTGCTCCGACCAGTAGTGGTTGCATATAGTGACCACTACTGCTTCGCTTCGTGACCAGTACTGGTTTGCTCGCGGACCACTACTGGTTGCTACCACCCTCCACTATTCGTACGCCAGGGCAATCGCATCAAAATTGTCCATAGCTTTGTCCTGTTAAATATCACACTCACCACCAATGGGAATAGCACTTTATTTCACTTCCGTCCACGACCCACGTGTTGTTGGGCGTTGCAAGCACAAACTTAGTGACATCCTCATGGTCGCCCTCATCACTTATCTCTGCGGAGGAGAGGATTATAGCGATATGTATCAGCTATGTCGCTACCGAGGTGAAGAGTTCAAGCCTCTACTTGAGTTGCCCAATGGCGGTCCCAGCGAAGACACCTTTGAGCGAGTCATACAAGCTGTTCATCCCGATGAGATTGCCGCTTGCTTACAGGTGTACATCTCTCAGATTATAAAAGATTTATCGGGCTTGCCCATTGCTATCGATGGAAAGAAGATGTGCGGGACTAGTCCTCGAGGACAAGGATAAAGTAGTTACATCCTCTTAGCTTGGGTCAATGACCACTTTCTAAGCATTGTGCAAGAAGCTGTAGGAGAAAAGACTAATTCAAGCAAGTACTCGGATTTTGATGCGGTTGCCCTGATAAAACTGTTTTAGAAACTTCTGATTTTGAAAAAGTAGTATCTTTGCAGAGTGTTTCTTCGGAGGCACAAGACATAAAATAAGAAGCGTTATGCTCATCTCGAAGTCGGGAACGTAGGAAATTCAAGACTTAATCCAGAGAGACGGCATAGTGGTTCTCACGCGTAGGCGTGGGACTGCTATCTCCATTCTCTGGATAAGGTTTTTCCTACGACCTCCGACTTAGACGTGGATATAGTCAGTTCCACGCTTCTAATACCTAAACAGTTAAAAGCCGAGAGGAACTGGGGAGGCAGGTAATACTTTTATGGAAATTTTCCAAGAGTGGCTGAGAAACAACGGCTATCGCTTCGAAGTACAACCGTTTGGTATTTCTTTCATGCATCAAGGAGGTCACTTCATCATTTCCGATAATTCTGGTGATGAACTTTATCTCCAAATCCTAATGCCAGCGGTTTACAAGCTGAACGATCCTTCCAAAAAGCAACGTGCATTAGGCGCTTGTAATGAGCTGACCAAATCTAGGAAGTGTCTTAAGGCATTCTTTGCTGATGAAGACACTATCTGGTTGAGCACAGAAATCTTTGTCGATCGTACCCCTGAACTTGATGATTTTATGGAGAGACTTTTGGGTATTCTCCATCAAGGTCGCGTGCAGTTGAAAGAATTGCTTTAAGATGACATTAAGTTTTGTGTTTGAATCTTCGGATCACATCAGATATCAAAACGGAATTCATGTTGCTGGACCACATGGTGGAGCAAGGCGCGCTGTCAAGGTTGAACCAAATACGAATGGATGTGAAGGATACAACATTCAAGGAGGAGATGGCTACATTGTTACCATTTACAATCTTGACGGATCTCATCCTCTCTGGCAAAATAATGTGCAGATGAGTCCCAAGCCTATGCGGATTGTTAGCAGAGTGCAGGATAGAATTATCTTGCGAGGATATACCGTTCAGGCAATGTCTCCATTTGGTTGGATTGATTTTGAAGGGCAAAACTATGGACTGACTATCATCTTGAAAGATGATGAAGTCGAAAAATGCGTACTTCATATGCACGATAGAAAAGTTGATATTGAGTATATGAAATAGCATTTTAGACACACTATTATCTACTGATAGACAACGGTTGCTTATGTGAATAAGCAACCGTTGTTTTTATCGGAAGAATTTAACCCAAATCGGTTATTAGATCCAGAGCAAATTATAGGACTCAACGCCAATGTCTTTGATATTGCCGATACCTTCAGGAAGGCATACCCCAATGCGAGACCATTGCACGGCACTGGAGGAAGCCCTGCCCTGATATCGTGATGCAGTACCTTTTCACTATCTTTGCAGTACAGACCTTACGGGGATGACCTGGCTTTGACAGCATGAAGAAGTGGTCTGTAAGCATGTAGTGCAAGGCTTGTGAGCACTCTAATCTCACAGAGCAAAAATTCAACTGGCGAAAATAACTACGCTCTCGCTGCGTAACCGAATAGAGTAGGTTCGACGCTTCATCACGACGACAGACTGTTGTGACGAGACATCACTCAGGTAGCCGTTCTCACCGAGGCGACTTGATCATAGTGGTGCCGGAAAATCGGAGACTGGCCCAATGCTTGCCCTTGGCTTGGGAGTGTATTTAGAGGGATAAGGCACTGCCTATGGTAGCCTCAGCCGCGGGCGGTGCACGAAAACCTAAAGTGAGGATAAACATGTAGAAAGCAGATTAGTTCCATGTTTGGACCGGGGTTCGAACCCCCGCATCTCCACTCATTAAGGATCCGATCAGGCGACAATGGTGGCACCCGCCCCGTTGTCGCCTGATTTCTTTGTATAGACTACCTTTGTCGGAGGTACACTCACTTCTTACTAATCCGTTGCCCCACAAAGTGCCCCACATATATGAACCGATCGCTACACCGTGCGCTCTATAGCTGCGCCCTTCTCCTCATTACCTTGATGATGTCTCAGACCGCTGCCCTTGCCCTCCCCTCCGATACGCTGACCCTTAGCCGTGGCTGGACCTTCAGCGAGCACGGTAGTTCCGAGACCCATCCTGCGACGGTGCCTGGTGTCGTGCAGCAGGATCTCATCCGCCTGGGCAAGCTCCCCGATCCCTATTACCGCCTCGCTGAGGACTCTATCCAGTGGGTCGGTGAGCGCGACTGGGACTATGCCTGCACCTTCGCCCTCACCGCAGAGCAGCTCCAGCGTCCGTCGATTCATCTCCTCTTCGAGGGGCTGGATACCTACGCTTCGGTCTACCTCAATGGGCAGAAGATCCTCGAGGCAGAGAATATGTTCGTAGCGCACGAAGTCGATATCCGCCCTTATGTGAAGGCATCGAACCGTCTGGAGGTGCGCTTCCGCTCGCCTCTCACCGCTGCCCTCCCGCTCTACGAAGCTGCGGGCATCAACTACCCCGCGGACAACGACCATGCGGAGAAGCACCTCTCGGTCTTCACCCGCAAGGCACCCTATCACTACGGCTGGGACTGGGGCGAGCGTATGATCACCATCGGTATCTGGCGCCCTGTGCGAGTGCTCCTGCGTGGGGCGACCTTCTTCGCTGAGTGCCCCGTCGTGACCTATCACCCCGAGCGAAGCCTACCCATCGAGGTGCGCCTCCCCGAGGGTGCTGTCCGTGGCAGCGAAGCGACGCACCTCAGCTATCGTCTCTATGATGCTACGGGGCGACTGGTCTTCGAGCGTACGGCACCCCTTGCCGACTTCATCACCCCGACCGAGCGTGGGGGCTTGCACGCTCTGGCTAATCCCCAGCTGTGGTGGCCCAATGGCTTAGGCAAGCCCTACCGCTATAAGGCACGCTTTGAGCTCCTCGAAGGCGAGCGTGGCCGTGTGCTTGACGCGACGCAGTGCGCTGTCGGGCTGCGAACGATCGAGCTGGTGCGTGAGAAGGATAAGGACGGGCAGAGCTTCTTCTTCCGTGTCAATGGTCAGCCATTCTTCGCTAAGGGTGCGAACTATATCCCCGGCACCTTGCTTCTCCCGACCCGCACGGAGGCCGATCGCAAGCAGCTCTTCGACGACGTCGCTGGCTCGCACTTCAATATGCTTCGTGTGTGGGGTGGGGGGACGTACGAGGAAGATGCCTTCTACGACGAAGCAGATGCACGCGGTATCCTCATCTGGCAGGACTTCATGTTCGCCTGCACCACCTATCCTGGCGATAGCGCCTTCCTGAAGAATGTCCACAGTGAGCTGGTGTACAACATCCGCCGTCTGCGTCAGCACCCTTCGGTGGCGACGTGGTGTGGCAACAATGAGATCCGCGAGGCGCTGAAGTACTGGGGCTGGGCGAAGCGCTATCCGAAGGAGGTATATGAGAAGTTCTGGCACGACTACGAAGCCCTCTTCGCGGGGCTCATCCCCGAGACGCTGCGTGAGGAAGACCCCCTGCGTCCCTACATCGAGAGTAGCCCCGACACGGTGAACTGGGGTCGCCCACAGGAGATGGGTCTCGGAGAAAGCCACTACTGGGGCGTATGGTACGGCCGTCAGCCCTTCGAGATCCTGCGTGAGCGCATGCCCCGCTTTATGAGCGAATTTGGTGTGGAGTCCTTCCCCATGCTCCCGAGCATCAGTCGCTTTGCTCGCCCTGAGACGGACTACGATCTCGAGAGCGACGTGATGAAGGCGCATCAGAAGAGCAGTATCGGCAATGATGTCATCCTCCACTACATCCGTCAGGACTATCCTGAGCCCCATGACTTCGCGGACTTCGTCTACCTCTCGCAGGTGATGCAGGGGCGTGGTATCGCCCTCGGCATCCGTGCCCAGCGTGCCGCAGCGCCCTTCTGTATGGGTAGCCTTTACTGGCAGCTCAATGACGCTTGGCCTGCTGTCTCCTGGTCGAGTATCGACTACTATGGCGAGTGGAAGGGCTTGCAGTATGAGGCGAAGCGTGCCTTTGCGCCCATTATCCTTGTCCCCGACACCGCACGGGGCAAGATGCTACTCACCTACGACCCACTACCTCGCCAGCGTCAGGTAAGCCTCACCGCTGAGGTGCGTGACTTCTCGGGTCGCCTCATAAGACGTCATACCTTCGCCCCCGAGACGCTCCCAGCGCGCGAAGTGGGTCGCCTCGAGGTCGCGCTTCCGATGGAGAAGCTCTTCGTAAATGATGCCGAGCGCAAGGGAGCCTTCGTACACTACGAGCTGCGTGATGCACGGACGAAGGCGCTCATCACCGAGCTTACCGACTACGCTGCCCGTACCAAGGAGCTGCGCCTACCTCGCACGAAGGCGGGGGACTTCACACTCAAGACGACCCGATGTGCTGGTACGCTCTTCATCGATATCCAGAGCAAGACGCTCCTGAAGGACGCTTACATCGACCTTGGGGAGACGGGCTGGCAGCTCTCGGACAACTTCCTCGACATCCTCCCAGGCCGTCGCTACCGTCTGCGTGCTACGCGCCGTCAGAACGCCCCTGCCCGCACGACGACAGCCCTTCCCACCGTCACCCTCCGCTCCATCACGACGGCGGAGTAGGGTAGACTTCCCCGCTCAATCCTTGCTGGGAGGAAGCGTGTAGACGAGTTGGGCCCGCGTGCCATGGCGCACAAGCAGGCCTTCTTCGGCGAAGGTACGTAGCTCGGCAGAGGCTGCTGTGTGGGAGAGCGAGACGAGTTGCTTGTATTCCTTGACGCGGAGGACGCCGTGCTCGCGCAGGAAGGCTTGCGCTGCGGCAAGTCGTTCGCTCTGCCCTGTGTGGGGGCTTGCGTAGACTTGGCGCTTCTGTCGGCTCAGGCGGCAGGCTTCTCCCGTGGCATGAAGGAAGGATTTGTCGGGGCGGAAGGCTATCCCAGCGACGCGAAGGCTCACGGCGTTGCGGTGCCCTTCGGCTTCTATTTCGGGCGTGATGTCCTTGCGATAGCCGAGCTTGGCGCGGAAGGAGCCGAGCCCTTCGATGCGGACTGCGTAGCCAGCGGCGATACTGTCGCTCATGGCGTCGATAAGTAGGCCGACCATTCCTTCGACTTCGGCGGCGGCGAAGGTCGTGCCACGCGCGATTTGCTCCGCCAGATCCCGAAGGTTTGTCGTGCCCTCGATGAGGATGCGAGGGGTATGAAGCCGCTTCCCACGCCCGAAGGCCTTCGGCAGCTCTCTCATGATGTACTTTGCCATACGCTGTGTTTTAGAAGGTAATGTCCTGATGAAGGCGGGGTGAAATGCTCTGCGTCGAGGTGCTTTGCCTGTCGAATGCCCCACTTCCCAGCTTAGGAGGTGGGGCTTAATGCTTTATGGTGTAAGGCGTTTGTGAGCGAAATAACTCCCATTCTTCCGTATCAAAAGTACATAACTCTTCGCAAGAAAACTACGATCCCTCCGAAGAAAAATCGCGCCGTCGCTCGTCGTCCCATACGCCGACGTCCGATACCGCGTACTCCGCCGAGCGAAGGCGCATAAGCCGACGGGCGAGGGCTAAGCTATTTCTCAGCACTCTCCCAACTTTTCGCCCTCTCCTTTACGGTTTATTTTGAAGAGCTTCCCCCCTTATTTTCCCTAATGAGCACCCACGCATCAATGCTCTATCCAAGAGCTACTACTCCATAGCGCTATCAGTCTCCATACGAATGCAGATGATCATAGGTAATGTGTAGAGAGGATGCCCATTAACGAGTATGACAAAGAGAATTGAAGTATCTTTGTTCTAAACAAATACTTCATCTAAGCGCTTTAGCCTCCCTCCCTTATGGAACTTACAGAACAAGAAGTCAAGAGATACCCCATTTCCAGGCTAGTCCTCTGGTCAGAAAACCCCAGAGATCCGCTACCTGATAGACAGCATATAGAAGAGAATGATAAAATTATTCGTAGGGCGATAAATGATGTAGACAAAAGCTGGAAGCTTTTATCGCTACTTAATAAGATGGGTGAGGCGTATGATTTCAGTGAGCTACCCACTGTCGTAGTTATGAATGGGCATCCTATCGTATATGATGGTAATCGCCGAGTCATTCTTGCTATAATTCGGCACACCCCCGAATACCTCAAGTTGCTTTCCAGGAGTATGAGGAAAAAACTTGAGAAATTTGATGTCCCGAAGGAGTTGTATTGTAATGTCTGCCCCGAAGCACAAGCGTTGAAGTTTATCTTCAGGAAGCATGCTGAGTCAGGAAACTGGAAACCCATTCAGCAAGACCTATTCAGAATGAACTTTCTGGGGGAAAGTCCCAGCATTCGTCTCCTGTTTAACTCACTTACAAATGGAGATATTGAGAAGAGCAAATTGCTCAATCAGCGCTTTGTAGAGGAGGAAGTCTTCACTGCAAGTCATCTAGATAGCCTGGGGATCTCAATCGAAAATGCTGATATCAAGAGTCCTTATACAGATTGTGAACTACAGGGCATCCTGAGGGATATTTTTAAGTTGATTGAGGATGGAAAAATCTCTACCCGAAATCGACTTGCCCCTGGGCAACTCCCCAGTCTACTCAGTGAACGAAGTCAAGTGATCTGCTCAACTAAAAAGGACCAGCCAAGAGAGAACGTGGTGAAGTATACATCAACGAATCCTACACCGATAGAAGAGAGAAAAGAGAAAGCAGGCTTACCTAAGAAGAGAACTCCAAGGAGCAAAATGTTTGATACTCCACTGTTTGGAGGCCCCCTAAGTCTGAAAGAGGGTCCTGTGAATAATCTATATCGAGAGATTGAAGCTTTGGATAAACTCATCACAAAGAATGTCGGGAAGGGGCTCTCAGAAGATGCTCATATCGTAACCCGGATGGCATTAAGACTACTGTGCGAGACAGCTTGGAAAGATCTCAAGAAAAAAGATTTAGGGCAGTATCTAGAGGACTACTTCGAAGCAGCTAAAGCAAAGCTAAGTAAGGGAGAGAAGATACTTTCATCAAAGAATTTGTCGGAAGAAGACCCAAAGCCCTTGAAGACTCACACGCAACTTTTGAGTCTATTGCACGATTCTGCTCATACTTATGATGAATCCGTGCGTAACTACAAGCAAACCATAACAATGTCAGTTATGGTGGGAGCTATCCTATCCTGCTCTCATGGGAAGCAATAAGATGAGGCATATATCCCCGCTAAGATATCCTGGAGGGAAAAGTTGTATCCATCCGTTTATCTCGTCACTTATCAAAGAAAACAGGCTCCAGCACTTTAGCTATGCGGAGCCTTATGCTGGTGGTGGTGGTTTGGCCTTGAGGCTTCTATTGGAGAATGCTGTTGATTCGATTCATCTAAATGATCTGGATCGGTCTATATATGCCTTCTGGTATAGCATCCTTCACGAGACCGATAGCTTTTGCTATTGGCTCAGCCATGTAGGTATTGATATGGCTCAGTGGAACTACTTCCACGAGGTACAAGAGCACAAGGATACGGTAGACCTCTTAGAGCTTGGGAAATCTACCTTCTTCTTGAATCGGACGAATGTATCGGGGATCATCAAGGGAGGGCCAATTGGTGGACATGCTCAAGCAGGGAAGTACAAGCTGGATGTGCGATTTAATCGGGAAGCTCTGATCGATCGAATCGAATGTATCGCTCGAAGATCCGACGACATTCATATCTCCAATCTTGACGGAGTCGAATTCATAACGAGGCTCAATGAAGAAGCAGAAGATATCTTCATTTATTTAGATCCGCCATACTATAAGAAGGGCTCTTCTTTATATATGAACTACTTTCAGGAGCGGGATCACGTGGAGCTAAGGGATGCACTCCGTACGATCAATAAGCCTTGGATAGTTTCGTATGACAACAATGAGTTTATACTTAACCTCTATGAGGACTATGCAAGGATTAGCTACCAACTATCTCAGTGCACCTCTAATCGGGTGGGAGAAGAGGTGATAGTCCTTAGTGCACCTCTCTATGCAGATGGCTCTCTTGCATACCTCAAGAGCCCTCAGACTATCGCACCAAAGGAAGTCCCGTCTTAGGCTCGGCGAAGCGATCCACTTGGCCCGCCTGCTATCCTTACGATTACACCGAAGAGGCGTATCTTTGTGCGGCTTTGTCCCCCTAAAAGATTACAGATGAATAAGAATATCACCCGCATCGCCCTCACCGGCGGCCCTTGCGCAGGTAAGACCACCGCCCTGGCGCAGATCATCGAGCACTTCAGTGACCTCGGTTACCTCGTCTATGCACTCCCCGAGACGCCTACGCTCTTTAGCAATGCGTCGATCAACTTCGGCACGCCCGACCGTCAGTACTTCTACAACATCGAGAAGGCTGTGATGAAGTACCAGCTGCAGATGGAGGATACCTTCCTCGAGCTCGCACATACCGCTCCGCACCCCGTGCTCATCATCTCCGATAGAGGGACGATGGACATCTCGAACTATATCGAGCGCACGATGTGGCAGGCCCTCCTCGACGAGCTGGGACTCTCGGAGATCAAGCTCCGTGATGCTCGCTACGACGCCGTCATCCATATGGTCACCGCAGCACAAGGCGCGGAGGAATTCTACACGCTGGAGAACAACGCTTCGCGCCACGAGACTGTAGAGGAGGCTCGTGACCTTGATGCCCGCATCCTCAAGGCTTGGACGGGACACCCTCATCTGCATATCGTGGAGAACAATGTGGACTTCCAGGAGAAGATCCGCCACGTCCTGCAGGCTATCCATGAGACGCTGGGCGACGATCCCGCTACCTTCACCGATATCCGCCGTCGCTTCCTCGTGCAGGTGCGCGGTGAGATCCCCTTCGGCGTAGAGACCGACCTTTATCAAGCATATATTGATATGGAAGACGGCTCGAGTGTCCGCATCCGTAAGCGCGGTCTGCGTGGCAACTACGTGTACTTCATGACGCGTAAGAGCCCCATCGAATCGCAGTCCATCATCACTGAGCGCCAGATCGGCCCCGACGAATATATCTCTTACCTCAACTCCATCCCCTCGCCTGACGACGTACTCGTGCACAAGCTTCGTCGCAACTTCGTCTGGGCAAAGCAGTACTTCGAGGTAGATGACTTCATCGAACCCAAGCGTGACTACCAGGTCCTCGAGATCTCGTGTGCACCGGATCAGGAGGTGAAGTTCCCACCCTTCATTGAGGTCATCAAGGAGGTCACGGGCGATCCCGTCTACGGACGCTTGTAGTCTGACTGCCCCCTTCCCCATAAGCCATCGGCCCCGCAAGACGAGTGTCTCGCGGGGCCGATGTGGTATCAGATGGGTAGGAGGTACGCCTTAGCAGCAGTAGAGGCTGGTCGCTAAGAAGAGCGTCAGGGCGAGCGTCAGCAGGAGTGTCGTCGGGACGACGATCCAGCGACTCTGACCATACTGCTGGCAGGCGATGAGAGAGAGGATGAGGGAGAGGACGAGTGGCAGGATCACTGCGGCGATGGCGACACCCATACTCTGGCCCAAGAAGAGCTGATTCATCATCTGCATCGAGAGCGAGATGAAGAATGTCAGCAGCGTGAGGGTGAAGATCACCATCAGCGTGAGGAGGGTTGGTTTGGGGTACACGATAGCTGAGGTATTGCGGCGGGCGTTGGTGCTTACAGCAGCGTGCGTCTGTCGGGTGTAGGGAGTGTGTGGGGCTCCCGGATTCAGTTCGATGCCAGGGTCTCTACCCATTGGCTAAGCAAATGTACAAGTATTTTTCTCGACAAGCCCCCACACGCGCGGCGCTAAGTCCCCGAAGGTAGAGCTCGCTCCCCCCAGAGCTGAGGCGTGCTGAGGCTATGATGACTACTGGGATTGGCGTATCTTTGTATAGGCTGAAGTGGGCCAAGAGACCTTAGCCCTAGCCGAATTTACCCCTCTTCTCTCCCAGCCAATGGACAGCAAACTCACCCTCGGGGAGGCCCAGCGCCTCGTCGACGAATGGATACAGAACTATGGTGTGCGCTACTTCGCACCCCTGACGAATATGGCTATCCTCACCGAGGAGGTCGGCGAAGTGGCTCGCCTGATGTCTCGTCTCTACGGTGAGCAGAGCTTCAAGAAGAGTGACGAAGGCCATAACCTCGGCGACGAACTCGCTGATGTGCTGTGGGTCGTCCTCTGCATAGCCAACCAGACGGGCGTTGACCTCGAGGCAGCTCTCAAGGCGAATATCGAGAAGAAGACCCAGCGGGACAGCGAGCGCCACCGCGCGAATCCCAAGCTCGCCCCCGACACCCTCCCCGAGACTCAACCATAATACCCACATACTGATGGCAGAAACAAATCAAACTAAGTACACCGAGGCATTCGGTGCTTTCGCCCCTGCTCTCACTGTCGAGGAGCTCGACAGCCGTATCGCTAAGATCCTCGAGGAGCGCTTCGAGAAGAACAATACCCGTGAGGTCAAGAAGTTCCTCCACTCGACGATCGACCTGACGACGCTCTCTGGTACCGATACCGAGGAGAAGGTCGCTCAGCTCGTCGCCTCTGTCAATGACTTCGAGGGTACGGAGGACGTCCCCTCCGTCGCAGCTATCTGCGTCTATCCGAACTTCGTCAAGACCGTACGTGAGGTCCTCACTGCCGAAGGCGTGCAAGTAGCCTGCGTCAGCGGCTGCTTCCCTGCTTCGCAGAGCTTCCCTGAGGTGAAGATCGCCGAGACGGCGCTGGCTATCGCAGCTGGTGCTGACGAGATCGACATCGTCCTCAACCTCGGCGCCTTCCTCGCTGGGGATTACCTCGAGGCTTCGACGGAGATCGAGGAGCAGAAGGCTACGGCTCGTGGCGCACACCTCAAGGTTATCCTCGAGACGGGCGCCCTGCGTGATCCCGAGCTGATCCGTCGTGCCAGCATCCTCGCACTCTTCTCCGGTGCTGACTTCCTCAAGACGTCGACGGGGAAGGAGTTCCCTGGAGCTGACCTGCGTGCTGCCTACATCCTCTGCTCGGTGCTGCGTGAGTACCGCGAGAAGTACGGCGAGCTGCGTGGCGTGAAGTTCAGCGGCGGTATTCGCTCAGCCGAAGAAGCTGTGAAGTACTACTGCCTCGTCGAGGCTCTCCTCGGGGAGGAATGGCTGGACAACCGCCTCTTCCGCATCGGGGCAAGTAGCCTCGTGGGGAGTCTCCAGCAGGAGATCCTCGGCTAAGTAGCCCTATCATTACCTCTAATATCGCACACAGGCTACCCCGACTCCGCACCAGCGGAGGGGGTAGCCTGTCGCGGTATGTAGGGCATTTTTTGTACGTTTGCCTACCGATAAGCATTTGACAATCCCACCACTTATGGCATTCAATACCTCCTCCTCCGAGGGCTCATTCCTTGGGCGCTACCTGCAGCGCCTCTATAGTCTGCGCTTCTTTGCGCTCCTGCTCTTCCTGCTCCAGATGTGGGCTGCGGGAGATTACTACGTAGGGCAAGGGCGCTGGCCTTACTTCGGAGAGGTCATCTACCAGACGCTGAGCCTCGCTACCTGGGCCTCTATCCCTACGCTCTTCATCGCGCTCTTCCCCTATCGCTGGCTGAGAAGGGTGCTGCAGGGCCTCACGATCTTCGCCTATAGCTACCTGCTCCTCTTTGAGTCCTTCCTCGTCTTCTCCTATAGCTCGCTCTATACCGATAGCATCGCGCTGAATATCCTGGCGACGAACCCAGGGGAAGCCTCTGCCTTCTTGGAGAACCTCAACTATAAGGTCTTCCTCCTCCCGCTCCTGGTGCTTCTCGTGCTCTTCTCCCTCACGTATGTCCTCACACGTCGCTGGGGGAAGGAGGTAGGTACGTCGCTACGCCGTGGTCTCCTCTTCTGTGGGATGCTCGTGACGCTGCCCATCTCGTGCTTTGTCGTGCGTCCTGCCCAGCTCTCCACGATGAGCTACCTCTATATGGCGCCCGTCGAGCGTATTTACATCGGTACGACGAGCTGTATCGCTGACGCTGAGCTACTGGCCAAGTACAGCGCGAATGCACGCAACTTCGATGTGGGTGCTATCGAGCATACACGTGATATGAAGGGCGTCACCGTCGTGGTCGTCCTCGGCGAATCTATGCGCCGTAACTATATGCACTGCTACGGCTATCCACTGGAGAATACCCCTAAACAGGACTCACTTGTCAAGACGGGCGACCTCGTCCTCTTCTCCGACGCCATCTCTTCGGCAGCCTGGACGACGGGCTCGATCTCGCAGAGCATGAGCTTCTACACCCTCGAGGGTCCTGAGAAGGAGTGGTACAAGTACCCCGCACTGCCCCTCGTACTCTCGAAGGCAGGCTACTATACCTACTGGGTCAGCAATCAGGAGAAGCAGGGCACGGGTATCCAGCCCATCCCCACGCTCGCCTCTACGTCCGATAGCACACGCTTCGTGCGCATCCGCACAGCTGGCGACTGGAATGCCTCTCCCGATAGCGATATCATCCCACTCCTCTTCGACCGCACGAAGACTCCTGCAGGGAAGGACCTCTTTGAGGTCGTGCATCTGATGGGCTCACATACTCCCTACTCTGATCGCTACATCCACGAGAAGGCGCCCTTCACCGTAGACAACCTGCCGAAGACACTCCCCAACGGGAAGCCCACTCCTACCGATGCTAAGCGCCGTGGTATCATCTGCGACTATGTGAACTCCATCCACTACAACGACCAGATCGTCGCGCAGATCTTCCAGCGCTACAGCCAGACGCCCGCTATCGTCATCTACCTCTCTGACCACGGGCAGGCCGTCTTCGAGAATCCCGAGCGCCCCGACTACTACGAGCATGAGGTGTCGCAGGCAGGCCTGACGATCCCACTTATGGTCTACGCTTCGCCTGCGCTGCGCAAGGAGCACCCCGAGGTCTACGAGCAGATCGTAGCGGCGAAGGACCGCAAGATCATGACCGACCTCTTGGCGAACTCCATCTGCGGTCTCCTGGGCGTCAAGACGAAGTACTACAACGCACGTCAGGACTTCTTCTCCAGCGAGTACGACAATGCCCGCCGACGCCTGGTGCAGGCATACGACGGGCAGATGCGTGAGTTCTAAGTCTTGTGCGAGTGGGTGCGCCTCCCTTAGAAGTCTAAGAGGCGGTAGTGCTTGCGTACCTCCGGCATCGATATGCGCTCCTGATAGTGCCACCACTCCTTGTCATAAGGGCGCAGGCCCTCGGCTCCTAAGAGTCGCTTCATCAGCGCCCTGTTCGTAGGGACCTCTGGGGCAAAGACGCCCTTCTTCACTAAAGCCCCTTCATCTCCGAGGTGAGCCTCCTCACCGAAGTGATCGAAGGGGCTTCCCATATCCAGCGGTTTGCCTGCGGCATCGACGATGGTGAGGTCCACCGCTACGCCGTAGTTGTGGCGTCCACCACGCTCGGGGGCGGCGACGTAGATCTTCTGTGGTGTGCCAGCCACGGCCTGATACATACGGCGCTGTACGCTCTGTGGGCGTGCGGCATCATAGATGAGGAAGGCGTAGCCGGGCTTCTCGCGCTCGAGAGCCTGCTGGGCACGGGCAAGTGCGTGCGCCAGATTGGGGTGGAGGTAAGCCTTGCGTAGCGAGCCGTACATATTCGCCCCGATGAAGTTGTCGTGCGTAGCGTACTTCAGCTCGACGCGGATGCGGGGAGCGAGGCTGGTGACCTCGACGAGGCCATAGGCACGCATGAGGGAGTCGAGGTTGCGAGCCGAGAGGCTCGTCGTAGTGAGGAGGAAGAGGGCGAGTAGGAGGCGATACATTGCTAAGTCCATGAGGGGGAAATGCGACCAGTACTGGTCGGTGAAGTAACCAGTATAGGTCAGCGATCGGACCAGTACTGGTAGCTAATAGTGATCAGTACTGGTCGAAGCCGTGACCAGTAGTGGTCGAAATTGCCCCCTCTGTGAGACGCTGATTAGCAGCACTCTATGTGGGGATGTCGGGTACAAAGATAAGAGGAAGCCCCGAGAGTCACGAGCGGACTCTCGGGGCTTCCCCTATGATGTAGTCGTCAGGTGCGGCTTACTTCTCGAGGAGCTCGAGGGTAGAGAGCTTGTAGACGATGGAGGCCTGGATCATCTGCTGGGCCTGCTCAGCAGAGCCCATCTGGAGGGATTCGCCATAAGCCTGATTGTAGTATTCGCGTGCCTGCTTGTAGTCCTTCAGTTCGCGGTAGGAGTCCCCGACCATGACGAGGAAGTTGATCTTATTCATCAGGGTCGTTTCGTTGGGGATAGCCTTCTGGAGCCAAGCGATAGCCTGCTTGTGGTCAGCGGGCGTGAGCTTCTTACCAGCAGCGTTGTAGAGGGACTGAGCAGCGATACCGTAGTCAGCAGCGTTGGCATCTTCGCCGAGGCCATTGAGGTAGCTGGACATGAGCTTGATGTACTGGGGCACGTCCTTATTCTTGTAGATAGCGAAGAGCGCACCGTAGTAGTCGACGGACTTCTGGTAGGGCGTGACGGTCTTGAACTTGATCACGTCGTAGGCCTTCTTGTAGTCCGTGCGGATCTTCTCGAGGTACGTCTTGTAGGACTCGTCGCCCTTCTTGACGAGGTCGAGCATGCGCTCATCGTTCTTCTCGATGACGTAGTAGGCAGCGGGCTCACCGACAGCGGCGATCCATGCGTCGAGGTTGGAGTTGATGTACTCGACGACACGTGCTACTTCCTCAGCGTCATCACCACCGAGGTTGCTGATGATCAGGTAGTCCTTCTTGTTGATGAGGCTGTTGTCAGCCATCTTCTTCGCCAGGTAGTCCTTGTAGAGCTTGCGGACGCGTACGACCCACTTCTCAGCGTCCATGCCGTCCTGCGTGGTGAGGAAGCGTGGGGCGATGGTCAGCAGCTCCTGCTGGATCTTCAGATCGTTGGGCTGTGCGCGGTGCTCCTTGTAGAGCTCTTCGAAGCCCTTGACCTCACCGATAGCGGTCTTACCCATCTCGAGCAGCTCATCGGCCTTCATGAAGCCGACGTTGATCTGGATAGCCTTGCCGTCGGGAGCGATGATCCCGAGGGTGGGGAAGGCCTCGACCTTGTACTTCTTAGCTATCTCGACGTTCTCGGGAGCCTCGGCATCCATCTGGAGGTTGACGAACTTCTCGTTGAAGAACTTCCCGACCTCGGGCTGCGTGAAGATGGTCTTCTCCATCTTCTTACAGGGTACACACCAGGTAGCGTAGAAGTCTACGAAGAGGGGCTTATTCTGGCGCTGAGCTTCGGCGAGGGCTTCGGCGAAAGTCCCCTTGAAGAAGCGTATGCCTGCCTCTTGAGCGGAGACGAAGGAGAAAGCGAGGAGAGCTACGACCAGAGAGGTCACATACTTGAGGTATCTCATAGGGAGCGTTTATTAGGCAGCGTCTTGGATAATGAAGGTGAAGAGGCCACGGAGCTCACGGCTGTAGCCTTCGTTGTAGACCCGTAGATTGACGGTATAGCGCCCATTGGGGAGGTGCTGCACCGCGGCGGGGAAGAGGTTGATGGTACCGCCATTGACGGTGATCGTACCTTCCTTGACAGCGGCAGCGAACTTCTCGGCATCGCCCCCATCAGCGACATCGACGCTGAGGAACTCATAGTTCACGGGGTTCGTGCCCGAGACACCCTGGATACGCTGGGAGGTCCAGGGGGCGGGATAGGTCTGGGTCAAGCTATGGGGATCGTCATCGTCGACCGTGCGGTAGACGTTGAGTTCCTTAGCGGAGAATGTGGCGTGCGTCGCATCGAGGTAGCCCACGGGCATCTTGCGGCAAGAGGGCAGCGCAAGGGCGAGGATCACGAGGAGCAGGCCATATATAGATCTTGCAGTCATCGGATGAAAAGGGTTTAGAAGTCCGTAGGCGTGAAGTCGTACTGGAGCGAGTGGACGACGCCCGTACGTGTCTGGATATCGTGCGAAGCGATATCACGCGAGATACTGGTCGTGGGGGAGACGATGTGCAGGCGGTTGGCCCCTGAGCCCGCTACCCCTGCGTAGGTGTCGCGGAAGGTATAGAGCCAGAGCTGCTTGCCCGAGGCCATCGTGTAGGTCTTACCACCCGTACCGATGGTGCTCCCGTCGGCGGCCTTACGCCCTGCGGGGAAGTCCTCGAGGAGGAGCTTCTCCTGTGGGATGACGCAGTCGAGGATGATGCTGCGGCACGTAGCCACGCTCATACGGTCGATGAGCTTCATCGTCTCCTCGTCGGTGAGCGTGCTGGGATCGACGGCATCAGCGGGAGAGGTGCCGTCCTCATTGATACCATAGGTGCGGTAGAGGTAGCGGCGGATGCTGTGGTTCGTGATCCCGAGGAAGGTGATGTTCGGGCCATACTGCGTGTTCGTCCCCTGGAAGAGATCTTCGAGGCCGGCACGCTTGGTCATATAGACGAGGTAGCTCCAGTTGTAGCTATCAGTCTGGAAGTACTCCCACATCGTCGTGTCGTGGTAGGACGTAGCCTTGCCCGTCTCGACGAAGTCATACTTCGTACACGAGGAGAAGAGGCTGAGGACGAGTAGTGCGAGCAGATATATTGGATGCTTGATCGTACGCATAACGGATAGATCTTAGAGGGTACTACATGTAGCGGAACCAGTAGGGACGCTGCAGGATGAGGCCGTTGATGACCTTACCATCCTTGTCGCGCTGGGCACTCGATGGGATAGGCAGGCAGAGGGCACCACCAGCGATATCTGCCGTGGAGAGCGTGGGGAACTTACCCGTGAGCTCGGTCTTGACGTAGCCGTTGCGCAGGATATCGTAGTAGCGGGTATCGTTCTCGAGGATGAACTCACGCTCGCGCTCACGGAAGATGGCCTTCTTCAGGTCGCTCTCACCCGAGGCGGGATAGGTCTTCGCACCAGCACGTGAGCGGATCTTATTGAGGTCCGAGATCGCCATGGAGGTGTCGCCCAGCTTATTCGCACACTCGGCGCGAAGCAGGTAGACATCTGCCAGACGCCAGTAGACGTAGTTGGCATTGATGCTGAGGAAGCTCTTGCCAGACTCAGCGCTCTGGTCGATAGCGAAGACTGCGTTGCGGAACTTGTAGGGCACAGCGTAGCTCACGCCCGATACCGTGTGGTCGGTATTGAACTCATAGAAGAAGGCCGTACGGCGAGCGTCATTCGCATCGGGATAGAGCTTCTGGATGGTGGACTTCTTCAGGCGGAAGGAAGCCTGTGCCAGATCCCCTTCGGTGAGTGTGCTGTTGACGGGCCACGTAGCGAAGAGGTTGGCGACTTCGTTCTTAGAGGTCGACTCATTGCCACGGCTCTTATCATAGACGAGGGAGAAGATCTCCTCGGGGTTCGTAGCACTGGGGTCAGAGAGGAGCTGACAGAGTTCCTCGGGAGTCGAGACAAGGCTGTAGGTACCGACCTCGCCGTTGATGACCTTAGAGGCATACTCGACGCTCTTGCGGTAGGCCTCAGTAGCGTCTACTGAAGACTCGCCGTAGAGCTCAGCCATACTCCCCTTCCAGGCATAGAGGTGTGCCAGGAGCGTAGCGCTATTCCCCTTGCTACCGTACTGCTTGGAGGCGGGTACGCTCCCAGAAGTCGTGCGGAGCTTGTCGTAGGTAGGCAGGAGCTCGAAGGCCTTGAGGGCATGCTCGATACCTGCGTCGACGACCTGCTGCTGCGTAGAGAGGCCATAGGTCTTCAGGTCCTTAGCGTTCTCCGTGATGACCGCCTGACCATAGGCGCGGGAGAGCATAAAGTAGCCGAAGCCGAGAGCGAAGTGTGCCTGACCAGCGTGGTAGGCATAGCGCTCTTCGGAGAGGCCTTCGGTCTTGTCGATGTTATCCAGCAGGAGGTTCGCCTCGAAGATCATACGATAGACGTATTCCCAGTCGGCGGAAGCCTGGATGATACTACGAGGATTGCCCTCGCGGAGCTGCCCATCATCTTGCGTCTCGTCCGCAAGGAGGCCGACCTTCGTCAGAGGTGTGAAGGCGTCCATGCAGTTGTCGAGGTAGAAGTGGATGGTGGTCGTCGTCGTGTTGAGCTCAGCCTCTGTGGAGAATGCATTGCTATAAGTGATGGCATTCTCGGGCGTCAGGTCCAGCTTACAGGAGGAAGCCAGGAGCGTGAGCGCCAGGGCGGGAAGGATATAGCGTTTCATTAGAACTTCAGATTGAGACCAAGCGTAAGCTTGCGGTTGAGGGGGTACATACGGCCCGTGTCCTTACCCGTAGCAGGGTCGACGATCTCGGGGTCAAGCCCAGAGTAGTTCGTCAGCAGGAGGAGGTTCTCACCAGCGAAGTAGATACGCACATCCTTCATGCGGAGGCGCTTCGTCCACGTTTCGGGGAGAGAGTAAGAGAGGCTCAGCTGCTTGAGGCGGAGGTAGCTCACACGCTCGATGTTGGTATCGATGTCGCCATCGAACTGACCCGTGTAGCCGTCATCAGCGAACTCGAGTGAGGGATACTCGGTCTTGTCGCCAGGGTTCTGCCAGAAGGTAGCGCGGGAGAAGTCGTTCATCACGACGCCAAACTTCTTATTGAAGAGGAAGGCACCGTTCTTCACCATGTTCATCATGCGCTGGTCGATCGTATAGGTCAGCAGCACATTCAGAGCGAGACGCTTGTAGGTGAAGGTATTCGTGATACCCCCGTAGGCCTTGGGCAGTGCGCTACCAGCGTAGTAGATGTCTTCGCTGTTGATGTAGCCGTCGCCGTTCTGGTCCTTAATCTTACGACCACCGACACGCAGTGGGTAAGCGAGCGAACCGAAGGAGAGGGGTACACGCAGACCCGTCTGGTCGTAGTAGTAGGGGATAGCTGACTCGTCCTGTACGAGGCCTTCATCCTTGTAGGTATAGATACCATAGATGGGGCGGCCGAGTACCTTGTCACCGAGGTCCTTGCCGTCGTAAGAGGCGAGGAAGCGGTTCCAGTTGCGAGCGATATTGAAGCGGAGGTTCCAAGAGAAGTCCTTGCGGCGCATGAGGTCAGCCGAGAGGTCCAGCTCAAGACCTTCGTTGGAGATCGCCGAAGCGTTCGTCCAGGTCGTCTTCGAGATGAAGAAGTTACCTGGGGTGGGCACCTGCATCAGGAGGTCATAGGAGTGCTTGTAGTAGTAGTCTACCTTGACCTTGAAGCGGTAGTTGAAGAGATCGAGGTCGAGACCGAGGTCATACTGGTCGCTCTTCTCCCACGTCAGGTGGCTATTGGCCATAGCGCTGGGCTGGAGACCGGGCTGACCGAGGAAGGAGTTCGACTCTTCCATCAGACCGTGGGCGAGGTAGGCTTCCTGGAACTTCTGACCGCTCTTACCCCATGAGGCACGGATCTTACCGAAGCTGAGGAACCAGAAGTCCTTCATGAACTGCTCCTTGGAGAAGGCCCATGCAGCACCGAGAGAGGGGAAGGCTGCCCAGCGGACGTCACGGCCGAAGACCGACGAGCCGTCGTAGCGGAGTGAAGCCTCGAGCATATAGCGCTTGTCGAAGTTGTAGGCGACACGACCGAGGTAGCTGAGCATGATCTGCTCCTGACGGTCGGTCGTCACGCGCTGGAGGTATTCGTCACGACCCTCTACGTTGCGAGCCTGTGGCCAGCCATCACCGATCTCATAGATCTTGTTGGTAGGACCACCAGCAGCCTTACCCTTGATGTTTTCCATCAGGTCGTAGGTCGTGGTCATCCCTGCCATGAGGTCGAAGTTGTGACGATCACGCAGGTTGAAGCGGTAGGAGAGGATGTTCTCCCACTGGATCATGGCGACCATCGAGCGAGAGGCTTCGACGGAGGAGAGGTTGTTGCTGTTGAGGTAGGAGGGGCGGAAGACGTGGTTGTTAGAGAAGTACGCGTCACCCGAAGCAGAGGTAGCGAACTTCAGCCCTGCGATGGGGGTGTAGTCGATACCGACGGAGAGACGGGCATTGAACATCCCGTTGCGGGCACGTACATCACGGATCTTCTGCAGGGTGAGCTGCTCAGCGATAGAGCCACGGCCTGGGTAGACCGTAGGCGTTTCCTTCGGGTCGACGTCGAGCCCCTGGATGTTGGAGCCGCTGATAGCTTGCTGCTTGTTGTAAGCGAGGTTGAGGCGCGTGAAGGCGTTGACCTTAGGCGTGAGGCGCAGGTCAAGGTTCGAGAGGAAGCTGAGGCGCTTGAAGCCCGAGTTGATCTGGATACCGCGCTCGTCATAGAGACCCGTGCTGACGAGGTAGCGCACGTTGTCGTTCCCCCCAGAGGCGTAGAAGTCACCCGAGGTCACGCGGCCTACCTGGAAGATGTACTTCCACCAGTTCGTGTCATTGTTATAGAAGGTATTCAGCGAGTCCTGTGCGGAGGCAGGGGGCTGGTTGTCCTTCGTCAGTACATTCCCGTTCCCCCAGAAGTAGTCGTAAGCCCCGTCGAGGGTAGGTTCCCAGCCGTAGGATTCTCCGTAGCGGCGGGGGAGGATGTAGCGGTTGGTCGTATAGTCGTTGTGACCGATACGCTGGTGCTGTGCGAGGATGTTGTGCACACGGCGCTCACCGTTACCACGCATCTGCAGAGGCGTGGAGGGGAGGAAGGAGATGGACTGCGAGAAGTTCAGGCCGAACTCTGCCTTGCCTGACTTACCCTTCTTCGTCGTGATGAGCACGACCCCGTTACCCGAGCGGGAGCCGTAGAGCGAAGCGGAGGCAGCGTCCTTCAGCACTTCGACCGACTCGATGGTCGAGGGGTCAAGACCTGCTAAGGCGTTGATACCACCGGTAGACTCAGCAGAGACCTTCGAGAGGGGTACCCCGTCGACGACGAAGAGAGGTGAGCCGTCGTTGATACCCTGGTCGTTGAGCGAGCTGATACCGCGGATATTGATACGCGTACCGCCACCACCAGGTGAGCCCGACTGGTTCGTCACCGACAGCCCCGACATCTGGCCCTGTAGGAGGGACTGGAGGCTGGGTGCGGGAGCGTCCTTGAGCTGGTCAGCCTTGATAGAGCTAACAGCCCCGACGAGCTCCTGCGTATTGCGTCGGCCGTAGGCGATGACGGTGACACCGTCGAGGGACTTGACGTTCTCCTTCAGGACGACCGTCACGGGCTGTCCTGCGGTGAAGGTGGCACTATTGTCGTAGTAGCCGACGTAGCTTATCTGGAGTTCGCCAGAGGCCTTGTCAGTATTGATGGTGAAGACGCCATCAATGCCCGTCTGGGCGCCGAGCTTCGTGCCCTTGATGCGGACGCTGGCGCCGATGATGCCTTCGCCACGAGAGTCCTTGACGACCCCTGTGACTTGGCTCTTAGCGGTAGCCTGCTGCTGGGGGCGGAAGATACGGATGGTCTTGCCGTCGACGGCATAGATGA